>Ga0194134_10005789_pt1 | contig 11490 bp, 4 predicted proteins | sample TA2KigOff0mmetaG_FD_148602 | JGI IMG/M metagenome (GOLD analysis project Ga0194134, IMG submission 148602) | Freshwater microbial communities from Lake Tanganyika, Tanzania - TA2015056 Kigoma Offshore 0m | ecosystem: Environmental > Aquatic > Freshwater > Lake | place: Tanzania: Lake Tanganyika... | reverse complement strand
GTCATAACCGCCGGCGCGGGCTGCCACCAGCAACAAATCAGCTTGGATGCCCAGGGCGAACAGCTCACCGACCTGGATCTCCAGCGTGCGCTCAGCGGCTCCGGGATCGACGTCGAAAGCGTTCAGTAGCACAGACGAACAACGCTCAGGACCAGGTGACTAGAGGAAGTCAAAGACATTCTCATCAGAGAGGGAGTCGCGGACCAGTTCCTGAAAGTACCAGAACAGACGAATAATCTCCTTGCCCTCGATCTCTATAAGCTGAGAACCATTGATATCCTTGTACAGTGTGTTGGCATGCCACTGGCAACCATGCAGAAGCGTTTCTGGTCTCAGCATCGCCCCGCCGTTCTCCTGTCACTGGCCATTCTAGCAATAGGACTCATTGCAATCCCTTGGCCATGGGCGTTCCTGCTTGCCTTGCTGCCGCTCAGCCTGTCGCTCACAACACACCGGAATCAAATAATAGAAGAGAAGACTCAAGACGATGTACAAATACCCACTCAGACTCATGAAGAACTCGAGGATCCAAGCCTCAGGCCTGCCTCCAAAGCTCAAATAGATCTGGAGGAGCCGGAAGTTAGCTCCCCTGATCCGAGTGCTCCCCTGATCGGAACCCTGCTGCTGAACAAGGTCAAAGAACTTGGAGATGTGGGCAAATCAGAGATCGTGAGGGCTTGCGGCTATGTCTCCATCAAGAAAGACGGGGGAGAGCGCCTGAATTTCACAGCCTTCTATGAGGCTCTACTTGATGCGAAAGGGGTCCAGCTTTCGCCTCCGAACCAAGAGGTCAGCTCTGATGAAGACAACGAAGGCGAAGAAGACCTCGATTACAGACTGACCACAGCCTTGGATGGCTCGCTGCTATTCACCAGTTCTTACACACGCCTGCTTGACCTTCTTCCAGGGGATGAATTTGATGCAATATTGTTCCACGATTCAATCGGTCTTCTACCGTGTGGGGGAGAATGGGATGAAGAGCTTTCGGAAGAGTTCAGCCAAACAGGGACGAACAGGACCTGGCCAGTCACAGTTGACAGCCAAAACAACATTCCTATTCCACCAGATGCGCTGAGCGCTCTTGGAGTCAATCCTGGTCAACAGTTCACGGTGCGCCTAGGCAGAAAGGTAATCAAGCTAGAGTTGACAGAAAAGAGAGCTAGAACTTACGACATTAGCAATCTGACAACAATCGAAAAGAGAGTTTTGGCGGAAACTCCAACAACCGAAGCTGGCATCCTGAATCAACTACTGAATGACTCAAATTCCTATGTACAAGCTGCTGCACGTCGCACTCTGAACGGGGAAAATAATATTTCTCAAACCAGACCACCAGATGCCACCTCAAATGAAGATGATGATCTGCCAGACGACTGGCATGGCCTGAACAACGATGCTCTAGTCCTTAGAATTCAGAACACAGATCAGATCCCGCTAGAGACACTCGAAGTTCTGGCTTCCAAAAATTACTGGCGCGTTCGCGAAGCTGTTGCTGTTCATCCTTCCACGCCCGCATCACTACTCGGAAAACTCGCCGAAGATTCAGATTCAGATGTTCAAGCAGCTCTAAGCCGCAGACACTTCCCGGCCCCCTGGGGCCAGCTCACTAGGGATGCTCTACTCGATTGTCTACGCAAGCAACCTGCACCGCTTCAAGTCCTCGCAGACCTTGCCAAATCTCAGAGTGGCTTTGTTCGGGCAGCTGTTGCTGCCAATCCAGAAACCACTGCCGACATTCTGGAATCCCTTGCCGGCGATTCCTTCGGGGACGTGCGTAGAGCCGTTGCCTGTGCCGAGAACACCCCTTCATCCGTAGTGGAAGCCATGGCCATGGATGAGGATTCCGAGGTAAGGAACGCAATCGCCCTCAGGCGAATGCCCGTGGAGTGGCGCCAGCTTGATGACGACGAAAGCATCAAAAAGTTGGCAGAACCTTCAGCACCACCTGAAGTGCTGGAGGTGCTCTCACACTCCGGTAGCTGGACGATCCGGCAAGCCGTCGCACGCAATCGCTCGGTGGAGGAAGAGATCCTCAATCGGCTCAAGGATGACGACGACTCCGATGTGGCAGCCGCCGCTCGCGATGGCCTGCTCAACCGCAAGCTTCCAGAAGAGTGGCGTTTGCTCGATGACAGCGATCGCATTGATCGGCTGAAAGAAGGGACAGTCCCAGTTGATGTCCTGGAACTTCTGGCCATCTCCGCAAACTGGCGCATCCGGCAGGCCGTCGCCAGGCATGAAGGAACGCCCGACGCTGTGCTGAATCAGCTGGCAGACGACGATTATTCTGATGTCAGGCAGGCGATCGAAGACCGCCGCCTACCCGTCGAGTGGCGCCACCTCGATGAGGACGAGCGCATCGAAAAGCTGGCTGAACCTGTTGCACCGCCTGAGGTGCTGGAGGTGCTCTCCCACTCCGGTAGCTGGACGATCCGGCAAGCCGTCGCACGCAATCGCTCGGTGGAGGAAGAGATCCTCAATCGGCTCAAGGATGACGACGATTCCGATGTGGCGTCCGCTGCTCGCGATGGCCTGCTCAACCGCAAACTCCCTCAGGAGTGGCGCTTGCTCGATGACAGCGATCGCATTGATCGGCTGAAAGAATCGGCAGTTCAAGTCGAGGTCCTGGAACTTCTGGCCATCTCAGCAAACTGGCGCGTCCGGCAGGCCGTCGCCAGGCATGAAGGAACGCCCGACGCTGTGCTGAATCAGCTGGCAGACGACGATGATTCCGATGTCAAGCAAGCAATCGAAGACCGCCGCCTACCCGTCGAGTGGCGTCACCTCGATGAAGACGAGCGCATCAACACAATCCGGTCTACCTCGGTCGATTTAGAAGTACTTGAAACACTGTCAAAATCACCGTCTTGGAGAGTTCGTCAGGCGGTGGCCTCTACCACGAGAACGCCTCTGGTTGTTTTGGAACAATTGAGTCGCGATCGATACTCTGAGGTTCAACGCTCAGCAAAGGACTCCCTTGTTCAGACGCAACTTCCAGAGGAATGGAAGCAACTGAGCGAAATGCAAAAGATCAAACGGCTTAAAAGCTCGCATGCTCCCAGCGAAGTATTGGATCTTTTGGCACTTTCTAGTTCTATCGAGATCCGCGATGCCGTCGCAATGAATAGCAATGCCTCCATTGCCATCTTGCTCAAGATGAAGCAGGACACGTCTACTGGGTCCAGGATTCAACGCCTGGTGAGGCACTCATGGGCAATGCCCCAATCCGGCTGGCAGCCAAAGTATCCAGACGAGCAATCTTGACAACAACTAGCCATTACCAGATTGGGTGGGCTATATTCCGGGGAGGCGCAGGTTCTACCTAGCAATAACGCCCCGGTGCTTCGCCGGGGCAGCGTTCACGCCCTACATCCACCATCGGCTGCCGATGTCACTCAGCGGCCCCGGCCTTGGCCGCCGGGAGCGCCTCGCTGAGACGACTGCAAGCAGTCACATCGCGCTCCCGGCCGCCAAGGCCGGGGCCGCCTACAGCGATCGTCACCGATCTCAGCTGGATAGTAGGTAGACCCGCGCCCCCCCATTGCATCAGCTGAATGCCAGCGAACCACCCCACTCGCATTCAGCTTGCAGCACGCTTTTGTGCCAGTGAGCTATCCATCAGCCTTCTTCTCCGCGACTGGGAGGATGACAGCAAGGTTTTAATTCGTGTGGGCTCTTTATCTGGATATGGGCGCGATCCGCTCGGAAACTGGGACCATGGGCGTTGGCGAGACCAATCCTCCCTCCTCACCTATTGGGGCCTCAAAAAAGGAGATAGCGATTCTTTCGATGCTGTGATCAATTCCAGAGAGCATGAACAAATGCTGCCTGGACATATGCAAGAGTTGGTGGAAACCTACCTGCTCAGTCAACTGGATAGTGATACTGCTGATGGTCTACGAAACAGGCTGAAAGAGCACCTCAAAAAAGTCAGCCTCATCAATTTCGCAGACGGAGGCTCAGCCAACGCCTGGAGTGGTTCTCTGGGCTTGGCATCAGCTCAAAATCTCGCAGCGAAAGTTGCAGACCGGAACGAGCTCAGCTCCCCAGACCATGACATGTTGCGGCTCCTGCTGACTGAGGCCCCGTTGCAGTTCGGTTATTGGGGGCCATTCAAGACAATCCTGAAGCACCTGGATCCGGCCCTGATGCCCCTGGCATTCGGCATAGGGCTTGCCCGCCTTTCCAAACCCTCCACCACCAATACTGCCTCCAAAGACGTAGAGGATCTGGCCTGGATGGAGGTCTTCACGGATATCCCGAGCGAACGCACTGAGCACTACATGGCCAGGCGCATGCGACGCCAGCTGGCCAAGATCGGCGAGAGCGATCCAAGCCTCTACACCACCATTGCCACCAGCCTGCTGGAGAGCTGGGACCATGAACTTGGACCTTGCAGCTATCTCCCTGCATACGTGCTTGGCGGTGCTCGGTCGGTGCTGAATGACACCGGACGATTTGTGGCCCTTCCCATGGATCAGTCGTCGCGCCGTGATGCTCATCCCGAGGCGTGGAACAGCCATCTTGACCTACTGCGAGACCTCTTACCTCAGGTCAAGATTTCAGTCGAAACATTCACCTTTGCATCGCAGGTGCTGATGGCAGCTGGCGAGACCCTTCCCGAACTGCAGGCCAGTCAGCTGCTCCTGGCTCTCAACAGTTCGGATGCTCGCCTTGTGGCCAGGGCCTGCGAATTGATACCGCAGCTGCCCGCCAAGTGGAACTCCCTCAAGACTGAACATTGGCAAATATTTCTTGCTCACGCGGAAGCCGACACGCTGAGACAAGTCTATGAAGCACAGCGCGATGCTCCCCTTCATAGCGCTGTAACGGCAAGCGCAGATCTGTTGGCATCTTCGGAGCCCTATCCCGTAATCAATGCCACTGAGCAATATCGCCTTCAACTGATTGCCGAGTTCTACATCGCTGCCATCACGTCACAAGAACGATCCCTGCGTTTCTGTGCTGATTCCCGCGCCACAGCTGCAGCCTTGCTCAGTCTGGGATCCTCCCTCCGCTTTGCCGAACGAAGCGAACTCTGGGCAATCCGTCTCAAGCAGTTGGACAGCCGTGAACTGATGGACGCCTACCGGCAGCTAACAGATCAGCCAGCTGTTCCCCCGGACAACCTCTCAGCCCTTGAGAAAACTCTGCTGTCAGCGGAGCTATATGAATATCAGCTCCACCAGCTTGTTCTCCAGGCCATGGAGATACCGGCGTCACGAGCAATGGCTCTGGGATGGAGCCTGCTTGATCGCTGCGACAACGCCGAAGACCTTCTGGATGACCTCTGGCAATGGCTCGGCGGCAATGAGGTTCCGGAGGCCTTCACCCCAGAGAGCTGGCAGGAACGGCGGGTGGAACTTCTTGGTGAACTGCTTGCCCGAAGCGCGGACATCACTGACAGGGTCAATGATCTGCTGAGGGGCGATACCTGGCAGCTGGATTCCGCATCTCTTGCCGGCTTGATGCTCCATTCCCCTCCCTGTCTGAGAGCGATCTGGTACGCGCTCGCGGCAGAAGACGAAGGCGACTCAGCACTGCTGAGATCCATCCTCGATGAGGAAGAGGCGCTGGTCTTCGCCGTCGGAGATGAACTCCAAGCGGAAGATCTGTCAGTGACCACCTCATGGCAAAACCAACTGCTACTGCGCTATCTCCGCAAGCGTGGTCGCGTCAACGTGGATCTCTCCTTTGCGGTGGCGGCTGTGGCGCTCGGGGAGCCGACCCTGCAGCGAGAATGCCTGGAACAGTTGAGAAGCTCAAACACTCTGGAGAAGTGTTGGCTTCGCCTGGCAGAGCTGGGGCTTCCCCTCCCACTCGCAGCGATCCGGATTTATCTCAACGAGCTGGAGAACGCTTCATCGTTCACCGATGCGGTGCTCGCTTGCGTTGACAGCATCGTGCCGGTGGTTCGGGATCTTGGCTTGGAGTTGATCGCCTCTCATCCGGAGCGAATTGAGCATGATCGGCTCTGGCCTGCGTTAAGCCAGTCCGATGACCCGGTGGTGCAAGCCCGCGTAGCGGAGGAGTCGCTGCAGCGGACATGGCCTGACGGCGATGGTCTTGCCGCATTTGATCGGCGTCTGCTGGTGAGCCGCAGAACCAACCGCCGCGCCAAGGGGCAGGTGCAGAGTCGGCTCAACACCCAGCAATTGCTGGCTCCGGACCGACGGGCGGCACTTCTCGATCTAGCCCGCGGAGCCAATCAGCGTGATCGCGAGTGGGCCCTGCGCCGTATTGCGGAGCTGACTCTCGGAGGAGTTCCGTTTGATGGCGTGTCTGTAAGCGCGCTCACCCCGACAGACAACACAGGAGGGCTGAACTGATGGTTACGTACACCGGTCGATACACCGCATCTCAGTCGGCGGCAAGCCCAGCTGCCAGCTCCGTGAGCTTTGGGGCAGACGTGTCTCAGGCCCCTGTCTACCTGAATGTGGAAGTGCTTCCGGGGCAGGCCTTTGCCCGGCTGATGCTTGCCCTGGGTCGAGTGGTGCGCATGCGCGACACCGCCGTGGAGAAAGATCACTCCGCTTACCAGGCATGGGTGCAGGGCCAATACCTGAAAGAGCTGGATAGCGAAATGGTTGCCAACGCCGGCCGCGTCACAGCGCTGCTGGAAAAGCGGAAAGAACTGGACGAACGGCTTGAAGCCCTTCAGAAGCGCCTCCACCCCTACACAAAATCCATTTCCGCCTATGAGGCCAGCGTGGGGAAAGCACGGCGTCGATTCTGGGATTGGCTCTATACCCACAACCGTGAAGCCTGGATCGTGCTCGACCCGATCGTGAGCGTGCAGCCGGATGCCACCTTCTTCGAGGCATTTTCCCTTGATGAATCGACTTACGCGCGCGTCACCCTCCCCCACACAGCTACACGCGGCAACCAAGAACCGGTGCTCGGAACCACCAACATCGACTTCGGCATAGGCCTGGAACGCGAACTGGCCCGCACCCGCAGTTACCGCCCCCTCCAGCTGAGCGTGGGAGCCGATGCAGTGAGTCTCGATACCGGGGTCTCGTCGACGGTGGAGAAAAAGATCGACCTGCCTGAATCCTGGGTGCGAGGCCTGGTGGAAGTTCAGGCCGCCCTCTCGCTCGCTCCGGTGGAGCTGAGGCTGCAAACCTCAGCGTTCGCCGATGTGCTGGCGCGTCTGGATGCGCAGCGGGAACGGCAGGGGCCCCGAGCGTTGGTGTTTGAGCTCGAGCCGGGCCAGCCGGCCAGGGTCGTGGTGCAGCCATGGGGGGATCACTATGAGCTCGGATCCGAGGCCTACACCGGTAGCGAGCCTCGATCCATCAAGGTGTGGGGGCGGCGGCGACTGAGGGTGCTGCGCGAGCTGCTTCCACTGGCAACTGAACTCACCGTGCGGCTAGTGGATTCCGGAATGCCCTCCTTCTGGAGTATCGAACTGGAAGGCATCAACCTCACGATCGGGCTCTCTGGTTGGACCGCTCAGGACTGGGCAGGCAGAGCACGCTTTTCCGCATTCACCCCAGCAGCCGCCAGCGATGACACGGCCATCCAACAAACTGCTGAACTGCTTCAACAGCAGCATTGTCTGTCTGTCGACGAGCTGGCTCAGACCCTGAACCGGAGCCCTGGAGAAGCCCGGGGTCTTCTGCAGAGGCTGTGCCTGGCGGGTTCAGCCATGTTTGATCCGGAGCGACAGCTTTACCGCTGGAGAGCCCTCTTCCCAACCCTCCAGCTCAACACCGAGCAAACGGCTGGCCTGGAGGAACGCAAAGGCGTGCAACTATTCCGAACAGCTGCCGTGCAGCTGCAAAGCGACACGATTACCGCCGAGGGGAGGCAATTAGAGGCAGTTGTCGATGGCAGTTCGCCAATGCTCCGCCGAGATGTGGATGGGCGGATCAACTATGCCCAGTGCGACTGCCCGCATTTCAGACACCACAAGTTGCGCCAGGGGCCCTGTCGCCACATCGTGGCTCTCAGCCTGGCAGGAGGTCTCTGAACGATGGCGAGCACAGACGGAGTTCTGGATCCCCGCTGGCGCAAGCGGATTGAAGAGGTTGGCAAAAATGCTTTTGAAATTGAAGAGATGGTGCGGCTCGGCTTCCTTGAAGCTGACGAGCTCGAAAAACGACTCAACGCCAACGGCCTGAGCTTCAAGGACTACCAGAGTGCCCTGGCTGAATTAGCCGAAGCATCTACCTCCCTCACCGCAACGACTCGCGAAATCGCAGCTCTCGGGAACGTGGAGGCAGCACTTGCAGCCATCCGCACCCGGCGGATCGCACGGGTCAAGGAGGAGAGAGAGGAACGGCGCGTCAGGAAGGCGGCTGAACGTCTCGCACGAGTGGAGGCGATCCGCCGGCAACGGCTGGAAGCACCCACCTTCCTCGGTTTAGGGGTCTCCAACCGACTCCACTACAACGGCGGCAACAGCGAGATGCTCGAGCAGCTGGGCTTGCCCCAGCTCAACAGCTTCAGCGACATCGCCTCTGCTCTGAGCCTCGAACCTCAGCATCTGCAATGGCTGGTCTACGAGCGAGGCGACAGCCAGGTGGATCACTACATCCGCTTCACCATTCCGAAGCGATCAGGCGGTACCCGTCTGATCTCGAAGCCAAGGCCATCCCTGCAGAGGGCTCAGCAGTGGGTGCAAGACACCATCCTGCGCAGTCAACCGCTGCACCCAGCTGCCATGGCCTTCCGCCCGGGTGTGTCGATTGTCGATAACGCCCGCCTGCATTCCGGCGCCCAGGTTGTTGTACGCCTCGACCTGAAGGATTTCTTCCCCACCATCACCTTTGCCCGAGTTCGCGGACTGTTCGAATCGTTCGGCTACAACCCGGGAGTGGCGACGGTGTTGTCCCTGCTGTGCACAGACAGCCCCCGAGTGATAGTCAGCCTCGATGGCCACAGACACGTGGTGCCCGTGGGGGAGAGAGCCCTGCCGCAAGGTGCCTGTACTTCCCCTGCGCTGGCCAACCTGGTGAGCCGCAGCCTGGATCGCCGGATCAAGGGCTACGCCGACAAAGCCGGTTGGGTGTATTCGCGCTATGCCGATGACCTGGTGTTTTCCTCCAAACAGGAAGGAGTCGCTCCTCACCGGTTAATCCGCGGCATCAGTTCAGTGATCGCTGACGAAGGATTTGTGGTGAACGGGGAAAAGACCCGGGTCATGCGAGCTCCTAACCGCCAGACCGTTACGGGATTACTGGTGAACCGAGACGTCGGCATGACCCGCAAGGATATTCGGCGGATCCGCGCGTTTCTACACAGGTGCAGCTCAAAGGGACTTGCTGTGGTTTCCGCAGAAATCGGCAAGGACGCAGAATCAGTGGCGCGCGGCTATCTCGCTTACGCGCGGATGGTCTCGGTTGCCACATATGACAAGCTTGCCGAGAAGCATGCCTGGCTGAGGAGCGACTGAACGAAGGGCTATCACCCCATGACTGACTCCGCACAGGTCAACACTGATGTTGGTGCAGTCTCTCGCGAGATCCGGGTCTTTCTTTCCAGCACCTTTCGCGACTTCAACGAGGAGCGCAAGTTACTGGCCACTCAAGTGTTCCCTGAGCTCAACCGCCGCGCCCGGGAGCGGGGGGTGGAGCTGGTGGAGGTGGATCTGAGATGGGGCGTGACCCAGGAGCAGGCAGAAGACGGCCATGCACTGGAGATTTGCCTGGCCGAGATCGAGCGCTGCCAGCGCTACTTCATCGGCATGCTCGGCGACAGCTACGGCAGCCTGACGCCACCGGAGCGTGACTTACTGGTGGCGGCCCCTGAGCTGCTGGAGCAGCACAGCTGGCTCAACGGCAAGATTGGTCAAGCCAGCTACACCGAGCTGGAGATGGAGCAGCGGCTGCAGCAGATGGGCGGCAACGCCAACGATGGCCGCGCCTTCTTCTATTTCCGAGATCCGGCCTACAGCAATCCACCAGCGGATGCCGGTGAACAGGGTTGGCGGAGTGACGACCCCTCCGATCGCCAGAAGCTGGAGGCCTTGCGCCGCCGAATCAAAACCAGTGGCTACCCCGTGGTGGAGGGGCTACCCAATCCGAAGGGGATGGCGGATCGAATCAAGGACGACCTCTGGGCGCTGATCGAACGCCTGTTCCCGGAGGGGGAGCAACCCGATGCGCTTGAGAAGGAAGCTCGCAAACACGCCGACTACCGCAGATCACGGACCGGAGCGGGCCAGTACATCGGCGGTGAGGGCTACATCCAGCAACTGGAGCAGTGGCTCGAGGAGGGCGAGCAGCAGATCCTGATCACGGGCGAATCAGGAGCGGGCAAAAGCGCCCTGATCGCCAACTGGATGGAACGGCACAGCGAGAGCCATCCAGCTGACGTGCTCTATGCCCACCACCTGGGCTGCACCAATGACGCCAATGCCCTACGGCCCTTGCTGGGCCGGCTGATCGATACGGCTTGCCAGCAGTTGCTGGATGCCGAGGTGATTGCAGAGGCACTGGCCGTGCCTGAGGACTGGTGGGAACTTGTGGCCAAGGTGGCTGAAACATTGAAGGCATTGGGAGACTGGTGCCAAAGCCAGGGTCGGCATTGGATCTGGGTGCTCGATGGCCTCGATCGCCTCGACCCAGATGACCAGAACGCTCTGCCCTGGTTGCCGGTGAACCTGCCGGATGGCGTGCAGGTGGTGGCCAGCGCCCTTGCCTGCCCTGCAAGAGAGATCCTCAGCGAGCGGGGCTACACCACCCTCACCATCGATCCACTGGCGAGCGCGGAGCAGGAGCAACTGATTCAGCGCTACCTCAAGCGCTACACCAAGGAATTGGATGGCGGACTGCGCCAACAGATCCTGAACCACCCCCTGGCTGGATCACCTCTGTTCCTCAAGGTTCTGCTGGAGGAACTGCGCCAGTGCGGCCGCCACGACACTCTCAAGGAGCAGTTGGCGTTCTACCTGAGCTCCCAGACGGCTGATGATCTCTATGAGCGGGTGCTCGAGCGGCTGGAGAACGACGGCAGTGGTGAAGCCGTGCGCAAGGTGATGACAGCCCTATGGGCCAGCCGGGCTGGACTAACTGAAACCGAACTGTTGGCTGTTACCGATCTCAAGCCGCTGCAGTGGGCACCGATCGACCTGGCGCTGGAGAAGGCATTCGGCCGCAATGGCAACCGGCTGGTGTTCGACCACGACTACCTGCGCATTGCCGTGGAAGATCGGTACCTGCCGACGGACGAGGAGCAGCGGCAGGTGCATAGCGGGCTGGCGGATTGGTATCAGGGCCGTGAGGGGTGGGATGAGCGGGATTCAGAAGAGCTTCCCTGGCAGCTGCAACAGGCGGGGCGCCTGGACGACCTACGCGACTGGCTCCTGAAGCCCTGGGTCTTGGCGAATCTGCAATGGGATCGCGGCAGCCGCGAAACCATCAACTATTGGCTGATCGCCAAAGCAGACACCGATGGTGAGCTCGATGAGCTGATTGCAGAAGCGGTGGAAGAAGAGATCGAGGAACGAAAAGAAGATGCTGCAGATCAGATCTGGTTTGTAGA
>Ga0194134_10005784_pt1 | contig 11500 bp, 10 predicted proteins | sample TA2KigOff0mmetaG_FD_148602 | JGI IMG/M metagenome (GOLD analysis project Ga0194134, IMG submission 148602) | Freshwater microbial communities from Lake Tanganyika, Tanzania - TA2015056 Kigoma Offshore 0m | ecosystem: Environmental > Aquatic > Freshwater > Lake | place: Tanzania: Lake Tanganyika... | reverse complement strand
CGGCGAAGAAGAACTTGTCCAGGAGTTCGATGGCCTTCTACAGATGAGTGAGCCTCCGGAGAAGACGATGAACACACGCACCGCGAGGTTCTTCCTTCTCGGTTTGATTCGACGTCTACCCGACCCCATACGGCTGATGCGGGAGCAACTTCTCGAGGAGCCGGTGGAAAACGTCGCGCGAATCAGAAAAGTGATGGCCGACCTGGTAGCGAGAATCGCGTGAGCCCCGTGTCGTGTCCCTCGTACCCGCTCGAGAACTTTCTGACGCTCGGACGTGAAGTGGTACACGCCTATCCGCGCTTTTCCGGGTCGGTCTCCACGAAACGCGTCGAGGAGGTCCTGAACATCGCCCCCGGGGAAAGTGCGCAATCCTGGACGGCCACGGAATCCAGATACGGAGACGATTGGGTGGAGGAGCCGTACCCGATGGACGATCTCCAGCCGGTCACGACGGAGTACCTCTGGGAAACCAGGCAGTACGTCATCTCGAAGTTGGCGAGTCGGGGTCTCGTCGTCGGCAAGCCGATGTCGGTCTCCGAGCGCCAGGAGTGGGACCGCGTCGTCGGCCTCGCACTGTTCGAGCGGCTCGACTTCGACGTCTACGAAGCGTTCGACGACGATGTTTGGACCTATCTGACGATCTTCGTCTTCTGGGATTTTCCTCAGTGGAGATTCCCCGGCAAGAAGTTCAAGGAGATTGGCACGACGCCGACCGACGACGAGGAGAAGGCCCAACGACCCGCGGACCGAGTTCTCGGTGGATCACGAAACGTTCTGTTCCGCGCGTGGTTACGCGTGTACGTGCTCGGACCCGACTTCGCGGCGGAGGGAGAGGTGGACTTCGCCGGCGAAGACATTCTCGACAACCTCTTCGGACGTCCCACCATCAGCCAGGACCATTCATTCGCTCGGGCGATCATGCAAACGCTGTATCGGAACGAACCGAGCGAGGTGCCGATTCGACGTCCGGTGTTCCGTGAGTTCATGAAGGCGATTCGTCGCCGGACCGCCAGTGTGAACTTCACCGCCACCGGAGATCTGATCGATCGGGAGCTCGACAAACTGTGGCGCGACGCCAAGATCTCCATCGACAATTCCGATTCGACTCAGTGAAGGTGATGAATGCCTCGGCCGACTCCGCTCGATGACGCGACGTCCCGGCGGATGCGAAAACAGCGTCGTGAACGGACACGTCCCGAAGAGGCCTTCGCCGAGTTCCTCACGCGTCGTGGCTATCGCGTGGAGCGGAACGTCTCCGACCTGCCCGGGCGCCCGGACATCGTGCTGCCTCGACGTGGCGTCGTGATATTCGTCCACGGGTGTTTCTGGCACGGGTGTCCCCGACACGGAACCATTCCGCGGAACAACCGGGCATGGTGGTCGGCGAAGATCGCCAGCAATCGCCGGCGGGACCGACGGAAGGCTGACGCGTTGCGTCGCGCCGGTTGGAAGGTGTTGACGATCTGGGAGCACACGTCCGAGGACGAGTGTCTCCGGAGGGTGCGGACATCTGACCGCAACCATCGGCCGACTCATTGAGGGTGTCACCAGCGTTGGTCGTCGGCCGAGTCGCCGAACGCCGCTATCCACTGGTCGATTCGTTCGCGTGCCGTACCGGCGGACAGCCCATGGCGGTAGTTGATCAGGGCCGACAAAGTCGCCGATACATCCAGCACTGCCGTATCGCTGCGAGGTGGGGAGTTGCGACATTCGTGGACGATCCGAAAAACCTCTTCCATGGCCTCCGTGCAATCGACGTCGTCGAGGCGATTCTCTCGAGCGTGCAATTCGACGATCCTGAGCAGTTCGGCGATCGCTTCGGGGAGCTGTCCCATGATGACGAGTAGGCGCGCGATTCGTCGACGAGTCACGAGGGTGCGAGCGTCTCCCTCTCCGAGGCCATGCGAATCGCGATCATGCAGAACGAGGGTCGAGTCCAGCTCGACACGGATGGTGAAGTTTTCGGGGCTGTGGATCCCGGCTCGCTGCCCCTTCTGTGTGACGACCCGTTGCTCCATCTGGATGATGGGAACACTCGGAAGGCGTTCGAGATGATGAGTTGCCAGGCGGACGGACACCAGATCCTCTACTTCACCTGCAAGAACGACATCGTGGACATGGCGAGGAGTATCGGCGTACCCGTGGTCGTGATTTCCTGACGACCGTTTCCGTTTCGTCAGAAATGGCGTTCGGCCGAGTTGCGTGGGGCGGGTCGCTCGTGAGGAAGAGTCGGGGCTCCTACGTCGAACGACGTCGCTGTGCACGAAGCCTCGACAGCGCCGCACCCGGGGACTAATGTTCGGTTCGCCATGCCGAAGAAATCCTCGAAGAGTTCCGAGCAGCTTTCATTGTTCCCCGACGAAGCTTGGATGTTGGATTCGCACGGCGACGAGGCACCGATCGACGATTGTCCCTTCGTGCAGGAAGAAGATCTCGTCTCCCGTCGCAAGGTGAAGGTCGTCGACCTGTTCGCTGGCATTGGTGGCTTCCATTACGGAATCGCGGCGGCGGCGGCTCAGCGCAACAAGGGAGTGAAGCCCCTTTTGGTGTCCGAAATCGAGCCGTCATGTCAGGAGACCTACCGAGGCAACCATCGCTGTGACGTGGTGGGCGACGTTAACGCCATTCCCCTGAGTGATTATTCAGGCACGGCCGACATCGTGACTGCAGGCTTCCCGTGTCAGCCGTTCTCGAATTCGGGCCTGAAGCTCGGGCTGTCCGATCCCCGCGGTCAGTTTTACTTCCGGATCGCGGAGATCATCGAGCATTTCGGAGCCAAGTCGTTCATCCTCGAAAACGTTCCCGGTATCCGAATGAACGGTGGTGGTCGTTTTCGATCTCGTTTGGCGGTCGAGCCTCAGGTGATCGGCCAGACGATGAAGTACCTCGAGGACAATCTCCTCGAGTTGAAGAATTACACGGTGCGATGGTTGGAGATCGACAGTTCTCGGCTCGGTTCCCCTCAAGTACGTAGGCGGGTCTACATCATCGGAGTGCACAGGGATTTCGGCGACAATCTGGATCTTCGCTTTCCCAGTTACGTTCCCAAGCGATTCGTCGACGTCAAGGAGGGCGGTCGCATTCCGAGGCTCGCGCTCTCGGCCAATCAGGAAGCGAACTTGCGGTCGTTCCTCTCCTCGCCACCTTCGTACAAGGACGGAATGCGCCGGGTCGGAAACGCTTATCTGTGTGATGGTGGCAACGTGGGGCAGGGCTACCACGCCTATGGCATGGTGCCTACCCTCACCAAAGTGTGGGCCCGCTTCCTCCCCATCTATTTCCCGGCGCCGGGCGAGAAGCGCCCGAAGGTGGGAGTTCGGGACTTCGAGCCGGACGACAAGTACGGTCGAGGCTTCTTCCGCCGCGCCTCGGTACGTGAAGTCATGCGGCTACAGGGGTTTCCGGACTCTTTCGTACCCCACGAATCGGACCGTTTGGCCTACGAACATGCGGGTAATGCCGTCAACGCCAAGATCATCCGCGAAATCGCCTCCAAGATTCTGGCGACTATCGCCTGATCAGTGTGCGGATCCGCGCGTGACCGGTTGATTGTCGGGGCGAAACAGGCGAGAATGCCGCCACAGGTGGGATTCAGGCCCGCTGACTTGAGTTCCGACCGGGGGTTCGACATGACTGCATTTCCCGATGCGCTGACGGCGTGCATCGCGGAAGCGATTCGCACTCGTCGGGGTAACAGTTTGAAATGGACCCACACGAGGGATCTCCTTGCCGACGAGTTGCGGCTCGACGATCGTGACATCGCCATTTCTTTGATCACGTACAACAACTACCAACCGCGATTGCGTCAGGTGGGTTTCGACGGCGATCGCGACTTGGCGGTCTTGGTCCTGGATGTCGCTTCCAAGTTCACCGATCGGGTGTGCGAGGGTCTGCACCGATACCGATCGCTCCCGCAATGGCCGCTACTCATATTGCACGAAACACCATCCGGTCGTTACAAGGGCGAACGATTGATCCTCGGACCAACCAACTCGGCGACGCTGAGGGACCGGGCTCGGGTCGCCTGGCCCGGGATCACCGTGTCGTCGTACGAGTCGGTCTGGAAGTAGGAGACCCATATGTCCTGGACCGATGGCGACTATCGCAAGGCTTTCGAAACGGGCCATCAGACGAACGTGTTCGTAGCCAAGGAAATCGTCACGTGGGGAATCTGGGTGAAGTGTCCGTCGCTCGAGTTCGCCTCCGACACCGCCGACATCGCTCGCTTCTCGAAGAACGAAAAGGACGTGGAAACCCGTGCCGGTGTGATCGAAGTGAAGGGGCAGAGCCGGGAGTTCACCGGTGATCCGGACTCGTTCCCCTATCCCAGTCAGATCGTCGACACGGTGGAGAGTTGGGTGAGCAAGGAGACCAAGCCCTTCGCCTACGTTTTCGTCTCGAAGAAGACGGAACAGTGTCTCGTCCTTCCGACGAAATCCAGTACTGCCTGGCGAGTGGAGACGAAATTCGACCGTTTGAAGCGACGCTCCATCGACTTTTACGTGGTGGACAAGCGGTTTCTCGTTTCGATGGACGGACTCCGCCGACATCTCGAGATGTACGAAAACTCACTCGGCAGCGGCGAGCCGATGAAAGAAACCGAGTTCTGACCATGGCGCGTCCGTACAGGGGCAAGAGCGTGGTGGAACTCGAGCGACTCGCCGAGGTGAACACTGGTGACCCCCGAGTGATGGCGGATGTCATCGCCGAGCTGCGACATCGGAACGTGCCCAAAGCCAGGAAGCTGCTGGCACGACTCTCGGGAGAGTCGTCGACGGGTCGCGCAGCACCCAGAAAGGCCACCGCGAGGCCCACCAAGGCCACGGCGAGGCCCACCAAGGCCACAGCGAGGCCCACCAAGGCCACTGCAAACGACGGCCGTGCGAAGCCTGTCGTTGCTGGTCCGGTGGTCGAGGCGGAACCAGCGACGACGAACCCCGACGTGGATCGCAACTTGCAACAGGCGTTCGAACTCCTGCGGGAAACGTTCACCTTCGAGGCCGAACTCATGGCGAGGTGGGGTGTCACTCCGACTCTGCCGAAAGAGATCGCGCAGTCGGTGTTCACCGCATGGCGCAAGTTGCTGAAGAGCGGACCCGACGAGCGTGGTCGGAGTCTCGAGTTGTTGGAGCAGGACATGGCGAAGTTGGCCGGTCACGACGGATCGGAGTTCTGAGTGAGCGAGGTACCGTTCGAAGTCGAAGGCCGAATCTGGCGTCGATGCGAAGTGGCGTGGATGGCTCACATGGCCTCGCAGGACTGGGTCGTCACCCGTCTGGCCGACGCAGTGCACAATTTCGAGGGAGCCGCCGCACCCCTCATGCAGGTCGGCGCGGAGCGACTTCGCGCCCCGGACCTGCAGACAACCAAAGGTGGCAGGACCGAGTTCTGGGAAGTGAAGTACCGCACCCGGGCCGCCCTCGACCCCTTGACCGGCGAACGCTCGTACTGGTTGACCCACGACTCGTTCCGCGACTACCTACAGATCAGCCGAAAAACCGAATCGCCAGTGAGGGTGATTCTCCACGACGCGGAGATGTGGGAGGCTCACCAAAAATGGCTGCGCATCGACGTGGAGGCTCTGGCCGGTGCCGGCCGGCGTGAAAAGCGTCGCCAAAATGACGGTGTCGAAGTCGACGCGTGGGTCTGGCCGGTGGCGGCCATGGATCTCGTGGAGGGCCCCCCGGTTCTGCTGCGACCGGACGAAGAGCCGCCGATTCTCACACAGGTCGCCGACGAGGAGCCTTTCGCCGACCACGTGGTGATCCGCGCCGAGGGCGCCCTCCGACGTCGGGAATCGATCGACGGTTCCGAGGTGAAGCAAGGTGTCGATCTACCACCCGGGGTGTACGACGTGCTCCGTGCCGACAATCGGGTCCGACTCGACGCGTTGCGTCGTTCGCTGGCCATACCTCAGTTGCCTCGCTATTCGGTGATGCGCCTCGGTGGTCGGGGCCTGGACATGACCGAGTTATTCGAGTTCATGCGCTACGGCATCCGGGTGTTCCTGGTTTCCGAGGAGTCGCCGGAGTACGACGACCGTCTCACGGCGTTCCGCGACAGCCGGTTGTTCGAGTGGGCCGAGGCGTCGGTGCCGGAGAAACTCGAGGGTTGGGTTGTCGACGGCCGTATCAATTCCGATGTCGATCGGTTCCTGGAGGAATCTTGTCGTGGCGGCGATTTCAACCTCGGTCAGTTCCGCATCGTCCACCACGGATTCGACACCGACATCCTCGTCAGTGCCGGCGCGGGTACCGGCAAGACCGAGACGATGTCCGAGCGCATCGTCTTCCTCTTGACCACGTGCAATGATCGACCAGACCCGCGTGATCCGGAGACACCGTTCGAACTCGGTTTGGCCGACATCGCACTCATCACCTTCACCCGGGAGGCGGCGAGCGAGATGAGGTCCCGAATCGCCCGTACCCTCATGCTCCGCCAACGATTGTGCGATCGGTGCGTGCTACCAACCATCGCGTGGCTCCTCGGTATCAGCCAAATGGAAGTGGAGACGATCCACACGTATTCCAAGAAGATCATCCATCGTGACGGAATGGTGGTGGGGCTGGGGCCGGCTTTCTCGGTCGGCCAACAGACGATGGAGTTCCGACGCCTGATCGACCTGGAGCTGTCGCCACATCTGGAGGACATCCTCGACGACGACAGCAGGAACGACATCCCACCGATCCATGAGATTCGGAACCAGATCGAAGAGTTGTGGGAGAAACTCTCGGGGAACGGCTTCTCTCCGCTGTCCGCGATCAGAAAGGGTGGCACCCAGATCGACTGGGGGACTCCGCCGACTGGCGTCCGAGGCGATCTCGCCGGGCGTATGCGCGAGGTGGTGTATTCGGCCGCCACGAAGTTCCTCGCCATGTGCGCCAAGAACCAGATCATTCCCGTCTCGGAGTTGGTCTCCAGTGCGGCTCGAGTGGTGGATGAGGCGAGAAACGGGCTGAGGAAACCACCACGGTACCTCTTCGTGGACGAGTTCCAGGACACGGACACCGAGCAGATCGGGATGATCCTCGGGATCCGGAGGTCCTCGGCCGCCCGGCTCTTCGTCGTCGGCGACCAGAAGCAGGGCATCTACCGATTCCGCGGGGCCGAGGGCAACGCCTTCGCGGAATTGAAGAAGAGAGCCAAGATCGAAATGTTCCCGATCTCCGAGTTCGACTTGAACCGCAACTTCCGAACTCGCGACGAACTCCTCGGTTCCATGCACCGGTTCTTCGACTCCTGGGGGAAGAAGGACATTCTCAGTTACGGAGCCGGTGACCGCCTGGTGGCCACACGGCCCGGTGGTATCCCGTTGGTCATTCGTTCGGTCGACGCGGCGCTTCGTGAAGACGAGGTGGTCTCCACGGTGCGAACATGGCTCGAAGAAGAAGATGACACCGCGCGCATCGGTATTCTCTGTCGACGGAATCGTGAGGCGCTCGAGGTGCGGGAGTGGCTCCAATCCGCCGGTATTTCGTGCGAGATCCGCGTGGGAGGCGACTTCTTCCGCAGCCCGGTGGTGCGAGAAGTACGCGTCTTGCTCGAGGCCACCTTGAATCCGGTCGACGACGCGGCATTGCTCGAGTTGGCCGACAGTCGGTGGGGCCCGGGGATGTGCTCGGTGGCTGCCCCGTCGTTCCTTCGCGACGAGGAACGTGGCCGCTGGGCTGAGCCGATAACCGATCTCCTCTCGTGGAGGGATCGAGTGGCTTCGCTGGCGGTCTCCGAAAGTTTCGAACGTGCCGACCTCGAGTTGTTGCGAGCCCGTGTCGAACTGCTCGGCCGACATCTCAGGGACTCTCCGGTGCTCGCTTGGTTGATCGAGTGCCGGTCGTTGTTGAATCCCGAATTGGTCGCCCTCCCCGGCGGAGCAGACGACGTGGAGAGGGCGCGATACGGTCGAGGGCTCGACCATCTGATCACCCGGCTCGACGAGGATTTCGCCGATGCTCCGATTTCTCCGCACGGCCTCCTCGAGTACTTGCGGCTGAAGATCGCCACCGACACCACGGAGGACGAGCCGGCGGCCGACCCCGACACCGCAGCCAGGGTCACCGCCCTCACGGTGCACAAGGCCAAGGGCCTGGAGTACGAAAAGGTTCTGATTCCGTACACCGACACGGCGTTCGGAAAGGGTTCCTATTGGAGGGACGCCGCGGTGGTGATGACGAAGAAGGGGCCGAGATTCATCTGGAAATGGCAAGTGCGGGGCATCAAAGAGCCGTTCACCAATGTCGCCCAGTCGGACTCGTGGCTATGGGGTACCGAGGAAAGGGAGCGAGTCAAGGAGGAAACCCGCTTGCTCTACGTGGCCATCACCCGAGCGCGGGACGAGTTGGTGATCTTCGGAGTCGATGTGGGGAATCGTGGAACACAACTACCGAAGACCTGGAACGACCTGCTGAAGATGGAGGATGGCCGATGAGGGACGATTCTACTAACGTGTGGCGTGCCATCGGATTGTCGCGGGTCGACGCTGCCAGTCTCGAAGCCGCCGTGAATGACATCGGGTGGGTCTGGCAGGACTGCATTCACGTCACGGCGAACGAGTCCATGGCGAAGGAGATGCGCGGTCGGGGGCTCTCGGCCATTGCAATCTCGGAGTTCTCCGAACTCGTGGTGTGGTCGGGGATGCCGCCCGAGTGGGACATTCATGTGGGTGACTATCCCGATCCTCGTTCGAACTCGATCCACGAGGATCCGGATCACGAAGACTCGAGGATCGAGAAAGAAATCAGTCAATGGCGTCGTCGGTTCCGGACGGTCAAGGTCAGGCTGGGTATCGACCTCGACTACGTGATTCGGACCCATCTGCGTCGCGATGCCCGGAATCCGGAGGTTGCGAGAATCCTCTTGCGGAGTGCGACCGAGTTGCGTCAGGCGATCATGTTCCTGATCAACGCCGGATTCAGTTGGAGGGATTTCGCCACTGACGACGCCTCACTGCAGGTTGCATTGGACGTCTGGCGTCGACTGGAGGATGAGCGACCGATATGTGCCAACTTCCGTCAGGATCTCTGGGCCGATCCGTCGACGATCACCGACCCGACGACACCGGCGGCTCGTTCGATCCGGGAAAGGCTCGATGCGGTCATCGCGAAGTTGAACGGTTCGGATACGACCCGGACGCGAATCGTGCACCACGGCTTCTACTTCTTCACCCCTCCCCAGTGGGCGTTGTTCCGACTTCTGCGCGCGATCCCGGGTACCGACCAGTTGTTCATCGTCCACGACGACGGCCGTTCGAGGGCCCACGAAACCTGGCGTCGCTACTTCGTCGAACGCTGGAACATGCCGCGGGTCGAGCTTCGCGAGGCCAGCGTCGTTGGGCCGCGCTCGATGGCTCTCGCCGATGCACTGGAAGGCCGTCCGGTCGAGGTCGATACGTTGGGTAACTCGCTGCGCATCGTCAAGTGTCGCAACACCACCGAATTCGTCCGCCAATGGAAGTTCGAGGTCAGTGAAGCGGAGGTGCGGGACGAGAAGCCCCCGATGCTCTTCGCCCCGAACCGGAGCGACATCAAACGTGTTCTGGACCGCATGACCGGGGACGCGCCGAGTTCGGTCAACCTGGCGAACCTGCCCGTCGGTCAGTTCCTCTTGGCGCTTCACGAATGTTTCGACACCACTGCCTCGGGCCTCCCGGAGCTGGTCATGTCGGCGGGACACTTGGTGGACATCGTCGCCAGTGGCTTGGTCGACCGAGACGAGGACTCGCCGGCTCCCTCGGCGGCGATCGCGTCGTTCAAGCGCGCGATGCCCTTCTTCGACGACTTGAGGCGGCTGGACGATTGGTGTGAGAGAGCGGTGGCTCTCGAGCGGTTGATCGTGGCCGAAGTTTCCCCGCTTGGCGAACGCAACGGGGCTGGAAGCGACCTGCTCCGGATCCGCAAGGCCGCCGCCAACGAGCTGAGATTGGCACCGTGGTGTGACCTGTCCGACGATGAAGCAAGGGTCATCAAGGAGACGATCCTGCGTACCCGCGAGCTGCTCGGAGACCTCGTCGCCGACGGAATGCAGCGAACCGACAGGTATCTCGAGTGGGTACGCAAGCGCCTCGAGCATTCGATGCTCGCCATGACACCTGATGAACGCGCCGAGTTGGAGGCGAAGTTCCGTGGCGCCGACGTTGGCGCCGGCTACGAACTCGACTTCGAAGGCATTCGTGAGGTGGTGGGCCTCATACTCGGTCGGTCCATCGACAAGGGCCTCGCCGGTGAAGAGGAGGACGAAGACGAGCACGGGAGTGCGTATCAACGAGTGAAAGACGTCCGCTTCGCCGATGTGGTGGGATTCGCAGGTTCCGGAGGGGACGTTCACTTGACCAACCTGTCGGATGACGTGTTCCCGACGGTGGTGACCCCTTTCGTCTGGCCCTTCTCCGAGGATGCCCTGAAGGACGGCGCGGGAGAGCCCGTGAGTGTCGAATTGTTCCGAACGAGACGGGAGAATTCGACCCTCGAAGGTCTGTATCTGCTGTCGCTGCTTCTCGAGGGCACCCCACCCACGAGGCGGGTCACATTGAGCTGGATCGAGGAGTCCGCGGGAGAAACGCGGAGTCCTTCGCCGTTGCTCTCGTTGATCTCCGACCTTTCCAAGCCGAAAAAGCCGACGGCCGAGGTGATGTCTCTCATCGGAGGAACGAATATCGATCCGGCCGTTCGCGTCGGGATGGGTGCCGCGAATCTCCAACCGATACCCACGCGGACAGGTGTCGACATCGCCGACTCCGATCTGGCGGTCGCCGTTGCCAAGGTGGATCGGTTGGCGACGAGTTCGGCTGTGGCTTGTTCGCGTCGGTTCGTCCTGCAGTGGGCACTGGGCCCGAGTGCGGCGTTCCAATCGTCGCACAACCAGGTCATGCTCTTCGGCAACGTGAAGGGAGTGATGTTCCGGCGAGGTCGCTATCGGCCCGACGCGGATGACCTTCGTAAGAGGAAGATCGATCGCACGACCAAGGATTTGTGGCGTCATCTTCCGCGAGGTCAGCTGAGGAGTAGTTATTTCAAGCGAGTGGTTCTCGCCAATGGTGCGAGTGCTCGTTGGCAGTGGATCTACTCGCTCGCGGGTAGCAAGAGTGGAGCGAGACCACTCGACCGTGCCTATCAGGCGGCCTTGGGGGCGGACATTTCGCTTCGGAACGTCATCGGTGACGATCCGTCATCACTGATTCCCCTGCCCGGGCCGGAGGTCACCAAGAAGGAGTGCGACAACTGTCCGGTCGCCCCGAGATGCAGTGCGCGCATCCTCGAGGAGGACGAGTGACGATGCGCGACCCCAGAGCGAACGAGCACCTGCTCAGCCCGGAGGCATCGATGATTCTCGCCCTGTGGGACGGAACCCACGGTGTGAACGGTGAGTCGTTCGGTGATGTATACGACCAAATGAACGCGTCACAGGAGGACGCCCAGTTCGACCACTATCAGCGTGCGTGGTTCGACCGCCACCCAGCCAGTCGTGGTGGACGTCGAGTGATCCCGTTGTTCCAACTCGCGGCCGA
>Ga0194134_10005782_pt1 | contig 11502 bp, 12 predicted proteins | sample TA2KigOff0mmetaG_FD_148602 | JGI IMG/M metagenome (GOLD analysis project Ga0194134, IMG submission 148602) | Freshwater microbial communities from Lake Tanganyika, Tanzania - TA2015056 Kigoma Offshore 0m | ecosystem: Environmental > Aquatic > Freshwater > Lake | place: Tanzania: Lake Tanganyika... | reverse complement strand
CCAGCACCGCCGCGACCTCGTAGATGATGCCCCTCGAGACCCGAACGCCCCTCGCGAGGACCCAGGTGGTGATGATCATCACTGCAGCGCGGAGCAGGTAGATGGGCGTGGACGACAAGTCTCGGACGAGCACTTCGTCCACGCTCCGGAGCGGGGCGAGCGTCTCGCGGAGCACCGGCTGCGCGAAGACCATGAACAGCCCGAGGTAAGTGACCGCCCCGAGGCACCCCACCCAGGCCGTCGCCACCGGGTTGAACAACGAGACCGAGAGCGCCATCACCAGGAACCAGGCGAGTGGGATGGGGCCCGCCAGGTAAGAGGACATCCCCGCCGGGCTCGAGAACTCCAGCACCGCCAGCATGAATCCGGGGTACAGGTAGATGGGCCACAGCGACCAGGCGTGGCGCTTGAGCCTCCCCACCCGCAGCCGGAGCCCCGCGGAGACGAACAGCATCCACACCCCCGCGATCGCCCCGAGCCGCCCGGCCACGGTTATCTCGGCCGTGAACCCGAAGTGAGAGCCGGCCTCCGCCACCAAGCCCATCAGCACGCAGCCTGCCCCACCGGCGAGCAGCCCGCGCTGGAGACTCGCTCGCACAAGCCGCGCCATGATGCCGTCGACAGTCGCGCGCGTGCTGCGGTCCAACAGTTCGTCGTCCGGCGGCCCAGCCATGTGCTGCTCCTTGGGTTCTTGTCGGTCCGCGGCGGGTAGCTGAGGGGTGAAGACGGCAGGGCCCGGGGTTGTCCCGGCTACGGGTTGGGTGTCACCGCCAACCCGTCGTCGGAGGTACCCCGAGCCAAACTCGCGGATTTAGTCCGCTGCAAGCCGTGCGGCAAGCCCTTCACGGAGCCCATCCAGGGCATCCGCAAGGGGAGCCGCTCCACGGAGCGCTACAAGCGCAGCGTGCTGTGGGTGTGCGAGGCCTTCTCGGACATCGCCGCCGTCCACAGGACCTACGCGTGCTCGGCGGGCTTCGTGTACCGGACGCTGTACGAGCAGCTGGAGTTGAAGCGCCGCGAGCGGCTGTACCCGTGGCCGAAGGTGTTGGGCAAGGTGTTGGGCATGGACGAGCACTTCTTCCGTCGCAGCCCCGCCTTCGGCTTCCGGGAATTCGTCTCCGTCCCGGTGGACTCCAAGGGCCGGCGGCTGATGGCTGTGGTGAAGGGCAAGTCCTCCGTGGAGTTGGAGCACGATCTGGCCCCCATCCCCGGCCGCAGCAACGTCCAGTACGTCGTCACGGACATGTCCGACGGGTACCGGGCCTTCGCGAAGGGCTTCTCCCGCAACGCTCTCGTTGTCGCCGACAAATTCCACGTCCTGCGGCTGCTGCCCCCGGCCATCAACCGCCACCGCCGCCTGGTGACGGGCAACCGGCGCACGGCCGTACTCCGGGGCCTGCTGCTGCGCAACGGGCCCTCCCTGCGCGCCGAATACCGCTTCCGCCTGCTAAGGAAAACCTCCACGGCTTCTACCGAATCCGCGGCTACCACCGCGCCGCCAAGGCCCTCACCCGCATGGCGGACCAGATGGCCGTCTCCACACTGCCCGAGGTGCACACCCTCCGCCGCACCCTCATGCGCTGAAGATTCGAGGTGCTCGCCTACTTCGCCTCCGGCCTCACCAACGGCATGGCGGAGGGCTTCAACAACAAGGCAAAGGTCATGAAACGAAGGGCTTACGGGTATGGGAGCTTCGAGAACCATCGGCTGCGGCTTCTAAACGCCTGTGCCTAAAGCGCTTTTCGGCGCGACCCACCACGAACTGAGAAGAACCCTTCGCGACGGGGTCGAACAGCTCCAGTTCGAGTCCATGCCCATCCCCCAGCCCGAGGTCCCGGTCGTGCTGCCCGCGGTGGCCGCGGACGGCGTGGAGCTCCCCGTTGAGGCAGATGGTGCGCCGGTGGTGCGGACGCGCGAGACCACCCAAGAACAAAGCCGCGGAACCGTGGATTTCTCCAACAGCCCCGCGGCTTTCAAGTGGTCGGGGAGACAGGATTTGAACCTGCGACCCCTTGGTCCCGAACCAAGTGCTCTACCAGGCTGAGCCACTCCCCGGCACGTTCAGAACCTTCGCGGACACGTCTTCGGGAGACCGCGAAAGCGGCGCTGTCCTATCTGATCGTCCCGCCCCCCGTCAAACCTTTCTCCTCCCCTCGTGGACCGGCCATCATGGGACTCCATGCCGAGCCCCACCGGCCACCTCGACGACGCCCCCGACGGCACCCTCACCCTCTGGTCCGGCCCCCCGCTGCCGCCCGAGCTGGCAGAGACCCACGCCCGGTTGAACCAGCGGGCCTGGCTGATCGCCCTTCCCCTCTCGGTGCTCCTGGCCCTGCTCGCCTACGACGCCTTCGCGCTGGACCTCGCGTGCTCCCGGGAACTGCACGGCTGCACCTCCCGGCACCTCTTCAACGACGAACTCCACCCCCTCCACACGCTCGGGATGGCCACCGTCGAGCAACGGGACGTGGGAAGGACGCGCAACCGCCAGCAGCGGCCCTACTACGTCGTGCTGGTTCCCGGCCTCTCCGCCCGCTCCGGTCCCTCCGGCGATGCCGTGTTCACCTCCTCGGACCAGGCCGAGGCCCGCTTTGTTGCCCAGGCGTTCAACGCCTTCCGCGCCGGCCGCGCCCCGGGCTTCTCCTCCCTCCTCAACGGCTTCGCCGTGACCGTGGCCACCTTCGCTTTCGTGGGCACGCTCCTCGTCACCGCACTCCTCGTCGGGATGCTCAAGGGACCCATGGCGGCGCGCCCTCCCTTCACCTGCGGCTCACGCCGCACCACGTCACGCTGCAGCCCCTGCCCACCCCAAGGCCCACCCTGTTCGGCACGCCGGGACGCCACTCCGTCCACCGGTTGCGGATGCGGTGGCCGCTCGACGAGCTCGGGTCGTTCGAGGTCCGCCCCGCTCCCGGGCGCGGCACCTTCACCCTCGAGGCCGTCTCGCCCGACCACGGCGCCTACGGCGTGCTCGAGGGCGAGCCGGAGCAACTCCAGGCGATCGCGGACGCCTTCAACCTCCGCCTCGAGCACCTGCGCTTCCACGGGCTGTACGGCTGACCGGCCCACTCACGCCCCGCGCGCCGTCTCCACCGCCGCCACCAGCGCGTGCGCCTTGTCCAGCGTCTCGCGGTACTCCGCGTGCGCGTCCGAGTCCGCCACCACCGCCCCGCCCACGCTGAAGCTCACCCGCTCCCCCTGCTTCACCAGCGTCCGGATGACGATGTTCAGGTCCATCGCCCCGTCCCAATCCACGTAGCCGATGCTCCCGGAGAACACCCCGCGCCGCGCAGGCTCCAGCGCATCAATGCGCCGCATGGCCTCCACCTTCGGCGCCCCCGTCATGGAACCGCCCGGGAACGCCGCCCGAACCAGGTCCACCGCCGACAGCCCCTCCCGCAGCTTCCCCACCACCGTGGAGACCAGCTGGGACGTGAACGGGTGCGCCTCCACCTCGCACAGCCCCGGCACCCGCACCGTGCCGAACGCGCACACGCGGCCCAGGTCGTTGCGCGCCAGGTCCACGATCATCAGGTTCTCCGCCCGGTCCTTCTCTGCCTCCGCCAGCTCCGCCCGCAGCCGCGCGTCCTCCGCCTCCGTGGCCCCCCGCGGCCGCGTCCCCTTGATGGGGCGCGTCTGCGCCCACCCCGCCCGGTCCAACCTCACGAAGCGCTCCGGGGAGGAGCACGCCACCTCCAGCCCCGGCAGCCGCACCCACGCCGCGAACGGCGCCGGGTTGAGCGCCCGCAGCGCCGCGTACAGCCGCTCGCCCGTGCCCGCGTACACCCCGTCGAAACGCTGGCTCGTGCAGACCTCAAACACCGTCCCGTCCCGGATGTCCGCCTTCGCCTGCTCCACCGTGGCCTCGTAGTCCTCCCGCGTCACGCGGGGCACGAAGCCCGCCGACCTGACGCCCACCTCGGACAGCCGGCCCTCCGGGCGCTTCAGGCCCCCCGGGTACACCTCCGGGGCGCGCTGCGCCGTCCGCTCCCGCAGCCGCGCCATCAGCGCCTCGGCGCAGGACTCGGCCTCCGCGGGCACCTCGTGGAACGCCTGCGTCACCCGCCACGCCCGCTGCGCCAGGAGGTCCGCCGCGACGACGCTGCCGCAGAACAAAAGCGAGGCCTCGGGTACCCCCAGCTCGTCCACCGCGGACAGGCGCACCGTCGGCTCCACTGCCGTCAGCAGCTCGTACCCGAGGTAGCCCATCACCCCGCCGAGGAACGGCGGCATCCCCTCCCGCCACGGTGAGTGGTCGCACCGGTACCGGGCGAGCAGCCCTGCAAGGATGTCCAACGGGTTGCCGAACCGGATGGACTTCATGTCCCCCGTCCCCACCCACGTCATGCCGCCGGAGACCTCGAACTCCAGGAAGGGGTCCCCGCCGAGGAAGGCGTACCGCCCCAGTTCGGACGGCACCCCCGGGTTCTCAAGCAGCACCGCCGGCCTGTCGCCGAACGCGTGCCTCAACTCCCACGGGGCGGCGAACGCCTCCAATGCCTCCACCCGGACCGCCCGGTGCAACGCGCTCATTCCCTCCCCGCCTCCTCGAGGTAGGCGGCGCGCAGCCGCTGGGCCACCTCGCCCGGCACCCCGCGCCCCACCGGCTGCCCCTCCAGCCGCGTCACCGGGACCACCTCGGCCAGGGAGCCCGTGAGCAGCACCTCCTCCGCGCGCTGAACGACTGCCCGGGGCAGGTACGCCTCCCCCACCGCCACGCCCTGCGCCCGCGCCAGCCGCAGCACCTCAGCCCGCGTCACGCCGGGCAACGCCACCTCGGCAGGCGGCGACCACAGCGTGCCGTCCACCACTGCCAGCACGCTGGTGGCAGTCCCTTCCGTGACGTGCACCCCCGCAGCGTCCAGGAACAGCCCCTCGTCCCAGCCGCGCTGCTCCGCCTCGCGCCGCCCCAGCGCCGCCCACTGGTAGCTGGTGCTCTTCACGCCCGGCCCCGGGGGACCGCCGTCCCCGCGAGCCCAGAGCCAACCCGCGCGCGCCCCCTCGGCGTAGACGCGGGCAGGCCAGGTGCGCAGCGGCAGCGCCGTCACCAGTACCGTGGGTGCGTCCTCCCCGACCACCCCGCGCGTCACCGTGAGGCGCAGCGTGCACTCGGCCAGGCCTGAGCGCGACGTCACCTCGCGCGCAATTGCGTCTAGTCCTCCAGGCAACGGAATCCCAAGCGCCCGCGCCCCGGCCTCGAGCCGCCGCAGGTGCGGCCCCAGCAACCTGGGTCGCCCGCCATAGGTGCGCAGCGTCTCGAACAGCCCGTCTCCCTGCAGGAAGCCCGCGTCGAAGGCGGACACCCGCACCTCCCCCGGCGGGAGGAACGCGCCGTTGAACCACGCGGCGCCGGCGGGCTGTGCGGGAGGAACCATCGAGGTGGGCAGCCTTGCACGCCCGGGGTCCCCGGGTGAACCTTCGCCCCGTGCCGCATCTCGTCCTGTTGGACAACTACGACTCCTACGCTTTCAACCTCGTGCAGGCGCTCGGGGAACTGACGGGGGAGACGGCCCGCGTCTTCCGCAACGACGCGGTGTCGCTGGAGGCGTTGCAGGCGCTCTCACCCACCCACCTGCTGCTGTCCCCCGGGCCGGGAAACCCGGAGGACCCTGCCTGGTTCGGCGTCTGCCGCGAGGCGCTCCTGCACTTCGGCCCGCGCATCCCGGTGCTGGGGGTGTGCCTTGGACACCAGGGGATTGGGGCGGCGCTGGGAGGCCGCGTGGTGCGAGCCCCGGAGCCCCGCCACGGCAAGGCGAGCCCCGTGCTGCACGACGGCTCCGCCCTCTTCCGGGGCATCCCCTCCCCGTTCGACGCCATGCGGTACCACTCGCTCGTGCTTGACGAGGCCTCTCTGCCGCCGTCCCTCCGCGTCACCGCGCGCACCCCGGACGGCGTGGTGATGGCCGTGAAGCACGCCGCCTGGCCGCTCTACGGCGTTCAGTTCCACCCCGAGTCGGTGGGTACGCCCCACGGGCTGCAGTTGCTTCGGAATTTCATACAACTCCAGGACATCCCTTGAGCCTCATCCCTCGCATCCAGCAGCGCCTCGCCGGCATCCCGGAGGGGACGGCCGCGCTGTTCTTCATCCAGGTGTTCGCCACGCTGGGCTTCGCCGCCCTGTACTTCACGCGCGTGCTGTACGCGACGAGGTACCTTAGCTTCTCCGCGAAGGACGGCACGGCGCTCATGGGCATCTTCGGCGCGTTCGACTACGGGCTGCACCTGTTCGGCGGGTAGCTGGGCGGGCGGCTGCTCAGCAACCGCACCCTCTTCGTGTGCGGGATGGTGCTGCAGGCGGCCGGGAGCGGCGTCATCGCGCTGGGGAGGCTGTCTGCCTTCTACGGCGGGCTCGCGCTGTTCCTCGTGGGCAGCGGACTCAACGTCACCTGCCTCAACATGATGCTCACCCAGCGCTTCTCCCCGGAGGACCCGCGGCGCGAGGGGGCGTTCCTCTGGAACTACGCGGGCATGAACATCGGCGTCTTCGTGGGCTTCGCGGTGGCCGGCCACTACCAGTCCGCCGAGCGCTGCGCGGAGTTCTTCGTCTTTGCCACCGTGGGCAACGTGCTCTCCATCGTCCTGTGCGCGGCGACGTGGGCGAAGCTCAAGGACCTGGACACGCCGCTGCTCACCGTCACGCCGGGGCAGTTCCGCGCGCGGCTGCTCGGGGGCCTCGCCATCCTGGTGGGGCGGGTGCCGGTGGTGTGGTTCCTCCTGCAGTCCCCCGGTGAGGCCTCCACGCTGCTCAAGGCGGTGTGCGCGCTGGTGGGCGTGGGGCTGGTGGTGCTCATGGTGCGCCACCCGGACGCGCGCGAGCGGCGGAACATGACCGCCTACCTGGTGCTGACGGTGGGCTCGCTCGCCTTCTGGTCCCTGTGCCAGATGGCGCCCAGCGGGCTGCAGCTCTTCGCGGACCACCACGTGGACCTGGTGGTGGCCGGGGTGAAGGTGCAGCCGCAGTGGATCCAGAACATCAACACCGTCGTGATCGTTGTGGGAGGGCTGCTGCTGTCGGCGCTGTTCGTGCGGCTGCGCGCGCAGGGCTTCCGCGTGGACGTGCCGCAGCAGTTCGCGGCCTCCCTGCTGCTCATGGGCCTGGGCTTCCTGGCCCTGCCGGTCGGCATCTCGCGGGCGGACGCGCAGGGGCTGACGGCCTTCGGGTGGCTGGGCTTCAGCTACATCCTGCAGAGCGTGGGGGAGCGGCTCATCTCCAAGGTGGGCTGCGCCCTGGTTGGGCAGCTGGCGCCGCGGCAGCACCAGGGCTCATGATGGGAAGCTGGATGTCCGTGACGGGGCTGGCGTCCCTCTTCGCCGGGGAATTCTCCGGCATGGTGCCGGAGCCCACCGGCACCACCGCCGCCTCCACCAACCCCGCCTACGCGCGGCTGTTCGCAAGGCTGGGCTGGGGCAGCGTGGCGGTGGGGCTGGTGCTCGCGGTGCTCGTCCCGTTCCTTCGCCGGCTCATCACGGAGAAGGCGGAGCCCGCTCAGCCGCGCAGCGCGGAGATGGCCGCGCCGTAGTCCTTCGCCTTGAACACCGCGTTGCCGGCCACCAGCACGTTGGCCCCCGCTGCCACCACCTCCGCGGCGTTGCCCGCGTGGATGCCGCCGTCCACCTGAATGTCCACGTCCAGGCCCCGCGCGTCCACCATCCCCTTCAGCCGCCGCACCTTGTCCATCACCTGCGGGATGAAGGACTGGCCACCGAAGCCCGGGTTGACGCTCATGAGCAGCACCATGGCCACGTCCGGGAGGATGTCCTCCAGCGCGACGAGCGGCGTAGACGGGTTGAGCACCACCGCCGGCTTCGCCCCCGCGGCCCGTATCTGCTGCACCACCCGGTGGAGGTGCGTACACGCCTCCACGTGAACGGTGAGGATGTCCGCCCCCGCCCTGACAAAGGCCTCCACGTACCTCTCCGGCTCCACGATCATCAGGTGGACGTCCAGCGGCAGTGACGTCTCCTTGCGGACCGCCTCCACCACCACCGGCCCCAGCGTGATGTTCGGGACGAAGCGCCCGTCCATCACGTCCACGTGCACCCAGTCCGCGCCGGCCGCCTCCACCGCGCGGACCTCCTCCCCCAGCCGCGAGAAGTCCGCGGACAGGATGGACGGGGCAATCTTCAACGGCCTGCTCATGGCGCCTGCTCCTGTGTCAGTTCCAGCAGCATCTGCCTCGCGTTGGACTCGCGCGAGGCCCTCAGCGGGATGGGCTCGTACGGCGCAAATTCCTTCAATGCCGCCAGCGCGTACCGCTCCGCCGCCTCGCCCGCGAGCCCCTTTGCGCGCGCGTCGACCGCGGCCCGCTCCAGCGCGGCCAGGTAGTCCCGCTTCGCCTCCACCTCCGCGCGGGTGGTGGCCGGTCCGTGGCCGCCGAGTACCGTGTCGAACTTCTCCTCGAGCAGCCGCTCCAGCGCCCGCCGCAGCGGCCGGAGCTGCCCGCCGAAGGTGACGTCCGCGGACGGCTCCAGCCCCGCGCACAGCACGTCACCAGCCACCAGAACGCCGCGCGCAGGCAGCAGCGCCACCAGGTCCCCGTCCGTGTGGGCCACGCCAGGGTGGAAGATGCGCACCTCCTCCCCGTCCAGCCGCAGCGACACCGCGTCCGTCACCTCCACGTAGGGCACCGCGGAGGCCTTTCCAGACTCGCGCAGGCGCTTGAGCGCCTGGGTGTGCAGAAGCACCGCCCCCGCGTGGGTGAAGCGGTCCACGCCACCCGCGTGGTCCGCGTGGGCGTGGGTGAGCAGGATGCGCTTCACCTGGTGCAGCGTCCCGTCCGGGGGCGCTTCCACCGCGCGCTGAAGCTGCCCGGCGTAGCCCCACATCTTGGTGTCCACGAGCAGCAGCTCCCGCCCGTGCGCCACGGACACCGCGTTGCCCGCACCTCCCTCGTAGAAGCAGAGCCGCTCGCCCAGGGGTTGGCGCACCATGTGGAAGAAGCCACCCGCCGAGCAGCCCAGGAACAGGAGGGCCACGCCCATAGGTGGTAGAAATCGGCCATGACGACCGCGCTTGCTCGCCGCGCTCAAAAGCTGACCTCCATCCTGGACGTGGCCAAGGCGCTCACCGCCGAGCGGGACCTGGACAAGCTCCTGCCGCTCATCCTGCAGGAAGCGGCCAAGGTGGTCGAGGCCGACCGTTGCTCGCTGTTCCTGCTGGACGCCGAGCGCAACGAGCTGTGGAGCCGCGTAGCCCAGGGCTCGCAGAAGGAAATCCGCTTCCCGGTGGGCTCGGGCATTGCCGGGGCGGTGGCCCAGACGGGGCAGGCCATCCACATCCCGGACGCCTACGCGGACGCCCGCTTCAACCGCAGCTTCGACCTGTCCTCCGGCTACCACACCACCTCCATCCTCGCGGTCCCCATGCGCGGGGCGGACGGCGCGGTGTCCGGCGTGCTGCAGGCGCTCAACAAGCAGGGCGGTCAGAGCTTCACCGGGGAGGACGAGGAGCTGCTCACCGCGCTGGGCGGGCAGGCGGCGGCGGCGGTGGAGAACGCGGTGCTGCACCAGGACATCCAGCGGCTGTTCGAGGGCTTCGTCAGCGCGTCGGTGGTGGCCATCGAGTCCCGGGACCCCACCACGGCGGGCCACTCCGGCCGGGTGGCCGACCTCACCCTGGAGCTGGCGAAGACGCTGGAGCGCGTGGAGCAGGGGCCGTGGGCGCGCACCGCCTTCACGGCGCGGGAACTGGACGAAATGCGCTACGCGTCGCTCCTGCATGACTTCGGCAAGGTGGGGGTGCGCGAGGCGGTGCTGGTGAAGGCTGAAAAGCTGTACCCGCACGAGCTGGAGGTCCTCAAGTCCCGCTTCGAGCTGGCTCGCAAGGACCGGGAGCTGCAGAGCCTGCGGCGGCGCCTGGCCGCGGTGCGCGTGCGCGGGGAGCAGCACCTCGACGAAATCGAGTTCGAGGAGGGGGCGCGCCTGTCACGGGAGCTGGCAGAGCTGGATGCGGCGCTCGCGTTCGTCCTGGAGTGCAACCGGCCCACGGTGCTGGAGCAGGGGGGCTTCGAGCGCCTCACCGGCATCTCGGGGCTCATCTTCGCGGACGCGCGCGAGGTGACGCGGCCGCTGCTCACCGAGCGCGAGCTGTCCTCCCTCTCCATTCTGCGCGGTTCGCTCAGCCGCGAGGAGCGGCTGGAGATAGAGAGCCACGTCACCCACACCTACCGCTTCCTGTCACAAATCCCATGGACGCGGGCGCTGCGGCGGGTGCCGGAGATTGCGTGGGCGCACCACGAGAAGCTGGACGGCAAGGGCTACCCGCGCGCGGTGCAGGCGCCGTCCATCCCGGTGCAGTCCCGGATGATGGCGGTGGCGGACATCTACGACGCGCTCACCGCGTCAGACCGGCCGTACAAGAAGGCGCTCCCACACGACAAGGCGCTCTCCATCCTGGAGATGGAGGCGCGGGCCGGGCAGCTGGACGCGGACCTCTTCCGGGTGTTCGTGGAGGCGGACGTGGCCGCCCGCGCGCTCAAGATGCGTCGCGTAGTCGGAAAGGATGCACCTTGAGCTGATCCCGGGCGAGCAACGCGGCATGGGCAAGCGAGGAGTCCGGGCGAAGGAGCCGCAGCGAGACCAGGGGTGGCTGTTCGTGCCTGCGCCGGAGGTTGGGCCGAAGCACCCGGCGAGGCTGGTGGCGGCTGCGGTGGAGCGGCTGGATTTCGGGGACTTCCTGCGGCACGCGAAGGCGCTGGAGGGCGTGGCCGGCCGGCCGGTGACGAGCCCGGCGCTGCTGCTGTCGCTGTGGCTGTGCGGCATCCAGCAGGGCATCGGCGGGGCGAAGGAGTTGGCGCGGCGGTGCCAGCCGGACGCGGCCTTCCGGTGGCTGTGCGGCGGAGTGGAGCCCAGCCACGACGTGCTCAGCGACTTCCGGGTGAAGCACCTGGACGCGCTGCAGGCGCTCTTGCACCACGGGTTGGTGACGCTGGAGCACGTGGCGCTGGACGGGACGCGGGTGAGGGCCAGCGCCTCGGCGTCGTCCTTCCGGCGGCAGGGCAGTCTGGAGGCGTGCAGGGAGCCGGCGGCGCTGCACCTCAAGGCCGTACTGGCGACGTCAGACGAGTACCCCGAGGCGCAGCAGGCTGCGCGCGAGCCGAAGGCGCGGGAGTACCAGGCGCGCGTGGAGGCGGCGCGGCAGACGCTGCAGGCAGAGAGGGAGAAGAAGTCCTCCGCGAAGGAGAAGGCGGCCGTGCGGGCGTCGACGCCGGACCCCGAGGCGCGGGTGATGAAGATGGCAGACGGAGGCTTCCGTCCGGGCTTCAACGCGCAACCGGCCGTGGCGGGAAACCCGGAGGGCGGGCCGCGCACCATTGTCGCCGTCAACGTCACGCCGCTGGGCAGCGACATGGGCAGCCTCCGGCCCATGGTGCAGCAGGTGGAGAAGCGCACGGGCGTCATCCCCAGCAAGGTGCTGGCGGACGCAACCCACGCGACGCTTGCGGACACGCGGCGCAGGGCATCGAGGCGCTCGTCTCTGTGCCGGACTACATGCTCACCTTC
>Ga0194134_10005778_pt1 | contig 11507 bp, 7 predicted proteins | sample TA2KigOff0mmetaG_FD_148602 | JGI IMG/M metagenome (GOLD analysis project Ga0194134, IMG submission 148602) | Freshwater microbial communities from Lake Tanganyika, Tanzania - TA2015056 Kigoma Offshore 0m | ecosystem: Environmental > Aquatic > Freshwater > Lake | place: Tanzania: Lake Tanganyika... | reverse complement strand
GATGGGCCAGGCGGGGTAAAACCCGCAGCAGTGTCATTCACATCAGATCGTCATCGGACAAGCCGTGGGTTCGGTGCCTAAAACAAGCGGATCGTCTGTGGCCGGCCTGTCGATTGGCTAAGCCTCAGGTTAAATTTAAATAGATCGACTAAGTATGTAGAACTGCCTTTGGATGACTTGCGGACGCGGGTTCGATTCCCGCCGGCTCCACCACCATTGTTGTTAGATTAGGTTTATCACGGCGAGTTAAAGATGCATGAACATGAACCGATTCTCGATCATCGGGTAATGGGTTGCCAAACCATCATGTTCAACATCTTCACGAGGCTTACACTTTTTACAATTGGTTGCGGGCTTCCATTGCCTCAGGCCATAGCCCAGTCGGGAATGGTCGATCCCACTCGAACCATCTGCAATTCCAGTGCGGCCTCACTCAGCAGTCTTCAAGAAGACCCTCTGCTGAGGCGATTCTTCGAGCAAACCTGTGGCAAGTCACTCGAGTCGGTGCTCGGCCAGCCCGCCCCCACCAACCTGCCAGCGCCAGCCAATCCGGTGAAGTCCGATGCAAACGAGCCAGTGGTTGCCTCGCCGCGTCCAAAACCGCCCGAAATCAAACTCGATCCGGTGGTCACAGCGCCACCCAAAGCGCCACCTCTTGAGGTCCCAGCGCCTGCTCAGGCCACCCAGCCGCTTGTGTTTAGTCAGATTGAACTCGATGGCGTCCACTTCGGATCCGGCAGAGCGCTTAAAGATGCGCTCTCGGGGTTTATTGGAAAACCCATCACCCTCGAGTCTCTCGATCAGGTCAACCAAACCATTCAAACCTGGTATCGGGCCCAGGGATTCCTGGCCCGAACCACACTGCCCTCCCAAGACCTGTCCGACGGGAAACTCTTGGTCAACATTGTTGAATCGCAGTTCAGCGGCACCCGCATCAATGACCCCAAAGGGCTTCTCAGAAATACTCAGGTTCCAAAAGGGCTGGTGGAGTCGCACCAAGCTCCCGGCGATGCCGTCGACCTCAACCAACTCGAAAAGGCCGCTGCCTCACTTCGTGACCTCAGCGGTGTCGAGACTTCAGTGCTTCTCTCTCCAGGCGCCCGAACCGGCGAGACCACGGCAGTGGTCAACATCGGAGAAGGCAAGCCCTTTGAGATCCAAGTCAATGCAGACAACCATGGCTCAAGGGGTACAGGAGAAAACCGGGTGTCGACCCAGTTCAATTTCAACAACCTGACCCTTCGAGGCGACACGCTCTCCGGCAGCCTCCTCAAGAGCGACGGCCTCGACTACGGAGCCCTCTCCTATACGCTCCCGTTCACCGCATCGGGCTGGCAGGTGCAGGCACGAACTTCCCACTCCAGCTATCACCTCACCGACGGCAACTTTTCAGCCGCCGACCTGCGGGGGCCATCGAGCAGTTACGGCCTCGGTTTGGGAATTCCGTTTGTTCGCGACGGCAGAAATAGTGTCAGCTTCCAATTCGGCATCGACAAGAACGAATTTGAGAACCGAGCACTAGGAAACATTGTTTCGAAGTACAACAGTCTCATTGCCAATGCCCAGTTAGATGGCCAACACATGGATATGAGTGGACGTGGCCAATCTGTCTGGGCAGTCCAATTCGCCAGGGGCGAGCTCGATCTGAGCGACTCGCCGAGTTTCTTTCAACTAACCGACGACCTGGGCCCCCGCACTGCGGGCTATTTCAATAAGGCCAGGGTCTCGGCAAGTCGACGCGATTCGGTCAGCGCAGGCAGCACACTCACCATCCGCGCCCAGGGGCAGTGGGCCGACAAAAACCTCGATGGCTCAGAGAGGTTCTACCTCGGAGGCGCAAGGGGGGTACGGGCCTATCCGGCCAATGAGGCCGGAGGCAGTCTCGGGCACCTTGCATCCATTGAGTGGGAATCCCATCTCTACTCCAACCCCTATGCGAAGTGGGCCATCGCCACCTTCTATGACTACGGTCGCATCAAGCGCCTCAAAACCGAGTTGCCACCAGGGGTGGACCCCAACCCCATCCGCAACAGTTACTCCCTTGAGGGCTATGGGATATGGCTTGGCAGTCAATCAAGAACAGTCGGAGGGGGATCCCTTGGATTCAGAGTCACATTTGCCCGCAGAGCGGGCAACAACCCTGGGGCCCTCAACAATGGGCTTGACTCCGATGGCACGAAGGACCTCAATAGGATACTTCTGGATGCAAACCTTGCCTTCTAAATTCACCCCCAAGTCCTCTCGTCAATTCACTGGTTTCTTGCCCAGACTTCTATTGCCCAGCGCAGTCGTGGTCTTGGCCTGGCCCCTTCTCTGCTGGGCGCAGACACCGCAGGCCAATGCATTGCCCCAAGGCGGTGTGGTGGGTTCGGGCACTGCAAGCATTCACACCTCGCCTTCCTCTCTAACGGTCAATCAATCCAGCCAAAAAGCCATCATCAATTGGCAGTCATTCAACGTGGGCAAAGATGCAAGCGTTCAATTCAATCAGCCCAACCGAGACGCCATCACCTTCAACCGGGTACTCGATGTCAATCCATCGCAAATCCTCGGGCAGATCAAGGCCAATGGCCAGGTTTTCCTCAGCAATGCCAACGGCGTGGTCTTCGGATCAAGCGCGATGGTGGATGTCGGCGGGCTGGCGGTAACAGTTCACGACATCCGGGACAAAGATATGCTCGAGGGCCGCTTCCTCTTTGACTCTGGATCCAAAGCGGCCGTCATCAACCGAGGCAATCTGCAGTCGAAGCTCGGGGGGTACATCGCCATGCTCGCCCCGGAGGTCCGCAACGAAGGGGTGGTTTTTGCAAAAGAGGGGGCGGTGGCCCTGGCCAGTGGCCGAGAGATCAATCTCACATTGCAGGGCTCTCAACTCGTTTCCATTAACATTGCCAAGCCCGTCATGAACGCGCTAATTGAGAACAAGCACCTCATTCGAGCGGATGGTGGCCTGGTGATTCTCTCGGCAAGAAGTGCCAATGCAATCCTCGAGAGCGTGATTACCCAATCCGGCGAGATCAAGGCACCAAGCATTCAGAACCGCAATGGGCGAATCCTCCTCGATGCAGGCGAACGAGGCAGCGCAACAATCAACGGCAGAATCCTCGCCAACGGCACCGACAAAGGATCCAAAGGCGGCCGTGTCGTTGTCACTGGGGAGCACGTGGCACTCACAGAACAGGCAAAGATATTCGCCACTGGGGACGCCGCAGGCGGTGAGGTCCTGGTGGGAGGCAGTTGGCAAGGCCAAGATTCCCGTATTCGGCAGGCCACCACAACAACACTGGCAGCCGGCAGCCAAATCGATGCCTCCGCTGTTCAATCGGGGCCCGGCGGGACCATCGCAGTCTGGTCCAATGTGAAGAACCCCGAGAGCAAAACCACCGTGGCGGGCCATCTCAAAGCAAGCGGTGGTCAAGAATCTGGCGATGGGGGTCGAATTGAAACCTCGGGCGCACATCTGGAGGTCAACCACGCCGCCATCGACGCGTCGGCCCCCAAGGGCGCATCGGGCACCTGGCACATCGACCCCTACAACGTCACCATCACCAACAACAATTCAAACACCAACGAGAGCCCCAGCGGCACATGGACCGCACGCGGGAACGACTCCAGAATTCTCAACACCAATATTGAGTCAGCCCTGAACCAAGGCACAAACGTCACCATCTCCACAACGGGCGCCGGAACCCAGTTTGGCGACATCTATGTCACCGCTCCCATAACAAGCACCACCAACAACGCTCAACTCAATCTGATTGCAGACAGAAACATCCGTGTGGAGCAGCCCATCACGCTTAGCAGAAATGGCAGCGGAAGTGGGTCACGGGTGAAGCTTCAGGCCGCTGGGGCCGCAGCCACAGGCCCCGCCATCCAACTCAGTGCCTCGGTCACCGCCGACACCCTGCAGCTGGTGGCCTCTGGCGGAGGTGCAATCACCCAATCTGCCCCAATTGCTGTTACCAATCTAGGCATCAACGCGCCCACATCGGCGGTCACGCTCACCAACGCAGACAACGATTTCGGCGTGCTGGCCGCCACAGCCGCATCGATCAATGCGGTGACCAATACCGTTCTTGACTTGCAGCACGGGCAAGGCGGTGGACTCACAATCAGCGAGGCCACAGGCATTACTGGAATTACCACAACGGCAGATATCAATATCTCGACCCTCCAGGGGCACATCTACATCCTGAAGAACGTCGAGGCGGGTACCAACCTCACCCTCAATGCGGGTTCGGATCGCTCGCCTGCAGATTTTAATTTGCAAAATGAGAAAAACATCATCGTGAAAGGCGTGGGTGATGTGAATTGTTTGGCTCTCGGGTGTGCCTCACCACTGCCGGTTGTCTCGGCCAAGACCCTCGGCCGCCTCTTCACTGGCAGCATCGAGGGAAGCCAGAACATTGCATTTATTGCGGGTCAAGGCAGTGGTAGGTTCCGATATTTCGGCGATGAAACAACCCAGAACTGGACACGGGCATTGGCCGGCACGGGGCTCCACGTCATCTACCGAGAGCGCCCCGTGCTTCGTGCCGACGCAGGGGCCAACACCATCGAATACGGAGCGGTGCCCGCATTCAAAGCCAGGCTCAGCGGTTTTCTAAATGGCGATGTCGAGGCCAGTAGCGTCACCACAAGCCCCACCATATCGATTCAAGCCACTGCAACTTCCTCGTCGAACTTCCCCGTCGTGGGGCTCCACCCCACCACCGTCAATGTAAATAGCGGAGTCAGCGATGTGGGTTACGCATTCAGCGGCGTTGACGGCACCGCACGGGTCACTCCCAAGGCACTCTTGGTCACCGGCTTCACCGGTGTACCCAAGGAATACGATGGCACCTTTGCTGCTCAAGTGAGCTATCCCACGCCCAATGCTGTGGTGGGCACCGGCCTCATTCCGGGGGATCGCATTGCCGCGAACCCCTCGGGCACGTTCGCTTCAAAAAATGTGGGCACCGGAATCGCCGTGCTCATCACGCACAGCTTTGGTGGGGCGGACGCATCCAACTACAACATCACCGCCCAGCCAACCACCACCGCCAACATCACGGCCCGGGACCTCACCGTTAGGGCCACGGCGAAGAACAAGGTCTACAGCGGCAACACTCTTCACAATGGCTACGATCTCATCCCAGATGCAATCCCTGGCGATACCGTGTTTGCAGTGGCCACCTCGGCCTCGTTTGAATCGAAAAACGCTGGAGCAAATCTGCTTCAAATTGGCGGCATCACCATCTCTGGGGCCAGTGCTGGAAACTACCGGCTCATGAATACTGCAACCACTGCGGCCGCAGAGATCACTCCCAAGCAAGTCAAGATCACAGGGCTGCGAGACTTAAGCAAAGAGTACGACGGTTCCAAGGCCATCAGTAGTTATTCGGGAACGCCATCGATTGACAAGGTCAGTGGCGATCAGGTTGAACTCAGTTTTGGAGATTCATTCTCTCTGGAGTTCACCAGTCCAAACGTGACCGCGAGCAACCCCGTGCGGCTCATTGGTGCAAACAATGGCCTCGACCCAGTGGTTCTCACCGGCGCAGACAGTGGGAATTACAGCCTTCAGCGGCCAATCGATGCCCAAACGCAGGTTGCGCTCGTTGACACCACGGCCAGAATTAATTCCAAGGAACTCACTTTTGAGAGCGCCACACGGGTTGACGCACAACCCTACGACGGCACAAAAAACGTCAAAAACATCATGGTCGATGGGATTCTTAGAGGCCTGGTGGGAACCGAGTTGGTCGAGGTTGTAGCAACAGGCACCCTTGACTCAGGGAACGCCGGCACAAGAAGAGCAACCCTCACTTACTCGCTGCGAGATGACAACATTAGTGGCCTCGCATCGAATTACAAGCTTAAAGACGCAGATTCCACTCAAGACATTCGGAACGTTGAAGTGCGCCCCTTGAACATCTCCGTTTCAGGCATCAAGGCCAAGAGCAAAGACTTTGACGAAAACACCTTGGCTGAGCTCGACAAATCGGAGATGCAAATACGGGTCATCTCCGATGAAGTCGAGTCAGGCCTGATCGGAAATGACACACTCACTGTATCCGTGACCGGAACATTTGAGGATGCCAACCAAGGCACGGGTAAAAACGTCCTCCTCAGCACCGCACTAATCGATCCAAGTACCAATCAAGCACCCGTTAACTATCAGTTGTTCCGGTCTGAAGATTTGCTCTCCGCAGACATCAGACGCCGCCCTGGCTTGGTGGCCGTGGCCCCCGGCATCTACCTTGACCCAACCCGCCGGTCACCCGGCTCAAACGCCCCGTTTAGCCTCGTCTATGGAACGGCGCCCATCGACAATTATTTAATTCCTGCCTATGTACCTGTCGAGGCGCCAGCCACCTTCGCCAACGGGGCCCCCCAAACCAAAGTCGCCATTGGCCCACCCCCCTCGTTTCGGCCCCCTCCCCTGGTGGTGACCCCTACCGTTTTGAGCAACCCCAGCCCACGTCGAGCAGAGAGCGTGGTCATCCGTCGCCCACCACTAATGGGAACCGCCGCAGCCGGCCGCAGGCCTCCGGCCGAGTTGGAGCCAGCATTCACGCCAGACGACTCCCGCTAGAGTCATGGCATTGAGCCCCAAGCGAGTTCAAGTGGTTCATCGCAAGTCCCCTAGAACCAAGGACTCCGCCAATGCCCCCTTCCAACCCCTTTTACAAGCGGCGGATTGGGCACTATAGTTCCAGGCCAAACTTCCGATTATTAAGGAGTATCCCTCATTGGGCTTTAGAGGGCATCAACCTTCATTAATTATCTAAACTATTGATTTTTAAACATGTTTCGCATTTTAGTCACCAATCAAAAAGGCGGCGTTGGCAAGAGCACCATCTCTGCCAACCTGGTGCACTACTTTGCAGCCCACCTGGGCAAGCGCACCACCCTGGTCGACTTCGACAGCCAAGGCTCATCGACCCGTTGGGTTCGGGGCGCACAATCGTCAAAGGCCACCAACCCTGTCCGCCTCCATACCATTGAATTCCCCAAGGCCGGCGGCTTCAACCGCCTGCTCATCGATGTCCGCAAGACCTTGCGCGGGTTTGCAGAAGACACCGACATCCTGCTTGCAGACCTCACCTGGAATGACTTCCTCGATGGCGAGCTCCTGTTTGAGTTCGATTTGGTCATCATGCCCTCGGCCGTCTCCGAAGTTGAGTTGGTGACCACCATCGATTTTGCAAAGAAGCACAAATGGGTCTTCGAGGCCCCCCGCTATCACCCAACCCTGGTCATTGCGCCCAGTCGCGTTCGGGCCGACCAAATCAATGCTGTCCACCGCTCCTCCGAGCGCTTCCCTGTCTCGTTTGTTCTGACCCCGCCCATCCTCGATGCGGTGGACGCAAGACGCGCCTTCGCCGAGGGCTTTTTGCTCAAGCACAAGAACAAGCGACTCGCAGATTCTTTCCTGCAGTTTGCCCGCGCAGTCGAGCAGGCCATATCCTTGCACTCGGCTCAGAACAAGCGCCCGCCCGCCGAGGGGCTGGCAGCCTGCGCTGGCCACAGCCCCCTGTTGCACTCAGACCTTAAGTACAGGGTGGCAGTCTCTCAGGCAGAGCGAAATGCAGGCGCAGAGAAAACGGTTACCCACGTCGGCAAACCGCTGGTCATTCCCCCAAGCATCGCAAAACCCAAGCCCGCCCCCAGCACACACAACAGCACCCACGCGGCGCTTGCAAATGGTGCCCCGGTTCAAGGCGACGCAGCCGACCAAGTCAAGCCCGAGGCACGGGCCAAGCCCATGCTTCGTCTGGTCACCCGGCTCTTTGGCTCCTCTTCTCCAAGCAATAAAAAATAGCGCTGGGGTCAGCACCAGGCTGACTGCGGCTTAACTGCCGCCGAACCGCTTGGAAATGACGTTTGCGGCCAGGGCGCTGATATTTGCCCGGACCGCAGCAGCCTCAAGGTTCTGCTGCTCCATATCCGCCAGCACCTTTAGGGTGTGAAGCAGATCGTCCCGGGTCTCTCGGATCTGTCGCTCGACCTTCGCCAGCTTGGCAATAATCTCCTGACGCTCATGAAGACACTCTTCCATATGCCGACTGATGTCTGCGACATCACGCCAATTTGGTCCTCGCGTGGCGACTTCAGCACCACTGGTCTGCTGCAGCGCTAGAAAGAGACTATTGAGGGAATCGCCCACCTGGGCCAGCGCAGCGGCCTCGCTCTGGGCCGCCTGGGACCGTGCCTGGTCCTTGGCGAGTGCCGGGGGCAAGGGGTCGGAGTCAATGGTTCGATGCTCCCTAAGCCGGGCCAAATCCTCATAGCGGGGAGGGTCCTCGCTCGACTCCTCGGCAACAATGGCGGCGTCCTCAGCCAACAGCACCGTCTCGCTGTTCTCCACCAATTCATCCTCGAGACCGTCCAAATCGGTCTCATCCGGACCCTCCTTGAGGTCCACATCCTCTACATCGGATGGCTCTGCAGGCCGCATCCCATCGGGCTTGGGCGCCTTTCCAGCCGACTGCCATCCCTGGTCGGGTGAGTAGATTTTGATGCCCTCTGTGGGCAGCTCGAATTCGTTGTTCATCAAGCCAGCGGTCCGAAATCGTTGGTGAATCCTGCTACTGTATCAATCATGATCGCAAACCGCTTGTTTTTGCTCGGCAATGCTCTAATCTTGCTCTTGGTCATCGGCCAAAGGAGTTCCAAGCCCCAGGGTGAATTTGGAGACCTTCCATGGGCAAGCTTTGGAACAGAACTTCAAGACATCGTCAGTGAGGCCAGCCTCTCGAGCGCGGCCCTGCTGTGCCTCTGGATCGTCCTCACCTTCAGTTGGCTATTGATCACCCTCATTTTCGAGCGTCGCCATCGCATAGAGACCGCTGCCCTGAGCAAAGCAAACACCAAACGCGAGAGCCCAAGGCTCCATGGTGGTGCCTCATCAGACCCCGGCTTGGCGGCTGTCAGTGACCAAACGCATGAATCGCAGCACACCAGTCATGCAGAGCGATCGGGGTCAGCCCATGGGTCCAAGACCTCCCAGAGCTCTGACCTCCATCCAATCGAAGACATCCCAGGCCACACCCAAGACGCCAACAGATTCTCATCGGCCAAGGACCTGCCGGCTTCGACCACGAACCCCTCTGACATCTCCGGTGTTTTGGCTGGAGTGAAAGAGCGAAACAAGTCCCTCTCGCCCGAGGCCCGCGCCGAAATCGCTCGTCTACAGGCCGCCCTGCAGATGCTCAGCGACCAGGCCTCTGAAGAGAAAAAGAAAGATGCCGCCACCCCAGGTGACGCCGCTCCCACTGACGCCGCTCCCGATGCCTCAACCAAATAAGACAGTTGGCCTCATTGGACTTGGCGCCATGGGCATGGGCATGGGCCAGTCGCTGCGCCGCGGCGGGTTTCAAGTCGCGGTCTGCGACCGACGCGCAGATCTCGTTAAAAGATTCGTAGCAGAAGACGGTGGCGGCATTGCCTGCGAGGGCCCGCTCGACCTTGCCAAGCATTGCGGAATTATTGTCTCGGTGGTGGTCAACGCCGCCCAGACCGAAGAACTGCTTTTCGGTGAAGGCCGCCTTGCTCAAGCCATGCAAAAGGGCAGCCTCTTTATCATGTGTTCCACCGTCGATCCCAACTGGTCCCGGCAGCTCGGCGAGCGGCTCTCTGCATTGGGCATCCTGTATCTCGATGCACCCATCTCGGGAGGCGCGGCCCGTGCGGCCAAAGGCGAGATCACCATGATGACCGGTGGCGATGCGCAGGCCTATGCAATTGCAGACCCAATCCTTCAAGCTATGGCCAGCAAGGTCTACAAGCTTGGCGCAGCCGGCGATGGAAGCAAGGTCAAGATCGTGAATCAACTGCTCGCTGGCGTGCATATTGCAGCGGCCGCCGAAGCCATGGCCCTGGGCATCCGCGAGGGGCTCGAGCCCGCTGCACTCTATGAAGTGATCACCAATAGCGCGGGCAACAGCTGGATGTTTGAGAACCGCATGCCGCAGGTGGTCAACGGCGACTATGCCCCGCTCTCGGCTGTCGACATCTTCGTCAAAGACCTCGGCATCGTGCTCGATACCGCCCGGGCCAATAAGTTTCCACTGCCACTGGCCGCCACTGCCCACCAGATGTACATGCAGGCATCGAGCATGGGCCACGGCCTGGAAGGCGACAGCGCAGTGATCAAGACATTCCCGGGCATTTCGCTTCCCAAGAAGAAGTCATGAAGCCACTTCGGCTGGGATGCATTGCCGATGACTTCACCGGCGCCACCGATCTTGCCAACAACATAGTCAAGACAGGCTTTCGGGTCATTCAGGTCAACGGGCTTCCAACGGCGCCTCTTCAACAAGAAGTCGATGCGGTGGTGGTGGCCTTGAAGATTCGCAACATCCCTGCTGAAGATGCATGCGAACAGGCCCTCAAGGCGCTTGCCTGGCTTCGTGCGCAGAGCGCGAATCAAATCTACTTCAAATACTGCTCCACCTTCGACAGCACACCCAGGGGTAATATTGGCCCGGTCACCGATGCCCTTATGAATGCCTTACAGACAAGGTTCACAGTGGCCACACCGGCATTCCCCGACAACGGCCGCTCCATCTACAAGGGCCATCTCTTCGTCAATGACCGGTTGCTCAATGAGAGTGGAATGCAGAACCATCCCCTCACACCCATGACCGACCCCAACCTGGTTCGCGTGCTGCAGGCCCAGACCACTCGAAAGGTGGGCCTCATCGATCAGGCGGTGGTGCTGCGCGGGGCGTCCGCCATTGAGACAAAGATCAGCGAGCTTGCAGCCAGTGGCGTTGAAGTGGCCGTGGTCGATTCGATTCAAAACCAAGACCTCATCGAATTGGGACGCGCTGTGAAGGCACTGCCCCTGCTCACTGCGGGCTCTGGTCTTGCCATTGGCCTTGCACAAAACCATGGCCTTGAACCCAACTCACTAGCGAGCCAATTGCCCGCGCCGAGGGGTCGACGGGCCATCGTGGCGGGGAGTTGCTCGCAGGCCACCCAGGGACAAATCGCCCACGCAATCAAGTCCGGCCTGCCCGCTCGGCAACTCGACATCGCAGCACTCATGCGCGGAGAAGATGTCTCGGCATCTCTTCTCGACTGGGCGGCCACTCAGTTCGCAGACCACCCCAATGCATGCCCCCTTGTCTTCTCTTCTCAGGCGGCCAATGAGATCGCGGGTTGGCATTCGCGTTTTGATGCTGCAAAGCTGGGGCAGGCCATTGAAGACTGCCTCGCCACCGTGGCCAAGGCGCTGGTGCACGCGCATGGCGTGGGCCAACTCATTGTTGCGGGTGGCGAGACATCGGGTGCCTGTGTCACTGCACTTGCAATCGAGCAGATGCAAATTGGCCCACAGATCGATCCCGGAGTGCCCTGGTGTTATGCGCCGCTCCAGCAAGCGCTAATCGGTGGGGTCACCGCTGAAGGGGGCGGACGCACGGCAGAGGGGCTTCATATTGCATTGAAGTCGGGCAACTTTGGCAGCGACGATTTCTTTACCAAGGCCTTTGCCATTCTGAGCTCGCATGGCTAGA
>Ga0194134_10005771_pt1 | contig 11530 bp, 13 predicted proteins | sample TA2KigOff0mmetaG_FD_148602 | JGI IMG/M metagenome (GOLD analysis project Ga0194134, IMG submission 148602) | Freshwater microbial communities from Lake Tanganyika, Tanzania - TA2015056 Kigoma Offshore 0m | ecosystem: Environmental > Aquatic > Freshwater > Lake | place: Tanzania: Lake Tanganyika... | reverse complement strand
CAACTCATGGCCTGCGGCAGTGAGAATGCTCTCTGGGTGAAACTGCACACCTTCCACGTCGACAGTCTTATGGCGAACACCCATCACCATTCCGTCGCTCGTGCGCGCGGTCACGTGCAACACATCTGGCATGGAATCTGCGTCGATGACGAGTGAGTGGTAACGCGTCGCTTCAAGCGGGTTCGGCAAACCTTCGAACACTCCCGTTCCATCGTGTGTGATGTGCGATGTCTTGCCGTGCAACAACTCGGGTGCGCGCACCACGTTGCCGCCATACACATGTCCGATGGCCTGATGACCCAGACACACACCAAACACTGGCTTCACGCCAGCAAATGCGGTGATGGCATCGCAGATAATGCCGGCCTCTTCTGGTCGCCCTGGCCCCGGTGATAACAACACTCCGTCTGGTGCCATGGCGTGGGCTTCGCTCACAGTGATTTGGTCGTTGCGCACCACCACCGGATCGGCACCAAGCTCACCCAGGTACTGCACGAGGTTGTAGACGAAACTGTCATAACTGTCGATGACGAGTATCCGTGCCACCTCCACAGCCTGCCTGCTGGGTGAGGAAACGAGGCAACCAATTACACTTGCCCCGTGGCTCAACGCATGAACAAGCGCGGCGGACGCGTGACACCCAAGGGAACCAAACCAGGTCAGAAGGGTGCAAAGGCCCATCACGACCCCACGCACGTGCACTCCACCCACGACGTGGCACCATCCAGCCGCTACACACCGCCCACACCCGAGTTCAAGAAACACAGCGCACCGTGGGTGCCGTATCTCATGTTCATCTTGCTTGGCCTTGGCGCCCTGGTGATTTTGTTCTATTACTTGGGCTTCGTGCCCGGCGGCCGGTCAAACATCTACTTGTTCACAGGTTTGGCCATGGTGCTCGGCGGTCTATACACCGCCACGAAATATCACTAGCCAGATAAGGGCCACATAGGCACTAAAGGAAATGACACGGGTGTCATTATCCCCGTGGTTTTCCACAATCTGTGGAAATTTGTGGTTCGATCACTCGATCGGCGCGACCAAGTCCATGTCTTCAAGACAATGCCTCGGAGGCGGCGGATCTTCATCTGGTGCCATCGTCATGCGTAACTCAACCCCACACACACCGCAGCGATAGTTCAACTTGATGCGTCGCATCTCGCCCGCTGGTGGCGGTGGAGGTAACGGAGTTGTCATTGAACGCAACATGCCAATACCTGCTCGCCAGATGACAACCAACATGACGACTCCGCCCAAAAACCACAGGACAGAGCCAAGACTTGGCATAGGTGTCTCTCAGCCGAGGCGTTCGATGATGGTGGCGTTTGCCATGCCACCACCTTCGCACATGGTCTGCAGACCGTAGCGACCACCGGTGCGCTCGAGCTCGTGCAACAACGTGGTCATGAGACGAGCACCACTGCAACCAAGTGGGTGACCAAGAGCAATGGCGCCACCGTTCGGGTTCACGATGTCCATGTTCGGGTGAAGTTCCTTTTCCCACGCGAGCACAACTGATGCGAATGCTTCATTGATTTCAATCACGTCCATGTCGCCAATGCTGAGGCCTGCGCGCTCGAGCACTTTGTGTGTTGCAGGAATTGGTGCCGTCAGCATGTAGCGCGGATCATCACCTGCGAGTGAGAAGTTCACGAAACGCGCACGTGGCTTCAAACCCAACTGCTTGGCTTTCTCTTCACTCATGATGAGCAACGACGCAGCGCCGTCGGTGATTTGGCTGCTGTTGCCCGCAGTCACGCGACCACCTTCTTCCACGCTACGGAATGACGGCTTCAAGTTCCCGAGTGTCTCCATGGTGGTCTCGCGCAAACCTTCATCAGTTGTCATCGGCTTGCCTTCGAAGTCGTTCACCGGCAAAATCTCGCGCTCGAAGCGACCTTCCTTCGTTGCTTGCTGAGCAAGCGTCTGAGAGCGAAGACCGAAGCGATCCATGTCCTCGCGACTGATGTTCCACTTGTCGGCAATCATTTCCGCCGACACACCTTGGGGAACAAGACCACCAACGGGTGCGTAACGGGCACTCAACTGTGGTCCGAATGGAAATCCGTACTTGCCATCGGCGACGGCGGAACCCATCGGAACGCGAGTCATGATTTCAACACCAGATGCAATCACCACGTCGTATGCACCCGCGATGACACCTTGCGCTGCGAAGTGAGCGGCCTGCTGGCTGGAACCACACTGACGATCAACCGTGGTACCAGGAATGGTCTCAGGCAGACCAGCTGCGAGCACCGCATTGCGCGCCACGTTCAGGGACTGCTCGCCCACCTGCATGACACAACCCATGATGACGTCTTCGATGAGCACAGGGTCAAGGCCGTTGCGTTGCACAAGTGCCTTCAGTGTTTCGGCTGCCAGGTCAACTGGGTGCCAGTCCTTCAATTTTCCGTTGCGCTTTCCAAGGGGGGTGCGCACTGCGTCGACGATTACTGCTGTTGCCATGGGCAAAGTCTGCCCCCTTTGTGCGGAATTGGCCTAGTCGAAGGCGTCACGCGCAGAGTGAATCAGTCGGCCTCAAGCACCTTGCCGAAGATGCGGTTCAAGGCCACCACATCTGTCTCGGTGAGGCTGTTGGTGAAGACCCGACGCACGATTCGGTAATAGGTGGTGCTGGCACGCTTCCACACGTCGCGACCCTCGCGAGTGAGCACCACCAACAAACCACGACCATCGTCGAGAGTGGCTCGCTCGCGTGCCACATATCGAAGCTCTTCCAGTTTGTCGACTTGTCGCGAGAGGCTGCTTGGGTGTGCCATCACTTTCTCTGCAAGTTCATTGAAACGCAACGAGCCATCTTCTGTGTTGTGAAGTGCATCGAGAATTTCGTACCACGTGAGTAGCAATCCGTGGTCGGCCTCAAGTGCACGCGAGAGCATCTTGTACATCGCCGCATGTGACGTAAGGAACTCGCGCCATACACGCAGTCGTTCGGGGTCGGGTGCGGCCATGGTGACTTACGCGCTGGCTACCTTGTCAGCGAACCATGCTCGCGCATCATCGGGCGACGTGTGAACAGACAACAGCGCGCGTGATGGCATCACCAACTTCGGCATCGACACACCAAGAACTCCTGTGAGCCGATTGTTCGTCACGTACATCGCACAAAACTTTCCCGACGCAACGTCGCCTGCAACTACTTCGGCATGCGAGTCGGTGGTTGTGCGACCGAGAAATTGAATTCGCGCATCGAACTGGTCGCTCCAGAAAAAGGGAACAGCCGCATACGGTGTGGTGGGCTCACCTTTGCTGACAGCCAACAGATTGCGTGCAGCCATCGCGCCTTGTTCTGCAGCGTTGGTCCAGTGCTCAACACGCATGAGTGGCTCGATGTCGGTGAACAAGGTGTTTGGCCAGCGCACAACATCACCAGCTGCGAACACATTTGCAGGGCCTGCACACAGCGACTCATCACACACCACCCCGTCTGACAGCGTGAGACCACTTCCCTCAAGCCAGTCGGTTGAAGGCGACACACCTATACCCACAAGCACTGCATCTGCTGGAACGACTTCACCGTCAGACAATTCGACACCAGTGACTTTTTCTTCACCCACAATGAGCGCCACTTTGACTGAGCAGCGAATAACTACTCCGTTGCGCCCGTGTACCGCCGCAACGGCAGACCCCATGTCGGGCCCCAATGCGCGAACAAGTGGCGCATCAAGGCCTTCGAGCACGGTCACATTCACGCCACGTTGGGCCGCTGTTGCTGCTGCTTCAAGACCAATGAAACCGGCGCCGATCACGACGAGATTTGACCCTTCACGCAGGTCATCGCGCAGCGCTGTCGCCTGGTCGAGAGTTCGCAACACATGGACGCCAGCGATGTCCGGCTGATTCGGTAGACGACGCACGGTTCCACCTGTGGCGATGATGAGTCCGTCATATGAAACATCATCACCGTTTTCAAGAGAAATCATTCTTGAATCGGTATTCAGTTGGACAGCTTTTGTGCCTCTCTTCCACCGCACACCAAGTTCTGCAATGGCTTCAGGTCGTCTCAAAGAAATGCGGTCGGCGTCCCATTCACCAGAAAGAAACTTCTTCGATAGTGGCGGTCTGTCATAGGGCACATGGTTTTCGTCACCAATGCAGATGATCTCGCCTTCAAAACCTTCGTGACGCAATGTTTCGCACGCCCGCACGCCAGCGAGAGACGCACCGACCACCACTGCTCTTTCCAATGTCACGCACATACCTTACGATGAGTCATATGGCACTGGTCCTACCAGACTCTTCTGATCTGCCAGAGGTCGCGCAGCACATTCTTTCTGAAGCGCGCGCGATTATTGAACAACGCGGTGAGGCAGCGTAGCGTGTCACCGAATTGGCAGAGCGATGTGAAGTAGCGGTCGGACTTCTGTACCACTACTTCAAAGATCGCAACGACATCATCGCTCATGTACGCGCACAACAATTCATTGAAATCGCAGCGCGTGACATCGAGAACTTCATGAATGCCGTCACTGCCAACACCACATCTGATGATCTTGGTAACGACACAATCGCCATCTTCGGTGGTGTCGAAGAACCACAACGCGTTGTGAGTCGGTGGAACCGTCTTGCTGTGCTGTGAGCTGCACGACACAATCCCGATTTGTGGAACCGCATAGCCGAAGAACAAGCCAAGTTGAGCAGCGCACTTGTGTCGACCATTGAACTTGGTCAAGAGATGGGCTTGGTTAACTCGAACCTCGACGCGAAGGCAATTGCGCTCATCGTTGAAGCTATTCCACTCGGCTTGGTGCTCGCTGACCTGAACCCCGAGAATCGCCCCAGCCCTGAGGCCTGGCGCGACTTGGCCGCTCGGGTGATCTTCTCCTTCGCCCCCGACGCCTAGGCCCAGTCACAGCCCAGGAACCCTTGCCACTCAGTGGGATGAGTCGTCATTTCCTTACTGAAAACTTTTCATGTGGGGGTTGTCGTGTTTCTTTCTCGTGTTGTTCCATCGTCTGGTGGTGGCCTGAAGCGTCGTCTGAGTGCAGTTGCCGTCACGGTCAGTGCGTCTCTTGGTCTGTCGCTAGCGACAGTGTCGCCAGCACAAGGAGCGGGCGTTGTGACAGTGTCCGGAAAACTCGGTGCTGCTGCATCGGGTTGGAAAGTCGTCATGGTCGGAGCTGGTGGACAGTCGCTCGTATCGGCTGTTGATGCTGGTGGATCATTCAGCCTGCGTACGTCGGCAACAGCATCGAAGCGAGCAACGTTGCAATTGGTCGACTCATCGAATCGTTACGTCGGCCCCATCGTGATTGGTAAAGAGAAAGTCGGCAAGAGCACCTGCTCGCATCATCAACTTGCCGGTAAGTCAGTGAAGCTCGGCACCTTGAAGTTGAATACGGCACAGGGTTTTGCGATTCCTGCAAAAGCACCGGTGTCAACCGTGCACACTCGCTCCGCTGTGCTGGCCAAAGGTGCGTCGGGTCAACCCTTGAGTGCTGGCACCGCAGGAATCGTGAAGGTCACCACTGCACAGATGAATGCATGCGGCAAAGCAGTGAAGGGCACATCGATTGCGTCGTCGCAAGATGCAAACATCGCCATAGGTGGTGACCTTGACAATGACGGTCTTCCAAATGCACTCGATGCCGACGACGACGGCGACCAAGAAGTTGACGCCGTTGACAAAACCACTACTCAATCAGCCGCGATGAACCCCTGGATTGCAGTGCGAAGCACCAACCCATTGTTCAACGCCTCAGTCAGCACAGGTTTGACCCCCGAGAACGTCAATGCCGTTCTCGGAACATCTGGCAATTACTCCATTCAGTTCTTCGTTGGCAACCGTGATCTTCTCGGTCAAGCGTCGTTGAACGGGGTGAAATGGGTGTGGGTTGACTGCGGCAACCTCGTGTACTGCGGCGGTTCAGCTCCGACGGCAACAAACACCAACACTCACTTGCAGAACAGCAACACCGGTGTGGCGTGGAGTACCTACAACGGTGGCTTCAAAGTTGAAACTGCTGGTGCGCCACCAACTTCCGGTCTTGATACAACACTTGGTACCAACCCCGGGAACAACGGAAATGCGCTGTATCTCGGCAACCGCAACACAGGTAACGACCCGAGTGGCGGTGTGAACTGGCAAGCAAGCGTGTTCCCCAATCAGGGTGCGAACACCCTCACCAACGTGAAGCCTGGCGACGTCTACACATTGCGCTTCGGAACTGATGCTGGTGAGAAGTCAGTGACAATGATGTTGAACCCGCATGCAGTCACTGTTCCTGACCTCACCACGGTCAACGGCGTCGCATACACCGGTGGCAACTTGACACCTGACGCCAGCGGCAAGTTGGCGCTCACCTTCTTCCGTCCGCAACGCCTCGCCACTGCAGGTGAAACCGGAACATTCAAAGACATGGGCGGCTTGCGATATGGCGTCATCATGACCAGCGTTGGAACGATGGACACGCCGTGCGACATCACCAGCTACAGCGCATACGACGCATTCACCGCAGCGACTGGCGCTGATGCGAGCGACATGGGTAACCGTCTCGCGCCCCTCACCGACAAGCAGGCAACCGACAGTGACACATCACCAACTGCGACAAAGCTTTCATTCACTATCGATCTGCGCGCATGTGTCGGAGCCGCTACGTATGACGCAGCAGCTGCTGGCACAAAGTGGACGATGCAGTTGAATGCGTCGGGTCAGATGCTGACTGGCGGCATGAACCGCGCATCGCTCGACCTCACAGTTACGAAGTAGTCAACAACGTCATCAGACGCTCTGGGTCTCCGTCGCACGCGGCCAGCTCTGCTGGTCCGGCGACGAGACGCCAGATGTTGCCGTCAACCTTGATGATGGCGGGAAGGTCGCCTGCTGCATTCAACTGATCGGTCGTTGCTTCATCACGATGAAGAAGTTCAATGTTGATGTCAGCTTGCTCGCATGCCTTGTCCCACGAACGCTTGCGCCTGAATGTGCCGTGAGTGATGTCGCACAATTCGCAATGGCCACGGCCGGTGTACTTGGCGAGTACGTACGAGATCTCGCCAAGTAGCGACCCGTCTGCGTTGTAGATACCGACGTAGGTCACGTCATTGCCAAATCAGCCGAACACGACCGTGCGGTTATTGAACACCAACACTCGTCGCTCAACATGAGCGCGGACTGCTCGCGCCAGCACGACCGTTTCAAGGTCGCGACCACGCCGGGTGAGCTCAGCAACATCATCACGATGCGTCACGCGCGACACGTCTTGTTCAATGATGGGGCCTTCATCCAAGTCGGCAGTCACGTAGTGCGCTGTGGCACCGATGATCTTCACACCGCGATCGTGTGCTTGCCGATATGGGTTCGCACCAATGAACGCCGGTAAGAACGAGTGATGGATGTTGATCATGCGTCCATGCCAACGCTCCGCGATGGACCCCGGTAACACCAACATGTAGCGCGCAAGAATGACTAAGTCGAGATCCATCGAGTCGAGCAAAGAGCTCAGTGATTTCTCTTGTGCCTCGCGCGCTCCGTCAATCACTGGAACGTGGTGGTAGTCGTAGCCAAATGCTTCGACCAATTGACGACTGTCGTTGTGGTTCGACACGACACCACGCACATCAAGACCGAGGTCGCCGTAGCGGGAACGCGTCAACAGATCTGACAAGCAGTGCACAGTCTTCGACACGAGAATTGCGGTGCGCGGACGCCACGGCAACGCATTCAACTCATACGTCATGTCGTACTTGGCTGCAACCAACGCGAATGCTGATCTGAGGTCTGCCACGGTCTGGCCAGAGTCGTGAGTGAACACCACTCGTTGAAAGAACATGGCGTCTTGGTCGTCGCGGTGTTGCTCGGCATCTTCGATGTTGCCGCCCACAGCAGTGATCCAGCCGGCGACGTCGGCAACGATGCCCGCGCGGTCGGGGCATGAGATAAGGAGAACTGCGGTGTGTGACACCGTGGAGCTGGGCGTACTCACAGTGGTGGAGACGATGGGAATCGAACCCACGACCTCCTGCTTGCAAAGCAGGCGCTCTACCAATTGAGCTACGTCCCCGAGGGAAAGCACAGGCTAGCGGGATGGGTCTCTCGTGCCATAGTGGCGCCCGTGGGGAACACGTTCTGGAGGTTGATCGATGACGTGGCCCGCTTGTCCCCTGACGCGGTGTTGCTCACTGATGACCATGGCCGGTCGTTGACGGCGGCACAGTTACGTGAGGAGGCACTGCTCGTTGCTGGTGGTCTGACGTCGTTCGGAGTCTCACCGGGTGACGTGGTGTCGTGGCAGTTACCCACCACTTTGGAAGCCGCGGTCATGTTGGCTGCAGGTGCCCGACTCGGCGTCGTTCAAAACCCCATCATCCCCGTGCTGCGGCACAAAGAAGTTGGACATATCTGCAAACAGTTGGGCACAACACTTCTTGTGGTTCCGACAACATGGCGTGGTTTTGACCACGAACAGATGGCGGTTGAGCTTGGTCTTCCACACGTTGCACTGGACTACGAATCACCAGTCACAACATCAACAAAGCTGCGACTTCCCCGCGCCGCTGAGGTGTCATTGCCGCCAGAACCAACACGAGCAAATGAATGTCGCTGGGTGTATTACTCATCCGGAACCACCTCGACGCCCAAAGGTGTTCGACACACTGATACGTCGGCCATGTCTGCATCACTCGCATTGATTGAACGGTGTGAGTTGAACGAGAACGATCTGTACCCCATTGCTTGGCCGTTTACTCACATCGGCGGCATCGCCATGCTCACTACCGCATTACGTACTCGCATGAAGTTGGTGTTGTTCGATTCATTCGACCCTGCAACAACCCCGCTTCGAATGGCCGAACACAAGCCAACTCTTCTCGGCTCTGCCATTCCGTTTTTCCGCGCGTACATCGCTGCTCAACGTGCAGCCGGAGAACAGCGACTGTTTCCTCACGTTCGACTCGTGGTTGCAGGTGGTGCGCCCACACCACAAGAAGTGAATGAAGAACTCATCGACGTACTTGGAGTTCGCGGGGCGGCTGGTCTGTATGGCCTTACAGAATTTCCGAATGTGACTGGCGAATGGTGGCGAGAAGAGAAATTGGGTCTTGATGTGGGACCAATCGGACCTGGGTGTGAAGCACGAGTGGAGAACGGAGAATTACAACTGCGCGGAGTGCAGGGCTTTCTCGGTTACGTCGATGACACGTTGAATGCCGAGGCATTCACTTCTGATGGATGGTTTCGTACCGGTGATCTCGCCACCATTGATGCCCGCGGTCACATTCAAGTGACTGGACGCCTGAAAGACGTTGTCATTCGCAATGCGGAGAACATCTCGGCAACTGAAGTTGAAGAGGCCGTGCTCTTCCACCCCAATGTGCGCGATGTGGCTGTCATCGGGCTTCCCGACTCAGCCACCGGTGAACGGGTGGTCGCGGCTGTTGTGCTGGAAAATGCCGCTTCGCTCTCAGTTGCCGACCTGGCAAGTCATTGTCTGTCACTTGGTCTCGCCAAGTATAAGTGCCCCGAGCAGATCGTGGTCATCGACACCATTGAGCGCAACCCCATGGGCAAGATCCAAAAGGACCGCGTACGCGAAGCAGTCGCCACCGTGATGAACAGCGCGTAAAGCATCGCCACAGCCAGAGAAGTCACAGGTGCCCTTGCCCGTATGGCAGGCGACCTGATTTATGCATTCCGAATCATGCGCCTGCCGCTCCTTGACGCGGGTGGCTCGCCCATCGGCCGTATCGACGACATTGTCATCGTGCCCGGCCGACCAGGCGCCGCCCCGCGGGTGACCGGCTTTGTGGCTACCAGCCAGCGTCGACGCATCTTCGTGAACGCCGCGCGCCTCAGTGGTCTCGACCCGAACGGTGTGCGCCTGCGTAGCTGGGACGTGGACCTCAACCCTTTCAAGCCGCGTGCTGGCGAGCACTTGTTGGCCGCCGACATCATCGACAAGCGCTTTGGTGACGAAACCATCAGCGATGTCGCACTACGCCCAACCACCAATAACCGAGAAAACGGTTGGGAAGTGTCGAAGGTGCGCCTTGCACGACGTGCAGTACTTGGTCGTCGCGCTAGCTATCGCCTCGTTGACTGGCACGACGTCGGCGCAATGTTCGCCGGCACCACTGAAATGGCTGCCGAAGCTGCACGCCTTCGCGACATGCACCCAAGCGACGTTGCTGCGGTTGTGCGTGCCCTTCCACTTGCTCAGCGTCAATTGCTCGCCCGCGAAATGGATGATGATCGACTCGCCGACCTGCTGGAGGAAATGCCAGAAGACGAACAGTTGAACCTCATCGCATCGCTCGACCTCGACCGTCTCGTCGACGTTCTCGACGAAATGGAATACGACGACCTCGTCGACCTTCTTGCTGAAATGCCGGGCGAACAACGCTCGCGAGTTATCGAAGCAATGGACGAAGACGATGCCGCGGTTGTGCGCCAACTGTTGTCTTATGCCGAAGGAACAGCCGGCTCGTTGATGACGCCTGAAATCATCATCATGGGTCCCACCAACACTGTTGCCGAAGCTCTTGCGCAAGTGCGCGACCCAGAGTGGTTGGTTTCGATTGCTGCACAAGTGTTCGTGGTGCAGCCACCGTTCAAAGCGCCAACTGGCACGTACTTGGGTGTCGTTCACCTGCAGCGTCTTCTGCGCGAACCACCGAGCAGTGAGTTGTTACGTTGTCTGGTGAAAGAGCCCACCATCTCACCCGATATTTCCGAGCGTGAAGTGGCAGAACGTCTGGCCTCGTACAACTTGTTGTCAGTTGGCGTGTGTGACGACCAAGGTCGTCTCCTCGGTGCCATCACAGTTGACGACGTTCTCGACCGCATGTTGCCGCGTGGCTGGCGACGTCACCAGAAGCAGGTGGCGTCATGAGAGTTCGCGACCTATCAACTCCGCGTCAGCGTCGACGCGTTGGTATTCACTACGACCAAGATCAATTCGGCCAGTTCAGCGAAGCAATCGCTCGCTGGCTGGGTACTGCACGATTCCTGGTGCTGCAGAGCGTCATCGTGTGCGTGTGGATTCTGTTGAACGTGTTCGTCGACAGTTGGCGATTCGACAAATACCCATTCATCCTGCTCACACTTGCTTTGTCGTTGCAGGCTGCATATGCGGCACCACTCATCTTGCTCGCCCAGAACCGCCAGGAAGATCGTGACCGCGAACAGTTAGAGGTTGACCGCGCCGTTGCTGCGCGTACGCAGGCTGAGACCGAATACCTTGCGCGCGAATTGGCGGGTGTTCGCTTGGCGTTGAACGACGTTGTGACAACCGAAGACTTGAAGAATCACCTCGAAGAGCTGACCGACGCAATCACGCGTCTCAGCGAGCAGCTCGACAACGGCTCACAACAGCGTCAACGGCCTTCAGCGTAATGTCCACGTATTCACGTGGTCCCTGGAAGGTCACGAAGTGATCAGCTGGTAGTTCGAACACTGCTGCTGCCGCTGCTTTGGCCAATGCGCGTTGCTTGTCGGGTGGAACCAACGTGTCTTTCGTAGTGACAACAACTGACACCGGAACCGTGACGCTGCCCACCAACGGCTCGCCGT
>Ga0194134_10005767_pt1 | contig 11534 bp, 11 predicted proteins | sample TA2KigOff0mmetaG_FD_148602 | JGI IMG/M metagenome (GOLD analysis project Ga0194134, IMG submission 148602) | Freshwater microbial communities from Lake Tanganyika, Tanzania - TA2015056 Kigoma Offshore 0m | ecosystem: Environmental > Aquatic > Freshwater > Lake | place: Tanzania: Lake Tanganyika... | reverse complement strand
ATTACAGGTCATAATGGAGAAGGAAGAGAATCATGAAATTTATAATGTAGGCTCCAATGCTGGATATTCAGTAAATCATGTTATTAATGTATTAAAAGAAATTGAAGGATTGGATTCCCCAATTGAATATGTTAATAATAAAGCACCGATGATTCCTGTCAGATTAATTGATTCATTTAAGATATTCGATAAATTAGGTTGGAGTGCGAAAACTACAATTTATGAAGGATTAAAAAAGACAATCAATTGGTATAAAAATGAATATCTTAAAGGATAGGAAATATGTTATTTGTTGTGGCTGTTCTTTCACTAATTTAAAACCTTTAAATCATTTACAAAAAGGAAATGATAAAGAAGGTTGGCAGTGGCCAGAGTGGTTGCAGGAAAAAATAGGTAATGAAATTATTGTATTAAATTTAGGTAATCCAACTAATGATAATAATACAATAAAAAGAACAATTACATATTGGGTAGAATATATTAAAAAAAATGGAGGTATTATCCATAAAGTATTTACTCAATGGACTCAACCGTATAGAAATTCTTTTTTAATAAAAGATTATAAAGGAGAGTTAGAAACAGGCTCGCATACAAATAACTATTTACCAAAACCTTTAGATTATAAACAAGAATTTTGGTTTTTAACAGGTGGGTATTATGAAGTAAACAATTCAAAGTATATTGGAATTGATAATATACTAAAAACTCACCACCTTAAATTAAGTAAGCAACATTCCTATTCATTTGTAGAAACAGTTTTAGATCTTACTAATTATTTAGAGAAAGAAAAAATTGATTATACATATTTTACTATCAAAGATATATTTTATGAACCTGAGTTTTATACAAAAAATGTATATGAGGGTGAAATTTGGTTAAATGAAAATTTAGATTATTATTATAATCAAAGTGAATATTTTTCAATTTATATAGATAAACTTCCTTTTGAAAAATTTTGGTTTTATGAAGATATTGGATTACGAAAAGGTGGATTGTATGAATACGCTGTTAAAAAACAAAAAGAAGTGAGTGAGTATGATGGTTTAAAAAAAGTTCTATTTAGTGAAAATTTAGATGGTAACTTTGATTGGTATGGACACCCATCATCGATAATGAATAAAAAATTTGTAAACGAAGAATTAATAAAATATATTTTATGAGCCAACCAGAATATACTCCATATAAAGATGCCTTAACAAATGCAATGAATGAATTATCTAAAAAGGATAATATTGTTTTTATTGGGCAACAGATTGTATATAAGGGTAATCCTATGAGTACAACTTTGGATGAGGTTGATAAAGATTTATTGATTGAATTACCAGTAATGGAAGAAACTCAAATGGGAATGAGTTTGGGATTAGCTATGGCCGGTAAATTAGTTGTAACATTTTATCCGAGATGGGATTTTATAATTTCAGCAGCCAATCAACTGGTTAATCATTTGGATAAATATGAAATGATGACTGGTGTTAAACCTCATGTTTTAATTAGACTAGGTAAGGGCTCAGATAAACCATTGGATCCAGGTCATCAGCATAAAGGAAACTACATAGAAGAATTTAAATCAATATGTAAAAATATAGAATTTCACGATTTGAAAAGTTGGCAAGATATAGAATTAAGTTACAAATATGCAATGAACAATATTGGAATTCATTGTTTAGTTGAATATCCTGAATTATACTATGGAACTTAATTTATTACATGAGAATAAAATAAATCATTTGATATTACCAAATTGTCAGCCACCTGAAGTATTTGAGTATTCTAAAAATTGGTTAATAGAAAATAATTCTAGTGATATGGGATTATTAATTAAATCTCTTTTTTCAAAATTTGGTAATGATATAAGTGTTTTAGGAAACGGTGTCATATTTCAAAGTATCCATCAAAAAGGTTTCAATCCCGAAACAAATCTATCAGTTAATAGGATATTATTAAGTGATGTTTTAAAAAATATTGATGAATATAAAAATAGAAGTTTATTTTTTGGAATTGAACCATTTGGCCATATAGATTTTTTTAAAAATAATTTAAAGTATATTGATAAAACATTATTTGAAAATCTTAAAAAAATAAACGCAACAATAGTAGTTAATTATTCACATGAAGGTCATCTAACTGAATATTTTATTGAAGAGATTCTAAAAAATATATCTTACAAAAAGATTATTTTTTTATATAATGATTACCTAAATGATTTTTCTAGATATAAATCAAAAAATGTCTCTTTTTTAAAATATGATTACTATATTAATAGAAGCAGTAGATATTTTCAGTATAATTTAAAGGAAAATAATATATCTGATTTACTTAATTATACAAATAAAAAATATCATTTTTTAAGTTTTAATCAGTATCCACATCACCATAGGGTTAAAATTATTGCTGAACTTCATAAAGCAAATATAATAGATAAGTTTCTAATATCATATAATCCAAAATTTTATGAGTCATTGGGTAGTGTAAAATGTGATTATGAAAATCAATTAAAAGATTTGGGATATTGGGAAGATTATTTATTGTTTATTTCATTAAAAGAAAAAAAAGTAGATTTTGAAACTAATTTTAAAATAAGTGGATATGGGTATGAAGATATTGAACCATATAAAAAAAGTTTCGTAAGCCTAATAAGTGATACAATATTCTTTAAAAGACAAGGATTTATTTCAGAAAAAGTATTTAAACCAATAATGTATTTACAACCCTTTTTAATTGCTGGGCCACCCTATTATTTAAAAGAAATTCGTAAAATGGGATTTAAAACTTTTAGTGGATTTATTGATGAGAGCTACGATGAAGAATTAAATGATGCTGTAAGACTAGAAAAAATAATATTTGAAATAAAAAGAATATGTAGTTTATCGATTGATGAATTGACAAATCAACTAAAACAAATTGAAGATATTTTACTATATAACCAAATGAAACTATTATCATTTGATTACAAATCGGTTGAAATAAATCTAACAAAAAAAATAATAGATGAAGGATTTAGCCCTCAAAAAAATTTATTGTAATGGGTGTTCACATAGTGCAGGTGGCGGTCTTGAAATAAATAGATCTTTGTACAATGAAGTAATGGTAAGGGATTACTATAAAAAAAGGTATGATGTATGGTGGGATAACCAATACGATATTACATATTCTTCAGTTCTTGCACAAAAATTAAATGTAGATTTACAAAATGATTCTATAAGTGGAGGTGGCACTGAAAGGGTAATAAGAATGGCTTATGATTTTGTAAAACAAAATTGGGGTATTAAAAATCAAATATTTTTGGTATTAGAACTACCATCATTAGGTAGATTGGATTTTTTTTCTAAAAAATTAAATGAATATGTTGTCGTTAATTTTTTTTACAATAATAACGATTATTCAGATGATTCGGTTTCACAAATTTATGGCACACGAGGATATTATCGTTCTGAATATAATGATGATTTTAAAATATTAAATAAGGCTTTAGAGAATTATTATCTAAACTTTTTTTCTAAAAAGACTCTTTATTTAAAAATTTCAAAAGAAATAAACACTTTTTTAACTTATTTAAAATTTCACAAAATAAAATTTATTTTTTTCGGAGGAGAATTTAGTAAATCAATCGATTCAAATTTAAAAAAAAATAACCTATTAAATTTAAGATATGGAAACCTTATTTTACAAGATTTTCATGAATTTGCAATAGAAACAAAATCTACTATTGCAGAGGAATGTGAATTTTTAACAACTGACATTCATCCGGGATATTTTTGCCACAAAAAGTTTGGAAACCTAATTGGTGATTACATAATTGAAAATTATGATAATTTTTAATATTTATATTGGTATATGAAAGAGCTAGTAAATTTTTTAGTTGAATCCATATTAGGGGAACAAACTTCTAGTAAAATTGTGGTTTATGCGGGTAGATTTCAACCATTCCATAAGGGTCATTTTGCAACTTATCAACTATTAGTGAAAAAATTTGGTAAAGAAAATGTTTATATCGGAACAACCAATAAAACTGATAACATTAAATCTCCATTTGGATTCAAAGAAAAGAAATATATTATAACAAAAATGTTTGGAATACCTTCTAATAAGGTAGTTCAAATTAAAAACCCATATGCTCCAATTGAAATATTAGATAAATTCGACCCCAAAACTACTGCTTTTATTACTGCAGTTGGTGAAAAGGATGAGATGAGATTGGGTGGAAAATATTTTGAAAAGTATAAAGATAACACCGATTTAGAAGGTTATATAGATAAAGGATACGTTTATATATCACCATCTCAACCCAATGCCATTAGTGGAACTGATGTAAGAAATATGTTAGGTAAAGGAAGTGATGAGGATAGAAAGAAGGGATTTATGAAAGCGTATCCAAAGTTTGATGAAAAAATTTTTAAATTAATTACTTTAACTTTAAATAAACTTCAAAACGAAAACTTAGAGGAATCACAATTAGCAGGATATGGGGCAGATGAAGGCGAACCTGCTACTATGTATATTCCAGATGGAACAAAAAGAATATTAGATAAAGGAAAACCTGAGCCGTGGTTTAAACAATTAGGATATACTCAAATGGATAAACCTAAAGCCGATTCAATGAGAGGAAAGGGTAAAACGAAAGATAAAGAATCTACGTTTAGAAAGGTTTATTATAAGGTTTCAAATATCGTTACAAGCGATTTAAAACCAGTTGAAAAACCAAAAGGTGTTGATGGTTGGAAGCAACTTAAAAAAGAAGGTTATACGAAGGGGCAATTATTCGCAGGGAAGATTAAAATAGGAGGTCATCCAGTTGATGTTGAGGTTGAATTAGTTGGAGCGGATAACAAACAAAATGTATTTTTAACAAAGGTAATCCATATAGATAGTAAGTACTTTAAACAATTACCAATCGGTTCTTCGTTACCTATTCCAGCCAGAATATTTAGAACACCAGGTGGAGGTTGGAGAAAAATAAAAACACCTTCAGTCTTTGAAGAACTAATAAATAAAAATCTTTTATTAGAAGGAGGAGCATATGGACATATGAATCATCCATTTGATATTGAAATGAATCTTACTTTTGGAGATTTGAAAAGAATTGTAAAACAGGCATTAAGTGGTAAGTTAGAATTAGCTAGAGAAAAAACTGATGGACAGGCATTGGCAGTTAGTTGGGTAAATGGTAGATTAGTAGCTGCAAGAAATAAATCACATCTTAAGGAAAAAGGTAAAGATGCGATGAGTGTTCAGGATGTAATAACAAAATTTGCTGGAAGAGGTTCAGTATCCGATGCATTTAGTTTTGCAATCAAAGATTTAGAATCTGCGATTAAAGGGTTATCTGATACTAATAAAAAGAAGATATTCAAAGATGGTAAATGTTTTATGAATTGTGAAATAATTTATCCTGAAAATACAAATGTAATTCCTTATGGCCAATCTCTTTTAGTGTTTCATGGAACTATGGAATATAATGATGAGGGAAATGCAGTCGGAGAAAATCCAGAAGCAGGGGCACAATTAGCGGCTATGGTAAAGAAGGTAAATGCAGATGTACAATCCAAATTTAAATTGCAGGGGCCTCCTATACAAAAATTACCGGTTAATAAGGATTTAAAATCCAAACAATCCCTATTCCTTTCAAAAATACAATTACTTCAAAATGAATTTGGCTTGACCGAAAAAAATGGAGTAGCTGATTATCATCAGGCTTGGTGGTTAAACTTTATAAATAAAAATACAAAAGGATTAGATGAGCAGCAGAAAATTGGATTAGTAAAGAGATGGGCTTTTGGAGATAAAGGATTCCGAATCAAAGATATTAAAGATGAGAAGAATAGAGAGTGGGCTGAAAAAATAGAAAAACAAGACCAACAAAAAATAACAAAAGAAAATCTTCTTAAATTTGAAACTATATTTTTAGGAGTTGGAGCGGAGGTTTTATCATTTATGACTTCGGTATTGACTGTAAATCCTGATGCAGCTAAACAACAAATGGTTGGTAGATTAGAAACGGCAATTAATTCCATTAGGGCTACTGGAGATGCTAAAAATTTAGATAAATTGGAAATAGAATTAGCTAGAATTGAAGCGTTAGGTGGATTCGATAAAATAGTTCCAAATGAAGGGATTGTATTTAATTACAATGGAAACACATTTAAGTTGACTGGAGCTTTTGCACCACTAAACCAAATTTTAGGAATATTCACATTTAGTAGATAATGGAATTATATAAATCAAATTTAACTTTTGATAATAAAGAGCTCATAAACGAAATAAATCGTTATTATGATACATCATCAGTATCGAATGATAATGTTAAGATGGAAAGTTATAATACTGATGTAAGTAGATTTAGTAAATTACAATATTTTAATGAAAATGTTTTACCTGTTTTTGAGGGAATAGAATTTGATAATATTTTTCTATTTTTTGCTCAACCAACCGGTGGGTTATTTTGGCATAAAGATGGAGGAAATCATTATAGAAGATTCATAATGCCGGTAGTTTCAAATGAAAAATGTATAAATCATTTTAGAATTAAAGAAGTTGAATACCAAATGAGGTTTACTGATGGTGTAGTTCATTGGTTTGATTCACAAACTATTGAACACAATGTGGTAAATACAGGAGAAACAACTAGGATTGCTTTCTTATTTGATGTGAAATATGATGAAGTAAAATTTCAAAATATTTTAGAAAAAGGTTTTGTAAAACACATAGTTTTTGAATAACAGTTTCGAACATTTATATTTATATTCATAATATTCATAAATGGAATTTGTAAGAAAAGAGTTAATTGAATGTATTATTGTATCTAAAGAAGTTGGTGATAAACTTATTCTAGCTAAAAATAGAGATAGAGCGTATAACCCCAAATTAGAAGTTGTACACACTATGATAGATGGCGTTGAAGTAGTTTATCTACGTGATATTATAACAGATTGGAGTGAAGGAATGAATGAATATGGCATAGGAATCGTAAATACCGCTTTAATGGTTGGTTATGATGAAGAGGAAAAAAAGATAATAAAGAAAAAAGGAAAACCATCGAAAGATGGGGCAAAAATAAGAAAAGCATTGGGTTCTTCTAATTTAAAAGAAGCAATTAGATATGCAGTTCAATACGAAGGTGGTATTAAGGGGCATACATTTGTAAGTTCACCCAAAACAACTATTTCAATAGAAACAACATCAAAACACAATCCAAAGATTAATTTAATAAATAGGGAACATCCAATGGTTAGAACAAATCATGGACATTATTATACTGATGCGGGATACACCGAAGGGCCTGATTATAAAAGCTCAATTATAAGAAAAATCAGCGCTGAAAAACAAATAGATAAAACCGATGATTGGAATCAAATAGCTCCATTAATTAGAACCAATTTTTATAAGGATAGTTCTCCATTAAATATGAAAAGAGATACTAAAAAAATGAGTACATCATCTCAATTAGTATTAAATTTAACTGATAAAATTTTTCAATTATCTTATTTTGAAAATAAAGTTGAATCATTTGAGGGTATAAAAGTTATTCTACCAAAAGGATACTCTCCAAAAATTAAGATACAAATTAAAAAAATATCTTAATCAATTTTTTTTCAATATATATACATATATAAAGGTTATGGCAAAAAAGGAATTTAGAAAAGATTTGATGCATAAAACCCGCCGAGAATTGGTGGATTATGTGTTCAGAGGTGAAGACCCATCAAAATCATTTGGGTACGAAAAATCTAACCCTAACATCAAAAAAAAGGTTGGTGAAAAATGGGAAGATGATACATACCAATACGAACAAAAAGAAGGGTATATTCTTAAAACCGGAAAAAATCACGAAGTATTCCAATCAATAAGAGAATTTTTAAGGGAAAAGGAAAATTGTGCCAATATCCATTGTCAAAAACAAAAGTATGGGCCAAGTGATAAAATGCTTATTAAAGAATCAGGATATTGTATTGATTGTAATAAGGAAATGGATTTTGAAGCGGAGAGATTAGGTTTATTTCAAGAGTATAAAAATTATAGGTTATTTAATAGAGCTATTGCACAGGCATTAGAAGCAAAGAAACAAATAGAAGATGGTATTAGAGAATTAAAACCCTTCTATGAGCAAGTATTGGAGGATGGTAGAATTGAAGTATGGCATTTACCAAAACCAATGGAAGAGATGAAGGCGGATATGGAATTGGAAATAGCTAACATAGAAAAAGGATTAGGAGAATTGGAAGAGGATATAGTTATTTATGAGGCTAAATTAAAAAATTTAGACAATCCAATTCTAAATAGATTATTTAATGCAAGATAAAGGATTATCATTAAAAGATGTAATCAAAGAGGAGTATAAGAAATGCGCCGCTGACCCGGTGTATTTCATGCGAAAATATTGTAAAATTCAACACCCTACAAAGGGAAAATTAAGATTTGATTTATTTCCATATCAGGAAAAAACACTATATCAATTTAAAGACCATCGATTTAATATCGTTTTAAAGTCACGTCAAACTGGTATATCAACATTGACCGCGGGTTATTCATTGTGGAAAATGATATTTCATCAGGATTACAATGTGTTAGTTATTGCGATAAAACAAGAGGTTGCTAAAAACCTAGTTACGAAAATAAGGGTAATGTATGATAATTTACCTAGTTGGTTAAAGGTAGCTACGCAGGAAGATAACAAATTATCGCTTCGTTTAGTAAATGGTTCTCAAGTAAAAGCCATTCCATCCTCACCTGATGCCGGTCGTTCTGAAGCCTTATCTCTATTAGTAATAGATGAAGCAGCATTCGTTCCAGATATTGTAGAAATTTGGTCATCTGCAACTCCTGCACTATCAACAGGTGGTAGTTGTATTGCACTTTCTACACCGAATGGTGTGGGTAACTGGTTTCACCAACAATGGGTTGGGGCAGAAGAACAAACAAATGAATTCAATCCAATTTATCTACATTGGTCAGTTCATCCAGAAAGAGACCAAAGATGGAGAGATGAGCAAACAAAAGTATTGGGAGAAAAGTTAGCTGCTCAAGAATGTGATTGTGACTTTATTTCATCTGGTGATACTGTTATTGCTCCAGAATTATTAATGTGGTATAAAGAAACATTTGTTAAAGAACCAATTGAAAAGTCTGGATTTGATGGAAATTATTGGAAATGGGAATATCCAGATTATCAAAAATCATATATGGTTGTAGCCGATGTGGCGAGAGGAGATGGCTCGGATTATTCTGCATTTCATGTTTTTGATATTGTAAATAATGTACAGGTTGCTGAGTATAGAGGAAAAATGGAAACTAAAGATTATGGTAATTTTTTAGTAAGTGTAGGAACTGATTGGAATAACGCATTGATAGTAGTTGAAAACGCTAACATTGGTTGGGCAGTAATTCAACAAATTATAGATAGAAATTATTTAAACCTATACTATCAAACACAAGATTACAAGTATATTGATATTGAAAAACAATATACAAATAAATTTAATGCGGAAGAAAAAAGACAAGTGGCAGGATTTACAACATCAGCAAAAACACGACCACTTATCATATCAAAGTTAGATGAGTACTTTAGAAATAAAGAAGTGGTGGTTCAATCCCTAAGATTAATAGATGAATTATTTACTTTTATATGGTACACTAATAGAGCCGAAGCAATGAGAGGATATAATGATGACTTAGTAATGGCATTCTCTATTGGATTATGGGTGAGAGATACCGCTCTTCGTTTGAGACAAGAAAGAATGGATTTAACAAAAGTAGCGATAAATTCAATTTCAACAACAGGGTTCTCAATGGGTTCAGCAAATGAAAGAATGAGAGGAAATCCTTTTGAAATAAATATCGGAGATGAAAATGAGGATATAAGGTGGTTATTCTAATATTTATATGTATGAAAATTATATCAGAAAATATTGAAACTATAAATGAAGGATTAAGATATCATCAAAAAATGGATACTCCGATTCACGAATCTATTTATAGATACGGTTCAGCTAAATATTTTGAAATGTTTAGGAGTGCAAGAGAACTCTATAAAGAAAATAAATTAGTATTAGAAAACGCACAAGATAAATGGTTTATTGTTGAAACTGAATTAGGAGAAAGTGGAATTTTTGAAGGTGATAAAGTTTGGTTAGATTTTCCTATGTTAGAAGCAGAACATCAGGGAAAGGATGTGGAATTGAATAAACCCAAAAAAGGTGGCCCTAAAAAATTCTATGTTTATGTAAAAGATGGTGATAAAGTTAAAAAAGTAACTTGGGGTGATACAACTGGTCTAAAGGTAAAAATAAATGATTTAGAAGCGAGTAAAGCTTTTGCAGCAAGGCATAATTGTGATACCGAAAAAGATAAGACTTCTGCCAGATGGTGGGCGTGTAACCTTCCAAAATATGCAAAACAGTTAGGATTATCAGAGCCAGCCTACAGATATTGGTAAAAATAGTTTGAAAATTAAATAATTATTTATATATTCGATATGGGTGAAAAGTATTTGGATGTTATTATAAATGATGTAAAAAAATATAGGTTATTTAAAGGAGATATTGATGAAAGAGAATTATTATGGCATCAGGATGAAAGAGATAGGGAGATATTTGTGTTGGGAGGAAAAGATTGGAAAGTTCAATTAGATGATGAATTACCAATAGATTTGATAGAAGGAAAACAAATTGAAATAAAAAATCATAAGTTTCATAGAGTTTTGAAAGGAAATGGTAATTTGATTATAAGAATTATAGAAAATAAATAAAATGGCAGAACAAAATAAAAATTCGTTTTTCGAAAGATTAAGAAAATTATTCTCTACTAACGTCATTGTTAAGAGAGAAGATGGGAGAACGAAAGTTGTAGATACTGAAGGTAATCAATCACTATCTAATTTAAAAACTATTAAAGATAGATTTTATAAACTACAAACCGGTTATCAATACAATGCATTACAGAGTCAATTATCATATCAAACAATTAGGAGAGAATTGTTTTTAGATTACGATTCTATGGATCAAGACCCAATTATTTCCTCTGCATTAGATATTTACGCAGATGAATCTACAACTAAAAATGAATTCGGTGATGTATTAACAATTAAAACTTCTAATCAAAACGTTAAAGAGGTTTTACACAACTTATTCTACGATATAATGAACATTGAGTTCAACCTTTGGCCGTGGATTAGAAACTTAACTAAGTATGGAGATCAATTTTTAGTTTTAGAAATTGTTGAAGGAGAGGGAGTTGTAAACGTATTCCCCCAATCAGTTTATCATACACAAAGAACTGAAAATCCTCATGATCCTTCGAGAATAAATAGAAATGAAACCGGTATTAAATTTACAGTAGATCCAGATTATTTAGGCAAGAAGGAATATGATAACTATGAGATGGCTCACTTTCGTTTGTATTCTGATACAAACTATTTACCCTATGGTAAATCAATGATTGAGAACGCAAGAAAATTATGGAAACAAATTACACTAATGGAAGATGCTATGATGATACATCGTATTATGAGAGCACCTGAAAAAAGAATATTTAAAATTGAT
>Ga0194134_10005746_pt1 | contig 11563 bp, 8 predicted proteins | sample TA2KigOff0mmetaG_FD_148602 | JGI IMG/M metagenome (GOLD analysis project Ga0194134, IMG submission 148602) | Freshwater microbial communities from Lake Tanganyika, Tanzania - TA2015056 Kigoma Offshore 0m | ecosystem: Environmental > Aquatic > Freshwater > Lake | place: Tanzania: Lake Tanganyika... | reverse complement strand
CGCCTGGGCCACCAGGCCCTGCTGCTCACACCACTGCACCGCATGCATCACCACAGCCTGTGTGGTGGCATGGTCGTCCGCTAGGTGAGCTGGCCGCAAGAACGGCACCTCAGCGCCTTGGCTGCGGGCCACGGCGGCGATCTGCTCGTCGTCGGTGCTCACGAGGATGCGATCGAAACAGCCAGCGGCGCGCGCTGCCTCGATCGACCAGGCGATCATCGGTCGGCCGCGGAAGGGACGGATGTTCTTGCGGGGGATGCGCTTGCTGCCGCCGCGGGCAGGTATTACAACTAAGTTCACAACAAAATACCTGTCTTTTTAATCAATCTAATTAGGCCAGGATTACGCGAAGTGAGCACCGGATCTACCTGTAACCACTAAATCAGATTCGAGATTATTGGGGTGAACAGGAATACCTCCCATCAAAATTGACTGGGCAGCGGCAAAAAGCAAAGCCTGTGACCGCAGCATCGCTTGCGTGTCAGCCACAGCCACCGTCTGATCACTGGAAGCTAGACGGTCAAGTGCTGCGGCTGTTCCAGAATGCTCTGCGACTGGAACTTCAGAAGTCAATTGTTCTGACCAGTAAGGATTATCAGCTGTGTTAGGAATACGCATTAGGAGCTGTAGCCCGTCATTAAGCACCCCAATCATTCCATTGTCTCCGTGTAGCCATAAATCGTATCCCCCAGCTACGCTGATAAGGCCTTGAGGACCTTCTGCAGTTGAAATCAGGGCATATCGCAATAGTGGATCACCATCCAAGAGAAGTCCTTTAGCATTGTAGGTGGCTGGATCGGCGATGGCTCTGACTTCAGTAATTTCTAAGTCAGCCAAAAAAGACGAAATTAGATCAATAGCGTGGATTTGGGACCAGCAAAGCCTGCCGGAGCCAAATGCTACTTGGACTTCTTGCAGGCGCCCTATACAAGATTCACGATAGAGAGAATAGGCTTTGCGATATGGAGCCAAATAGCGACGCAAGGCACCAAAAGTACAGTGAGCACCGCTAGCACGCAATATAATTTCAAGTCTTCGGAGTTCTTCAACGGAAGTGCAAAGAGGCTTTTCTATATGAAGATATCTAACACCATAAGCAATGCAAAGCTCTATGAGAGCAGCACGCTCGGGAGTACGTGTAGCGATGCAGACAACATCAGGCCTAACATCATCTAATAGTTTGCCAGGCTCCGCATAAAGAGGAAGATTTGGGTATAAATCTTTAGCCTTTTCGAGCTGTTCGGGCATAGGATCGCATAGGCCAACAAGCTGAAAACTCGGATGACTATCGATAGCTTCAGCATGGCTTAGAGGGAGCCAGCAATTTGGAAGATGACTCCTAACGGATTGCAAGGTGGCAAGGCCCATACGGCCACAGCCCAAGACAGCGGTTCGAAGTACCGAACATTTCATAAATCTTGTGACTGCCAATTCAGCAAGTAAGTATGCACAGAACGGTGGCTGGCGCAAAGCTCATCGTACATCTGAGGTAGCTGAGACGCCGGCAAACAAGAAGTAGCTAGCAGATCAGGATCAATTTGACCGTTGATGAACCACTTTAATATGCGACTAACATTGCTTCGCTCATTGAAAGGCAAGAATCCTCGAGTGTCAATATTTTCAGGGCAGAAACCAGCAGCCTTAATGCGAAGCTGGCGCTGGTAGAAATCTTCAGGTCGTAGGGGATTAAAAGGGATTCCTTGGGAACCACGACCAGGGAACCCTAAAACCACTATTTCGGCGCGGTCGGCAGCAACCCTTAGAGCTAGGTCCCAATCCTTCCAGGAGCCTGTAGTGACAATTACGACTTGAGCCGAAGCCGGAGCAGGTGGATCACTACGCCGATAAAAATGGACTCCTGGCAGGCCTAAAATCTGTGGTTGATCTGTAACCCCAGCTACCTGCCAGCCCGCTAGCTGGGCGAAAGCACAACTGGTGAGGCCGAGCACACCAAGGCCGAGCACAACAGCAGTCGCTCCAGGGGGCTTATTTGCAGTTAAAATAGCACTATATCCGAGATGAAATAGATAGGCCTTAACGGCTTTCTCTGAAGCAATGCCAGACGGCACAACGGCAAGCACTTCAGATGCTTTTAAAAGAAATTTTGAGCAGTGGGCGCTGAAGCTGAGGATTCGGTCTCCCGGCTGCACGCCATCGCAGCCCTCTCCACAATCAACAACACGAGCAACGTTACAGTAGCCGACTAGTCGTGGATAGGCGGGTCCTTTGCGTAGTGGAGGTAGGCCTTGCCATGCAGCAGTTTCCGTACCAGGCGAAATAGCTGAAACGAGAGTCTCGGCGAGCAAAATCCCGAACGGCAGGGAATCATCGCTAAGTTCACGAGATTCAAAATGAAGATCACGAGGGCCTCTTAGAACTGCTACGCGAGCCTGAATAGACATAATAGATTTTCACCTGTTAAATTAACGAATCAAAACTACTTCCGCAGAGATATCAAACGAGATGCGCCCACACCTTGCAAAAAGCAGCCACTACCTGATCAATCTCAGCATCAGTGTAGGGATGTGCGCAGAGATTGAAGCCTAGAAAGGTGCGATGGTGCAGGTCTTCTGCCACCGGGCAGAGGCCGGGGCCGTAGGTCACGGTGCTCTCTCCACTGGCCAAGCCTTTCCAGGGGAAGCCCTGCGTGCCGTAGGCGATGCGATGGCGGAACAGCGGGTTGAGGTGGATGCACTGATAACCCTCCTGCAAGGCCGAGACCCCTTCAGCTCGCAGAGCTTCAACAACCCAGCTGCGAGGCTTGCCAAGCCGTTTGGGATCGAGGGTCATGCCAAACACGTAGTAGACGTGAGTGGCCTGATCGGCCACGGCTGGGAGCTGCAAACCAGGCAGATCCGCCAGGCCGGACCGCAGGCGATCGGCAGCCCGCTGACGGCTGGCCACCAGAGCGGTCAGCTTGTGGAGCTGGGAACGGGCAATGGCCGCTTCGATCTCACCGAGCCGGAAGTTATGGCCGAGGATGTTGGCCAACTCAGCGGGATCATCGCTCTGGATCACGGCTTCGCCGTGGTTCCGGATCATTTGCAAGCGCTCGGCTAAGTGATCGTCATTGGTGACCAGTAAGCCACCCTCACCGCAATGAATGTGCTTATGATAGTTGAGACTGAAGCCGCCGATGTCGGCTAACGTCCCGGCAGAACGACCGGCCAGCAAGGCTCCCGGGGCCTGGGCGGTGTCGGAGAGTAGACGCAGGCCGTGGCGATCGGCAATAGCGCGCAGGGCGGGGATGTTGGCGCTCTGGCCGAAGATGTCGGCGCAGAGGATAGCGCGGGTGCGGGTAGTAATCGCCGCTTCCACCGCGGCGGGTTCGAGGTTGAAGGTGTGGGGATCAATGTCCGTGAACACCGGAATGCCGTTCCAGTGGAGAATCGCCGTGGCGGTGGCAACCATCGTCCAGGGGGTAACGATCACCTCATCGCCAGGGGCGATGCCGATGGCTCCCACGGCTGCCACCAGGCCGGAGGTCCAGGAATTCACGGCCACCACGTGGCGCACCCCGAAGCGCTCGGCTGCTTCACGCTCGAGCGCCTGGACCTCAGGGCCTCCTAAAAAACCGAGGCCTGGTGCGCCGATGAAGGCGGAAAGCACGCCAGAGCGAAGAACGCGGTTGGCGGCTTCGATCTCCTCCTTGCCAAGGCTGCGGTATGGAGGAAATGGCTCGGTGATCTGAGATGGCCCACCGTTAATGGCAAGGGTATCAACGGTCATCGGTACAGACAGGGGCAAGAGTTTGGAGCGTGCGCAGCCCGTCTATGAGGGTGCATAACAAAGACGATGTGCCGGGATTCAGGAGATGGGGATACAGAGCTTCTAATACCTCCAACTGGTAATGCTCCAGGCCGGTGGGGAGCAACTCCGGATCAGTGGCCAGGGGGGCATGACTGTCGCCAGCTACCTGGTCTCGGCGCGGCCAATATGCGATCGATTGCCCGTGGTTGAGCCAGCAGAGGCGCCCGCCCTCGAACCAGAGATCGAGTTCTCCAGCGCGCAGGCCTGCCAAGCCAACGCTGCGCACCTGCAGTGGAGCCAGGCCATGATCAGTGGCCAGCAGTTCCAGGCTGGCCTCGCGATCAAACCCCAGGCAGGGTGTGCCCGGATCAAACACCCGGCCCAGCGTGAGCGGACCAAGCCAGGCTTCCGCCAGATTCACAAAATGAGAGCCATTGCTGAGCAACCCTTTCCCATAGGTGAGCTGCCCATGAAGAAAGCAACCTAGCTCGCCGGCCTGAAGACGCCTCTGCCAGGCTTGCACCGAGGGCAGCCATCGACGAATGTAATTCACGGCGACGCGCATCTGCGGATGCGTTTTGCAGGCTGCCTGCAATGCCCGACCTTGCTCCAGATCACTGGCCACGGGTTTTTCGAGCAGTAGAAGCTGAGGCTCGGTGAGTCGAAGAAGCTCCTGCACCAGCGAGGGCTGCAGCTGGGGGGCGACGGCAATCACCACCAGATCCGGCGGTGCATCCTTGAAAGCAGCCCGCCAGCTGGCCAAGTCGGCATAGGCAGGAACGCTATAGAGCCGGGTGAAGCGCTGGCGCGCCTCCTGGCTCGGATCCACGCCAGCCTCGAGGGCAAAGCCCGGGTGGCAGGCCAGTGCCCTGGCATGGGTCATCGTTTGGGCGGAGGAGCGGGGCTGATCGAGCACAAATGGCAGGCCTGCGTCGTAGCCGCAGCCGATATGGCCGAGGCCAACCAACAGGGCCCTGGCCTGGGTCACAGCAATGGCTGGGGCTGCAGGCTCTCACCCAGAGCAGTGAAGACACGAAGCTGATCAGACTCAGTGAGCCCCGGAAACAGGGGCAGGCTGATGGCGCTGCTTGCATAAGCCTCTGCCTCGGGAAATTGACCTTCCGCAAAACCAAAGGCGCGGTAGTAGGGCTGTAAATGAACCGGGCTGTAGTGCAACTGCACGCCGATGCCAGCTGCACGCAGCCCCTTAAAAACCTGCTGGTGCTGCTTCGCAGTGGCCTTCTGCAGGCGGATCACAGCCAGATGCAAGGAACTCAGCACGTTTTCGGGCACCTCGAGAATCTGAACAGGTAGATCTGCCAGTAGCTCCCGATAACGCTGCAGCTGCCTGTTGCGCTCGGTCACGATCTCACCGAGCCGTTGCAGCTGGCTCAAGCCCAGCGCGGCCTGGATGTCCGTCGTCCGATAGTTGAAGCCAAGCTGCTGCTGCTCATAAACCCAGGGCCCCGCCGCTGGTCGTTCAAAGCGCTCGGCCTCGCGCACGATGCCGTGGCTGCGCAGTTCAGCCATGCGCTGGGCGAGCAGCGGTTCATTGGTAGTGGCCAGTCCGCCTTCGCCGGTGGTGATGATCTTCACCGGGTGGAAGCTGAAGACCGTAATTGCACTAAATCGACAGTTGCCCACAGGCTCGCCCTGGTATCGGCCGCCGATCGCATGGCTGGCATCTTCAAGCAAAGCAAAGCCATAGCGCTCAGCCAAGGCACCGATCTCGGCCATGTCGGAGCTGCTTCCCGCCAGGTGCACCGGCACCAACACCTTCGGCAGGGTGCCGTCACGCTCAGCCTGCTCCAGCTTGGCCTTCAGTGCCGCCACGCTGATCAGCCCGGTGGCGGGTTCGATATCCACAAAGTCCACCGTGGCACCGCAATAGCGGCCGCAGTTGGCCGAGGCCACAAACGTGATCGGCGAGGTCCAGAGCCGATCGCCTGGCCCAAGCCCGAGGGCCAGACAGGCGATGTGCAGGGCGCTGGTGGCGCTGTTCACCGCCACCCCATACAGCGCGCCAACCTTCGAAGCCACCGCCTGCTCAAAGGCTGGCACAACTGGCCCTTGTGTGAGAAAGGGGCTGCGCAGAACGTCTACCACTGCGGCGATGTCGGCTTCGGTGATGGTTTGGCGGCCGTAGGGAAGGAAAGACTGTGGCTTGTTGCTCATACGGGCTGGAAGGCTGGATCCACGTGCTCGCGGATCAGATCACGCAACTGCTCCGCCGTAAGGAACTCAGGGTTGCTGCCGGAGTTGTAGGCAAAGCCTTTGGGAACTGCTTTCGTGGTGATGCCGGCTTCCTGGTAAATCTGCTGCACCCTGCCATCGCTGGGCAGAATCGCGTAGTAAGCACCCAGGTCGACCGTACTGAAGCTGTCGGAGCTAGTGATCATCTCCTCATGTATCTTTTCACCGGGCCGAATACCGATGATCGGCTTCTCGCAGCTAGGACCGATCGCCTCGGCAACATCAGTGATGCGGTAGGTGGGGATTTTGGGCACAAACAGCTCACCACCAAGGGCATTCTCCAGCGCCCAGATCACCATAGCCACCCCCTCGCTCAGCGAGATATTGAAACGCGTCATCGCCGGATCGGTGATCGGCAAGACTCCTGTTTTCGCTTTTTCCAAAAAGAAAGGAATCACCGAGCCGCGTGAGCCCATTACATTGCCGTAGCGCACTACCGAAAAGCGCAGATCGCGTGCGCCTATGATATTGTTGGCAGCGATGAACAACTTGTCGGAGCAGAGCTTGGTGGCGCCATAGAGGTTGATCGGCGCAGCAGCCTTATCCGTGCTGAGGGCCACCACCCGCTTCACATCGGTGTCGAGACAGGCCTGCACCACATTCTCGGCACCAAGCACGTTGGTATTAATGAATTCGATCGGATTGTATTCAGCCGCTGGCACCTGCTTGAGGGCCGCAGCATGTACCACTGTATCGATGCCTTCCAGAGCCCGCCGCAGCCGGTCACGATCGCGCACGTCGCCGATGAAGCAGCGCAGCTGGGGAAACAGGCTCTCGGGGTAGTGCTGCTGCAGTGCCCACTGCTTGAGCTCGTCGCGGCTGTAGACAACCAGGCGCTCAATGGTTGAATATCGACTGAGGATTTCGCCAATGAAAGCCTTACCGAAGCTGCCAGTGCCGCCGGTGATCAGGATGCGAGATGTGGGAGTGAAGGCCATAGAGGTAGAAACGCCTGGATTAAATCACCGATTAGCAATTAGCAAGTACAGCTTCGGGTGGGCCGTCAGACACAACGCAGCCATGGTCCAACTTGATCAGGCGATCACAGCGCTCAACTGTGCTGAGTCGGTGGGCAATCGTCACCACAGTCAGAGTTCGGCTCAGTCCTTCAATTGCCTGCATTACCGCAGCTTCTGTGTAGTTATCTAAGGCGCTGGTGGCCTCATCAAACACCAGCAGCCGGGCCTGCTTGTAGAGGGCCCGAGCAATCCCGATCCGCTGGCGCTGGCCACCGCTGAGCCGGATACCGCGCTCGCCTACAAAACTGTCGTAGCCATCCGGGCTGCTCTCGATAAAGCCTGCGATCTGGGCCTGCTCGGCCGCCTGCCGCACCCTCGCCATGTCGATCTCATTAATGGGCAGGCCAAAGGCGATGTTCTCGGCAATCGAGCTGTCGGCCAAGTAGATGCTCTGGGGCACATGGGCAATCGTGGCGCGCCAGGCCGAGAGCCTCTCGGGATGCGCAGGATCGTGGATATGTGCACCATCCACCAAGATCCGGCCCACTGTGGGCTGCAGCAGGCCCATCATTAGATCGAGGGTGGTGCTCTTGCCGCTACCTGTGCTGCCGATGATGCCGATCCGTTCGCCGCGGCATATCTCTAGATCAATGCCCCGGAGCACCTCTGGCATATCGGGCCTGTAGGCGAAGTGCACAGCCTCAAAGCGGACCCACTGCTTCAGGGGCAGGGGTTGAACTTTCACTGCAGCCCAGCAGCGGGGCAAGGGCTGGGCCATCAGCTGGAGAACGTTGTCCAGGCTGCCTTTGCTATTGCGACTTTGGGCCCAGCCCTCGTACACCTTCTGCACCAACGGCAGCAGCCGTTGGGCTCCCAAGGCCAGAGCCCCAAGCAGGGGCAACGCTCTCCCCACCCCTTGCTGGCGCACCAGCAGCAAGCCTATTAGGGCAATTAGGGCCATACCCACAGGTTCCAGCACCAGGCGGGGATAGATGCTCAAAAAACTGGCATCGGCTTGAACCCGTCGCATAGGCAGGTCTGCTTGGCGGTAGGTACCGGCATAGAAAGCCTGAGAGCCATCTAGCAGCACATCGCGGATGGCACCCAAGCCCTCTTGCAACGCCTGGATCAAGCTCAGATTGAGCAACACCTGCCGCTCACCCAGCTGTTGCAGCGGCCGGCGGTTGGCAGCCATGGCGACTACATAAACCAACCCCACCACCAGGCCAGCACCCACAGCAATCGGCCAGTTGATTGCCAACAGAGCCGCGACCAGGCTTAAGGCGATCAACCCCGAACTCACGAGCAGCAGCAGCGGGTTAAGAACCCCATTAATCACCCGGTTCACATCGGTACTGATCGAGGCGATCAGCTCACTGCTGTTGCGCGCCAGGTGGACGGCGTAGGGCTGATAGAGCGTGCGCCGGAAGACTTCGCAGCTCAGGTCGGAGCCGATCGCTGCCGCCAGTCGTCCGTTCAGCCAGAGGTTCAATAGCCGGATCGCGCCAGCCGCCAGGGCAGCCACCACAAAGGCGATCGTGATTGGCAGCAGCAACCCCTCGGCGCTGGCGATCCCCAACCGCGGCGCCAACTGCTGCGCTAGGGGCTGGTTCCACAGCCCGGTTGGATTAGCCAGCACTGCCAGAAACGGCACCACTCCGGCCAAGCTAAGCACCTCCGCCGCGCTGCTGGCCAGCATCGCTAGCAGCAACATCCCCAGCTGCACCTTGCGGCGGCTTTCCAGGTGACCCCAAAGCTGGCGCAGGAGTTGGCGCATGCTGGGGTTTGGGGCCGGGGTGGCTTGTGGGGGGGCAGGTATCGAGGCTTGCAAATGTGCAGCTCGGGTGGGGGCGGGGTGGGCTGTGCCTAAGTAAAGCTTTAACAAGGCACTGAAAATCCCCCGTCTGAGAAAGCACGGACAGGAGCATGGCTCACTGTCTCACGCCGCATCACCACTTCAGATTCGCATAACTGAGACGGGCATCGCCATGCGCGAAGCGCATGGCGATGCCGCTGCTTCAGCGCGGTAACATGGAGCCGTACACCACATGGAATCAGGTTTGCCGCACGACCGCCGCCGGTTGCTGCCCTTGATTGCAGGCCTTACTCTCGCCTTATTGGCAGCTCCCGCAAAGCTCGGCCTGGCTGCACCCACGGCGCCCGAGCCAGCCAGCCAGGCAACCCAGCGGCAGCTGCGGGTGGTGTACGACAGCTACATCCTGGGGCCGGGGGATGCGGTGCAGGTCGAGCTGCTCGATGTGCCCGAGTACTCGGGTGTGTTCACGATCGGGCCCGACGGCACCCTGTACCTGCCCAGGCTGCGGGCCCTGTATGTGGAGGGGCTGACCGTTGAGGAGCTGCGCTACTTCCTCAACCAGCAGTTCAAGACCTACGTGCGCAATCCCGACGTGTACGTGCGGCCGGTGACCTTTCGGCCGATCCGCGTCTACGTGGGCGGCGAGGTGCGCAGGCCCGGCTACTACTACCTGACCGGCCAGCAGGCGATCAACGACACCTCGGTGAGCGGCCCCACCACCAGCGTGCCCACCTTTGGCGGCAGCAGCAACCTGAGCAGCCAGATCAGCAGTGCTCTCTCAGGCGCTGGCGTCAGCGGCGGCGGCGGTTTGGCCTCACTAGCCAACAGCGTGCTGCAGAACCTGAGCCGCAGCACCAGCCCCGGGGCGGCGGGCGCTGCCGCGCTGAGCACAGGGGGCAGCCTGGGCTCGCTGCTGGGCAGCAACCCCTTGCAGCTGCCCACGGTGTTTGACGCGATTCGCGCAGGGCTGGGGGTAACGCCGTTCTCGAACCTCTCGGAGGTGACCGTGACGCGGCGCCAGCCGCTGAGCGCAGGCGGCGGCAAGGTGCGGGCCGATCTCGACTTTCTGCGGCTGATCACCCAGGGCGATGAGTCGCAGAACATTCGCCTCTATGACGGCGACATCGTGGTGGTCGGCAAGTCGACCGTTGAGATGCGCGATCAGGTGCTGCAGGCTGCGCAAACCAACCTGTCGCCGGATCGCATCGAGGTGTTTGTGAGCGGCCGGATCAAGGCCCCAGGCACCGTGGTGTTGCCCCAGGGCGCAAGCCTCAACCAGGCGCTCATGGCCGCCGGCGGGCTGCACCTGCTGCGCGGGCCGGTGGAGTTCATCCGCTTCACCAAGGAGGGCAAGACCGACCGGCGTGTGTTTGGCTACAGCGCCTCGGCCAACACAGGCGACTACAAGAACCCCGTGCTGATGGCTGGCGACATCGTGCGGGTCGATGAGTCGCTGCTCTCGGCCACCGTGGGCGTGATGAACGAGATCACCGGCCCCGTGCTGAGCGTGTACTCGCTGTACCGGATCTTCTCTCCATGACCGCCAGCAGCAGCCCAGGCACCGAGGAGAGCATTGATTTCGGCAAGCTCTCCCAGGCCATCAGGCGGCAGTGGAGGCTGCTGCTGGCCTGCAGCGCCGGCGGCCTTGTGGTGGCAGGGCTGCTGACCGCCCGCAGTCCACGCATTTGGCAGGCGGAGTTTCAGATCGTTGTTAACGAAGACAAGGCAGGTGGTGGACTCTCCAGCATGCTCTCTGGAAGTGGCCTTGCTGGCCTGCTCGGAGCCCTTGGCGACCCAAAATCCACCCTCGACACTGAAAAAACGATTCTGACGAGCCCCTCGGTGCTCCTACCTGTTTTTGAATACGTGCGCCGGCTCGAGCCGGCAAAGACACCAACAACCTTTGCGTCCTGGGCCGACGCCATTAGCGTCAAGGAGGAAAAAATGACCTCGGTGCTTAACGTCGGCTATCAAGGTAGCGACAAGACGTTGGTGCTTCAGGCCAGCCAGAAGCTTTCAGATACGTACCAGAGATACGCCGGTCGCAAACGATTGCGAGGCCTTCAGGCTCTGGTGAGCTACCTTAAAGAGCAGATTGCGCTCGTTAAACCACGCGCAGCAGCGGCTCGCAAGGCAGCCGAATCTTTCGCTGATCGTTACACCCTCAGCAAAGCCGACAGCATTCCCACTAGCGGTGCTGGCGGTGCTCTAAACCTTGGCAATGAGCTGGGCAGCTTGCTGGGTGGAGCGATCAGTTCCATCACATCAGGATCCTCAGCCGGAAGCCTCAAAGAACAGGAAACGGCGCTCAACAAGCAGATCCTCGAGCTGCGCTACCAGCTGGCACGGGTGCGCCGAGCTGACAATCGCGAACCGGTTCAATACAGCAACCAACCAGCTGGAGCACTGGGCAACCTGATCGGGAATTTGCCCAACAACGGTTCCTTGCAGGAGCTTGACCGTCTCATCGCCGAACGTCGCTCGCGCCTCAACGACAACGACCCCACGATCACCTCGTTGCAGCGCCAACGCCAAGCATTGGTGGCCAGCATGAACCACCAATTGTCTAGAGAGCTCGAAAATGCCATTGCTCTGGCGCAAGTGCAACTCGCCAGCGTGCAGCGACCCGCCGGGGTGCTCGAGCGCTTTCAGGAGCTCAGCGCTCAGGCCAACCGCGAGGAATTGACCCTGACCGCGCTCGAAAACAAACTGGCCGAGCAGGAGCTCGAGCTGGCCCGCGACACTCAACCTTGGGAGCTGATCTCGACCCCCACCCTGCTGCCCA
>Ga0194134_10005743_pt1 | contig 11566 bp, 9 predicted proteins | sample TA2KigOff0mmetaG_FD_148602 | JGI IMG/M metagenome (GOLD analysis project Ga0194134, IMG submission 148602) | Freshwater microbial communities from Lake Tanganyika, Tanzania - TA2015056 Kigoma Offshore 0m | ecosystem: Environmental > Aquatic > Freshwater > Lake | place: Tanzania: Lake Tanganyika... | reverse complement strand
GGTCCGCTTGGGCTTCACGTTCTTCTGCTCGATGAAGCGGGAATAGCCGCGGCCGTAACCGGTGGCCTGCTCCTGCAGCTTGCACTCGCCCGCCTGGTCGCAGATCGGGCAGTCCAGCGGGTGGTTGATGAGCAGGAACTCCATCACGCCCTCGCGGCAGGCCTTGATCTGCGGGGTCTGGGTGCGGACGTGCAGGCCGGGCGTCACGTTGGTCGCGCAGCCGATCTGGGGGCGCGGGATCCAGTTGATGCGCTGGCGGCCGGTGACCGGGTCCATCACGGGCGCCTTGGTGGCCGGATCGACCGCGGGCTGGCCGAGCTCAACGAGGCACATCCGGCAGTTGCCCACCACGGAGAGCTTCGGGTGGTAGCAGTAAAAGGGGACATCGACGCCGACCCGCCGCGCGGCCTCGATCACGTTCGTGCCCTTGGGCACGGCGATCTCCTGGCCGTCGATGGTGACGGGGACGAGGTCGGTCGGGGGGGCGGCGCTCATTCGGGTAGGGCGGGCTTCAGGCGAGGGGCACGGACTCCGGGCGCGGGGCCGTCTTGGCCGCCGGGTAGGCGCGGAACTCGTCCCCGAACTTGGCGAGGAAGCTCTGGGTGGGCCACGAGCAGGCCTCGCCGAAGGCGCAGATGGTGCGGCCGGCGATCTGATCCGCCACGCCCTGCAGCAGGGCGCCGTCCTCCGCGCGGGCCTGGCCGTGGACCATCCGCGTGGTGATCTTCTTCATCCACAGGGAGCCCTCGCGGCAGGGCGTGCACTGGCCGCAGCTCTCGTGGGCGTAGAACGCGTTGATGTTGGCGAGCGCCTCGACCATATTGACCGAGTCGTCCATCACGATCACCCCGCCCGAGCCGCCCATCGTGCCGCAGGCCGCGAGGGTGTCGAAGTCCATCGGGATGTCCTCGACCGCGAGGGTGCGGCTGGAGCCGTCCTCGTTCTTCAGGGTGAAAGTCTCGCCCCAGCGGAGCACCTTGGCGGAGGAGCCGCCGGGGATGATCGCCTTGAAGGTGCGGCCCGGCAGGGGCCCGCCGCAGACCTCGTTGAGGAGCTGGCCAAGGGTGATCCGGCCCACCTCGTACTCAAAGTAACCCGGCCGGCGCACGTGGCCGCTGACGCAGAGGATGCGCGTGCCCGTGTTGCCCGGGGTGCCAATCTTCGCGAACTCCTCCCCGCCCACGTCGACGATGTGCTTCACGTGGCACAGGGTCTCGACGTTGTTCACGATGGTCGGGCACTGGTAGAGCCCGAGAACCGCGGGGAAATACGGCGGCTTGATACGCGGGTAGGGCCGCTTGCCCTCGAGGGACTCGATCAGCCCCGTCTCCTCGCCGCAGATGTAGGCGCCGGCCCCGCGGTGGACGTAGATCTCGCAGCTGTAACCGCTGCCGAGGACGTTCGGGCCGACGAGGTTCGCGGCGCGCGCCTCGGCGATCGCCTTTTCCAGGATCCGCGCCCCGTGCGGGAACTCGCCCCGGATGTAGATGTAGGCCTGGCGGACATTGTTCGCCCAGCTCGACACCATAATGCCCTCGAGCAGCTGGTGCGGGTCCTGGTGGATGATGTAGCGGTCCTTGAACGTGCCGGGTTCCGACTCGTCCGCGTTCACCACCAGGTAGATCGGCTTGCCGCTCTTGCGGTCGACCAGCGACCACTTGAGGCCGCAGCCGAAGCCAGCGCCACCGCGGCCGCGCAGGCCGGACTTCTTGACCTCGTCAATGATGGCCGCGGGCGCCATCCCGAGGGCCTTGCGCAGCGAGGCGTAGCCACCGTGGCGAAGGTAGCACGCGAGGTCGGGCGTGTAGCCCGGCTCGTCGATGTGCTTGAAGATGATCCGGCGTTCGGCGGGGGCGGACATAGCGGGGCGGTTCAGCGGCGGGCCGCGGCCTCGGCGCGGATGCGGGCGGAAAGCTCCCGGGCGCGGGCGCAATCCACGTTCTCGTGCAGGTCGTCGTCGATCATCACCACCGGTGCGGTGCCGCAGCTGGCGAGGCACTCGACGAACTCGATCGTCACCTCGCCGTCCGCGCTGACCTCGCCGCGGTGGACCTTGAACTCCTCCTCGAAGGCGGCGCAGGTCTGGTACCCGCCGCGCAGCGCGCAGGACAGGGTGCGGCAGACCTTGATGTGCCGGCGGCCGATCGGCTGCTGGCGGAACATCGGGTAGAAGGTCACCACCTCCAGCACGTTGATCGGCTGCAGGCCCAGCCGCGCGGCGATCCATTCGGTGGCCTCGGCGGAGATGTAGCCCGCGTCCTCCTGGATCAGGTGCAGCAGCGGGAGCACGGCGCTCCGGGCCACGGGGTAGTGCGGGATCACTTCCTCGATGCGCTGGAGGGTTTCCGGTTTCAGGTTCATCGCGCGGCGGATTCGGTCAACGGGCCCGGGGGCTCAGCGGTCGCATTCCCCCATCACGAAGTCCATCGAGCCCAGCAGGGCGACGACGTCCGAGATCAGGATGCCCTGGCAGGCCTTGGGCAAAATCGAGAGGTTGCAGAAGGAGGGGGAACGGATCTTCAGGCGGTACGGCACGCCGCCGCCGCGGCTCACGATGAAGAAGCCAAGCACGCCCTTGGGGTTCTCCGCCTCGAAGTAGACTTCCCCGGGCGGGATCTGCGGACCCTCGGTCACGAGCATGAAGTTCTGGATCAGCTCCTCCATCGAGGTGAGGATCTTGTCCTTGGGCGGGGCGAAGATCCGGCGCGCGTCCGGCGCGTACCACGGGCCGTCCGGGAACCGGGCCAGCACCTGGCGGATGATCCGCACCGACTGGCGCATCTCCTCGCCGCGCACCAGGTAACGGTCATAGCAGTCGCCCGTCGTGCCCACCGGCACGTCGAACTCGTACTGCTCGTAGCCGGAGTAAGGCTTGTCCTTGCGGAGGTCGAGGGCCACGCCGCTGCCGCGCAGGTTCGGGCCGGTCAGGCCGTAAGCCAGCGCGTCCGCCCGCGAGATCACACCCACCCCGACGGTGCGGTCCATAAAGATCTTGTTCCGCGTCAGCAGCTTCAGGATCTCCTCCAGGATGGGCAGGAACTGGTCGCAGAACGCCCCCACCCGGCCCAGCCAGCCCTCCGGCACATCGCGGGTGACGCCCCCGATGCGGGTGTAACTGGTGGTGAAGCGCGCCCCGGTGAGCTCCTCGAACAGCTTGTAGAGCTTCTCGCGCTCCTCGAGGGAGTAGAGCAGGACGGTCCACGCGCCGACATCGAGGCCGAAGGCGCCCAAGCCCATCAGGTGGGCCGAGATGCGCGCCATCTCCGCGGTGAGGACGCGGATGGCCTGGCAGCGCGCCGGGACCTCGAGCTTCGCGAGCCGCTCCACCGCGATCGCGTAGGCCATATTGTTGGCCAGCGGGGCGAGGTAATCCAACCGGTCCGTGTAGGGCACGAACTGGTTGTAGGTCATATTCTCGGCGATCTTCTCGTCGCCGCGGTGCAGGTAGCCGAGCACCGGGTCCGCGCTGGTCACGGTCTCGCCGTCCAGCTCGAGCTGCAGGCGGAGCACGCCGTGGGTCGAGGGGTGCGAGGGTCCCATCGCGAGGGACATCTTCTCGGTCTGGAACTCGGCGGGCGCCTCCGGGGCCGCGGCGGCCGCGCGGGCGGCGGAATCAGGGAAATTGTAATCGGTGGCCATCGGCGCCCGGTTCACTCCTTCACCAGGCGCAGCGGGGTGTGCCCGGGCTGCGGCGCGCGGTCGCTCCAGCTCTCGTCCTTAGCCCGGGGCTCGGCCTCGGTCAGGTTGATCTCGCCCGGGGACGCCACGAAGGGCCCGCCGGCCATCGGCGCGGCCACGACCCGCGTGCCCGTCTCCGCCGCAACGTCCTCCGCCGGCAGCTCGGTCTCGATGCCCGCCAGCGGGAAGTCCTTCCGCAGCGGATGGTAGGGGTAACCATCCCACATCAGGATCCGCCGCAGGTCCGGGTGGCCCTCAAAGCGGACGCCCATCAGGTCGAAACACTCGCGTTCGTGCCAATCGGCCCCCGCCCAGAGGCTCGTCACGCTCGGCGCGACCGGCGCCTCCTCCGTCCCGGCGCAGGGTGCCGCCACCCGCACGTAGGCGCCCGCCCGGCTCGTCGACAGCAGGTGGTAGACGACCGTGTAGCGCGGCGAGGCACCCGGGGACCAGTCGATCGCGGTCAGATCCGTCAGCAGGTCGAACCCGTGCTCGTCGCGCAGGCAGCGCAGCAGCGGGACGACATCCTCGAGGGGCGCGTTCACCGCCGGGTGGTCGCCTGAGGGCCGGGGGGCCAGCCGCGGGAAACGGGCCTGCAGGGTGGAGACGAGGTCGGCGGACATCGGGTTGGGGGACGTCAGGCGGAGAGTAGACGCCGGGTCGCGGGCTCGCGGCGCACTTGGCTCTGCAGCTTCATCAGGGCGTCGAGCAGCGCCTCGGGCCGCGGGGGGCAACCGCTCACGTACACGTCGACCGGCACGATGCGGTCCACCCCCTGGAGGGTGGCGTAGGAGCGGTACATCCCGCCGGAGCTGGCGCAGGCGCCCATCGCGATGACCCACTTCGGGGACGCCATCTGGTCGTAGATGCGGCGGACCTGGGGGGCCATCTTGTAGGTGACCGTGCCGGCGACGATCATCACGTCGGCTTGGCGGGGGGAGAAGCGCATCACCTCGGCGCCGAAGCGGGCGATGTCAAAGCGGGCGCCGCCGACCGCCATCAGCTCGATCGCGCAGCAGGCGAGCCCCATCGGCATCGGCCACATCGAGTTGGTGCGGATCCAGTTGATGGCCGCGTCCGCGCGGGAGACGATGACGCCCCCCTCAACCTTGCTGTTGTAGCCGAGTTCGGTGTTGGCGGTGACCATGGTGTGTGTGCCGTCGGCGGGAAAAAATCCCGCGCAGGCTTGGGTTCGGCCCGCGCCCGCGCAAGACGCATTTCGGAACGCCTTCCCCTTTTAACGTCCGGGAGGCTGCCGTGGGCGCGCGGCAGAAGGGCCGCGAATGCGAGGCATCAGATTCCGTTGTGCTCCGGGCGTCGGCGGGGCGAAAGCCGGGCGCGGGGCGGATTTGCGGGTTGACCCGCGGACGCGGCGGCGGTTGCGTGTCCCCTCGCCCAGCGGCCGGGACCGGAAACGGGACCGTCCGAGCGCCCGGAGAGGTGACAGAGTGGTCGAATGTGCATGATTGGAAATCATGTGTACGGGCAACCGTACCGGGGGTTCGAATCCCCCCCTCTCCGCCAGCCTCCGCCAAGCCTACGGCTGGCAGGCCAACATCACCGGCTCACTTTCGTGAGCCCTTTAGGGGTAAAGCTACCCTGCGGAGGCTGCCCGCCGTAGGCTCGGCGAAGGTGGGCACTAAGGGGTCGAAACACGGGAATCCCCAAAACGCGGGTTTAGCCTCCGGCTCACAGGCCGCCTCCGCAGCCTCCGCCAAGCCTACGGCTGGCAGGCCGACATCTGCGGCTCACTTTCGTGAGCCATCAAAGGGTGAAACTACCCTGCGGAGGCTGCCCGCCCTAGGCTCGGCGAAGGTGGGTCAGAAACGCCCGTTCACGCCGGCGGTCACGGTCACGAAGTTGTACAGGGTCCGCTGCGCGCGCTCCTTGCGGCCGCGGTACCACGCCTGCGGCTCGTTGAACAGGTTCGCCACGTCCAGACTCAGGTTCACCGCCGGGTTCAACTGGTAGCCCACGCCGACATTCACGGTCTTCATCGAGCCCCGGTACAGGTGCAGCGCCGGACTCGTCGCGTTGAAGGCCGTGATGTACTCGCCCGTGAAATTGTACAGCACCCGCGCCGTCAGGCCCCGGTGCCGCCACAAGAGCGAGGCGTTCGCCGCGTGCGGGATGAAGCCCTGCACCTCCCGCCGCGTCAGGTACCGAACCTCGTCAAAGAGCCCGTGCGCGTCGATCCACGTGTAGTTGAACGACCCCGCCAACCCCCGCAGCAGGCCCGGCAGGAAGGTGAACTGCTGCCGGTAGCTGAACTCCCAACCCTGCGCCACCGCCGTGCCGCCGTTCACCGACGAGCGCTCCGTCCAGCCCGCGTACTCCCCCTCGTAGCCATTGTCCGCCCCGCCCGGGATGATCCGCAGGTCCTGGTTCTCGATGATGTAATCGCGGATCTCCTTGTGGAACCACCCCACCGACAACTGGCCCACCGGCTCGAAATAATACTCCAGGGAAACATCCCAGTTGCGCGCCGACTGCGGGCGCAGGCCGGGATTAGAGACGGTCACGCGCTGGTTGGTCTCATCCGGCGTCTCCGCGGGCAGGAACGTGGACGGCGCCGGCCGGCCGAAACTGGTGCTGTAACTCGCGCGCAGCTTCAGGCCGGGGGTCAGGTCGTGCGTCGTGTGCACGCTGGGGAACGCCTGCCGGTACCCGCGCCGCAGCGACCGGAAGTTGTTTTCGTAGTCGCGGCGCGCCGCGCCGGCCGGGTCCGCCGTCTGCTGCGCCGCGGTGCTCAGGACGCGCGCCCGCACCCAGCCACGGCTCGTGACCAGGGTGTCCTCCAGGCGCACGCCGCCGAGGAAGCCGGTGCGCCCGGCCCAGCCCTCGCGGCCGAGGCGGCCCTGCGCCATCCCGTAGACCGCCTGCGCCCGCTCCACGTAGCCACGGGTCGCCGTGAACTTCTGGCTCTCGTGGTAATACAGGTCCTCGCGCCAGGCCGCCGGGTCGCGCGGGCGCCGGTTGTTCATGAACATATGCGACTGCCACCGCGGCAGGCGCAGGCCGGTGCCGCGGGCATAGTGGCCGAGCAGCGCCGGGTCGGGCGCCAGCGGGCCGCCGCCAATATAGCTCCAGCGGTGGTTGTCCTTGCCCCGGGCATCGAACTCCTCCTCCCGCCAGGACAAACCCGCCTTGAGGAACAGCGGCACCGCCACCGGCACCTCGTAGCGCGCGTTCGCCCGCGCCTAGGTCATCAGGCGGTCGATCTGGTTGTTGGTGTTGGTGAGGCCGTTGGCGGTCGGGCGGTAATTGTCGGGATTGAGGAAATCCGGCCCGCCGTTGGCCAGCAGCCGCGGGTACATCGGGTCGTCCGTCCGCTCGAGGATCCAGCCCGCGCCGGCCAGGCGCATCGTGAGCGCGCCCGCCGTGCCCTGCCCGGTGTTGAGGTTCGTGTACCCGATGCCCCCGGTGTAATCGAGCTGCCAGCGCCCGAACTCGTGCTCGGCCCCGAGGTCGACCTTGCGCGTCCGCACGTAGGTGTTGAGCGGGCCGTCCATCAGGACGTCGAGGTTGGCCGCCGCCACGGGGCGCACCACGGTGACGCGCCCGTTGAAGAGCCCGGGGACGACGCCGGTGGTGGTGGCGTTGGGCACGGTGTTGGCGTTGCCGGTAAAGGCGCGCACCTCCATTCGCCGCCGGTGCCGCTCGAAGTTGTCGTTGGCGAGGAGCGTCACCGAAAACCGCGTCTCGGGGGACCAGCGGTAGTCCGCGCGCAGGTTGGCGCTGGTCTGCTTGCGGTTGTTGATGTTGTCCCACTGGCGGAAGTCCCAGACGAAGGCCTCGGGGTTGAGGGTGTTCTGGTAATCGAGGGTGGTGCTGGCGCCGCCGACCGCGTTCTCGCTGTAGAACAGGTTCAGCGCGACGCCGAGGTTCCGCTGCCCGCCGAACACATCGAACAGCTGCTGGTGGGCGAGCGTGGACAGCGGGTGGGCGCGGTGCTGCTCCCGGGTCGGCGTCTGCTCGAAGAACGAGGGGGCCACGCGGGCGGTGAGGCTGTAGGTGGTGCGGCGCGGCTCGCGCATGCTCAGGGGCGAGCGCGTCTTCAGGTTGATCGTGCCCCCGAGCGAGTCCGCGCCCTTGTCCGGCGTGTGGCCCTTGGTCAGCTCGAGCGCCTCGAACATCGTGCCGGTGACGCTCTGGAGCTGAAAGGTGCGGTTGAGGTTCATGCTCGGCAGGCCGCCGCCGTCGATGGTGACGGAGTTCAGCTGGGGATCCATCCCGCGGATGTTGAACCAGTAGGCGAGGCCCTCGTCGGTGGGGCTGCCGGCGACGCCGGGGAGGCGCATCACGACCTCGCCGGCGCTGAGGTTGGGCAGGTTGCCGAAGGAATCCATCGCCACGACGTTCTTCACGTTCTCGGCGTTGCGCTGGAGGGTCAGCGCGGCGGCGTCACCCTCGCGTTCCCCGGTGACCTTGAAGGCGTCGAGGCGGTAGATGGCCGTGGTGAGGTCGAAGTTGCGCTCGACCCGGGCGCCAGCCGCGGCGGTCACGCCCGCGCGGGCGGCGTCGAGCCCGAGGTAGGTGACGACCAGCGCGTGTTCCCCGGGGGGAAGGCCCGCCAGCACGTAGCGGCCGGTGCCGTCCGTGAAGGCCACGCGGCCGAGGGCGGGCACCTCGACCCGGGCGCCCTCGAGGAGGTTGCCCGTGGCGGCGTTGCTCACGGAGCCGGTGACGACCGCCTCCGCCGCCCGCGCGGCGACGGCGCCGAGGAGCAGGAAGACCGGCAGGAGGAGGCGGAGCAGGAAGGTTCTGCGGGTGGCGGCGGCGAGCAGGGGCATGGGGACGGACGGGGGTGACGAGACGCCGGCACCATGGGCACCGTCCTCGGGCCAGGCAATCCGAAGACGGTGCGGCCGCGGGATGGGGTCACGGCGACGAGGCACGTCCCCGCGGCCCACCTTGTAATTTACAATTGGCAGCTTTCCGCTTGCCGGTCCTGCGCGACCGCGGAAGCTGACGGTCGCCGCGGCGTCCGTTCCCGCAGCGAAGCGCCCCCTCCCCTCCCATGCGGCCTCTCGATCTGGCAACTCCTTGCCGCCTCCGGTGGTTCCTGCGCGGATCAGCCCTCGCTTTGATCCTGCCCGCCCTGTTGCCCGCCGCTCCCGGCGGGACTTCCTCCCCCGATCACGTCCGGAGCCACGCAGCGAACCCCATGACGGCCCGGGAGTTTGTCGAGGCGCAGTTGAAGGCCAAAAACTACCAGATCGTCCAATTGCTGCAGGTGCGGGCACCCCTTGGCTTCCCCACGGGCGACCAGATTGAATACTTCGAGGCGATGGGCGCCTACACAGGCCGCCGCCCGCAGACCATCCAGTTGGCGATCACCCGCTCGGGCCAGAGCTACCGGATCCTGAAAATCCGCACCCTTTGAAGCCCCGGGTCCCCGCCGCCTTCCCCCATGCCCGCCGTAACGCCCCTGGCCCTGAGCCTTAACCGCCGCGCGCCCCTGCTGGCCATCCTCCTCGCCGCCCTCACCGGCTGCGGCCAGCCCGCCGCGGAGAAGCCGGCCGCGCCCGCTCCCAAGGGCAAGCAGGTCGCGGCGACGCTGCCCGACACCTGCCTCGGGACCTTCACCGGTCGAACCCCCGGTTACTCAATGCGCGATCAGGCAGGGGAGGTGATCCGCATCAACGGCAACCCCATCGAGGTGCCCGCGATCGAGAACACCGTGGTGATCAGCCCGGAACGGATCCGCCTGACGCAGGAGGCGGGCGGGCGGGTTGTCCGGGGGTCCGGCCCGACCCGAGTGATCCGGGCAGACGCCGAGGCCGTGGTGCTGGAGGCGGAGGTCGTTCAGGAGGAAACGGCCCGGCCCACCTACCGCATCACCTTCGAGCTCGGGAGCGGGACGATCACGCTGTCCCAGGTGGGCTTGAATTCCGACCCGCCGGCGACGCCATTGGTCCGCGCCGGCGACAGATAGCCAGAAGCACCGTTCCACGGCGGATCGACGCTAGGAGCCACCCGCCGCCGCGCCCCGGCTTTGCGCTTCCCCCGGCCCGGGTTTGCCGCAGGCTCCGCCCGGCCCCCTTATGCCCCTCGCCTGGAACATCGATGAGTGCTCCGCCTATTTCGACCGGCTGCACCTGCGCGGGTGGTGCTTCCAAGCCTCGCCCCCCGTCTCCGCCATCTCCGCCGAGTGGCGGGCGCTCAACCTGAGTCTCGACCTCCCCGGCTGCTCGCTGCCCAGCCCGGACGTGGCCGCAAGCGTGGATCCAACCGCAACCCACTGCCGCTTCGAGGCCTGGCTGGAGGTGCCGGCCGAGGCGCTGGGCCGGGACTTCATCCTGCGCTGCACCTTCGCGGACGGGAGCACCGCGGAAACGGGCTCGGTGATCACCAAAGCCTGCGCCAGCGACCCCTACTACGCCTGCTGGAATCACTTCGTCGCTCCGCTGCGCGAGATCACGGCAGGCGCCGTGCTGGAAATCGGCTCCCGCGCACGCTCCGGCCTCACGTACCGCCAGTTCCTGCCCAAGCATCTGGAGTACGTGGGGCTCGACCTGCTGCCCGGCCCAAACGTCGATGTCGTGGGGGACGCCCACGAGCTGGAGCGCCTGTTCGGCCGCGGTCGCTTCGTGGCCGCCTTTTCCCTCTCGGTCTTCGAGCATCTGGCGATGCCCTGGAAGGTGGTGCTCGAGCTGAACCGGGTGCTCGCGCCGGGCGGGTTGGTGTTCACCTCGACCCACCAGACGTGGCCGCTGCACGAGGAACCGTGGGACTTTTGGCGCTTCTCCCGCTACTCGTGGCAGCCCCTCTTCAATCCCGCCACCGGCTTCGAAGTCCTCGAGGCCGTGCAGGGGGAGCCCGCGCGGGTACACGCCCTGCGCGCCCATGCCGCGACCCGCAAACTCGCGGAAACCCCGGCGTTCCTCGGTTCCGCCGCCATCGCGCGCAAGACCGGCGACACCGGGCTCTCCTGGCCGGTCAGCCTGGAAACGGCCGCGCACGGGCGCTATCCCGCCGGAGAAACCGCCGCGCCGGTCCGCTGAGCCGCCAGCACACCTACCCCGGCTCAGAAGAACTTCTTCGCCTTCTCAAAGAAGGAACGCGAGGTCGGCTCGTTGGCGTCGCCACTCACCTTCGCGAACTCCTCCAGGATCCGCCGCTGGTCCGAGGTCAGGCTCGTCGGCACCTCCACCTGCACCCGCACCAACTGGTCCCCCGTGGTCCCGCCGCGCAGGCTCGGCATCCCCTTGCCCCGCAGGCGGAAGGTCGTCCCGCTCTGGGTCCCCGGCGCGATCTTCAACGAGGCCCGGCCCGACAGGGTCGGCACCTCGATGGTCCCGCCCAAGGCCGCATAGGTGAACTTGATCGGGATATCGCAGTAGAGGTCGTCCCCCTGCCGCTCGAAGAGCTCGTGCTCCTTCACGGTCAACACGATGTAGAGGTCGCCCGCGGAACCACCCGCCACGCCCGCCTCGCCGTTGCCCGACGACCGCAGGCGCGACCCGGTGTCGACGCCCGGCGGGATGCGCACCTGGATCTTGGTGTTCTTCGCCACCCGACCCTCGCCCTTGCACCCGGTACACGGCTTCTCGATCCGCGACCCGGCCCCGCCGCACGACGGGCAGGTCTGGGTGAAGGTGATGATGCCGCCCGAACGCCGCACCTGACCGGAGCCCCGGCAGGTGACGCAGTTCACGCGCCGCGACCCCGGCTCCGCGCCGGACCCATCGCACCGCTCGCAGGCCATCGCCTTGCGGAAGGAAATCTCCCTCTCCACGCCGCGGGCCGCCTCCTCAAGGGTGATCTCGAGGTCGTAGCGGAGGTCGGAACCATCCTGCCCGCCCTGACCGCCCCCCTGGCCCCCGCCGCCGAACATTTCCTCAAAGATGCCCCCGCCGCCCCCGCCCCCGCGCTGGCCGAAGAC
>Ga0194134_10005733_pt1 | contig 11583 bp, 10 predicted proteins | sample TA2KigOff0mmetaG_FD_148602 | JGI IMG/M metagenome (GOLD analysis project Ga0194134, IMG submission 148602) | Freshwater microbial communities from Lake Tanganyika, Tanzania - TA2015056 Kigoma Offshore 0m | ecosystem: Environmental > Aquatic > Freshwater > Lake | place: Tanzania: Lake Tanganyika... | reverse complement strand
GTCCTTGAACTTCGTCAAGCTTTTCTCCAGAACCGATCAATAACAACTCAGCTGATGGATGCTTCTCTTGGAATTCACCGAAAGCTTGAACTAACTCGATGGTTTGTTTTTGGTAACAAAACCTTCCTAAGTGCCCGAAACGAATCGCAGCAGAACTAGTGGATTTTTCCCTGGCTAGTGATGGAACTTCGTTTGGGATTATGGTGATTCGTGACCGCAAATACCATGGATAGCGCATCACATAAGCGGGCATTTGAACTATCATCTCCGAGCAAAGCAACATACCCGCAAAAATGAGACTCCTAAATTTCTTTGCCCGTGTTATGAAATATACTGAAGGGCCAGTGCGCTCGGTTAGGATGACTTTGATGCCCTGCAATCGTGCTGACAAAGCAACATACCAAAGTGCCCCCGTAGAAAAACAGAACACGGCATCCGGAGCATCCGCCTTCAACTGACGGAATACAGTCGCCTGCCTCTCAATTCTTTCCCATAACGTTGATCTACTATCGCCATCACGAACACCCAGTGGTCGAAACTCGATTCGGCGGTCATGGGCATAAAAAGTTTTTGATATTACTTGATCTAAAGAGTAAATCAGTACTTTGTGTCCTTGTTCAACAAAGTAAGTCGAAATCAAGAGTAGTTGCTTTTCCATACCACCCATAACACCATTCAATTTCCTTGTAGCAATAACAATACATTTGGGCAGCTTTTCTACTCTGCGATTCTTCTCACCAATCACGCTAACACCGCATGCACATTTACATTCCTATAAAGATAAGATTTTCTACCGCTTGAGTTTGTGGCCCACAATTTGAAACCGGCATCCATTAAGATCTTGTCACATGCCTCAAATGTCTCTTTCTTGTCTAAACCCCGTTCAGGGCCAAGATCTGCGGCAATCCAAGATATGAAGGGAAGAAGCTGGGTCGCTCCCATCAAGACTTCCGGTTCTGCACCTTCGGCTTCTAACTTTAGCAACTCTATTCTCTCACCTAGCAAATGCTTCAAAGATTCATCCAGTGTTGTTGTCAGCATCTTTACTGGTCGTGCATCAAGACTCGGTTGTATCAAGGATGAATCCCCGGATTCATTAAGCTCAAAAAAGTCCAAAGTAGTTGTCTCAAACCAGAGTGGCTTTCTGATTAATACCTGATTGATCCCCTGAAGATTCTTTTGTGAAGCAACTGATTCTTCTTCTGCAGGTTCAAACCGTATGTACCTAAACCTTTTTGGATATCTTCTCTCTAATGCCATAACAAATTCGCCCACATTAGAACCAACGTCAATCACAATTGAACCACCCGTGATTTGGATATCGTTCACGCAGTACTCTAAAAGAATTCTTTCTAATCTTTCAACTATTCCGATGAAATACCGGCTAACTCTTAGAGGCTGTGAAACAAATATCTCAGTTGTTTGATTACTCTCTATCTGAGTTATACGAATGAGTTGTCCGTCTCTTGATATTCTCGTAGGCACAGCGAATCTCTCTTTCCAAAAAAATCTCATTAGCCAGGTTATTATGGTTGGATTCATTTTCCATACCATATTCCGCAATCTTTTCACCATGACATCCTTCTTCGTCGTGCACCTCAGTTAACTAACCTTTTCGAGACAAACACTCTTCTCGTAAGAATAGGGCTACTTTCTTACAAAGAGAAGCTTTTCGCCTTCACATGGGATTTCTCGATGGGTTTTTTCGAAAAAGCATCTGACTGCCTCTTCAGCATCCTCCACGATTCTTTCGTGAGTTTCTATAAACGCTGCGAATATCTTCTTAGGGTCAAATCCCGAATCATTGAATAGCTCTTTTTCACCGCCTTCTATGTCAACCTTCAGAAATGCAATTTCTGTACATTCAAATTGTTCCACTATTTGCTCCAACAACAGTCCAGCTACTTTCTGAATAGATTGTGCTTTTGGATTATCGAGAGGTTTTGATACGACTGTAAAGCCTGATGCATCTCTTCGATCAACTAAATGAAACTCATCTTTGATTTTCAAGGTTCCAACTAATGCACGATTGAATAGAGTTACTCCTGACATTCCGCTTGTATTGATCTTAAGTAACTCAAAATTCCTAATCTCCGGTTCGATAGCCACAATTCTATGTTGGGGAAACATCTGTCTTAGCATCATGGTTCCGGATCCAATATGTGCACCTACATCAACTATGAGATCTGACTTGCATGATGATAGGAGATCTGAGTTTATTGATTGATACTCCGAGCCACTCAAAATTTCTTGCGCAACATACAAGTCATCAGTACTTGAGCGAAGTAAGATTTGCGATTTCTTAAATGTAGCAAGGAAAGTTTTCCGCTGATTTCTGCTGTTAGCTAAAATGAAAAGGAACATTCTGAGGGGGCCTAAAGATAAAAAGATCAATCGGTAAGCGGTTATTCTCCTCTTAAACTTAAGCATCGCCCTAGATGTAAACCTTATGCAGCTCCATTGTGAGCTCCATTCAAAGAGTTGTCTGCTTCTAGCATAGATGCAACATACCCGATGTTTTTTGAAATCCATTGTGGGCCCTGTCGGGATCGAACCGACGACCCACGGATTAAAAGTCCGTTGCTCTACCGCCTGAGCTAAAGGCCCCTCGCTTGTGCTCCAAGTGTAACTCCGTCCAGAGTACGATGCACAAGCGTCTTGGCCTTAGACCAAATATCTTTTGGATTCCTAGAATCGAACTAATGCTTCAATGAGGATTCTATACTAACTTCGAAAAATCTATGGTTGAGGAACGCACTGTTCTTTTATCCGCCTAAAAAGGCTATTGAAAACAGCTATGGACAAATCCTCACTCAAAATTCAGTTACCCACTTGAGAGCCTCGAATCTTCAAAAAGATACCAACTTCGATTTTCTGTGTGACTTATTCCTCGTCAAGAAAAACGCAGAACTGTGCTATTTTGGATTAAAAACCAAGATGAAAGCCAAAAAGGTTGCTCCTTTGAAGTCATTTTTCTTGAAAGACTTGGCATCTTTCATGATGACCTTCTTCAAACCTTCGGCATAATCATCCGTACCTATACTACTAGTCTTTCCCAGGAGGGATCTCAGAGTAAGCTCGCGAAATTGAAACCAACTGGAATGTAACCCGCCTAACAAGATGACTCTCAAGGACACGTTATCACCAACCGCATGAAGAATTTTCGAAGTTGTTGCTCTTCCATATTGACGAATGCCATGCCATGGCGCAAGAGCTAAATTATTGGGAGAAGGGACCAAGTTAACAGACACAAGCGTTTGTCTCGTAGCATCTGAATGTTCTTTTAGCGCCAGGAAGAGGCTTACATCGTTTTCAATGTGCTCCAAAGCTGACTGCGTGATCACTACATCCACATCTTCAAGATATTTGCTCACATTCGTCGCCGAGTCGAGAAAGAACTCTGCTTGAACCTGGTCGGATACGGTTTTCCAGTTTTGCGAAGGAACGACGTCAATGCCCACGTAGAAGAAATCGTGGCCAAGCTCCCTCAAGATCTTGGCATAGCGACCACTTCCACAGCCAACTTCCAAGAGTCTTAATTTTGGCTTGTCAAGGAGATCCTTAAAATTCAATTGTGACCAGAAGAGATTGCACAAATTTCGACTCGGCGAATCATGCTTGTTCAAAATCGCCAGGTTGTCAAAACTTTCCCGGGGAAACCATTCGGGTTCAATTTTTAAATGTGAACTTGCCATATTGTCGCGTAAGTTGAAAAACAACCATTTGAGCTTACTTTTGCGACCTAAAGGACTATCTGCATTAATGAAATGAGAAGACGAGTTTTGTTCCATCCTCTCAGCCTATCTTCTCGAGATTGATGGTTGTATCATTCCCTCTTGAAGTGATTGAGGAGTCATGCACTCAGAATACAGACAAGACATTCAATCGCTTCGAGGCCTCTTCGTTGGGAAAGATAGCTCGCTCGTGAAAGTAGTGTCTTGCTGAGTAGTAGATTTCCAAGAAGCTCACATAGTACATCTGGATAGTTCGGTTTCTTCGCATTTTGCGAGGATCGACGCCTTTCCAATATTCTGCTAGAAGATTCAATTGGAATAGCATCCTTGCAAATCTATGCCCCTTTTCAATATGAAAGACGATCTACTGCAAGTGACTTGCACTCACATGAAGTGTCGAACGCACGGCTTATCATTTTCCCAAACTTCCCAAAAGCAATTTTTGTTTATCACCGTTGAAAACTACACTAAATTCGATGAAGGTTGCTTTTACGTAGTCAACTTCTTCTAGGTTTGAAGAATCTTTTTCAAAAGCTTCTGTTAGATCTGAAAAATACCTCGAAAAACGTGCAATCTGTTCAGAACAGCGATAGCCAAGTCAACGTTGTGAAGCTTAACCAATATGCGCTTCTGCCACCAAAATTTTCATATTGACAGGTGCTTGACCACTGATTGTAGAAATCACCTAGTAGAGACTCCTGCTTCCGTATTGTCTGATTCCATGCCACGGCCTTAGAAAATATTTCACGGGAGTGAGGATGAGATTTACAGAAACCAGACTCACTCTTGAACTTTTTGCATTGTCTGCAAGTTCTTGTAAGACTTTCAAATCTTTCTCTATGTGTTCAAGAGGCAATTGTGTCACTATTACCGCCGCGCCCTCTAAAGAATTCGTTCACATTGTTTGATGAGTCAACATGAAACTCCGTTTGCACATCTTATTCCTCTTGATATTGGTTACCTGATTCTCTAATGTTGATACCAAAGTCACTAAAGCTAAAATCACACGACTACAAAATTGATGCCTGTTAAACACGGCTCACTTAATTTACTTTCAATAACTTGTTTTTGGTATCAAGGATGTCGTCAAAGAATTGCGACCTAAGATCAAGAGAGATTGCATAAATTTTGACTTGGTTATCAGTCCCATTTATAGACTGAAGAACATTCTGACGTCAATCAACCTCAAAACAAGGACATTTCTTATGGGATGTATGAAGTCCCCTGTTATCAAGAAGACTTTTTGCACGCACTTCAAGATCAGATGATAATCAAGTGGACTCTCGTCACTAACTTGAGACTACACAATTACAAAGGTGTTTCTATTCTTCTCATTGGCAAGTTAGTGACGATTACTTTTGGAGAGGGGCTTAATGGTAACCTGAAATCGAGAGCCTCATAGGAAAAACCTTGAAGGGACTAGACCTTTATATTGATACGCCCTCAATCCTCAAGATTCTTCTCCACGGCAGCACGCAGGCGTTCTCCTATGGACGCATAGACCCAAAGTAAATGTATTATGTAATCAAATGGAAGATGAGATTCTTGAGTTCAACCATTGCGTGATAGGAGCACGTGGCTTACTGGGCCAAAGCGTTTATTCTGCATTAAAGGTAACTTACCCGAATAGGCGAATTTCTGTAGTCAAATCCGAAGCACTACTCGAAAATCTAGGAGTGGCTCTAGGCTTTGTTAATCGAAAAACTATTTTTTACTGGTGTGCAGGGCGCGCCAAAGCTTCATCGAGTAAAGAAGATTGTGAACGAGACCTAATTCTGTTTGCTTTGTTTGTAGAGAGAATTACAGAACTTAACGATGAAGCAACTATTGTATTTCTTTCATCGGGAGGAACAGTTTATGGCAAATCACCGGGACTAGTCAATGAACTGTCTCCCCTCAATCCTTTCTCTCATTATTCTGAAATGAAAATTTTGTGTGAAGGAATTCTACAAAAGCACAATTCCAAGGCTCTCAAGGGATTGGTGATTCGATTAGCAAATGTTTATGGTGCCATTGATTCCGAAAAAGCTTCAGGACTAGTCGATCGGATTCTAACAAAGCGAAGATTCAACCTTCTAGTGGACCCTGCTTCTCGAAAACAATACGGCCATTGCCGTGACTATGGAGGCAACATAGTTCGCATCAGTCAGAATTTCGCCAGATTTGATTCTATTTACGAAACGAGAAATCTCTTCCCTAATTTTGAATACTCCATTTCAGAAATAGTCCAAGTAGTAACAGAAGTGACTGGCCAGCCTATTTTTATGGACTTGGGAGTTCGCTCGGAATCACTTGAACTTGAAACAGTTACACTCGCAACTAATCCCGCACTAACACCTCTCGAAATGGATTGGATAGACTTACCCTATTATATTTCTGAATTTTTCTCGACGAAGGAGTGAAGAGTATTTCTACAGGTACTAATATTCTGGTCACTGGTGGAGTCGGATTCATAGGCTCGGACTTTGTTAGGTTATTGGACGAACTCCAGTGTTTTGATCGCATTTACCTAGTTGATTCACTCACCTATGCCTCCGACCTCAGACGTCTTCATGGCTTGTCAGCGAAAATTGAACTTATTGAGTCCTCCGTCGTCCAAACGAAGTCTTACGAAAATGCACTCAAGGCATGTCACTTTGTAGTTCACTTCGCTGCAGAGAGCCACGTTGATAGGAGTATAGAAGATGGAACAACTTTTATTGAATCAAACATTGTTGGAACTTACCAATTGCTTGAAGTCTGTCGCCAATATCCAAATGTAAATCTGCTACACATTTCCACAGACGAAGTATATGGCTCACTCGAATTTGGTGAAGCTGACGAATGTGCACAGATTAACCCTGCTTCAGTTTATTCGGCATCAAAAGCGTCGTCCGATTTGTTAGTGATGGCAAACTGGAGGACACACAAGCAGAACATAAGTATCTCAAGATGCACTAATAACTTTGGTCCATGGCAGAACTCTGAAAAATTTATCCCAAAAGCGATTAATTCTGTTTTGAAAGGGGATCCAATCCCAATCTACGGAACGGGATCAAATCAAAGAGAGTGGATATATGTTACGGACCATAGCAAAGCAATATTGGCAATTTTACGTAATTTCACTCCTGGACAAATATTCAATATTGGATCCGGTTTTCGGTACAGTAACTTGAATCTGGCTCAAGAGATTCTAAAACACCTAGGGGCACCAAAGACTCAAGTGACTTTTGTTCCAGACAGAAAGGGTCATGACTATAGATATGCCTTGTCCTCGATTAAATTGCAAGATGAGCTCGATTGGAAACCTGAAACCACTTTTCTTGATGGGCTTAAGGCTACGATTCAATGGTACGAAACTTGGTATAAAGAATGGGGAGAAGCTTACGAATGATTGGCATTGTTCTTGCAGCGGGAAATGGAACCAGAATGTGGCCACTGACGAAATCCATAAGCAAACATCTCTTACCCATTCATGACAAACCTATGATCTATTATCCAATCACTACCTTGATGTTTGCTGGTGCGCGAGAAATTGTCCTCATAGCCACACCACAACATGTTCGTAGTTATAGAGAGCTCTTGGGGGATGGATCTCAATGGGGTTTGAAGTTTCATTTCATCATCCAAGAAACTGCGACTGGCATTGCTGACTGCTTTAGGCTCATACCCAAGACACTTCAGTCTCAAACTGCTACACTCATATTGGGTGACAACTTCTTTTTTGGGATGGGATTGGGACAAACTCTCCGAAATAGCTTCAGCGGTGAGGGAGCACTTTGTCTTGCCTATAAAGTTGCCAACCCCTCAGAGTATGGAGTGGTCGTTTTTGACCAGTTCGGTAACCCATCGAAGATTGTTGAAAAACCGGAGGGCCACATAAGTCATTGGGCGATACCAGGGATTTACTGGTTTGACCACCAATGTTACGGCCTTGCGCGCTCTCTAAAACCCAGTCAAAGAGGTGAGCTGGAGATCACTGATCTATTGAAGTCATACTTGGAGAATGCGAGATTGCAAACTCAAATCCTTCCGAGAGGAACAACATGGTTGGATGCAGGAACTCCACGAAGTCTTCTTAGCGCTTCAAGCTACGTCGCAGTCATTGAAGAACGACAAGGACTCAAGATTGGATGTCCGGAAGAAGTGGCCCTGCATGAAGGTTACATAGATTCTTCAGCTTTTAATGACTTAGTCTTAAGGCTACCTCAAGGAGATTACAAAACCTATCTCCAAGGGCTGATATAGGTTTGCATGTCGAACCTCAATGTTATCGTAATTTCGGTTCCAAACTCAAATAGATTGAATCCTCTGAAAGCACAACTATACTTGAGCAATAAATTTCGAGTTTACATTCAAGCAGCTGAGATGTTTGACAAGCACGCATCTGAATTCTCGCCAAACTATTCCAAACAAAAGCAAATCTATGGTAGACATTTGTCGGAAGGTGAAATTGGATGTACAATTTCACATTGGACTATTTATAAAAACTTTAGATTTTCTGATGCCCCGTGCATAATTCTAGAAGACGATGCGCGAATTCCCAATATAACTAACTTTGAATCCTTGATTGAGAAATTCATCAGGCACAACTCAAGTAAGAATGCTGTCTTGAGCCTGCTTCCCTGGCGCCAAGAAATGGCTCACGACAAGTTCAGGCCTAAAATCAATCGTTTGGTGGGTCGAACCCCCCTCACGGTTGGATATGTCATCACACCAAGGGCTATGCAAGAGTTGTATCTTGTCAATAAAGATTACGCTTACCTGCCAGATTGGCCACCTTCATCGACCGTCTTTTATACTTCTGTAACTGGCGTGATTAGTCACGGAGATGACGAAACTTTCTCACTTATTGATGTTCGCGGGCGCTTTGAGGTTGCAAGAAACTCTTTGCTCTACCGATTAAGGTTACGTTGTAATCTTCGACCTTTACAACACTTTGAAAACTTCACCGAGTACCTTCGCGCACTTTTTCTACCCGGAATTACTTGGCGTTTAGACGTCATAAGAATGAAGCTCTTTTATTTTCTTTAGTGAATTTCGTATTACCTAGAATTGACAAATCTATTCTTCACTCAAAGCATAATTCGTGATTTCCGTTCGAATATCCCAGAGCTCTGGAAAGAAAGAGAAAAAGTTCAATTTCGCCAAGATCTCAACCGGGGTTCCTTGAGTCCCCTGTACCTTCATTCCAATGCTTCGTTCAACTACTTTGAAGTGGCGTTGACGCCATAGACCAATTCGTTCATCAAGTTCCAGAAGCCACTCAGCGAGTTGATAGAGATCTTCATATTTTCTGTCATTGAGGAAGAGGTCAAGTAGCGAGAGTTTCTCTTCTCCCAAGAGTCGATGAAATTCCTTGCCTAGTTGGGGCACAGCCTTTCGAAGCCCGTTGAATCCGGGCGAATCAAATCCTGACCCGTGTCCTAATGCGCGACGGACTTGTTGATAATCCCAGGGGGACATCTTCTCCAACATGTCGAGGGCGCTGTGAGTTTGAAGGATACAGAGCACAGCACGACTTAGTAGTCGGTGCGCTTCTCGAAGATTATTTCCTTTTAGTTGTGCGATCGTCTCGATAACTTCACTGGTAGCAAGTTTCAACCAGAGCTCTGACGATTGATGAACCACCGCAAACAAGAGTTCGTCGCGATGTTCCCACTCATCTGGTCCCTTTTGCAGACTTAGAAGTTCATCTGTGCGAACGTAATTCTCATAATCACTTTTTGCTGTTCCTTGAAGAACGGGTGGCTTCGCGTAACTCATGTTGTCAGGATAGACCCGTTATGGGACTCAGTAAAAGCGCCAAATACTTGAAGGCTCGGCCTGTGTGTCATCTCACCGGATCGACAGGTGCAGGACGACCGTCAGGATAGAAAGCGGCCGAAGCAGATCCTTCGGGTCGAAAGAGCCCAAGAATCCAGAGATCTTCAGGATTTGGATTATGTATCGCATGCAAGAGACGCGGGGATACATGGAAGGCGGAACCCTTCACTAACTTCTGCTCACTTCCATCGGGGCTTGCAAGAGCACCGCTACCGCGAACAATCACGCAGATCTCGTCATAAAGATGATAGTGCTGCGGCGCTCCAGAAGATGGAATAAATCCCACAAAAAGCGTTGCACCTCGACTTCCATTCGAGGCATCAAAGAGCACCTCAAATTGTCTATCTCCTGTCGCCGCCTGATGTTGGGCTGCACCAAGTCGAGTCGCTGCAACGCGTGAAGCAGGGTCGATCTCTCGCTTGAGAATATCTGCCCAGGGAGTGATTGGCGAAGGAACGCTTGCCACCACAACTTCGAACTTATCTGATGATTTTTCGGACTTCAAAACCAGCGATTCGCCATCCAAAAGCAAGATTGCACTCCCCTCCAAAAGGGCAACGTCGCTAGCTTTCTCTGTTAAATCAGCTTCTTTGGTGAGTGAGCCAAAGGAAAGTTTCTCGAATGTGGCCGAACCCGCACCGCCAAGGACATAGAAATAGAGATCATGATCTTTAGCTACAAACTTGCATTCAGATGGGGATTCAAAAACATAATGATGAGCTGACATCGCCTCTGCGAAAGGTCCTGATGGAACAATTTCGAAGCGAGTAACACCAGCGCTAGCCTCAAGACCAGTTAAAGCCGATGCGTGTCGGACGATTCCTGCGCTCACTGACAAGTCCAGCTCTTTCTTAAGCTAAGAGGTTTCGATGCTTGTGAATAGCGGCGAGAATTCGATCGACATCAATGTGGTTGTTGTAGAAGTGTGGGCTAATGCGCAGGTTGCCATCACGGGAGGAGACAACGACTCGTTCCTTATGTAAGGCGTTAACCATTGCATGCTCGTCTTTCGTTTTTACCGCAATCATCGCAGCGTGATTCCCATCCCCAGAAGGGGTGGCTACCTGTGCGCGTAACGCGGTTAAACCTTCACGCAATTGCCGATGAACTTCCTTTGTGTGAGCCCATGCTTCATTGATTCCGACATCGAGAAGCAACTTAATACCGGCGGCGGAGGCATAAAGCGTAGGAATAGGTGGCGTTCCACCTTCAAAACGGCGAGCATCTTGAGATGGGTCGTAGTTGAAGATGTCCATCGCAAAGATATCCCGGGCTGCAAACCAACCTGTATTCGTCGGAATGAACTTTGAATTGCCATTCACCAGAAGAAACCCGAGACCTGGGGTGGTCAAGAGATATTTGTGTCCACCGCCGATGAGAAAATCTGCTCCAAGTGAATCAAAGCTGATTGGCATTGCTCCACCTGATTGATAAGCATCAACCAAGACGGGAACGCCATGTCTATGTCCCATCTCCACAACACTCTTGATATCGGTCATCGCACCGTTTCGATAACAGACGTGTGTGACAGCTACAAGAGCGGTGTCTTCATCTATCGCCTTCTCTAGCTTTGCTAAATCCAGAGTGTTATCGGTTTCGGCCGCGATATGGACCACTCTCGCGCCACGAAGTTCCTGCGCGTGTGCAATTTGACCAAGAGTTGGAAACTCAAGACTGGTTGTAACGATCTTCTTTCGGCTTCGCGAGAAATCAAAGGCGGACATCAAGGAATTGAGAGCTGCAGAAGCTGAAGGTGTGACCGCTACTTTGGATTCACTCGTTCCAAAAACTTTTGCAATAAGTCCTCGGACCTCTTCCTGCTTCGTCACCCAGAGATCCCAGAGCGCGCCCTCGGATTCCATTCCATCGAGATACTCATCGAGCGCCGCACGAACTTGGTAGGCGAGCGCACCTTGCGAGCAAGAGTTGATGTATGTGACTCGGTCGAAGACCGGAAAGAGATGGCGGTAGCGAGCGGCGGTATCGAGGGTCAAGAGTGGGGATCCCCTTTCAGAAGAAAGCCAAATATAACCCCGCCCGCCAT
>Ga0194134_10005727_pt1 | contig 11590 bp, 9 predicted proteins | sample TA2KigOff0mmetaG_FD_148602 | JGI IMG/M metagenome (GOLD analysis project Ga0194134, IMG submission 148602) | Freshwater microbial communities from Lake Tanganyika, Tanzania - TA2015056 Kigoma Offshore 0m | ecosystem: Environmental > Aquatic > Freshwater > Lake | place: Tanzania: Lake Tanganyika... | reverse complement strand
CGCCAGATCGCCGCCAGGCGATCCACGGCCAGGGCCGCCAAATAGATCAACCCCAACCCCAGGAAGAAGCCACGCGGCAGCAGCGTGCCCTGCAGATGGGGGTGAGGCAGGGTCAGGGCGATCAGCAAAGGGCTCAGCACCTGGATCTGCGGCGACAGCGGCTTGATCCTCGCCCCGAGCCGGGCCCCAATGGGGCAGGCCTCACCGCACAGACTGGCTATCCCTGGAATGCTGCCCTGATCCCATGACCTCCCCGTTGCGCCGTTACGACCGGCTCGCCCGAATCCCACTGATCGTGCTGGCCCTGGCTGCCGGCAACACCAGCTGCCACTGCACCGAATAACTGAGAGAGCCCAAGGTCCGTCATGCTGACGGGTGTAAGTCTCACTCCAGTCCCATGGTTTCCCGTCTGCATCGGCTCTCTCTACCTGCCCTGTTGGTATCCCTTCTGACACTGGTCTGGGCCCCGGCCGCATGGGCGGAACAGCCCTCCGCTCCATCCAGCCGTTGCAACAACGCCACCCTGAAGGGCACTTACCTCTACAGCTCGGTCGGCATGCTGGATGGCAAGCCCTACGCCGAAGCCGGGCGTGAGGTGTACGACGGCAAAGGTGGCGTCACACTTACCTACCGAGGGACTGGTGGCGCCACCGGCACGATGCACACCACGTACACCGTGAGCCCAGACTGCATCGGCACAGCGACGTATCCCTACGGTCAGAGCCTGGTCAGCTTCATCAGCCCAGACGGCAGCCGCTTCGCCTACACCATCACCCGCGGCCCTGGAGATCGGCCCACCGTGCTCTCAGGCTGGGAGATCCGCGTCGATCCTTAACGACCGCGCCAGCAGCTGCCGTACTGCGGGCGCTGCGGGCCTCTCCATTGCAGATTTTGCGGGGTGCTGTCACAGGACCCCTTTTAGAAGAGCTTGCGTTGCTCCCCAGCTCACCCTCGCTGCTGAGCAAGATCCTCAGCACTTTTTGGCGGGCTCTCACCTTCCAGCAGCTCAGCCGGCATCCCCAGTGAGGCGGTGAGAAACGAGGCGTTGGCTTCCTTACAGCGGTGCTGCACGCCCCAGTCCCCCGCGAACTGTCGCCGCCATCGCTGCAAAGTAGTAAGACCCAGGGGGCGTCCCGCCAAGTGGTGTAAATCCCTGGGTTCAGCACCGGCTACGCCGGTGCTGACGGTCCCTTGCCCAGAGCCCCTGCGGGGGAATGGGTGGGCTGGGTTTGAATCGCTACCTAGCTCATGCCAACTCACCTCAAAAAGTTGCCAGCCAAAAAGGCTATGCCGCCTTGACAGCATCAAACAACCTATAATATTCAAAAAAGTTGCAAAGACGTTGGCAGCAAAATCCTTCAACTTCTGTTCAACCGCTTGAACTTTTTGAACCGCTTGCTGTTTTAAACCTGCAGCCGCAGGTTGCACAGGAATTGCACTGATGGCCAGGGCAAAGGCTGCTGCTGCCAGGGAGAGGCGTTTGGATCCATGGGTACAGACAGAGTGACTTTGGTCTGGCACGTCCCTTGTCGCCCTGCACACTGCTGGGAGCACTCGGTATTTGCCAGGAGATCAAGCCCGACTCCGCCACAAAGCCATGGCCATCACTCCCTAGACAAGTTGCCGAAAGCAACTCAGGAGGGCGGTTGTCTCAGCCCAGCGGAGTCCTCGTGTTCCTGCAAAAAGCGCTCCAGGTACTCCCCATAGACCTCTGGTTTCTCCAGCAGGGCGTGATGCGCCGCCCCGGCAACAACCTCCAGGCGCTGGTGGGCCAGTTTCTGCCATCCCTCCAGCGAGCGGAGAGTGACGAAGTCGTGTTCCGCCGCGAGCAGCAACACCGGCAACTGGAGGGAGCTCAGGTTTGGCTCCTTTGCGCACCAGTCGCTAATCACCTCAACACCGCGCCAATGGCTGCCAGGGTGCCCCGGGGCATAAGCAGCGAGCAGCTCTGGTGGTCGTGGCGTTGTTCGGCAGACATGGGCCGCATCAAAGCGGGTCGCATCGCCCTCCAGATTCGCCAGCAGGGCTGCCACCTCCTCCAGCAACAAGGGCACCGAGCTCGGCACGTTGGAGAGGGTGAGGGAGCGAGGTGGCTGAAGGCCAGCGTTTGAGGTGAGGGCCTCAAAAGCCAGGATGCCGCCGAACGACTGGCCGTAAAGGTGATAACGAGGGCGGCCCTGCTGCATCGGGATAAGCCGCTTGGCGACCAGGGATGCCATCACATCCACCAGGTCTTGCACGGAAGCCTCGATGGAGTACTCCTCGGTATCAGGGCTAGGCCGCTCACTGCGGCCACACCCCAGCTGGTCGAAGAAAATTACCGGGCGTTGCAGTTGCCCACTCAGGGGGAACAGATAGTCGCTGGGAACTCCTGGACCTCCATGGCACACCAGCAGGGGCAAGGCCTCCGAAGGAGTGGCGGGATGATGCTGCGCAGCCCAAAGGCTACAGCGACCATCCCGCACCGGCAGCAGCATCGAGGTCCATCCAGGCGGAAGCGACGGCAATATGACTTCTCATGCGTAGGTCTGATTGTCGTCGGTGCTGCCGGTTGGATGCTGGGGGCGTTGGATCGTTTCGATGGCTGCCGCCCCTAAACCCAACGCTGCCCTTGCCGAACTGGAACTGGCTGTTGTTGGCCTGTGATCCATTGGCGTGGGGTGATCTAACCGGCTGCGACGGCGTGTTCGGCCCCTATGCCGCGTCTCGCCTCTGATCCCTGGGTTGGCAGCCTCGGGGCTGTAGGGGGGTGCCCCTAGGGTCCGCTATGGCTCCAAGTTTCCTGCGGCGCGCCCATGGCTTTGATCCAGCTGATCAGTGTGGGGTCGCGAGGCGATCTAGAGCCTTATCTGGCCTTGCTGCTTGAGCTGCAGCGCCTCGGCCACAGCGTCACGTTGATCGGCAGCACCAATTTCGCCGATGCGGCCCGGAAGGCCGCGATTGCCTTTGCCCCCTTGCCCGGTAATTTCCGCGACCTGCTGGGCTCCCCTGCCGGACGGGAGCTGATGCAGGGCAAGCCGGTGCGATTGGTGAGCGATGCCCTGCTGCAGCAGTGGCTGACCACCGCCCGAGAGGCCATCCGGGGGTGCGATCTACTGCTGGTACCACCTTAACTGCGTGGCGCCGTGCATCACGGCGGGGCCGGCACCACGGCCGCCACCCTGCGCAGCGGGATTCCCTCCACGGTGGTGGCTTTCTTCGCGGACCAACCTGCCTGGGGCCGAACCCTGGAAGAACTCGGCGTCAGCCCGGCTACCCATCACCACACCACGCTCACAGCCCCAGCCTTGGCTGCGTGCCTGCGGTCCATGGCGGAGATCCCCAGCTACCGCTGCAGGGCCGAGCAGCTCCGCGATCAGCTCGCTGCGGAGAACGGCCTCGCCACGGCGGTGGCGGCCTTGGAGACGCTTCTAGACCCCCAGCCTTCGGCCCAAGAGACCTAGGCCACTCAAGCCAGCACCTTGTAGCAGTCAACCTGATTGACGCGCGCCAAAACGGTCATGAGCCGAGCAACAGGCTGGTCTTTTCTCACTTTTCAGCAGTGTTTTGAATGCAGCATCTTTTTGAGCCGGTGGGGCTTAGCTCCTCCTGCCTCGGCGGGCGACCTTGAATGCCCTGGATCTCGCCAGCTTCGATCAGCGCATCGACACTGAAGTGGTGCCCAGTGCCGAGGCCCACCATCTCTGCCTGATTCCGTGCAACTGAATCGATGGGGATGCCCCCACCGCACAGGCTGGCTATCCCTGGACTGCTGCCCTGAAACCATGCCCTCCCTGCTGCGCCGTCCCGGCCGGATCGCCCGGCTCCCCCTGATCCTGCTGACCCTGGCCGCCGGCAGCGCCGCATCGGCCACCCCGCTGCCCTGCAGCAACGCCACCCTCAAGGGCACCTACCTCTACAGCGAGAGCGGCGTGCTCAACGGCAAGCCCTACGCCGAGAGCGGCCGCGAGGTGTACGACGGCCGGGGCGGCATCGTGCTGAGCTATCGCGGCTCCGATGGCTCCGGTGGCGTGGAGAAGGCCACCTACCGCGTCAACGCCGACTGCATCGGCACGGCCACCTACCCCGACGGCCAGAAGGCCACCAGCTTCATCAGCCCGGACGGCAGCCGCTTCGTGTACACGATCACGGCGGCGCCGGGCAGCCAGCCCACGGCGCTCTCCGGCTCGGAAGTGCGGGTGGCGCCCTGAGGGCTACCAGCAGTCCTGGCCCTGGCAAAAGAGGTGGCAGCCCACGGCCAGGCCACCATTCCAGTAAACGCCCCAGCCGCCTAACGGCTGGCCAGCATCCGCGCCAGGTAGCCGTAGCCCTTGAGCTCATCCCAACTGCCCTGCTCAGCCGCCCGCCCCCGCTCCAGCACCACGATCTGGTCGGCCTGCCGAATCGTGCTCAGGCGATGGGCGATGCTGATCCGGGTGATGCCCAGCGCCGCAATCGTTTCGGTGATCACCTGCTGCGACTGGTTGTCGAGCGCACTGGTGGCCTCATCCAGGATCAGCACTTTCGGGTTAGTGATCAGGGCGCGCGCGATCGCGATCCGCTGCACCTGGCCGCCGGAGATGTTGCCGCCGGATTCACTCAGCAAGGTTTCCAGCTGCATCGGCATCGCCCGCACTTCCTCCGCCACCGCGGCCCGCTCGAGGGCCTGCCACACCTCCTCCTCGCTGCGCTGCAGCCCGCCGCAGATCACGTCGTAGATCGAGCCGGCATTGAGCCGGGCCGTTTGCATCACCACGCCCAGCTGGCGCCGGTAGGAGCGAATCGCCAGTTGCTGCAGCGGGATGCCATCCACCAGGAGCTCGCCGACCTGGGGGCTGATGAAACCCAGCAGCATCCGCACCAGGGTGGTTTTGCCGCAGCCGCTGGGTCCGGTGATCGCGGTGTGTCGTCCGGCGGGGATGGAGAAGGAGAGGTTCTGGAACAGGGGCTCGGCGCTGCCGGGATGGCTGTAGGCAATCCCCTGCAGGCGAAAGTCGCCGCACAGGGAGTGGCGCAGGGCTTCCGGCTGATAGCCCTGCTCCACTGGGGCCAGCATCACGGGCTGGGCCCGCTGCCAGAGCACCGCTGCCTTCCCCGCCACGGTGGCGATCAGGTTCACCGCGCCGGTCACGGCGCCGTTGAAGCTGCTGAAGGCCGCATTAAAGGAAATGAAGGCCACGATGATCCGGCTCAGCTCAGCGCTGCTCTGGCTGTGGAGGATGCGCTCGGTCACCACGGCGAACAGCACCAGGGAAGCCAGCGGGGTGACCAGCGTTCCGTACTGCTCCAGCGCGTCGCTGTACACGTTGTTGCGCAGCTGCAGCAGGGCATAGCGGTTCACCTCCCGCAGCCAGCGCAGCAGCACGAACGGTTCGGCCCCGGCGCTGCGGATCTGGGGCATCCCCATCACCGCCTGGAGGGAGAAGTTGGTGATTTCAGCACCGCTCTCCAGCAGTGGCATCTGCAGCTGGATCGAGCGCAGGGTGATCCAGAGCAGAGCGCCCATCGCCACGGTGGTGAAGGCGGTGGCCCAGAGCGCCAGTTGGGCGTCGTAGCTGAACATCAGCACGAAGTAGCTGAGGGCGAACAGGCTTGAGAGCAAGGTGGAGAGCACACCGCTGCCGAGCAGCTGCCGCAGCTGGGTGATGGCATTCACCCTTGAGGAGAGGTCGCCGGTGCTGAACTGACTGATGAAGGTCATCGGCAGGCGCATCAGCCGATCCCACACCGCCGTCTGCAGGCGCAGATCGGCCACGCTCTCCAGGCGCAGCATCATCAGGTTCTGGAGGAACTGGGTGGCCACCGAGCCGATCACCAGCAGCACCACCACGGTTAAGCCCTGCAGCAGCAACTGTTGATCGCTCTGGGGCAGGATCCGGCTCACCAGCAGGTTGGTGAGCATCGGAATCGAGAGGTTGAACAGCATCACCGCGCCTGAGGTGAGCAGCAGGGCCAGCAGGGCGGCGCCTTCGGTACCGAAGGTGAAACCCAGCAGGCTGAGCGGGCCTGGTACATCGGCCGGAAGAGAGCGGTAGATCTCGTAGGCCTCCTCCGCCAGATCCAGCTGGCGTTCCGCCAGCCAGTGCTCTTGGCGGCTGGGGCAGTAGCACCAGTTGCGGCCAGCCTTGCGGTAGAGGGCCAGGGGGCGCCCCGCCTCCGCCTCGAACACGATCAGCAGCGGAAACTCCTGACTGGCTGGATCACGGGGCGCATCGACGCGGCGGTGGTGGATGTCGTTGTGGTTGAGCAGCTCAACCAGCGAAGCGCCGGGCAGCGGCTCGAGTGCCAGCTGCCGCTCCCCGAGCTGCCGCAGGCAGAAACCCAGCAGTTGCAGCTCCGGATCCTGATTCGGCTCCGCGGGCTGGCTGAACAGCAGCTCGGTTTCCAGGTTGCGGGCCGCGAGCAGGGCCTCACGGGAGGCGTTCATGCGCTCACCCCCTGGTTGGCCGTCTCCGCCTGCACCAGGGCATGGAATGCCCCTTCGGCAGCCAGCAGCTGTTGCGGCGAACCCTGTTCGATCACCGCCCCGTTGCGCATCACCAACACCTGGTCGCTGCGCAAGGCGGCATCGAGGCGGTGCGCCACGCTCAGCACGGTGAGCCCGCGGCGCTGCAGAGCGTCGAGCACGCGGCTCTGGGTGGCGTTGTCGAGGGCGCTGGTGGCCTCATCCAGCAGCAGGATGCTGGGGCGGCGCAGCAGGGCGCGGGCGAGTTCCATCCGTTGCCGTTCGCCGCCGCTCAGGTCGCTGCCGTTATCGCGCAGGTGGCGCTGGAAGGCTTCCGGGTGATCGGTGATCGTGCCGAGCACCTGGGCATCACGGGCGGCTTCCTCAAGATCCTCGAGGCTGTATCCAGGGCGCCACAGGGTGATGTTCTCCCGCACGCTGGCGTTGAACATGAACACCTGCTGGGGCACATAGGCCAGGCTGCGGCGCATCACCGCATCGCCGTGCTGCTGCCAGGGTTTTCCATCAAACAGCAGCTCGCCGCCGCTCGGTTCGTAGAGCCCGGCGATCAGCCGGATCAGGGTGGTTTTGCCGGAGCCGCTGCCTCCCACGATCGCCAGGCTGGAGCCGGCGGGGATGGTGAGATCGAGGCCGTTGATGAAGGGAGCCGAGATGGGATCAAAGCCAAAGCTGAGCTTCCTCAGTTCGATCGCACCCCTGAGCGGTTCGGGATCCGCCTGCGCGCTTTCGCTGAGGCTGAAGCTGCGCACCAGTGGATCCTCCTGGCTGTTGCGCAGGTCGTCGAGGCGGCCCAGGTCGCCGATCAGCTGCTGCAGGGTGGCGTTCAGCTGGGGCAGGGTGCTGATCGGGGCAATCAGCTGGCCCTGCAGGAACTGGAACGCCACCAGGGTGCCCAGCGACATCTGGCCGGCGATGATCAGCATCCCGCCCACCGTGATGATCAGGGCATTGAGCAGGAAGCCACTGCCACCTGCCGCAATCGTGGCCAGTGCCATCTGAACTCCCAGCTGCTGGCTCTGGACCACCACATTGCCGAAACTGCCCTGCCACTGGCTGAGGAAATCAAATTCCAGGCCAGAGGCCTTGAGGGTTTCGATGTTGTTGATGCCCTGCAGGCCCTTGCCCTGGGTTTTGCCCTGGTCGATCGACAGCCGGCGGTTGGCGTCGTAGCGCAGCTCGGTGAGCCACCAGTTCAGCAGCAGGTTGGCCAGCATCACCGCCAGCACCAGCAGGGCCAGCCAGGGGGCGATCACCACGGCCACCACGAGCACCAGGACGCCTATCCAGAGGCTCACCACGAAGCGCAGCACCTGGGCCACCACCACCTGGGTGGTCTGCATTCCCAGCAGCAGGCGGCTGGCGATCTCCCCCTGAAAGCGGGCCTGGTAGAACGCAAAGGTGAGCTGAAATAGTTTGCGGAATAGATCGGCGGTGAGCCGCTTGGAGAGCAGCAACTGCATGCGGCGCAGCAGCGTGAACTGCACGCTGAGCAAAGCAAGCCAGCCCAGCACCACCAACAGCAGCAGCCACAGGATCGGAATCCCGAAGGCGAGTTGCTGGTTCTGCAGGAAGCTGTCGATGAAGCTGGAGGTGAGCCCAGCCACCAGCAGGGTGATCACCGCCTGGGCGCTGGCCACCAGCAGCAGCTGCAGCAGCGATCCGGGGTAGGGCCGCAGGGTGGCGGGCAGGCTGAGCAGGGGGGAGCGTTCGCGGCCGCCGGGCTGGAAGTCGGGCCCGGGTTCGAATTCGAGCACCACACCCGTGAAATTATCGAGAAACTCATCCATCTCCACCCGCACCCGGCCCTGGGCGGGATCGCTGAGGTAGGCGTGGTGGCCGGAAAAGCCCTCCACCACCAGGAAGTGGTTGAAGCCCCAGAACGACACACAGGGAAAGAGTCCCGTATTGACCAGGCCTTCACCGGTATAGCGCCAGGCACGCGCTTGGAGACCGTAGAGCCGCCCTGCCTGGAGCAGCGCTTTGGCGTTGGAGCCATCGCGGTTCACCCCACAGGCCTGGCGCAGCTCACTCAGCTCCACCACCCGGCCGAAGTAGGCCAGAATTGTGGCCAGCGATGCGGCACCACATTCGGCCGCCTCGTATTGCAGACAGGTGCGGGCCTGCACGCGCTCGTGCTGCAGCCCCCTCACGGCGCAGAGCCCCCTCGGTTGGGGTTGGCGGGAGCATCGGGTGGCGCCAACCCCAACACTTGCCTGAGGATCGGCAGCACCAGCTCGATCGGCCGCACGGATCGGGTGGTGATCTCCACGTCGAGGCGTTCGCCTGGGGTGGGCGGAAAGGGGAGATCCGAGCGCGAGCTCCACCGGTAGCCGCCGCTGTTGACCCCACCGGGCCCCACCGCCCGCTCCAGGGCGAGGATGACCAGGGTGGGTGAGGGTTCCTGCGCCACGATCTGCTGGGCAAGCGATCGCACACCCACGCGACTGACCACCGTGTCGAGGTTGCCGGGGAGCCGTGCCTTGTACACCACGCGGCCACGGATGCCACCCACTTCGGCTCGCTTGTAGCCGGCGGGTGTGGCGAGGGCGCTCATGCCGAGCCGCACCTGGGCCATCTCGTTGCTGCCGAGAAACACAGGCACAAGGCTGGGGTCGTTGAGGGATTGGTCGCTGAGATTGAGGAGCTCCTGGCCGCGACTCACGCCCTGGCCGCTCAGGGCTTGCACGTCATCGAGATACTGCTTGCGCGGCGCAAAGATCAGTTGCTGCTGCAGCAGAGAAGCCAGCTGGGTGCGGAGGGCCTGGTGAGCCTGATCGCGGTCGCGGGCCAGGGCAATCAGCTGGTTGTCGTTGCTGTGGATCTGGGAGCCGATCCCATCCACCGTAGCCTGCTCCTCGAGGATGGAGGTGCGGCTCACGAACCCCCGTGCAGCCAGTCGCTGCATGCTGGCGAGGTAACTGCTGCGGTTGCTGAATTCGCGGCGCAACACCACCTGCTGGACTTCGATGTTGCGCTGCTGGGCCTGGCTGGCCGTGAGGGTGCGTTCCAGCTGATCCAGCGCACTGCTGAGGCTGGCTGTCTGGGCCGGAGCCTGAACCCACAGCAGCAGGCGACCCGCGGCCAGGCGCGTGCCACGCCAGCGCTGCAAAGCATGGCCCTGGGCAGCCGCGCTGGGGCTGGCCTGCTGGTCTGCGTAGGCCGTCAGAATGGCCCGTGTCAAGGCGACCATCTGCGGATCGCTCAAGCTGCCGGGACGCTGCTGAAACCGCCAGGCTTCCAGCTGCCAGGGACTGGAGGGTTGTTGAAACATCCAGTGCAAAACACCATCGCTCTGGCTGACGCTGGTGCTGATCGTGCCGGCCGGCAGCAGCACACCCGTGCCTTCCACCGTGAGCGGAATCCGGGCCAGGGTGGCCCAGAGGCCGCCGCCCACGGCGATCAACACCCCGAGCGCCAGGGTGGCCTTCAGCGGGGGGCTGAGCAGGGTGATCGGTCCGCTGCGTTCGCCCACGCGATGGCGACGCTTCAGGGCGCGGGAATTGAACAGAGGCGTCATGGCGTGTTGGGGGTGGTTGCTGGGGCTGGCCCCGCCCGTAGGGTCTGCAGCCGCTGCTGCACGTCGGCCTGGGTCTGGGAGGGCCAGGTGGCCGAGTAGCGATACAGCTGGGCCAGGGCCGTGTTGTAGCTGAGGGTGGCCTGCGATAGTTGTTCGGCAGCCTGGGAGAGCTGCTGAATGGTCTGCACCACGCTGGTGATATCACCCACGCCAACGGCGAAGCGCGCCCTGGAGGCCTGCTGGGCCAGCTCGGCACTGCGGTAGGCCTGCTGGGCGCTGCCATAGGCCAGCCGTGCGGTGACCAGCTGGCCGTAGCTGGAGCGCACCTGCTGGATCACCCCCAGCTCCGTCGTAGCGGCCTGGGCGCTCTGCTGGCGTGCCTGGGCCTTGGCGGCCTGGGCATTGGCAGCCTGAATGCCGCCATCGAAGATCGCCCAGGTGAAGCCCAAGCCGATGGCGGCCGTCTTGTTCAGCGTGGTGGTCGGGGCTGTGCCGTTGACGCTCCCGGAGGAATAGGACTGCGTGCCGTCGTTGGCGATCACGGAGCCGCTGCCCACGAGCTGGAAGGCCGGCAGATAGCTGCGCAGGGCGGCCACCGCACTCCAACGGGCTGCTTCGGCAGCGGCAAGGCTGGCCCTGATCTCCTCGCGCTGCCGCAGGGCCTGGGTGATCGTCTGCTGCAGGGTCAGGGGCCAGGTGCCCTGCAGCACAGCGGGTTCTGAGGGAATGGCCAGGACTCCTTCCGGCAGCGCCAGATCGCTCGCCAGGGTTGCGGTTTGCTCGATGTAGGAGCGGGTGTACCCCACCAGCTGATTGAGCTGCACAAACAGCTGGGAGCGGGTGGCTTCCACATCCAGCACTGTGGTCATGCCAATCGAGCGCTGGGCCTCCAGCATGGCCAGCTGCTGCTCATTGATGGCATAGATCCTGCGAAAGCTGTCGATCAGTTCGCGGCTGCTCTGAATGGCGAAATAAGCCTGCTCAATCTCGAGGATCAGATTCCTCGCACTCACATCAAACAACAGCTTTTGCTGCTTCAGGGATTCAGACGCCGCGTTGATGTTGGGCTGGCGCGTTGGATCAATGGCGTTCCAGCTGATGCTCACACCCGGCTGAAAGGCCGATTGGGTGGTTCGGCTGGTGTAGTTGGGCGGGGCCGTTGGCGAGGTCGCATAGTCCTGGGTGAATGACGTCCACTGCACGCCAGCGAAGGGTGTGCCGTTGATCAACTGCAGCGAGGGATACCACTGGCGCTGGGCCGCAATCAGCTGCCACTCGTATTGCTGAATCGCACTGAAGGCTTGCAACAGCTGGGGGTTGGCGCGTATCCCGCTGCTGATCGCCTCCTGCAGGCTAAGAGGCCGGGCCTGGGCCCCAATCTGGGCTTCCAGCCTGGCGAGTTCGCCCACGAGCAGGGCCGGGTCGGACGCCTCGGCGATGGCGGGCTGCCCATAGCCGAGCTGGATCAGGCCCAGCAGCACAGCCAGACCACCAACCCTACTTGCCCAAAAGTCCCAGCGGCATCCAGGTGCCCGGCGAAGAATCCATCGATCTGTCCACCAGGCTGATGCGGCGAATGTCTGCACGCGGCCTGATACTGAAACAGAACCATTATTGCAGGATCGCTG
>Ga0194134_10005717_pt1 | contig 11601 bp, 9 predicted proteins | sample TA2KigOff0mmetaG_FD_148602 | JGI IMG/M metagenome (GOLD analysis project Ga0194134, IMG submission 148602) | Freshwater microbial communities from Lake Tanganyika, Tanzania - TA2015056 Kigoma Offshore 0m | ecosystem: Environmental > Aquatic > Freshwater > Lake | place: Tanzania: Lake Tanganyika... | reverse complement strand
TATTGGATTGCTAAATTCTCCGAGAGTAGATCTCTTAATGAGCGAAATTTCCGCGATTCTAAGCAGAAATTTTGATGCGATTGATCGAGTCACAAATATGGAGCCGTTTGACCTCGCTCCGTTAAGCGTCGGGGATAGAATAGTAAATTCGTTTGCAATACAGGCAAGGGTCGCGGCCGGTACAAATAGCCCAATTGGCGACTCGGATGTTTTCGCAATTGCTGAGTTGGCTAATAGATCGCCTCACCTTATTGATGCAAGATATTCATATTTACATTCACGTACATCAAGTCGCGGATCAGCTTTAGCCTTTCAACAGGTACGGCGATTGCGTGACGATATTCAACTTTATGAAAAACGTCTACTATCAAGGAAGGTACAGAGATTGCTGGGGGCTGCAGGTACGACGGGATCTGAGGGAGGGTCGGTAGAGGTCAGTACACTACAGCGACTTCAATCGGCTAAAACTTCTCTAATTAGCTATGAACGAGGAATTGAGCTGGAGAAAGTTTTTTCTGGACGATCAGTAAATGGGTTGGCCGAGCTTCAAGCGACCCTTTCAGATGACGAAAGATACATTACAAGTTTTATCTCTGCTGGTAATGTATTCAGTATTTGTGTATCAAAGAAGAAGTTTTTTTTCGGCCATATACCTCTAGACCAAAGGAAGCTGTATATCGCGCTAAGGCTCATCAAGGCTGCGCTTGGAAACCCTGGAGCACCCTCTGAAGCTATCGACGGATCTTTCCCGCTAGTTCACGCTGATTTACTCACCAAAAGTCTTCTGACGCCGGTTTCGGATTGTCTCAAGGGCGCAAAGGAGCTTGTCTTTTCACTTCCACCGGATTTTTCGGGGATTCCAGCGCACGTACTTCTAGACCCCTTGGATGGAAAGTACGATGGGTTGAATGGTCTTCGATCGGTGCCTTGGCTGGGACTTCGGTACAACATAAGAATGGTTTCAGGATATCAACAGGTGATTAGTAGTCGGCTTCGACATAAATCAAATACAGTGTCACCTCGATTTTTTGGAATTGGCGATCCGATTCTCAGGGGTGCCCTAAACGATGGTCAATCGAGAATGCAGGCAGCACTAAGAGGCGCTGTCCCTACCGCCTCCGGATCTGTCGTAGAGTTAGATGAATTGCCAGATACTGGCGATGAACTTCGCAGCCTTGGTAAGGCATTTGGCGCGAACTCGCTGGTGCTGCTTAGAGAAGAGGCCACTGAACTCGGCTTTAGGCGCCTACCTTTAAGATCTGCCGGGATTCTTGCTTTTGCGACGCATGGCCTTACTCGTGAAGAAATACCTGGACTTTCGGAGTCGGCTCTTGTTTTGACGCCAGAGACATCGTCGAACCCAGCCAATGATGGCGTTCTAACTTCCAATGAAATTTCACGATTAGATCTTGGCGCAGATTTAATCATTCTTTCCGCCTGTAATTCGGCGAGCTTCGCTTCTGATTTATTCGGGCGCGAGGCGGCGAGCCTGTCTAATGCTTTTTTCTTGGCGGGTGCCAACGCTACGCTTGCGTCACTGTGGAGTGTGAACTCGGACGCATCGCGAAGGCTTATGGAGAAATTTGGCAGCCACTATTCAAAAGGTGATGTAACGCCGGCTCAAGCTCTCCGGTTGGCGATGATCTCTTTTCTCAACGATGACGGTCTTTCTTCGCTCTATCATCATCCTAGATTCTGGGCGGCATTTTCTATCTTTGGTGGTACTTCGACTTTATCGGATCAAAGTGCACACAGACCAGCGTTGGTGTTGGAGGAAGTATCTGGTACCAGTAATAGGCCGGGGCATATTACTCAAGCAATTACCTTGGGAGAAATAACTATTGTAGCGGGAGCGGAACCAGAGCCAAACTCGGTTATTTACTCCGGATTTATAAAGGCGATAGGAAAGGATGGTGTTGTTCTATGGAAGATATCAGAGCTCGGGCGTTTCTTCGGTCTTTCGCGCTCCGAATCTGACGAGTCATTTTTCGCTTTGGCATACCCGTCATTAGACAGGAAAGGGGGCAATTTAGAAATTAGATTAATGGGAAAACAGGGGAATCCTATCTCTTCAAGCGAGATTTTTACTGAGCGTGAAGAAAGTCCTGGATCGGCTTTGCTGTTATCCAGTGGCGTAATGGCCATCTACGATCATCTAAACCCCAGTTCAGCACGGTCGGGTATGGCTAATAGGGTGCGATTTATCGACCCAAAGTCTGGAAGGGTCTACTGGGAATGGAGTATCCCTGATCCAATCCTTCCTCTAGTCGGTAGAGAAATTCGAATAAAGCCTGCCGCTGATAACGATTTATGGGTTGTAGTCGCAACGAAAATGCAATCCATTTTTTATAGACCGCGTCTTGGTATTTTGGGCTTCCCGTCGGAGTGTACTTTTTCAATAAAAACGACCATCTATAGGCTAAATCCCATTTCAAGAAATGCCAAGATAGTCACCGTATTGGATGATGAATATGTAACGGATATCATCGATACGTCAGATAATGAAACACTTCTTGCAATTCAACGTCACAATGGCTGTTTGGGCGTTGCTGACTATGGAGTTTCAAAGCTTTCTGACCCTTATAAGCTAGTCCTTTCGAGTCGTGATTTTTCCGGCTTGGGTATATCGGGACTCAGATTTTGGCGGGAAAATAATTCTATTTTGCTCACTGGCGTAGTTACTAGAGAGTTTGACTCTGCTGATATAGACTCAAGACGCCATGATGCGGCAGAATTTGATTTCTTGACTTTTTTAAATATAAATCGACCGTCGGGGGTTCTTGTGGCTTCAATTGGTACTGATTTGAAGCTTTTAGCCGTTGATTACTTTTTAACGGGTCTGAGCAGCTTCCTTGAGGCTGTTACCCAAAATGAGGGTGGTCGTACTTGGAGAGGATTTGGTAGCACAGCAGATAGACAGCTAGGGTTGACTATTCGACCAAATAAGTGAACTTGTTGGCGGAGCAAGTGGGTTACTAGCCTTTCCAGATATGCTGAAGCAGCGTTGAATCGCTGAGTTGGTCTACAGATGTTGCCTTGCCCTTCACGCAGAGGTGGTCTTCAAAGAGCATTTCGCGCTGACAGCAAACATGGCTGACGAAATCCTCTTCGGTAAGGAACGCTCCCTCGTCCTTCCATTCAATACCGCTGAAGCTGTAGCCAGTGATGCTGTACCCAAGGTAGAAGACGCTTTGACCATCTGTGATCGGTATGAGCCAAAAGCCAGGGCAGATGTCGGCATCAGTACTGGACTGCAACGACTTCAACGTCTCGCGAGCAAACTTTGCTTTCTTCTCCTTGGTGGCCCGCTTGAGTTCATCCTCCCCAATCCCCAGCATCTCGAGCATGCCTTGGTCACTGACATACGTTTGTATGTAGTGGAGAGGCAGTCCATCTCCAACGCGATCCCCCACTTCGTAAATAACCGACTCGTCCACGCGAGCTAATAAGTCTGCAACGGCCACATGGAAGAGCTTCGTCTTTCGCTTCGAGGTAAGACCACGCTTTACCCGTTCGAAAACCGGCAGTAATTCATCATCCACCCGGAAACCCCGCGGACTCCGCCCGTCCATGGGCAATGGGGTCAAGCCTGCCTCGACTGGCGTCTTAGATACAGCCGAAGCCGCGCCGGTGTATAGCTCCTGGAAGGTCTTCCCAGTCCGTGCAGCAAGGATCTGGTTGCGAAGCATCTGCACCGCTGGGTGATCTTTCCCCAAGCGCTCCTCGCGCTCCTTCAGCATTTCTTCCAAGGTAAGCATGGCTTGACCAGTATATGGTTCAACCTAGGCAGCGTGCTAAACGCGGGGGATTCGGAGGAGCAAAACGGCTGGGCTTTCCTGCCAATCGGTACCGTAGCGTTACGCTTTTAGACCTTGTAGGGGTCCAACTCTAGGTGAGTGTCTACGCTCCTGATTCGAAGATGGAACTTCCCGTCAACTTCGTAGGTCAACAGGTGCTTGTAGATTCGGCCGCTATCTGAAACTGTCTGGTGAAGATCGTTCCAGACTAACTCGAGGACATGGAATGGAACTGCGAAAGCGAATTCTTTATCGGTCATGCTCAGTACGAGGAAGCCCTTTTTCCCCTGCGACAAGAACTTACGCTGTGGGTCCTCATGATAGGCGTACCAGTACCCACCATCGTCATATCGCTTCGAGACGACAACAACGGCATGTACCTCGTCCGCAGGGTCTGAGTAGAGTGAGTTATGTCGCTTTTGAATTGCTGCTGATTCACGCTTCGCCAGTCTCTCGATTGAGGTTATTTTTTTGTTGTCGATGATCTCTCTTGGCGAGCGTTGCTGTGTGCGACGCCCCTGTTCCACCTCGAGGGTTACTGGGGAAATTTCCTCTTCGATTTGGTGTTCTTTGTCCTCGACTGTGGTGAAAACTACGTCGACGATTTGATCAATCCTGGTGTACTCGAAGGGGCGGAGTGAATGACATAGTCGATCCGGTGGCCTGCCTGACCGACCTGCTTGAAAAATGAAGCCACCGAGTCCTCCGTGCCGACCTCGCAGGCAAAGGCATCGGTGCGTATGGCTTTGCCTGCGGCAGCCGCTTTGATTCGCTGCAAGGCTTTTTCGGTTTTGTCGGGCCTGCGGCTGCTCGAGACGATGACATTGCCGCCGCAGCGCGCCACCAGCTCGGCGCAGGTCAGTCCGATGCCGCTGGCCCCACCGGTGATGACGGTGGTGGTGCCGCTGAAATCAAAGCTTGCTTGAGCCATGGCTTTCCTCCTGAGTGGGTCGGGTAAGTCCTGCCATTGCGTAGGAGCGCTACTAGAGTGAGAGCCGATTCACGCCATCAAGGGCTGCTGTTTTGTAGCACTCGGCCAGGGTTGGAAAGTTAAACACGGCATCGGCAAAATAGTCGATGGTGCCGTTGTGGGCCATCAAGGTCTGTCCAATGTGGATCAGCTCGCTCGCGCCCTCACCCATGATGTGCACGCCCAGCAGCTTCTTGGACTCTGGGCTGAAGATGATTTTGAGCAGACCGGTACGGTCGCCAATGATCTGCCCACGCGAGATTTCGCGGTAGTTGGCCTTGCCGATTTCGTAGGGGATTCCGGCGGCCGTCAGCTCGTCTTCATTCTTGCCGATGGTCGATATCTCCGGCACGGTGTAGATGCCATAGGGGAACAGGCCAATGCCGCCCTCGTGCTCGACGCGCAGGCCGAAGGCATGGCGCGTGGCGGCGCGGCCTTGTTCGTAGGAGGTCGAGGCCAAGGATGGAAAGCCGATGACATCGCCTACCGCATAGATGTGCTCGACATTGGTTTGGAAATGCTCGTTGACCGGCAGGCGCCCCCGGTTGTCTTTTTGAACGTCGGCCTTGTCCAGGTCGAGCCGTGCGGTCGCTCCTTCGCGTCCGATGGAGTAGAGCACCGCCTCGGCGTGCAGGATCTTGCCACTCTTGAGGCCCACCTCCACGGGCTTGGACACGCCCTGCAGCAGCTTGACCTCGGCCACCTCCTCGCCCAGGCGCATGGTGACATTGCTCTGCTGCACCACATAGGTCAGGGCCGCCGAGATTTCGTGGTCGAGGAAAGGCAGCAGCACCGGCCGCTTGTCGACAATGGTCACGCGCACGCCGAGCGCGGCAAACATGGTGGCGTATTCCACGCCGATCACGCCGGCGCCAACCACGATCAGCGAGCGCGGTAAAAACTCGAGCCCCAGCACATCGTCGCTGGTGAAGATGCGCTGCCCGTCGAAGGGGATGTGGTCATCGCGCGCGGCCTCGGTGCCGCAGGCAATCACGATTTTCTCGGCAGTGATCTGGCGCCGTCCATGACCCGAAGCCGATTGCAGCTCCACAGTGTGGGCATCGACGAAGCGTGCGGTTGACTCGATCAGTTCGACACGATTGCGCGTCATCTGGTTGCGAATCACATCGATTTCCGAGCGCACCACCTGCTGAACCCGGTAGAGCAGGTCGTCGATGCTGATGTCGTGCTTGACCCGGTAAGAGGATCCATAGATGCCGCGCTCTCTGAACCCTGACAAATGCATGACCGCTTCGCGGAAGGTCTTGGAGGGGATGGTGCCGGTGTTGACGCAGACGCCGCCCACAGCGCGCGCGCGTTCAATGACGGCGGCGCGCTTGCCGATCTTGGCGGCCTGTATAGCGGCGCGCTGGCCCGAGGGCCCAGAGCCAATGACCACCAGGTCGTAATCGAACGCCGATTTGTTCTTGGCGCTCGCTGCCTTGCCGGCCGGTTTCACGGCCTCGGGTGCTTTGGCTTCCATGCTTGCCCTCCTTCGTTTTGCAGGGCCACTCGTCCCGGGAACAGGCCAAGTGTCCTGAGCTCATGTTGTGCGGAACTGATGAGCTGGCAAGGTAAAAGATTTTTATTACAAAGTCAATAGGAGTATCGGCCACGGCCGGCGCATCCCGGGGGACTGATGCACGAGCGACCGGGGGCGGCTTAGCCTGCCGCCCGCTTTTGCAAGATGTCGAAGGCCGGTAGCAGCTTGCCTTCGAGCACTTCAAGAAAGGCCCCGCCGCCGGTCGAGATGTAGCCCACCTCCTTCTCGATGCCGAATTGGGCGATGGCAGCCAAAGTGTCGCCGCCGCCTGCAATGGAGAAGGCGTTGCTGCCAGCGATCGCCCGGGCGATGCCCGCGGTGCCCTGGCTGAAGGCCGGGTATTCGAAAACCCCCACCGGCCCGTTCCAGACGATGGTGCCGGCCGTTTTCAGCAGATCGGCCAGCCGCGCCGTGGTGTGCGGCCCGATGTCCAGGATGAGGTCATCATCGGCGACCTCACTGGCTGGCTTGAGACTGGCCGGGGCATCCGCAGCAAGGGCTTTGACGACCACGACATCACTGGGGATGGGGACCTCCGCGCCGCGTGCCTTCATGGCAGCCATGACCGAGCGGGCTTGGTCCACCAGATCGGGCTCGGCCAGGCTTTTGCCGATCGGCAGGCCCGCTGCCTTCATGAAGGTATTGGCAATGCCCCCGCCGACAATCAGCCGGTCGACCTTGTCGGCCAAGTTGTGCAGCAAGCTCAATTTCGTGCTCACCTTGCTGCCGCCGACGATGGCCACCAGCGGCCGGCGCGGTTGCGACAGGGCCCGGCTGAGGGCGTCGATTTCGGCGGCCAGCAGCGGGCCGGCGCAGGCGATCGGTGCAAAGCGGGCCATGCCATGGGTGGTGGCCTCGGCGCGGTGGGCCGTGCCGAATGCATCGTTGACATAGATGTCGCACAGTGCGGCCATGCGTCGCGACAGGGTTTCGTCGTTTTTCTTCTCACCGGGATGGGCGCGGCAGTTCTCCAGCAACACCAGATCGCCGGCCTCGACCTCCACGCCCTCGAGCCAGTGCGCTTGCAGCCGGACCGGTCGCTCAAGCAACTGGCCCAGCCGCTGCGCCACGGGCGCGAGCGAATCGGCCGCCGTGAGATGACCCTCGGTGGGTCGTCCGAGGTGGCTGCTCACCATCACCGCGGCGCCTGCATCCAGAGCCATGCGGATGCAGGGCAGGCAGGCGCGGATACGGGTGTCTTCGGTGATGCGCCCCTGATCGTCCTGGGGCACATTCAGATCGGCCCGGATGAAAACGCGTCGGCCACGCGCCTGGCCTTGGGCGCATAGATCGGAAAAACGGAGGAAGTTCATAGGAGTCGGGGCCAGCGCGGCCGGCAGTCAGGGACCCTCGGTACGGGGTCCGGAAGGATCCTCGATTTTAGGGGCCGAAAGTTCCCGCCCTCGATGGGTGGCGCCCTACAGGCGCGGCATCCTCACCAGCCCAGCCCCAGCCGCAAACCAAGGTAAACGGTCATCCCGCAGACCAGCGTGCCCAGCAGGCCCCGGCGCCAGAAGTACCAGCCTGCGCCGGCGGCTACCGCGTAGGGCCGCGCATCCTGCCAGGTGCTGAGCAGGTGTCCGTTGAGCATCAGCACCTCGGGAACGATGACGCCGGCAAGTGCGGCAATTGGTGCATAGTGCAGGCCGCGTTGGGCCCAGGGCGGCAGCGTCCAGCGCTTGTTGACGATGAAGAAAAAGCAGCGGGTGATGACGGTGTTGACCGTCAGCAGGCCGATGGCCACCACGGTCCAGAGGTCGGTGCCTTCAAGCATCTTCATGCTCTGGGCCTCCTGGGGGCGTCCATCTCCGGCCGGGTTTTCTCCAGCACCATGCAAACGCACACCGCTGCCGCAATGCCGGCGAGGATGTTGAGTTTCAAAGGCAGGGCGAAGGCGGCCACCGCCGCGGCCCCGGAAATCGCCGCAGCCAGGCCACGCAGGGGGCTGTCGGCCAAGCTCAACACCATGCCGATGAGGGCCAGCGTGCCAACAAAGCCCAGCCCCCACTCCTGAGGGATCGACTGCGCAAAAAAGATGCCGATCAGGCTCGCTGCGATCCAGCTGACCCAAATCAGCAAGGCGCTGCCGGCCAGGTACAGGCGCTGCTCCTGTCGGCCTTGCGCATCCGGTGCGGCCTGGGGCCAGCGCCGCAGCATCATCATGTAAGACAGGTCGGAGGTGGCGTAGCCGATAAACAGCCGGCGACCGAGCGGCAGGTCCATCAGGTAGTCGCGCAGCTGGGCGCTAAAGACGATGAAGCGCAGGTTGACGCAAAAGGCGGTGGCCACAATGACCCACAGCGGAGCACCAGCGGCCAGCAAGGGCAGCGCTGCCAGCTGTGAGGCGCCGGAATACACCAGCACGCTCATCAGCAGCACTTCGACCCCGCTCAGACCTGAATTGGCGGTCGCCACGCCAGTCATCAGCCCCCAGGCGGCCAAGCCGGGCGTGAGCGCTGCAATTTCGCGCATGCCCAGGCGAAAGTGGGCCGTGTTCCAGCGAGGGTTCACGCGGCAGCCTGCACGGCGAAACTTTGACCCGCCTGGATCGGAAAACCCCGCAAAAACGCATCGGCCCGCAGAGGCTTGCCGCCAGGCTTTTGCAGCAGTTGCAAGCGCAGGACGCCCGAGCCGGTGGCCACATCCACGCCTTGCGAATCGGCCTTGAGCACCGTGCCCGGGGGACCGGAGCCTGCCTGCAGAACGCTGGCCTGCCAGACCTTGATGGCAGTGGGGCCGAACAGGGCACTGGCCCCTGGCGCGGGCTGGAAGGCTCGGATGCGGCGCTCGAGCAAAGCGGCGCTCTGGGTCCAGTCCAGCGCTGCTTCGGTCTTGTCGATCTTGTGCGCGTAGGTGGCGCCCTGGGCCGCCTGCGCGGTGGCTGTCAGGTCGCCGACCGCGGCCTGCTTCAGAGCCTCGACGATGAGCCGGCCACCCAATGCAGCGAGCTTGTCCTGCAGGCTGGCCGTGGTGTCTTGGGCCTCGATGGGCAGCGTCTCGGCCAGAAGCATATCGCCCGTGTCCAGCCCAGCGTCCATTTGCATGATGGTCACCCCGGTGTGCGTATCGCCCGCTTCGATGGCCCGATGAATCGGCGCGGCGCCACGCCAGCGCGGCAGCAGCGAGGCGTGGATGTTCAGGCAGCCCAAGGCGGGCAGTTCCAGCACCCAGGGCGGCAGGATCAGGCCGTAGGCGGCCACCACCATGGCATCGGCTCGGGCTGCGAGCAGCGCCTGACGCGCGGCCTGGGCATCGTCCGGATATTTGCCCTCAAGCCGCAGGCTGCGCGGCTGCTGCACCGGCACACCCTGCTCGAGAGCCCATTGCTTGACCGGTGAGGGCTGCAGTTTCAAGCCGCGGCCGGCGGGTCGGTCGGGTTGGGTCAGCACCAGAGCCACCTCGAATCCGGCCGCGTGCAGCGCTGCCAGCGCGTGCTGCGCAAATTCGGGGGTGCCGGCAAAAACAAGGCGCATGGTCGGAGGCACAGGAGCTTGGGGGTTGATGAATCCGGTTCGCGCCGGCAGCGCGGTCCGGACCGCTGCGGCCGTCGAGCCTGCGATCTCAGCGGACCGGCGTGGCGTGGCGTTCGTCTTCTCGACGCAGCTTGAGCATCTTGGTCTTGATGCGGCCGCGCTTGAACAGGGACAGGTACTCCACGAACACCTTGCCCAGAAGGTGATCCATCTCGTGCTGGATGCACACCGCCAGCAGGCCATCGGCCTCGATGATCTGTTCGGCCCCGTGGCGGTCGAGCGCCCGCACCCGGACAGCCAGTGCGCGCTCAACGCCATCGTAGATGCCCGGCACCGACAGGCAGCCCTCTTCCCCCAGGCGCTTTTCCGGGCTGGCCCAGATGATTTCGGGGTTGATCAGCACCATGGGCTTGTCACGCTCTTCGCTGACATCGATGACGATCAAGCGTTCGTGCACATCGACCTGGGTGGCCGCCAGTCCAATGCCCTGGGCCTCGTACATCGTCAGCAGCATGCGGTCTATCAATTCGCGCAGCCGCTCATCCACCGCGGCCACTGGCTTGGCTACGGTGTGCAGTCGGGGGTCGGGGTAGCGCAGGATGGTCAGTGGGGTGGTCATGGCAGGGCGAAAAAGCGGCAGCCCCCTATTGTCTGTCCAAAGCCCTCGCCCCCGATCGGAGGCGGTCGAAAGTTAAACATCGTCCCTGATGTGCGACCGGGCTCCCCAGCGGGCCCCTCCGACCTAAACTGACCGATCCCACACAGCCGCGAGGGGCTGCATGCCCGAGGAAGAGTTAGAGGCCTGGTTGCGTTTGTTGTTGACACCCGGGGTCAGTCGGGCCCAGGCCCGGCGACTGCTGGCTGTGGCGGGCTCGCCCGTCGTGGTCTTCGAGCAGCCGCAGGCGGTGTCGCAAGCGGCCCAGCTCGAGCGCCTTTTGCCGGCGCTTATCAGTCCGCCCGATGACGGGCCCGTGGCGCTGCAGGCTACCCGGTCGTGGTTGGGCGCGGGTGAAGACCGCTTTGTTTTTGCCCTGGGCGATGCCGGTTATCCCTCCCGCCTGCTCGATATCGATGACCCCCCTCTGCTGCTCTTTGCAGCCGGTGCCTTGGCGCGGCAATGGAGTGCGGGCCGCGGGTGGGCCGGTCCGGTGTTGGCCGTGGTGGGCAGCCGCAATCCCACGCCGCAAGGCGAGCAGCATGCGCGGGCTTTTTCCGAGGCTCTGGCCCAGGCCGGCGTGTGCATCGTGTCGGGGCTGGCGGCCGGGGTGGATGGGGCGGCGCATACCGGCGCTCTGGAGGGCGGGGGTCAGACGGTGGCTGTCGTGGGCACCGGCCTGGACCGGGTCTATCCACGCTGCCACCTGGATCTGGCACGGCGCATCGTGGGCAGTGGCGCCATCGTCAGCGAGTTCCTGCTGGGCACCCCTCCCCTGAACCACCACTTCCCTCAGCGCAACCGCATTCTCGCGGGCTTGGCCAGTGCCACTTTGGTGGTGGAGGCGAATTTGAAATCCGGCTCGCTGATCACGGCCCGGCTTGCCGCGGAGCAGGGCAAGGAGGTGATGGCCATCCCGGGCTCCATTGATACGCCGCAGTCGCAGGGCTGTCATCGCCTCATCGTGGAGGGGGCGCGTCTGGTCACCTGCGTCCAGGATGTTTTGGAGGGCTTGGACCATCGGCTCCCGTTGGCGGCCGCGCATCCCCCGCCCGAAAGCGGGAAACAGGCCCCCAGCGATGATGCGGTGTTGCAGGCGCTCGGCTTTGAGCCCACGGGTCTTGACGCCCTGCAATTGCGCTGTGGCTGGCCGACAGACCGCT
>Ga0194134_10005704_pt1 | contig 11618 bp, 10 predicted proteins | sample TA2KigOff0mmetaG_FD_148602 | JGI IMG/M metagenome (GOLD analysis project Ga0194134, IMG submission 148602) | Freshwater microbial communities from Lake Tanganyika, Tanzania - TA2015056 Kigoma Offshore 0m | ecosystem: Environmental > Aquatic > Freshwater > Lake | place: Tanzania: Lake Tanganyika... | reverse complement strand
CTGGAAATCCAACAATTGCAGCTAAAGGAATTATCGCATCTGCCTCTTTACACAATTTTTCTAATAATATCTCATTACGGACATCTCCATATATAAATTTAAAATTTGGATTAGAAGTATATTGTAATAAAGATGTTTGATTAAATAATAATTTATCTAGTACAATTACTTGATATTGTTGTAGTAATAATTTTTGTACTAATACTGAACCTAAATAACCCGCACCACCTGTAATCAAAATTTTCATAACCATTTTTAATAATAAATATTATCTTCGATATAAACTTGTGGGTAGTTTCCACTAAATGTCATATCCCAAATTTTATACCTAGTTGAATGATTAAAATCACAAAAAAATGCAAAATTATCTTTTAAGATTCTTTGATTATCCAAATTATTATATAAATAAAAATTATCTTTTAATCTTCTTAATCCATTATACATTTCAAATGAGTAAGTATCAAAGTTTTCAGAAATTTCATTTATTTCTGATATTTCTAATTTTTTATTTAGTAAAAAAGCAAGTTCATAATCAAAATCACCAATATACATATGTTCTGTCTGCGAATTTAACATAGAACCGCATCCAAACCAATAAAATGATTCTTTGTATGTTTTTCTTGTAGAATCTTTATATTCTATTTTTCCAACTAAATTATTGTTAAAAAAACATTTTATATTTTTTTCTTCATCATCACAAATCATTACATATTCATTAAATTTGTCTGCAATTTCATCAGGAATCCATTTTCCAACTCTTTTAACTTCATATAAATTAGTTTCTTTATTTTTTATCCACCATTGAAATACAACGTGTATTTTATTATCCTCACTTTTATAAATGGCTATACCTGAATGCTTACCATTTCTACAAAATAAAAAATGTTCTTTTCCTATTTCTAAAAATTCTTCATTTACTTTTGCTTTTACATATAAAGAAAAATCTTTTGACATGTGCATATCAATTGGTTTTGCAACCGAATATCTATCTTCCGTTAGTATAAAAAATATATTGTCTTTGTTTATTCTTAAACTCATAAATTTATAGTTGAGCAAAAATTATAAAATTCTTCTAATTCTGGAAACGTTTTTACAAAGTTTGTCCCTCTCCTTTTATCATGCTCTGTAAAATACTTATAAAAATTATATCTATTTACAATTTGTTGATTTACATCTTGAGGTGCAATCATCCAATCATAAATTCTTTTTACTTTTTGAACTTCTACATCACTATATCCTATGTGTTTTGGGTCAAATGATGGAGCTGCGTAATATGTAATTAGTTTAGTTTGGTTTAATATATTTTCTGAAAAATTATATGGTAATACCTGTACAGTTTGATGTAGTGGATATCTCAAATAAGATGAATCTAAAAATACTGCGGAACTCCAATATCTATCAATAGATGCGTATGTATCTTTTAATCCATAAACATTATGTATAAGTTTTTCATAATTAAAAATACTTAAAGCATTATATGTTACCATAAATGTAACAATAACTCTAGGACATTCGGTTAATATTTTGTTTACGTTATTCCAAAATCTATTAAATTCCAAACCTGTTCTAATATATTCTGCTTGTTTTCCCCAAGTATCTACTGATGTGAAAATTACTATTTCTTTAACACGATTTTCATCTTCTATTTTTTTTATTTTATCAATAAATTTATTAACTAAATTATCAGGTACTCCGAGATTGGAATTTATTGCTAATTTTAATTCTTTATTTGGATTTGGGTGTTTTATAATATAATCCAATACTTCCCACGTATCTTTTGACATTAATGGTTCACCGCCTGTAACTCTAAATGTGTGTAAATCTCTATATAATTCAGGCCACCATTTCCAAAATGCTTCTACATATGGATTATGCTCTCTTTGTGGAATTGGAAATTTATCTTCAATTTTCATCCACTCAACTGAATTAAAATTGTCGGTTGTTGGATATGCTCCATATTGTTCTATCTCCTCTACCCACTTAGAACTATAAGATGGTCCACAATAAGAACATTTAAAATTACATGCGTTAGAGAACGCCACCTCTACATATTTTGGATTATAATCTTCTCTCCAATTGGAATTAAATATTTCATTCATAAAAGGATATGACCAACTTTCTCCTGATTTAAAAACTCTATCAGAAAAACGGTCAGAATTATCTTCAACATTCCAACAATAATCACATTCTGTGGGTCTTGCTCCACTTAACATTTCTTTTCTACGCATTTTTTTATAACGTGTATTATGAAGTGCAGATGGGTTTCGTGCTATTTCGCTTTGTGATATTTTGTGTGTTTTGGGGTGGTGACAGGAATGGTTGTGTCCACTTTGTAATTGAAGTGTCACTTGTGTCCATTTTGCTAAACACATACCCTTACCAATGGCATCTAAATCTTGTTTTACTCCGAGATAAATTGGATTTTCAAATTTTTTTTCTGTTTTATCAGATGCCATAACTTATTGTTTTTACATTTATCATTTTATGTCTACCATAAATAGTATCAACGGATAAAAATTTAAATTGCATATTATTAATTCCATCCTCCTTATAATTTATCTCACCTTGTTGCATTTTTAAAACATATCTTTTTTCATTCTCTGCCGTAGTACAACCTTTTGCCCATTTTTGAATACCTCCTACATTTACTAAACCCTCCGTTGGGTGGGGTAAACAAAAAAATTTACCATTACTTCTAAAGGGTAAAATTGTATGGGGTATCTCAATTTTTTCTTTTGTAAAAGTAACATTTTCGATTTCAGCAAATTCCGAATTCATATTTGACATATCCAATACCAAATTATCTTGTGGAACTTTTTTATGTATATTTTTTATTTCATCTTCATTTAAACATCTATTCCACATTTGTATATTTGCAATTGCACCCTTAAAAAATACTTCATACGGTGATTTACAATATCCGATAAAAAACGGTTCCATACCATATCTTTTTAGATTTTCTGTAAAATATAATGGTGATTGTGTCCCTGTACCTAATCTCGCATCACTTTCCTTTCCATTTAAATAAAAATGTACTTTTTTATTTTCTATATCTACACTCATTGTAATCCAACTCCATTGATTTTCATATCTTTTAATCCATTGATATAAATGCCCTTTTGTTCTATCCCAAAGTTGCATTGTATATGCTCTACTATTATTAAAAGATAATCCCCAATCATATCCTGGTTTTCTAAATATAGGATATTCTATAAATCGTCTTTCAGTATCACCGATTAACCAAATTGGAACTTTATCTATTTGTTGGTCGGCTCTTACCAATACTGAAACTGTATGTGAATTTGAAAGACAATCTCTTTGTTCTCTATTAGGTCTAAATTGTATTTTAGAATTTACACCATTAAAATTTGCAACATATTTTTCTTCACTATATTCTAATTTTGTTTTTTCAACAAATCCTTCAATAACACATCTCCAAAAAAGGTCATCATCTTCCATACCCCAATCCCAATAATTATTTGAATATCCATTAGTTCTTTCTACTTGTTCTTTTGAGAATAAGACTGCTCCACCAAAGTATTCTTCATATTTTAATTGATAATCAGATTGTGAAATACGAACTGCTATATGCTGTGGATTTTCTTTTGGGAATGAATAATCACAACTATCATCTTCAGGTACCATATCAATATCATGCCAAACTATATAATCACAACCATCATTAAATGCATGTTTGGCTGCAATATTTTTCATTAAACCCCTATTAAAAAGTTTATCATCACATTGATGTGCTAAGTATATTGTATGTTCAATTTTTTTTTCTTCTAAAAATTTTGAGATATGAGGAACAAATATATTCATATGTTCCTCTCTATTTCTATATGGTACGCAGACTCCTAATTTCATTACAATCCAATGTTTACTAAAGTATATCCCTTTTCATTCTGTCTACCATACTCTAAAAAATTTAAATCAACAAGTCCATCTTTTATCATTAATTTATCATTTTTTTTAACTTCATTATAATATCTCAATTGATTATACCTTGTAAACTCACTTTTCCATTTGTTATTTATAAAACCATTTTCCTCATGTGGTAATAGATAAAACGTACCCTCTCTCCTATAAGGTATTTTGGTTTCAACATATTCTGAAAATTCTTTTTCTAATACTTCACAGTTTATTATTTCACCATCATTTTGATTTCCAGATAAATCTACTAATTTGTAATCTCTTATAAAGTTTGCATCATAATATAATTTTATAAATTTGGATGATAAATATTCACCAATATCATCTATCAATCTTATTCCATTCTCATTACATGAACCAATTGAATATACTTCATTATCAGATAATGTTTTATTCCAAACTGCAAATTTATCAAAATACCCTTTAAAATAATTTTCAATAGTTTTATATTCGTTTTTAAATCCACAACCAATATAAAATACCTGCTCTATTGAATAATCATATAAACTTTCATTATAATTTGCTTGCCCAATTAAAATCCCATCTTGATATGTTTTTATACATTTACTTTCAGGCTCAAAAGTTACACAAATATTGGTTTTATAATTTTGTTTTATATTAGAACTAATATATAGAACATTTTTATTATTATCAAATGTTATAAAATTATATCTTGCGAAAGAATTATAAGTGATTTGTGTATTATATCCTGGTAAAGTAAAAATAGGAAAAATATCTACTTCCTTAGTATGATTTAAAATTATTTCATCAGGATAAAATGAAATAAAAATTGATAATTGTTTATTAAAATTAAATAAATTATTAAAATTTTTACCAATTATATAAGCATCATTTCCATTTAATTTTAAATTTGTACCTGTTCGGTTATAGTTTTTATATTTGTAAGTATCTAATATTATTTCTTTTTTTATACATCTCCACAATAAATCATTATCTTCAAATCCCCACCCCCAATATTTGTTAGAATATCCATTTATTTTTTCAAAATCTTTTATTGTAAACATTGTAACTCCACCAAAGTATTCATTAAAAATATCTTTTGTTTTTTCGCCAGTTTTTCTATCTACAAAATTTGTAGATAAATGAATAGGTATATCTGAATAAGAATAATCAGCATCCATTGGTATCATATCCACATCGTGAAAAACCATGTAATCACACTTAGCTTTTACAGCGTAACGATAACCAATATTTAAAAGCATACCTCTATTAAACAACTTTGCGTTATCTTGGTTTATTACAAATATTTCGTAAGGTATTTTTTGATATTTTAATCTAAAAGATATGGTTGTAATAAATTTGCGTAGTTGTTCTGGCCTATTCCTATATGGAACAATTACTGCTAATTTATGTTTATTCATTATCTTTTTTGTTTTTTACAGTATGATTATAAAATTCATACAAATAATATTGAAGTCTTTCGCTCCATTCTTCTTTATCAATTTCTTCAAACCAAATAGTAAGAGCATCTAATGAATTAGCAATTTTTTCTAATGCTCTAACTTTTTTTTGCTCTAAAAGAAACAGTTCTTCTTGTGATACAGAATTTGTTTGTGGTTCTTCTGCAACTTTTGTTAATTTTGCCATATTAATTTTATTTTTTTAAATATACAATATTTTATTTACAATACCAAATTAAATTGATATTATTTTTTTAAAAAGTTTACTCCAAAGAGAATATGAACTCGTACCACATTTTTCAAACATAAATTCGGAATTATTAATATCAATTTTAAATTTTGATTTTGCTAATTCTCTATACATTTTTCTATATTCTTCTGAGTATGCGTATTCTTGATTAATGTTAGCTACCGCTCTAATTCTTTCTCCACAAGTACTATCCCATTTAAAGTGATGTACCTGAACAGAATATTTTTCTACGGGCGCTATAAGTGGATGATTCCAACCTTGCCACCTCCAAGTAGTTTGTCCATCTATCTTTGCGTAATGCTGGCCAGCTGTGATTTCTACATAACCCTTTGTTATACAAATTTTATTTGGACATGCACCACTCATTGGGTATCTAAAAAATCCTGCGTATGGAAATTGTTCAAATATATTTTGCGTATCATTTATTTCATTAAATTCACCATTTAAACCAATTCTATCAATAAATCCACCTCTTACAATATCCCAACCATTTTTATCACAATCGTATATTATTTCTTTTAATGGTTTAGAATATATGTGAAATTCATCATCATCTGATACTATCCACCAATCATCGGGATAAATTCTTTTTACTTCATTGTATAATTGTGTAACATATTCCCAATTATATTTTTCTTTTACTTCTCTCAATACTATTTTTGCATTTGGAAATTTTGATACAATTTCTTTTACTGAATCATATGTAGAAAAATTATCCCATTCATAAACTACGACATAAATTTCATCAACTAAACGCTGATAGTGATTAAGCATATGCCAAAGTGTATTCGTTCGTGAACCTGTAACCGTAACTAATCTTACTTTTTTATTCATTTTTATTTTCTTGTCAGTAGTGTCAAACCAGTGCTGCTAACTTTTTTATCAAACATAATAAAATTTTTTAAATTTACCAAATTCCATTCTGTGTTACTTTCTAACTCTTTAATAAATTTCGTAGGTCCATCAAATGTATTAAAATCCCCCTTTTGATTATCAGGAACCAAAAATGTATTATGATATTGTTTGTCAGTATCATGTATTGTAATTATTCCATTTTCTGAAATTAAAGTTGAGTACAACTCAAAATCCTTTTTAACTCCTTCATATGAATGGTCACCATCTATGTGTAAGTAATTAATTTTTATATCTTGTCTTACAAAATAATCGTAAAATGCTCTTTCAGATGTTTCTATTATAATTTGTGGTGTAAAGTGTTGTCTTAAAAATGAATTTTCTTCAGTCCAATCAGTAAATCCACCAATACCATTGGAAGCATCTACTATAATTGTTGTTCCAATATCCCCCCATTCATTTTGTGGGTTTCCTTTAAAGATTTTTTGTTCCCAAAGGTCTTTACGAGCCTGTGTCATTATACGGGGTATAAAACCTCCTCCTGTTCCAATACAAACGCATATCTTTGCTCTAATAAATTGAATGAGTGAATATACTAAAAGCCCATCACCTAAGTGTAAATCAGTTGCACCATGTGTCCAACGATACTTTACTGGTTCTAATATTAGTTCACCATTTTCATTTATATGATGGTTATTAGTTAGATATTGTTTTGTATATTCTTTGTTAAATAATTCCATTTGGTTTTAGAATTTTAGGTATAATAAATTCATTTAAAAAACATTCGGATTGAGTTTTATCAAAGTGCCAATTATTTTTAGGGTAATCATTTTTTTCTTCATATAACCATTCCAACATTCCACCACCAAACGGATTTCTAATCTTATCGGTAAATAAAAATTTATCGTAATCTATTTTTTTAAATAAAAATGGTACAGAATCTGCATCTGCAAATATAGTTTCTACCTGCTGCATTTTTTGTAATACATTTTCTTTTGATTCATAATAATTTCCATTTTTTATCATTAAATTTTCTATCTGTTTAATTGTTGTAGATAATGTAAATAAATTACCAATCGTAATCATACTATATGGAATATTTTCTGAGTTTAATAATTGCTGAATAAATAAAATGTTTTCTAATGTATCAATCACTGCACCATATACTGAATAATAATTTTTATAAAATTCATATTTTATACCTGTTGTATTAGAACCTATTGGCCAATATCTTACAATTGTAGTGTTATCATTATGCTGAACTGGATAATCCCATCTATCTATTGTACTCCATTGTACTATTACATAATCCCACCTTTCTTCTAATACTTTTTTTGTAATTATTCTTTTTATTAATTCATTACTTGCACCTGGTTGGCTTAAATTCATAATATATAAAAAATTTGCAAATTTATCTTTCATACATTCCACCCAACTATTTTCACATTCATTTTCATTTTTGTTTGTATGGTGTGAAAATGAACAACCAACTACTAATATTTTTTTCATTTTAAAATAAATTTTTTTACCTCATCAATACTGTTTGTATATTTTGAAAGTATTTTTTGTTTTGTATTAATAAGTTTATATTTGTTTTCTTGATAATATTTTTCGATATCAAATTCACCTGAATTTTTTTTATCTATCAATTCTTTTAATTTATTTGCTATTATATCACCCTGTTCGTATGGATTTTCTATTTGATAGTATGTTTTATCTAGACCAAATAAATCTAAACAATTGTAACAATCAAATTCTTCTAACATTTCATAAAATCTATTTCCACCATATATTATAAAAAATTTTTCTGTTAAAATTGGATAGTAAGATTTTTCAGAAAAATATGAAAACAGGGTGTCAAATAAAATATGTGTTTCACCTATAACATCTATGTAACTTTTTTTGTATTCTTTATTTTCAAAATAATGTCTTAAATGAGACCAGAAATTTTTACCTAAAATATCTTTCATTTTTTTTGAATAGTAATCATATCCTCTATAATCCATATTCTTAAAATAATCATATAACCATTTGTTTTGCATTAAACAATTATCTGTCGAATATACTAATCCATTATCAATTCTTTCTTGATACTCATCATACATTATTTTATTTAAAGTACAATATCCGTAATCTATTATATCTAAATCATATAGTTTATTTATAAAATTAATTCTGTGTGGTCTTGGTTTTAAAGTCAAATGAGAATACAATTTATCAGGATTTTTTATTGATTCTGCTACAAATAAATTATGAATAGATGGTACTAAATTTTTTCTAAATAGTGAATCTATTTCAAAACTCATTAAGTCTCCGACTATGTGAAAAATATTAAAAATTTTAGAAAATACAAATTTATCAACTCTATCAAATAATTCATAATCAGTTAATTTTATGCAATCAAAACTATAATCATATTTCATTAAAAAATAATTTAAACTTTCATATTCGTTTGGTTCAAAAAACGCAAAATTAAATATAACCTTTATGTTTTTATCTTTGTATCTTTTAATAAATTTATCAAAATGGGATATACCATATTGCCTAAAAATAAAATCAATATATCTTTGAAATATCCATCTATCATAGATTACAATACTGTTTTCTGGTGGATTCATATATAAATCTAGCTCAAACTCTGTTAATTTTTTTGTTGGTATAGCATTTAACATGCTTGTTGGCATCGGACAAACATATAATTCAACTTGCTCTATTTGGCCATTTAAATTAATTTCAATTTCTCTCATGTAAGGTTTTGTCTCTGCTATATTATAATAGGGTAAATTATGTTTTTCTTTTACCTGAATATTATTTTCAGAAAATATTGCATAAAATAATCCCTCATATCCTACAAATTTTTTCATATTATTTGTATTATTTTGTCAATCCATTTTTGTTTATCTGTATATTTTTCTAAACCTTCTCTTATTTGGTCAAATTGTTTTTTATTTTTTTCAAAACCATCCTCCAATATTTTTAAGTATTCATAACTAAATTCTTTTTTATTCATTGCTCTATATTTGTAATTAATATCTGGCATCCAATCCTTATGTATAATTGGAATTTTCCCATTATCAATTGCATCAAATATTGAATATCCAAACGGCTCTTTTGTATAACAACCATGAAAGATTTGAAAGTTTTTTTCAAAAAATTTATTATGAAAACGATAATCAAATTCAAAAAACCTATGGTAATCAGAATTTATTTTACTGGCTTCTAACATTCGTCTATAATCATATTTGTTTGAGAATATATAAGATGGTATATTATCTAAATAATGTGCATTCTTACGGGTTTCACATCTGGCTGCATAACCAATTGAATTATTTAATACACCTGTAAATGGTTTGTGTTGTTTCCATTCATAGTAGTTTGTTATGTTAATTGTATTTGGATAATGGGTATGTATTGTATCATTTTCATAACCAATCCATATTATATTTTTAGAATTATCCAAAAGGTCTTTTTGCCAATCCCAATCTAATCGGGTCATTATATTTTCATAATCCTCTAACCCAACCATATCAGGGATAAAAGCATGGACAAATGTTGTATGAATTTTGTGTAAATATTCTCTTAGCAAATCGTATGGTTTGTACGGGTGATGTAGAATTACTATTCTATCACACTCTTCAAAAACTTTACGAACTTCATTATCGTTTTCATATGTATATATCGCATCCTCCTCTACCATTAATGGTCTACCAACTACAACAATTTTGTAATCTTCTTTTACTAATGGTAATATATTTTCGACAAAGTTATTACACCATATATCCGAACCACCAATAACATTTTTTCCGTAACCTGTTGTTATGAATACTATCATACACTACCACTTCTTAAATCTCTAAATAATTTCTTTCTTTTTCTTATATAATTATCAGAATGTCTTTCTGTGTTGTATCTACCATACATATCATATAAAGGTGATTCTCTCATATCCTTATCATTTCTTTCAGCTACAACCATCCAACTGACAGTATCTATTGATTGATTATTTTCACAATAGATTTCCAAAGAACCACTAACTAATTTACCTTTTAATCTATCAAAGCTCGTTTCATTTTGTAAAAATATTTGTGGATTTTTTGTTAATGCATTGAATGTACCTGTTTTCATTCTTGATGATGAATCTATGGAGCAACTTGCAAATCCTGATTGAAGTTCTAATATACCTCTATAAATCAAATCCGCACGTGGGGCTTCTATGGCTGTATGATATAAGTACATATTTTCATCTAAAGGATGAACAATTTTAAATTGTTTTCCTTTTGGTACACTAAGTCCTTGAGTGGCTGTTATCGTACCTATAAATTTAGATTTTCCTTTTACTTCAAAAAAGTCAACTGCACCCGCCTCTACTGAGACTTCCTCCACATCTTCAAATGCCGCTTTTTTGGTGATATCAGCAGCATTGATGTAGTTTCTGATACCCTGATACACTTGAATTCCGCCAGGAGAAAATATAGAGTATCCATTACCAACTCTACCATATTTAAATGTTACATCACTACCTGGTCTTCTTACTCTCAAAGCGGAACCTAGACCACCATCAGCATTAAAAGCTTCAGCAGATATTATTAATTGTATTCTATAAAAAGTAGCAGTCACCGGACTTGTTTGAGTGTTTATACCACCAGGTCCTGTTAATTGTATTGTACCTCCATAAACTCTGCTTGTATCATCTATCACACCACTACTTATTGTTCGGTATGCAAGGGCTACTAAAACTTGACCTACTACGGTTCCATTGGTATCATTATTTGCATCAGCTTCACTAGGATATCTAATTGCTTTCATAAAAAATTGGGCAATTGCTTCACCATTACTACAATTACCGGTAAATAATGTGTCTATATTTGGAAAATTCTCAGGTTCAACAAAAACTTCCTCCTTTGCATATGTAATTGAAGTAACGACACCTTGAGTAGCAGTTTGAGTAATATCAGTATTATTAAAAGGGGGAGAATCAGTATCAAATACCTCAATTATATTCTGAAAATTATTTGAATAGGTTAATGAACCCGTATCAGTTAAAGTTATTGCAGGAATTGTTAAATCTGCATTAATTCGTACTCTATCCAAAGAGTCAACGTTATTTGCTTCTCGTACAACTAAACCTATATTAGTTGGTTCTGAATTTAAACGAATTGTAA
>Ga0194134_10005701_pt1 | contig 11623 bp, 10 predicted proteins | sample TA2KigOff0mmetaG_FD_148602 | JGI IMG/M metagenome (GOLD analysis project Ga0194134, IMG submission 148602) | Freshwater microbial communities from Lake Tanganyika, Tanzania - TA2015056 Kigoma Offshore 0m | ecosystem: Environmental > Aquatic > Freshwater > Lake | place: Tanzania: Lake Tanganyika... | reverse complement strand
AAGGCCGTCCGGGTCCGCCGCATCCACATGGAGGAGGACGCCGGCAAGAGCGTCCACGACGGCTCCGCCGCCCGCTCGCTCGTGGACCTCAACCGCGCCGGGACGCCGCTGCTGGAAATTGTCTCCGAGCCGGACCTGCGCAGCGCGGACGAGGTGGTGGCGTACCTCAAGGCGCTGCGGGACATCCTCGTCTACCTGGGCATCAACGACGGCAACCTGGAGGAGGGCAGCTTCCGCTGCGACGCCAACGTCTCCGTGATGCGCAAGGGCAGCGCCGAGTACGGCGCGCGCGTGGAGCTGAAGAACATCAACTCCTTCCGCTTCATCAAGCAGGCCATCGAGTACGAGGTGGCCCGGCAGGTGGAGCTGGTGGAGTCAGGTGGCAAGGTGGTGCAGGAGACGCGCCTGTTCGACCCGGCCCGAAATGAGACGCGCCCCATGCGCAGCAAGGAGGAGGCGCACGACTACCGCTACTTCCCCGAGCCGGACCTGCAGCCCTTGCAGCTGCGCGCGGGGCTGGTGGAGGAGGTGGCCGCTTGCTTGCCGGAGCTGCCGCGCCAGAAGCTCCAACGCTTCCAGTCCCAGTACGGGCTGCCGGCCTACGACGCGGGGCTGCTCACCGCCGACCGCGCGCTGGCAGACCTGTTCGAGGCGGTCGCCGCCCGCGCGAAGGACGCGCGCAAGGTGTCCAACTGGTTCCTCGGGGAGCTCTCGCGCCTGCTCAACGAGACCGGCGAGCCGCTCTCCGGGCTGAGGTTCGGCCCCGCGCAGTTCGCGGAGCTCCTGGGGGCGGTGGACGCGGGCACCCTGTCCAACAACGCCGCCAAGGCGGTCTTCGAGGAGATGTTCCGCACCGGCAAGGCCCCCGCGGACATCATCCGGGAGAAGGGCCTGGGCCAGGTGTCGGACGAGGGGACGGTGGAGGCGGTGGTGGACCAGGTGCTCGCGGCGGCCGCCACCGAGCTGGAGGCCTACCGGGCCGGCAAGCAGCAGGTCTTCGGCTTCCTCGTGGGCCAGTGCATGAAGGCCATGAAGGGGAAGGGCAATCCCCAGCTCGTCAACGCGGTGCTGAAGCGCAAGCTGGGCGCGTAGGCCCCCGGCCCCGCCCGGTCAGAAGCGCGACGAGACCACCAGCTGCCCGCCCCCGTGCTGCGTGGGGGCGAACCCCACCTGCAGCGGAACGCTGGAGACGTCCCAGTCCCGCGTCAGCTGCACGGCCAACGCCACGCCGCCCACCCCTCCCAGCAGCCCACCGCCGGCCGGGTTCAGGCGGAACAGGAAGGCCACCCCGGCCCCGAGCAGCCCGCCCAGCAGTCCCCCCGCGTCCATGACCAGCGTGCGCCCCCGGCTCATGGGGAAGGAGCGGGAGAGGAAGTACCCGCCCACCAGCCCCGCGTCACCGGCCACCAGGAGCGCCGCCGCCCAGCTCTGGCCCGGCCAGCTCGCGCTGAAGGCAATGCTGGTCAGCGCCACCGCCGACATGGCGTACAGCCCCGCGGAGTTCATGAGGGACACGTCCCCCGCGGACAGCCCCAGCCCCGCCCAGGCAAAGTGGCCGGCCACCGCGCCGCCCACCTGCCCCACCATCAGCGCATTTGCCAGCTGTTGGGAGGAGTTGGACTGGGCGAGCAGGGTGAGCGCGCCCGCGTGCCATGCCCCCCAGCCGGTGCCCGAGTCAACCGCCAGCGCCTGCCCCGCCGTCACCCCGCCGGACGAGTAGAGCAGCGACAGCCCCGCGCCCGCCGCCCCGCCCAGGACGGTGGCCGCGGCAATGGCCTGCGGGGAGCAGCTGTTGCCCAGCACGCAGGTCTCCAATCCCAACGCAATCCCGTTTAACGTCTGAAACAGCACCAACTCCGCCCGCGAGCCGTTGTTGGGCGCCTCGTCGTGCAGCGCCTCGAAGAGCGTGGCGTAGCGCTTTCCCCCCTCCGCACTGCCGGACACCGAGGGAGCCGGGGCCGGGGCCGGGGGGCGGTAGTCCAGCAGCCGCATGAGCAGCGCCGCAGACGGCGGGGTGGCGGGGGCCCCCAGCCGCCGCCCCTCCAGGTAGCGCTGGAGTTCGCCGCCCAGCACCGCCGCGCCCGAAGCGGGGAAGGTCGCCTGGATCTCGGCCAGCGTCGAGAGCGCCGCCTCGTCCTGCCCGGCGGCGGCCTGCGCGAAGGCGCTGTCGTACAGCGCCCATGCCTCCGCCTGTTGCGTGGTCCCCGCCGGGACGCCTGCCCGGGCGGGGGAGGGGAGGCAGAGGGACAGCAGGGCTGCGAGTGCGAGTGCCGTGCGCATGGTGCATTCCCTTTCCTAGAACCGCCCGGAGAGCATCAGCTGGCCGCCGCCGTGCTGCGTGGGCGCCAGCCCCACCTGGACCGGGCCCAGCAGAGGGGTGTCCCACTCCTGGGACAGCGCCGTTGCCGCCGCCAGTCCGGCCACGCTCCCGCCCAGCATGTAGCCCACCACCGACGACCCAAACTCGCTGCCATAGGCGATGACGCTGACGGCCAGCCCCAGCAGCCCGCCCAGGATGGCGCCGGCGTCCAGCAGCAGCGTGCGCCCGCGGGACATGGGGAAGTGCCGGGACAGCAGGCCTCCCGCCACCAGCCCCACGTCGGACGCCACCAGCAGCGTGGCGAAGAGCGCCGCGTTGTCGCCGCTTCCCCCTGTGGCGGCGATCAGGGCCATCAGCGTGTAGACCCCCGTCCAGAGGCCGGCGGTGTTCATGAGCGAGACGTCTCCGGCGCTCAAGCCCAGGGCGGACCACGCCAGCTGCCCGGCCCCCATGCCCAGCCCCTGCGCGAGGATGAGCACCAGCGGCGAGCCTCCCTGGGACCAGCCGCCCGCAATGTTCATCAGCGCCACCCCTTGCCACGCCCCCCACAGCGCCCCCGAGTCGATGGCCAGCACGTTGCCCGGCGTGATGCCGCCGTCGGAGAACAGGTAGGCGCCCAGCGCCCCGGCGCCGCCCGTCAGCATGGGCACCAGCAGCGTGCCCGCCCCCCCGCCGCACCCCGAGGTGGCCGCGCAAATTTCTCCTCCCACGGCAATGCCGTGCAGCGTCTGGAACACGAGGAACTCTGCCCGCGCGGCGGCGCTGGGCTGCTCGTCGTGCAGCGCCTCGAAGAGCGTGGCGTACCGCTTCGCGCCGGACGCGCTCGGGGGGACCGCGGCCGTCCCGCCCGCGGGCGCGCGCTCACGCGGCTGCGCGGTCGCCTCGAGCGTGCGCCGGAGCTGCGCGTCCCCCGAGGCCACCGCCTGCCCCCGCCGCGCGAGCAACTGCCGCTCCAACTCCCCCGCCAGCGCTGCGGCCCCGGTGTCCGGGTGGCCTGCCTTCAGCGCGGCCACCAGCGAGAGCGCCTCGTCGTCCCGGCCCGCCACGGCCGCCGCGAAGGCGCGCTCGTACAGGGCCCAGGCGTCTTCGGCCGCTGCCGGCGGGGTGCTCTCCACCACCACGGCCGGGGCTGCCTCGGGCGCGGCGAGCGGCGCGCTCTCCACCACCGGCGTGGGCTCGGACGGGGCCGGAGAGGGGGCCTGGGGCGGCTCCTCTGCCAGGGCACGCACGGGGGATGCCAGCACCGCAACGACCGCGAGGGCGGAAGCAAGCCGGTTCATGGTCAGGCAGCCTAGGCCCACCCGGCGTTGACCGGGATACAAATCCCCCGGCCTCAGCGCGGAAGCTGGATGTCGTGCAGCGTCTGCACCTCGTCCCGCGTGGGCGCAAAGCCCGTCTCCTCGCGGAAGCGCCGCCCGTCCACCACGATGGGGAATTTCAAGTGGCTGAGCGCCCCTGGCGGCAGCCCCGGCAGCCCCCCGTGGCCCAGCACCCGCTCCAGGAGGAACTCCGGCAGCGGCAGCGCGGTGCGGCCTGACTCGCGGATGATGAGGGACAACGGCAGCGGCTGGAGGCCGGCCACATTGTAGAGGCCGCGCAGCTGCTTCTCCAGCGCCAGCACGATGGCGGACACCGCGTCCTGCTCGTGGAGGAACTGGAAGAGCGGGTCGTACCCCAGCACTATGGGCACCACCCGCCCGCGCAGGAACGCCCCCAGCGTCCCGTGCAGCGCCGGCCCCAGCGTGTAGACCATGCGCAGCACCGAGGTGCGCATGGAGGGATCCCGCCAGAGCGAGGTGGCCGCGTAGAGGTCCGCCGCCACCAGGTCCGCCAGCGCCGGGAAGGAGGCCAGCGCCAGCGGCGGCTCCTCCTCCGTGTGGTACAGCGCCGCGTCCGGGGCCGCCCCGTAGAAGGTGTGGCGCCCCACGAAGACCACCTGCTTCACCCCGTACGTGCGGCAGTGGTCGAACACCGCGCGCGTCCCGCCCAGGTTGATGCGGTCCCGCTCGTCCCCCTGCACCTGCAGCGACGTGACGGTGGCCATGTGCACCACGGCGTCTGGCCGCCGCTTGCGGAAGACGTCCTCCGCCGCCCGCTTGCGCACGTCCACCGGGTACAGCTCCAGCCCGTCCGGCACGTCCCAGAAGCGCCGGGGATCAATCCCGATGACCTCGTGCCCCAGCCGGAGCAGCCGCGCAGCCACCTGGCGCGCAAGGCCCCCTGCCACCCCCGGGATGAGCACCCTCATCGCGCCTGCTCCCCGGGGTGCTTGCGCGCGTGGCGCTCCGTCCGGGCCCCTTCTATCAGCCCCGCCACCGCGGCCTTCACCTGCTCCACGTAACGCTGGATGACCGAGTCGTCCTCGTCCCCGGTGCCCTCGAAGTGCAGGGGCGTCCCGTAGTGGACCTCCATCTCCACCGGCAGCGGCACCGGCAGCACCCACGGCGTCACCGGGAGGTACGGCAACCCCAGGAGCTTCCCCACCTTGTAGAGGTTGGCCACGGTGGGGATGGCCGCCCCGCCGCCCAGGAAGCCGAACGGGATGATGGGCGTGCGCGTCTGCAGCGCCAGCCGCATGAACCCCGTGCCGAAGTCCACCAGCGAGTAGCGCTCCTTGTACAGTTTGGCAGTGCCCCGCGCCCCCTCCGGGAACACCATGAGCAGCCGCTCGTCCTGCAGCAACTGCAGCGCGTGCTCGGGCAGCCCGGTGAACTGCCCCACCCGCCACGACAGCGGCGCGGCGAAGGGCAGGGCGTTCATGAACTTCTCCGCCATGCCCTGCACCAGCCGGGGCGGCTCCTGGTCGAAGAACATGGAGGCGATGACCATGGCGCCGTCCATGGCAATGCCGCCCGAGTGGTTCCCCACCAGCATGGCCCGCCCGCGCGGCGGCACGTTGGATACCCCGAGGCTCTTCACCCGGAAGTATTGCCGGTACAGCGGCTCCAGCAGCCCGTAGAAGAGCTTCAGGTGGCCGCGGCTCACGCCCCACGGGTCCATCCCCAGCGCGTTGAACGGCAGCTCCAGCCGGTCCACCCGCTCAGCGACCTCCAGACTCCAGGGTGTCACGTCACTTCACCAGGCCAATCTCCCGCAGCCGCTGCTGGAGGAACGCGTCCGCCGTGATGGGCGGGAACTTCGCCGGCCCCATCTCCTTGAGGGGGGCCAGGTCGCACTCCGGGTAGGGGTGCACGAAGAACGGCATGGAGTAGCGCGTGACGTCCTCCGCCGGGGACTTCGGGTTGACCACCCGGTGCGTGGTGGCGGGCACCACCTCGTTGGTCACCCGGGACAGCATGTCCCCCGAGTCCACCACGATGGTCCCGCGCAGCGCCTGCACCGGCAGCCACTCGCCGTCCCGCGTGAGGATCTCCAGCCCCGACGAGGTGCTCTCGCACAAGAGCGTGATGAGGTTGATGTCCTCATGCTCGGCCGCCCGCACCCCGCCCGGGATGAACTTCTCCTTGAGCGGCGGGTAGTGGATGAGCCGCAGCACGGAGTTGCCGTCCTGCGCCATCTCGCTCAGCCGCCCCTGTCCCAGCCCGTAGTACTCGGAGAGCGCGTCCAGGAAGATGGCCGCCGCCCGGTCCAGCGCGGAGTACAGCTCCAGAGTGTGGCGCCGGAAGGTGTCCAGCCCCGCCGGCCACACGTTGCCGCCGTAGGCCGGCAGCCGGGGGTGCCCGGCCGCGAGTTCGCGCCCCACGTGCCAGAACTCCTTGAGGTCCCCCACCTTCTGGTTCTTCGCGTGCTCCCTGCCGTACCCGGTGTAGCCGCGCTGGCCGCCTCCCCCGGGCACCTCGTGCCCCTGCTTCACCGCCTCCGGCAGCGCGAACAGGCGCTCCACGTCCGCGTAGGTGCGCCGGATGAGTTCCATGTCCACGCCGTGGTCCGCCACTGTGACGAACCCGAACTCCTGGATGCCGGCGCCGAAGACCTGGACGAAGTCCGCCCTCTGCTTCGACGTGCCGTGGGTGTAGTGGGACAGCGTGACCGTGGGTATGGTTTGGGAAGACATGACAGGCTGTCACTCTAGAATTCCCCGGGAAAGAGGGAAGAATCCTGCCCCGTTTCCACCCTCCGGCTGATCCAGCCTGGTCGGCCGCTTGACTCAGCGGGGCGGCTACCGTAGATCCGCCCACCTTTCCGCCTCCCCCCGGCCGATCACGGCCCGGGACCCAAAGGCGCGCACGGGCATGACGCCCGGGAAGAACGAGGGAAGAATGATGTACGCAGTCATTCGCACGGGCGGCAAGCAGTACCGCGTGGCTCAGGGGGACGTCCTCCGCATCGAGAAGCTCGCGGGAGACAAGGGCACCGAGATCACCTTCAGCGAGGTGCTCATGCTCGGTGGCACGGATGCCCCCAAGGTGGGCAAGCCCACCGTGAGCGGCGCCAAGGTCGTTGGCACCATCCTGGCGCAGAAGAAGCACCCGCGCGTCCTCCACTTCCGCAAGGAGAAGGAGGGCTGGACCCGCCGCCGTGGCCACCGCCAGCCCTACACCGAGGTGAAGGTCACCTCGATCTCCGGCTAACTCCCTTCCCCCTCCTCCAGGAGACCCAACCACCATGGCTCACAAAAAAGGCCAGGGCTCGTCCCGCAACGGCCGTGACTCCAACCCGAAGATGCGCGGCGTGAAGGCGTACGCCGGCGAGCAGATCAACGCGGGCAGCATCATCGTCCGCCAGGTCGGCACCAGGATCCACGCCGGCACCAACGTCCGCCTCGGCCGCGACTACACCCTCTACGCCCTCGTGGACGGCGTGGTGAAGTTCGAGCGCCTCGGCAAGGACAAGAAGAAGGTCTCGGTCTACCCGGCGGCCGCGCAGGCCTGAGCCGGACCGGCCCCCGCGAGGAGGCCGTGACCACAGCAACACGCCCGCGGGCCCTGGATACCCTCCAGCGGCCCGCGCGCCTTTTCAGGGGCTCGCCATGAAGTTCGTTGACCAGGTCCGCATCTACGTGAAGGCCGGTGATGGCGGGAACGGCGCCGTCGCCTTCCGCCGCGAGAAGTTCATAGAGAAGGGCGGCCCGTCCGGTGGGGACGGCGGCAACGGCGGGAGCGTCCTCTTCGTCGCGGACCAGAACCTCACCACGCTGCTGGACTTCCGTTACCAGCAGCACCACCGCGCCCCCTCCGGTCAGCACGGCATGGGGAGCGACTGCAACGGCCTGGGCGGCGAGGACCTGGTCCTCCGCGTCCCCGTAGGCACCCTCGTGCGGGATCAGGACAGCGAGGAGCTCGTCGCGGACCTGGCCGAGCACGGCGCCACCGTCGTCGCGGCGAAGGGCGGCCGCGGGGGGCTGGGCAACATCAACTTTGCCACCTCCACCCGGCAGACGCCCCGCTTCGCGCAGGACGGCACCCCGGGCGAGGAGCGGACGCTCGTGCTGGAGCTCAAGCTGCTCGCAGACGTGGGGCTGCTCGGCTACCCCAATGCCGGCAAGAGCACGCTCATCAGCCGCGTCAGCCGCGCCCGGCCCAAGATCGCCGACTACCCGTTCACCACGTTAGTGCCCAACCTGGGGATGGTCCAGTACAAGGACCACCTCTCGTTCGTCATGGCAGACATCCCCGGCATCATCGAGGGGGCGTCCGAGGGCGCCGGGCTGGGCACCCGCTTCCTCCGCCACGTGGACCGCTGCCGCGTGCTGGTGCACCTGGTGGACCTCTCCGCGGAGGGCGGGGGACGCGAGCCCTTCCGCGACTGGCTCGTCCTCAACCGCGAGCTGCTCCGCTACGGCCCCGAGCTGGCGAAGAAGCCGCAGCTGGTGGCCGCCACCAAGGTGGACCTGCCGTTCGCCCGCGAGCGGCTCGCCGACTTCACCGCGAAGATGGAGAAGCGCGGCCACAAGGTGTTCCCGCTCTCGGCTGCCACCGGCGAGGGGCTGCAGGCCCTGCTGGACGGCGTGGCCCGCGTCCTCTTCGGGGACAGCCGGGACGTGGGGGCGGTGGCACGTCCACCCTCGCTGTCGGCCGCCGAGCGCGAGGACCTGGACCGCGTGGCTCCTGCCCCGGAGAACCCCGCTGCCGTGGAGCCGCTGCAGGAGAAGGACTTCGACGCGCTGAGCGACGCGGAGCTGGAGGTCCTCACCAACCCGGACCCGCAGGCCGCCGCGCAGGCGCTGCTCGCGCTCGGCGCGAACGGAAAGCCGAAGAAGTCGTCCGTGAAGAAGCCCGCGGTGAAGAAGCCCGCGGTGAAGAAGCCCGCGGCGAAGAAGCCCGCGGCGAAGAAGCCCGCGGCGAAGAAGCCCGCGGCGAAGAAGCCCGCGGCGAAGAAGAGGGCGCGGTGAAGCGCCGGCTGCGCGGAGGCGGGGAGGCGTATGAGAACGGCGTCCCACCGCCTGAGACCTTCGTGCAGCCGCAGCGGCTGGATCGCATTGACCGCGTGGTGTCTCTGCGCACGCGCAGCGTCGTCGTGGTGCTGGACCAGCTGGAGGACTCCTTCAACATCGCCGCGGTGATGCGGACGTGCGAGGGGCTCGGCATCCAGGAGATCCACGTCGTCAACAACCCCGAGTACCCCTTCGAGCCCCACTCCAAGGTGACGCAGGGGTGCGAGAAGTGGTTGGACGTCACCAAGTACCGGGACTTCACCACCTGCCACGCGGCGCTCAAGGCGCGCGGCCTCTCCGTCTACGCCTCCGCCATCCGCGAGGACGCCACCTCGCTCTACGATCTCCGGTTCGACCAGAAGCTCGCGCTGGTGTTCGGCAACGAGCGCACCGGCGTCTCCGACGAGGTGCTCCGCCTGGTGGACGGCGTGTACTGGATCCCCATGCGGGGATTCAGCCAGAGCTTCAACATCTCCGTGGCGGTGGCCATGACGCTGTCGCGCGCAGTGGTTTGGCGTCACGAGCGGCTGGGCGAGCCGGGGGACCTCACGCCCGAGGAGCAGGCGGCGCTGGGAGACAAGTTTCGCGTGCTCTCCGTGAAGCAGCGCAAGCGCATCTACGGCCCCGGCCCCCGGGTGAATGTCCCGGTCGCCCTGCCGTCCTTACCTCCCAAGGAGGAGTAACCCCCCATGTGGACCGCCGTTGCCTGTGCCGCCTCGCTCGCGCTCGCCACCGCCGCTCCCACGAAGTCCGCGCCGAAGGCGCCCGTGGCGAAGCCCGCCGCCGCGAAGCCGGCGGAGGCCAGGCCGCAAGAAACAAAGCCGGTGGACGCCACCCCGGCAGAGGCCAGGCCCGCCGTCACCCCCGCCGTGCGCGCGCTGGTGGAGCGGGTGCAGGCCTTCTACGAGAAGACCCGGGACTTCACCGCCTCGTTCCAGCAGGACTACGCCTACCACGGCAGCAAGCGCACCCAGCGCTCCACCGGGACGGTGCGCTTCAAGAAGCCGGCCCTGATGCGCTGGGAATACGCCGCGCCCTCGAAGAAGAGCTTTGTCCTCACCGGGGACACCGTCTACGCGCTGGACGCCGAGGCGCAGCTGCTCACCATTGCCAACCTGGACACCAACCAGCTGTCCGCGGCCGTGACCTTCCTGTGGGGGCGCGGCAACCTGCTGGTGGAGTTCGACATCCGCGTGCTGGACTGCAGCAGCTGTCAGGGCACGCTGCTGGAGCTGACGCACCGGGCGAAGGACCCCCGGTTCCGCCTGCTGCGCATGGAGGTGGACCCCGCCACCGCGCAGGTGACGCGCAGCATCGTCGTTGACCCGGACGGCAGCGAGAACGCCATCACCTTCAAGGACTTGAACCCCAACGCCGGGGTGGAGGACGCTGCGTTCAAGCTGCAGCCCCCCGAGGGGACGCAGGTGCAGGACTTTCGGAAGAAGGGGCCGTGACGCGACGCACACTCTGGGCACTCCTGGCCGCCTCCGCCGTGTCCGGCTGCGCCGTGCTCGGGCGCGCGCCGCTGGCGCAGCCGGCAAGGTTGTCCCTGGAAGGGTTGACGTTGCCGCTGGTGCCCTCCGTCGCGCTGCGCATCGCCGTGCAGGGCACCGTCAACGGCCGCCCCGCCGAGGTGCAGCTCGAGCCGGCCAGCCCCTTCACCGTCGTGGGGGCCGCCTGTGCCCCCGAGTCCTCGTGGCGCACCGTCTCGGTCCCGTCCGTCACCGGCAAGCCGCTCCGCTTCCCCCTGGGCGAGGTGGCCCGACTGGAGCTGGGGGACCGCATGGCCACGGGGCTGGGCGCCGGCATCGTCACGGTCGAGACCGGCGCGTGCTTCCTTCGGCTTGGCAACGACGTGTTGGCAGGGCTGGCCATCACCGTGGACCCGGTGCGCCGGGAGCTCTCCCTGTCCGCCACCCAGCCCCTCTCCGCGTGGGAGGCCCTGGCCTCCACACCGCCCCCCGGGCGGGAGCGCCACCTCGTCCGGATTGAACGCCACCCGGGCGGTGACTGGCCGCTCCTCCCGGTCCGCCTCCGCCAGGGGCTGCGCTCCCTGGACGGCGTCTTTGTGCTGGCGCTGTCCCAGGCCACCACCTCGCTGTCCCGCGAGGCCTCGGACCGCGCCGGCTTCACCCCCGCCCTGCCCAACACCGCGGACGTCCGCGCCGAGCGGCCGCTCTTGCCGGACGCCCTGGCGCTGCTGCCTGGGCTGGAGCTGCGCCACGCCCTCGTGCGGCTGGACCCGGCCTTCCGCTCCAGCCACGCGGTGGGGCTGCTCGGGGCGGACGCCTGGGGCCGCTTCACCGCCACGGTGGACGTGCAGGCGGGCGTGCTGCTGCTCGAGCGGGCCGCCGCGCCGGAGGGTACCCCGGGCCGCTGCGCCGTGCCGGGCGCCGAGCCCGCCGAGCAGGGCTGCTTCGCGCTCGAGGCCTCCGGGACGCCGCCGCACGTGGGGCTGACGCTGCTGCGGGACGAGCCCGCCGGGGCGCGCGTCTACCTGCAGGCGGTGGGCGCAGGCGGACAGCCGGTGGGGGAGGGGTGCCGGGCGGGCTTCACCTTCCCACCCGCTGACCGTGGAACGTCCTTGCGCTTCCCCGGCACGTGGGCAGACCTGGCCCGCTCCATCCCGGACTGTGCGCCCGCTTTCGCCGCGGCCCAGCAGTTCGAGTACCTTCGGCTCCTGCCCGGCCCCGCCCCCGCGTGTGCCGGCACCTGCGCCTTCGTGGAGCACGGCCCCACCGGCAACGACGTCTGCCGCTGCGAGGCCCCCCCGCTTCAGCTGACCGCGCAGGAGCGGGCCACGCTGGAGCAGGCGCGCCGCAAGGAGGTGGGCGGTGCGCAGGACGAGTTGGTGGGCGGCGAGCCGGCGGACGCTGACGAGCTGTCCGGGGCGGACGAGCCGGAGCCCGGGCCCGGGCCACCGCCCGCGGCCGGCGCGGACGGGGGCACGCCGACAGTCCCCGCCGCCA
>Ga0194134_10005691_pt1 | contig 11633 bp, 10 predicted proteins | sample TA2KigOff0mmetaG_FD_148602 | JGI IMG/M metagenome (GOLD analysis project Ga0194134, IMG submission 148602) | Freshwater microbial communities from Lake Tanganyika, Tanzania - TA2015056 Kigoma Offshore 0m | ecosystem: Environmental > Aquatic > Freshwater > Lake | place: Tanzania: Lake Tanganyika... | reverse complement strand
GGGCCTGATGCAGCTCTTCGGTGCGCGTCTGGTCCGGGTTGAAGCGGGCCTGTGCGAAATTGCGTTGCCTTACACTGACCGGGTCACGCAGCAGCAAGGCGGCTTTCATGGCGGAGCCATCGGTGCGCTGGCCGATATTGCCGGCGGTTACGCCGGGCTGAGTGTCGCGCCCGAAGGCATGGAAGTGACCACCGTGGAGTACAAGATCAACTTCCTCAATGCCTTCCAGGGCGGCGAACTGCGCGCCATCGGACGGGTGGTCAAAGCGGGGCGACGCCTGATAGTCACCACGGCCGAAGTGACCCACTGGCACGAGGGACGGCGCAGCGACTGCGCCCTGATGCAGCAGTCCTTGGTGCCTGTCACCAAGACCTATTGACGAGACATTTACCAAAGCCTGAACATGAATCTTCCTGGACTTGATTTTCAACTCGGCGCCGACATCGATGCCTTGCGCGATGCGGTGCGTGACTTTGCCCAAAGCGAGATTGCTCCCCGCGCGGCCGAGATCGACCGCCTTGACCAGTTCCCCATGGACTTGTGGCGCAAGATGGGCGACTTGGGGGTGCTGGGTATCACCGTGGGTGAGGAGTACGGCGGCGCCAATATGGGATATCTGGCGCACATGGTGGCGATGGAGGAGATCTCACGCGCCAGCGCATCGGTGGGGCTGTCCTATGGGGCGCATTCCAATCTTTGCGTGAACCAGATCAAGCGCAACGGCAGCCAGGCGCAGCGCGCCAAGTACCTGCCCAAACTGATCAGCGGCGAGCATGTCGGCGCTCTAGCCATGAGCGAGCCGGGCGCCGGTTCAGATGTGATCAGCATGAAGCTCAAGGCGCAGTGGCACGAGCCGAGCGCATCCGGGGGGGGTTATTTCTTGCTTAACGGCAACAAGATGTGGATCACCAATGGCCCCGACGCCGACACCTTGGTGGTCTATGCCAAGACCGAACCTGAACTGGGAGCGCGCGGCGTGACCGCCTTCCTCATCGAAAAAGGCATGAAGGGGTTTTCGATTGCACAAAAGCTAGACAAGCTGGGCATGCGTGGCAGCCACACTGGCGAGTTGGTGTTCAAAGATGTCGAGGTCCCCGCCGAGAATGTTTTGGGCGGTCTCAATAACGGCGCCCGTGTCCTGATGAGCGGTCTGGACTACGAGCGCGCGGTCTTGGCGGCTGGGCCTATTGGCATCATGCAGTCGGTGATGGACAACATCGTGCCGTATATCCATGACCGCAAGCAGTTTGGTCAAAGCATCGGGGAGTTTCAGCTGATTCAGGGCAAAGTGGCGGATATGTACACCGTGCTGCAGGCCGCACGCTCTTTTTGCTACACCGTGGGCAAAAATCTGGATCAGCTCGGTACGGAGCATGTGCGCCAGGTGCGCAAGGACTGTGCCTCCGTCATTCTCTGGTGCGCCGAAAAAGCCACCTGGATGGCCGGCGAAGGCATACAGATCTTCGGCGGCAACGGCTATATCAATGAATATCCTCTCGGCCGGCTCTGGCGTGACGCCAAGCTTTACGAAATTGGCGCTGGCACCAGTGAGATCCGCCGTATGCTGATCGGCCGCGAGCTGTTTGCCGAAACTGGCTCTCATTGAGGTTTTGCCATGCCTTTGCGCCATCTGCTTGAGCACAACCGCCAATGGGCGCGCGGCATGGAAGCCGAACGCCCCGGGTTTTTCACCAACCTGTCACATCAGCAAACACCGCGATACATGTGGATCGGTTGCTCCGACAGCCGCGTCCCGGCCAACCAGATTACCGGTTTGGAGCCAGGCGAGGTCTTTGTGCATCGCAATGTGGCCAATGTGGTGGTGCCCACCGATCTGAACTGCCTGTCGACTATTCAGTACGCCGTTGATCAGCTCCATGTGGAGCATCTGATGGTGGTTGGACACTATGGTTGCGGCGGGGTGCTGGCCGCGCTCAATGGGGTGCGGGTGGGGCTGGCTGACAATTGGCTGCGCCATGTCAAGGATGTGGCGGCCCGGCACCGCAGCCTTCTGGACGCCGCCCCTCCCCAGCACCGCGCCCACCTGCTGGTCGAACTCAATGTCATTGAGCAGGTGGTCAATGTGGCCCGTTCCACGGTCGTGCAGGACGCTTGGGAGCGCGGCCAGTCGTTGATGCTACATGGCTGGGTCTACGGTTTGTCGGACGGATTACTCAAAGACCTGCGTATTTCGATTGACCGGCCTGAACTCATCGACACGGTTCATGCCGAGGCGGTGCGACTGGAAGTTCGCTTGAGCGCAATGGCCCGGGTCTGATCGAGCGCTCGCAAGGACCGCTATGTTTCCCCAGCGCCTGGATTCAAGTCTGGCCTACGACATCGCCAAGGCCATGCTCGACGGCTTTAATCGTCACTACGAATTGTTTCGACGGGAGTCGGCGCGGGCCAAGCATCGTTTCGAGACGGCCGATTGGCATGCCCAGCAGCGGGCGCAGCGCGAGCGCATTGAGTTCTACGATTTGCGTGTGCGCGAGGCGTCGATCCGGCTTGAGCGTGAGTTCAAGGCCGGCGAACAGCCGATGGAAGTTTGGTACCAGGTCAAGCTGCACTACATAGGCTTATTGGTCAATCATCACCAGCCCGAGTTGGCCGAGACTTTTTTCAATTCGGTCACGACCAAGATCCTGCACCGCAGCTATTTCCATAACGACTTCATTTTTGTGCGGCCGGCCGTCAGCACGGAATACATCGAAAACGAAGAGCCCACCGCGCGCCCGACCTACAAGGCTTGGTACCCTACCCGGGACAATCTGATCGAGATCATGGTCAAGATGATCGAATCCTTCGATCTGCGGCGCCCCTTTGCTGACCTGCAGCGCGATGCCCGTGATGTACTCGAGCAGGTGACGCAGAGGTTGGGCGATGTCAAACTGCGGGCGAATTTTCAGATTCAGGTTCTCTCCAGCTTGTTCTACCGCAACAAGGGCGCATATGTTGTGGGCAAATTGATCAATGGTTTTCAGGAAATTCCTTTCGCGCTGCCCATTTTGTATGACGAACAGGATCGCTTGTGCATAGACACCGTGCTCTTCGGTGAGGATGAACTCCTGATCCTGTTCAGCTTCGCGCGTGCCTATTTCATGGTCGATATGGAGATCCCATCGGCCTATGTGCAGTTCTTGCGCAGCATGATGCCGCGCAAGCCACGCGCCGAGCTCTACAACGCCCTGGGCTTGGCCAAGCAAGGCAAGACCTTGTTTTACCGCGATTTCCTGCATCATCTGCGCCATTCGAGCGACCACTTTCGAATTGCCCCGGGTATCAAAGGAATGGTCATGCTGGTTTTTGACCTGCCCTCCTTCCCCTATGTTTTTAAGGTGATCAAGGATTTTTATCCGCCGCAAAAGGACACCACGCGTGAGCAGATTCAGGGCAAGTACCTCCTGGTCAAGCAGCACGACCGAGTCGGGCGCATGGCCGACACCCTGGAGTACAGCAATGTGGCTTTCCCGCGCGCGCGCTTCGAGGATGAGCTGATCGAGGAAATCCGAAAGTTTGCCCCAAGTCAGATAGAAATCAGCGACCGCGATGACGATGGGCAAATCGAGGTCATCCTCAAGCATGTCTACATTGAGCGCCGCATGATTCCGCTCAATATCTATTTGCAGGAGTCTTTTGACGCTGGGACTGGCAATGACCGTGCCCGCGAGCAGATGGAGCGGGCCGTCATTGAGTACGGCAATGCCATCAAGGACCTGGTGGCGGCCAACATTTTTCCGGGCGATATGCTCTGGAAGAACTTCGGCGTCACCCGGCACGGCAAGGTGGTGTTCTACGACTACGATGAGATCGAGTACCTCACCGATTGCAATTTCCGTCGTGTACCGCCCCCGCGGAATGAGGAGGACGAGATGTCCGGTGAAGTCTGGTACAGCGTCGGGCCCAAGGATGTCTTTCCGGAGACTTTTGGCCCCTTTCTTCTGGGCAACCCGGCGGTGCGTGAGGTGTTCATGAAGCACCATGCCGATTTGCTCGATGCGGGCTTCTGGCAGTCCAACAAGGATCGCATCATGGGCGGGCATGTGCACGATGTCTTCCCTTATGACCCCTCGCGACGCTTCGCGGAGCGCCGTCGGCGCAAGACCCACGAAACCTCATGAGCGTGCTTACCTTCATGGACTTGCTCGAGATGGCCAGTCATGCGGTGACGGTCATCGGACTACCGTTTGCCTTTTGGGTCTTCTGGGTGGAGCAGCGCAAAGAGCGCGAGAACGAGGAAGAGGAGGCGTATCAACTGCTCTCCAACGCCTACAACGACTTCCCCAGGGTAGTGCTGGCCCATCCTGACCTTCAGTTGCGCTCAGCACCTGCGTTGGTCGATCCCACGCCCGAGCAGCGCGAACGAATGCTGGTCATTTTCGACATGCTTGTTTCCCTGTTTGAGCGTGCTTACCTCATTGCCTACAAGTCCGAGATGAATCAGGCTGAGCGTCGCCGCTGGAACTCCTGGGATGACTTCATGCGCGAGTGGTGCCGCCGTGAAGACTTTCGACAGGCCCTGCCGCAATTGCTACGCGGCGAGGATCCTGCCTTCGTCGCCTACATCGGCCGGCTCGCTGAGCAAGAAACCCCCGACCAACACCTGGCCCCGACTGTCTAGTCCCCTGTAAGGAGAAACCCATGAATGACTCCATCCTAATCGTCTCCGCTGCCCGCACGCCTATGGGCAGCTTTCAGGGCGATTTCTCGCCCCTCGCCGCACACGATCTTGGGGGGGCTGCTATCGCCGCAGCGCTGGCCCGATCGGGCGTGCCCGCCGAGCGGGTGACCGAAGTGCTCATGGGAAACTGCCTGATGGCCGGTCAGGGCCAGGCGCCTGCCCGCCAAGCCGCGTTCAAAGGCGGATTGCCCGCCTCAACCGGCGCCGTGACCCTCTCGAAGATGTGCGGTTCGGGCATGCGTGCGGCCATGTTTGCGCACGATATGCTGCTGGCGGGCAGTCATGAGGTGCTGATTGCTGGCGGTATGGAGAGCATGACCAATGCGCCGTATCTGCTGCTCAAAGGCCGCGGCGGCTACCGAATGGGTCACGACAAGGTCTATGACCACATGATGCTCGATGGCCTGGAAGACGCCTACCAGGCCGGCCGCAGCATGGGCACTTTTGGGGAAGACTGCGCGGCCCGTTATAACTTCACGCGCGAGCAGCAGGACGCCTTTGCGATGGCCTCGGTGCAACGCGCGCAACACGCTATTGCCAGCGGTGCCTTTGTCCAGGAGATCGCGCCGGTGACCGTCAAAACCCGCGCCGCAGAGACGGTCGTTTGTATCGACGAGGGGCCAGGCAAGATCAAGCTGGACAAGATCCCCACGCTCAAGCCTGCCTTCAAGAAGGACGGCACCATTACCGCAGCTGCCAGCTCTTCCATCAACGATGGCGCAGCGGCGCTGGTGATGATGCGCCAGAGTACTGCGACCCGCCTTGGCTGCAAGACCTTGGCCCGCATCGTCAGCCACGCCACGCACGCCCAGGCGCCCGAGTGGTTTACCACGGCCCCTGTGGAGGCGAGCCGCAAGGCGCTTGCAAAGGCCGGCTGGAAGGTCGCCGATGTCGACCTCTGGGAAGTCAACGAGGCTTTTGCCGTCGTGCCCATGGCGCTAATGCACGACTTGCAGGTCGCGCATGAGATCGTTAATGTCAACGGCGGTGCCTGCGCACTGGGACACCCGATCGGTGCCTCGGGCGCGCGCATCATGGTGACCCTCATCCATGCCCTACAGGGCCGCGGCCTCAAGCGCGGCCTGGCCTCGCTGTGCATTGGTGGCGGCGAAGCTACGGCGGTGACGCTGGAACTGTGCTGAGATAGCGTCAGGAGGGTTTTATGCTGCTCAATGCCGACCAAACCATGGTGCGTGATGCCATGCGCGACTTCGCTCAGCGCGAGCTTTGGCCCAAGGCGGCCGAATGGGACAAGACCCACCACTTCCCCAAAGATGTGCATCGAGGGCTCGCGCAGCTCGGCGCGTATGGTATTTGCGTGCCCGAATCACTGGGCGGCGCCGGCCTGGACTATCTCAGTTTGGCGGTGGTGCTCGAGGAAATCGCTGCTGGTGATGGCGGCACCAGCACGGCTATCAGTGTGACCAACTGCCCGGTCAATGCCATCTTGCTGCGCTACGGCAGCGCCGAGCAGCAGCGCCGATGGCTCACTGCCCTGGCCCGCGGTGAGATGCTCGGCGCTTTTTGCCTGACCGAGCCGCATGTGGGCTCCGATGCCTCGGCCCTGCGCAGCACGGCCGTGCGCAGGGGCGACACCTATGTGATCAATGGCGTCAAGCAATTCATCACCAGCGGCAAGAACGCCCAGTTGGCCATCGTCATTGCAGTCACCGACAAAGGGGCTGGCAAAAAAGGCATGAGCGCTTTTATCGTGCCTACTGTCACACCGGGCTACCGGGTCGCCCGTCTCGAAGACAAGCTCGGCCAGCGTTCCAGCGACACCGCGCAGATCCAGTTGGACGATTGCGCGATCCCGGCCGACCACCTGATCGGTGCCGAGGGCGAGGGCTACAAGATCGCCCTGTCGGCGCTGGAGGGCGGTCGCATCGGTATTGCCGCGCAGAGTGTGGGCATGGCCCGCAGCGCGCTGGAGGTGGCCGTCGACTATGCCAGGCAGCGCGAGAGCTTCGGCGCAGCCCTGATTGAGCATCAAGCGGTGGGCTTCAGGCTGGCGCAGTGCGCCACCGAACTTGAGGCGGCGCGGCAGCTGATCTGGCATGCGGCCAGCCTGCGCGATGCCAACCAACCCTGTCTGAAGGAAGCGGCGATGGCCAAACTCTTTGCCAGCGAGATGTCCGAGCGGGTCTGTAGCGCTGCCCTGCAGACGCTGGGGGGCTACGGCTATGTCAGCGATTTTCCGGTCGAGCGCATCTACCGGGATGTGCGTGTCTGCCAGATCTACGAGGGCACCAGCGATATTCAGAAAATCATCATCCAGCGCGCCCTCTGAGGAACGCGGCGGCGCTCCAGGCGGCCTCGGCGTATGATTTCATTGCCATGAACATCATTATTCTGGGGGCTGGGCGTGTGGGTGAGAGTGTGGCCGAAAGCCTGGTCTCCGAGCGTAACGACATCACTGTTATCGATCAGGACCCGACGCGACTGCGTCTGCTGGAAGAGCGCCTGGACCTACGGGGCGTGGTTGGCAATGGCGTGCAGCCCTCGGTGTTGAGGGAGGCGGGGGCACAAGACGCCGATATGCTTATTGCCTGTGCAGCACTTGACGAGTCCAATCTGGCCGTCTGCAAGATTGCGCACGATGTCTTTAATGTGCCCACCACTGTGGCACGCCTGCGTTCGCCCGATTTTAAGGAGGGGGATGAGCTGCTGGGCAAAAGCGGTTTTGCGGTCGATCATGTGATCTGCCCGGAAGAGTCGGTGATGAATTACATCCACCAGCTCATTGATTACCCTGAAGCTTTGCAGGTGCTGCGCTTTGCCGATGGGCAGGCTAGCCTGATTGTGGTGCGTGCCATTGAGGGCAGTTCGCTGGTCGGGCACACCATCGGCGAGTTCCGCACCCTCTTGCCCGACGCCCAGATGCGGGTGGTGGCCCTCTACCGCTTCGATGCCGAGGTGGAGGCCACTGCCGCCACGCGGATTGCGGTTGGCGACGAGGTATTCGTGCTCGCCGACTCCGACAAGATTCGCCAGGTGCTCGCCGCCCTGCACCGACGCGACAAACCGGTGCAGCGTCTGATGATCGCCGGTGGCGGCAAGGTGGGCCTGCGCCTGGCCCGCAGCCTGATCGGTCAGTGCGAGGTCAAGCTGATTGAGCGCGATGCGCAGCGCTGTCAGTACCTGGCCAGCCAGTTGCCCTCGAGCATGCTGGTCTTGCAAGGCAATGGTGCCGATGAGGACCTGCTGGTCGAGGAGCATGTTGGCGAAATGGATCTGTTTTTGGCCTTGACCAGCGACGACGAGGACAACATCATGTCGGCCATGCTGGCCAAGCGCTTGGGGGCGCGGCGGGTCATGGCCCTTATCAACCGCCGCGCCTATGCCGACATGATGCAGGGCGGCACCATCGACATTGCCATCTCGCCGGCTCAGACAGTTATTGGTGAATTGTTGGCCCATGTGCGTCGAGGTGATGTAGTCGCGGTGCACAGCCTGCGACGCGGCGCGGCCGAGGCGCTTGAAGGCGTGGCGCGTGGCGATGCCCAAACCTCGCGCCTGGTTGGCCGTCGTGTGCAGGAAATTGTTTTGCCTCAAGGCGCCCGCATCGGCGCCATCGTGCGGCAGCAAGGAGCGCAGTCGCAGGTGCTGATGCCGCATCATGACACCCTGGTCGAGACCGATGACCACATCATCATCTTCATCCCCAGCAAGCGCATGGTGCGCGAGGTGGAGAAGCTGTTTCAGGTCAAGGCCACCTTTTTCGGCTGATGCTGCGCGCTTTTCTGCCCGTTCTCGCCGTGATGTCCCGCATCATTGTGGCGTTCTCCTTTGCCTTTGTCGTGCCCACCGTGTGGGCCTGGTTCGAGGACGACAGCTTTGACCTGCTTGTCTGGGAAGGCGGTTTTGCTTTCACCTTTCTCAGCGGACTGCTGCTGTGGTGGCTCACCCGACGGCATCGCCGCGAATTGCTCGCGCGCGATGGTTTCTTACTGGTCAATCTGGTCTGGCTGGTCTTGCCTGCCTACTCGGCCCTGCCTCTGATGTTCAGCGTCCCCGACATCACTTGGACCAAAGCGTACTTTGAGGCCATGAGCGCCCTGACCGCCACCGGCGCTACCGCTCTCTCGGGGCTCGATGCGCTGCCGGTGTCGGTCAATGTCTGGCGCTGTTTTCTGCAGCTCATCGGGGGTCTGGGCATCATGCTGCTGGTGGTGGCCGTGTTGCCGCTGCTCGGTTTGGGGGGTATGCAGCTCTACCGCGCCGAAACCCCGGGCCCCATGAAGGATGCCAAATTCACGCCCCGCATTGCCGAAACGGCCCGTGGATTGTGGGGCGTGTATTTCCTGTTTTCTCTGGCCTGCTTCCTGGCCTATCGCTGGGCCGGCATGAGCTGGGCTGACGCCTTCATGCACATGTGCACCACCATGGGTTTGGGCGGTTTTTCGTCCTACGACGCGAGCCTGGGGCATTTTGCTTCGCCGGCCGTTGAGTCGGTGGCCATCGTGTTCATGACGCTGGCTGGCATCAGCTTCTTGCGCTACTTCATGGTGCTGCGCAGCCGCTCTCTGCGGTCCATCAGCGCAGATCGCGAGATCCGTGTCTACCTGGCGGTGATGGCTGCCTCCACTGCGGTGGTGACCTTGCTGCTTTGGGTGCAGGGCGTGTACGACGACGGGCTTGAGGCCCTGCGGGTCAGCGCTTTTCATGTGGTGTCGCTGGCCACCACCACCGGTTACGCCGCGACCGACTACTCGCAGTGGCCGGTTTTTGCGCCGGTGCTGCTGCTTTTTCTAGGCTGCTTTGCTTCCTGCGCCGGGTCCACCGGCGGTGGGATCAAGATGGTGCGCATGATTTTGCTGGTGAAGCAGGCCCGGCGCGAGTTGGTGCGCATCATCCATCCGCGGGTGGTCAATCCGGTCACCCTGGGGGGCTCGGTGGTACCGATGCCCATCATGACGGCGGTGCTGGGTTTCATGCTGATCTACGGCGCGGTAACGGTGGGCTTGAGCATGTTGCTGTTGTTTTCCGGAATGGATGTGGTGACCGCTTTTTCGGCGGTGGTCGCCACTGTCAACAATATCGGCCCGGGCCTGGGCCAGGTGGGGCCGACGGGCAACTTTGGCGGCCTGAGCGTCTTCCAGACTTGGGTGCTTTCCTTTGCCATGCTGCTCGGACGGCTGGAGCTGCTCTCGGTTCTGGTACTGCTGACGGGCCAGTTTTGGCGCAAGTGATTTTTCAAGGAGACAGGTATGCCGATTACCAAGGGATACCGCCAGCTGGTCGATGAGGCCATGGCGCAGGTCACCACCTATAGCGTCGAGCAGGTACGCGATCGACTCGGCCAGGGTCAGGTGCAAATCGTCGACATCCGCGATGTAAGGGAGCTCGAGCGTGAGGGCACAGTTCCTGGCGCCCTGTTGGCCCCGCGCGGCATGCTCGAGTTCTGGGTCGATCCGGCATCGCCTTATCACAAGCCGGTGTTTGCCGACGAGAGTCGGCAGTTTGTTTTGTTTTGTGGGGCCGGCTGGCGCAGTGCCTTAGCGGCCAAGACCCTGGAGGATATGGGCATGCGTAATGTGGCGCATATCGACGGCGGTTTTGCGGCCTGGAAGCAGGCTGGGGCGCCGGTGGTGAGCCTGGAAGAGCACAAGAAAGAAAGTTCGTCGCGCAAGGCTTGATGGCGAAGACTCCGCGCGCCTTATGCATTTTTCATCGTCGGCCCGCTTACGCGGCGTCATTGACTCGGCCTTTATACGCCGCTTCGTGCGCGAGGCCAGGCGTCGTCGCTCCGATCTGGAGCGCGGCAGACCGGCCGACTCTCTGACCTTACAGCAGTTGCTCGATCTTCATGGCGGGGCCACTATGCCGGTGCTGCTGATTGTTTTGGCGCTGGTCACCACCATTCCCGTGGCTGGTGCCGGTATGCTTTTTAGTCTGGCGATCATGGTCTGGGCCTGGCGTTGGCTGCGCCGTCGTGAGACCCTCCAGGGCCTCGAGCGCCTGGACTTTATCCAGATCGCGCCTCGGGCAGCCAGCCGCTGCCTGCGCTGGCTGGCCTGGATGTATCTGTTCGCCAGACGCTGGCTACGGCCACGGTGGGCACCACTTTTCGCAAGCCGCCTGCGCGGCTTCTGGAGCCTGTGGGTGGCTCTGATGGCCTTGATTATTTTTCTGCCGATTCCCTTCGGCAATCTGTTCCCGGCGGTCAGTTTGCTGATGCTGGGTCTGGGTCTGCTCACCCGCGATGGTCTGATGCTGGTGTTTTCTCTGCTGCTTGGGCTGGCTGGCCTGACCGCCTTGATTCTGGCCGGCGGCTGGATCTGGCACTGGGTGGTCGATTTCTGGCTGTCGGTGGTCCGATAGCGGCGCTTCCTACAATGGCCGGATGCGTTTTGAAGCTCTGCTGTTCGATTGCGATGGGGTGCTGGTCGACAGCGAGGCCATCACCTGCGGCGTCTTGCGTGACATGCTGGAAGAAAAGGGCTGGCGCCTGACGCTGGCTCAGTGTATGGGGCACTTTGTCGGACACACGGTGCGCAATCGGGCGGACTTGGTACGCGAGCACACCGGCTGGGACTTGACCGAGGACTGGCTGCAGTCCTTTTATGCGCGGCGCAATGCGGCGCTGGCCCAGGATATACGGGCCATCGACGGTGTGCGCGAGCTGCTCGGACAGGCGCAGACCGTCTACGGTCAACGCATGGCTGTGGCTTCAGGGGCCGACCGCCACAAGGTGGAGATGATGCTCGGACGAGTCGGCCTGATCGATTTTTTTAGCGGCCGTATTTTTAGCGGCCACGAGATGCCGCGCAGCAAGCCGGCGCCTGATGTCTACTTGGCCGCCGCAGCGCATCTGCAAGCCGATCCCGGCGCCTGTCTGGTTGTTGAAGACACGCCCACCGGTATCACTGCCGGCGTGGCCGCAGGCGCCACGGTGTGGGCCTACTGCCCACCCGGAGCATCTGCCGAAGCCTTGCGCCAAGCCGGCGCC
>Ga0194134_10005673_pt1 | contig 11666 bp, 6 predicted proteins | sample TA2KigOff0mmetaG_FD_148602 | JGI IMG/M metagenome (GOLD analysis project Ga0194134, IMG submission 148602) | Freshwater microbial communities from Lake Tanganyika, Tanzania - TA2015056 Kigoma Offshore 0m | ecosystem: Environmental > Aquatic > Freshwater > Lake | place: Tanzania: Lake Tanganyika... | reverse complement strand
ATCTTTCAAGGTTTGCTGGCGTGAAGGCCCGCGACGCCCGTAGGATGTGGGAAGGAGAAAGCCGAGAAAAGTGACGGTGAGCTTTTGGTAGTAAGCGAAGATGCGACGAGGACGTTTGAGCCGAGCAAAGAAGTTCTTGACGGTATGACGGCACCCGTAAAGGAGCCGGCTGTAGTAGCGGGGCGTCTTGCGGTAGCTCCTGGGAGGGTTGCAGCCCATCGCGCCGGTGCGTGTGAGCGCGTGACGGAGCGGCTCGTTATCGAAGCCCTTGTCCACCACCACCCATTGGCCGGCCGAGGAAAGATTTTTCCTCCACGCTCCGCCCAAATTGGCGATTCGTTGCACAGTGCATTAACCTCACGCACAGCACGATGTGTCGCTTTACGCTCCCGCCAGAGGTTTTTTCCACGATAAAGCCTGCAGATTTTCACCCCCGCCGGGCTGGGCGCGTAAAGGCGACAGCGCTACCTCGGGGCGTCTCCATCGGTCCACTTCAAAAGAGTGACGGATTTTTGCGGGATGCGCACCATTATAGGATTCCCGACGTTCGGAACGACTACGACGACGGACGGCGCGATTGGAAGAAGCGCTCTAATTCCCGGCGCCACGCCGATCGCGTGTGCTTCAGGTGAAAAGACCTTTCCCGGAAGTTTAGCAATTTCATCGGGTCGCCCGTTGGCAATTCGCACCAAACTCCTGTTCTCGATACCATAGAGGGCTCGATCAAACCGACTATAGACAATTTTCTGTAGATACAGTCCCTTGAGCTGGGGCCACTCTTGAATGGCTTTTGCCGTGGGTCCATGCTCCCGGATCCGCGTCCACGCAGCGAAATGGCTCATCGACCAGGCAACCAAAGTGCGGTCCTCACCATCGCTGGTAATGCCCGTCACATAGTGGAGAGGGTCGGTGAACTGCGCCCATGAGCCGGTCGCAGGGTGCAAACCAAGCAAAGCTCCGCCCCATTCTCCATGGCCAGTTCCAAACCAAGCCCGGGTAGGCGTGCCATGGTTTGCAAGTAGTCGTAGTACGTTTGTCCTGATCTGGCCTTCTGATTGAGGGACCGGAAACTCCTTCGATCTTACTGGGTCGGCGACTGGCCAAGGATATCAACACAGTCAGGCTGGTATTTCTTGGGGCGCCTGTAGACCTGCCGCCCTCCTATGCCGTTTTGCTCCCCGCATTCTATTTCGGCAGTTCCCGCGACATTTGCCCTCTCATCCGCATGCTTTTCCCGGCCTCAGCGCGATTGAATCCGACGCGGCGCGGAGGCGCCTGCATCTGCCGCTTTGAGACGATCGTGGCATTGAAATGACCGCGCGATAGTAGCTGCGCTCCGGCACTTCGGATATGCTGCTGCGCTTTACCCCGCGTCTCGCCCCTCCTGACTCATGAAAAACTTGGCGTCCGAACCTGCCAGCGCCAGACATTCTGCGCCGGATCCGACTTCCCGGATGAATCGGCGGGATGCCTTGAAGTGGATGGCCGCCGCGATCGGAACCGTCTCGTTTTTGGATGCGGCTCCCCGGTCGCTCGGTTCAGGCCAAAAGGGGGGCTACGGGACGGATCCCGATCTTCTGAAAGGAGCTGTGCCGTGGAGCCGCACCCTGAACGATCGCCAGCTGAAACTCACCGCGGCGCTGGCGGATCTCATCCTCCCCCGCGCTGGCGGAAACTCACCGAGCGCTTCCGAGCTCAAAGTGCCGGATTTCATCGATGAATGGATCAGCGCGCCGTACCCGGATCAGCAGCGCGACCGCGCGACGGTTCTGGAGGGACTCGAATGGATGGATGCCGAGGCGGCGCGCCGTTTCGAACGGGATTTCGTCGCGCTGAGCGCAACGGAAGCGATTGCGATCTGCGACGACATCTGTTTTCCGCCGGCGGCGGCTCCGAAATATGCGCGCGCGGCACGCTTCTTCTCGACCTTCCGCAACCTCTGCCTGGGCGGCTACTACACCACCGATGTCGGCATGCGCGACGCCGGCTATGTCGGCAACATCCCGCTGCCGGCCTTCAACGGACCTCCGCCGGAAGTCCTGAAACGGCTGGGCATCGAGCGCGCGCCTTGGTGAGGCGTGCCGCAGGCCATCTGACCCGTCATGCCTCATATTGAAACAAAGGATCTGTCGCAGTACGACGTCATCGTGGTCGGCTCCGGCGCGGCTGGCGGACAGAGCGCGTACACCTTCGCGATGGAAGGAGCGCGGGTGCTCATGCTGGAAGCGGGCCGCAACTACGACCCGCTGACGGAGACGCCGATGTTCCAAACGCCGGACAAGGCCCCGCTGCGGGCCGCGCCCACCCCTGACAAGCCGTATGGGTATTTCGATGCCACGGTCGACGGTGGCTGGGAACTGCCGGGCGAGCCCTACACACTCGGTTCGGAACACGCGTTTCGGTGGTGGCGCTCGCGGATGCTGGGCGGGCGCACGAATCACTGGGGCCGCATTTCGCTGCGCAACGGCCCGTATGATTTCAAGCCCTACTCGCGTGACGGCCTGGGTTTCGACTGGCCGCTTTCATACGAGGAGGTGGCGCCCTACTACGACAAGGTCGAACTGCTGATCGGCATCTACGGACGGAATGACGGCCTGGAGAATTGTCCGCATTCGCCTGACGGGGTGCTCCTCCCTCCGCCGAAGGCCCGCGCCTCCGAACTCGTATTCCACCGCGCGGGGGCAAAAATGGGGATCCCCGTCATTCCCATCCACCGGGCGGTGCTGACCGAACGCCTTCGCGCGCAGGAAATCTCCCGGCGAATCCATCCCCGTAATCCCAGGGCCGCGCGTATTCTGGCCCAGGAAATGGACCAGCGGCTGGCCTGCTTCTGGGCGACTCACTGCAATCGTGGCTGCTCGATCAAGGCGACCTACCAATCCACGACCGTGCACCTGCCTCCGGCCCTGGCTACGGGCAATCTCGACATCCTCACGGATGCGATGACGCAGGAAATCGAGACCGACCCGCAGGGCAAGGCGCGCGGCGTGCGATTCGTCGACAAGTCCACGGGGAAAACACACGTCGCGCGCGCGCGGGTCGTCGTGCTGGCGGCCAGCGCGCTGGAGTCGGTCCGCCTGCTGCTAAACTCCCGCAGCGCCCGCCACCCTGAAGGCCTGGGCAACTCCAGCGGTCTGCTGGGCCGCTACATCATGGATTCCGTGGGATCGACTCTCGGCGGCCAAGTGCCGGCGCTGGAGAGCCTGCCGCCCCATAACGAAGACGGGGCGGGTGGAGCACATGTCTACGCCCCATGGTGGCTGCATCCGGACCAGGCCGCGGCCAAGTTGGACTTCCCGCGCGGTTATTACATCGGCATGGGGCCCTCGCGACCCATGCCCGCGGCGGGCACCTTCAATTTCCTCGAATCCATGACCAAGGGAGCTTACGGCGTCCGCTTGAAGGAGGATGCGCGGCGATACTATGGATCCATGGTCGGATTCAGCGCCCGCGGAGAGATGATCCCGAACAAGGACTGTTACGCGGAGCTCGATCCGGTGGTGAAGGATCGCTGGGGCAGCCCGGTGCTCCGGTTCCATTGGAAGTGGTCCGACCATGAACTTCGGCAGGTGGCGCATATCCAGCGGACGTTTGCCGAGGTTATTTCCGCCATGGGTGGAAAACTCGGCAAACGCGCCGCCGATCCGACGGGCCGCAACGCCATTTCCCAGGCCGGCACGATCATCCATGAGGTGGGAGGCGCCATGATGGGAGAAAAGCGGGAGACGTCCGTCACCAACCGGTTCTCGCAGGTCTGGGACGCGCCCAACATCATCATGGCCGATGGCGCCACGTTTTGCTCCAACTCGTACAAGAATCCCACGCTGACGATCATGGCGCTGGCCTGGCGGGCGGCCGATCATGCCATGGAGGGGATGAAAAGGGGGGACCTGTAGGGTCGCCATGAAACACGCATTGCCGCGTTGGAGTCTGGCCGCCTTTCTGTTGATTACCGCGCCGGCGGGCGCGGCCCTGGAGGTGCCCTACATCTTTCAGGATCACATGGTGCTGCAACGGGGAATTCGGGCCCCGGTCTGGGGAAAGGCGGCGCCGGGCGCCGAGGTTCATGTCACCCTTGGATCCGAGCACGAATTGCGCACCCAGGCGGATGCTCAGGGACAATGGAAAGTGGATTTCAAAGGATTGAAGACCCGCACGACCGGGACGCTCCTCACCATCAGCAGCGGGACGGAGCGGATCACCATCAGGGACGTCCTGGTGGGCGAGGTGTGGTTCGCCAGCGGCCAGTCGAACCTGGCGCACCCTCTAGAATTTTCCAACGGAGGCAGGGAGGAGGTGGTCAGGCACAGCGATCCACACCTGCGTGTCTTCACCGTCGGGCTGACGGCGGCCCCGGAACCCCAGTTCAACGCGACCGGCAAGAGCGCCGCCTTCAAAGAGCTTTCACGATGGTACTCCGCCATCGACAGCCAGGCGCTTCGTTTCGGCGGCACCGTCTACTATTTTGGCAAGAACCTCCGCGCCTACCTGGGCGAAGTGCCGGTGGGCATCATTCAGTGCGCGGTGGGAGGGAGGCCCATTCAATCCTTCTGTGCGCGGGAGGCCCTGTTGAAGACCGATCTCGGCCGCCGCCAGCTCGAGGCGTGGCGGAAACAGATCGAAGATTGGGATTCGGGCGAGATGGAGCGAGGTTACCCCGCGAGGCTCGCGGCCTGGCGGGCCTCGGGCAGCGGGGACGCCGGCAAGCCGCGCCCACCCATGGATCCCCGGACGGACAACTGGGAGCCCACCGTCCTGTTCAACGGCATGGTGAGCGCGCAGATTCCCTACGGGCTCCGCGGGGCGATCTGGTATCAGGGCGAAAACAATACGAGGTCGGCGGAGGAGCCGCGTTTTTACGCCGAGACTCTGGCCAACATGGTCGGAGACTGGCGCCGGCGCTTCGGCCATGACTTCACTTTCCTGATCGTCCAGCTGGCCGGCTTTCGCGCCCCGGATACAAAACCGGAGCCGGTCGATCCGGAACGTGTCCACTACGGCTGGCCCTTCCTCCAGAACCAGCAGCGGATCGCGCACGAAATTATCAGCCGCTCGGGTCTCGTCGTGACGAACGATATCGGCGAAGTCGCGAACATCCATCCCGGCAACAAGCTCGAGGTGGGGCGTCGCCTGGCTCGCTGGGCCATGCACCTCGATTACGGCATGGAACTGCGCCCCGGCGGACCGCTGCTCGATCACGCGGAGTTCCGCGGCGCCGAAGTCGTCGTGTCGTTTCGCCATGCCCAGGGCCTCGGGACTAGAGACAATCGCGCGCCCGCTTTCTTCGACCTCGCCGGCGCGGATGGGAAGCTCCACTGGGCCGAGGCCCGCGTCGAGAATGGCGCCGTGGTGGTCTCGAGCGCGAAGGTGCCGGATCCTGTTCAGGTCCGCTATGCCTGGTCGAGCATGCCGGCCGCGGCGAATCTGGTGAATGACGAGGGCCTGCCCGCCAGCTGCTTCCTCGCGACGAGGGAGGACCCGCGGGGTCGCGGGGATGCGCGGGTCGAGCCATGAAACCTGACCCCGGGGGCGAACGCGCGGATCCACTTTTTATTCCAGACCAATTCCACTCCAACCTGTCATGCGTGCCCTCCCGACTCTGACGTACCGCGTTCTCTGCGCCGCTTTCATGCTCGTCGCTCTCGGTCCCCCCGCTTCGGCCGCCGAGCCGCGAGCCACGTCCGCAGGCGGGGAGACCGGCGCCATCACCGGCGACGTGCGCAATGAAGTCACCGACCAGTTCCTCAACAAGGCGAAGGTGAGCGTGGTCGGCTCCAATCAAACGGTGTTCACCGATAGTTTCGGTGTTTTCCGCCTGGTGAACGTGCCGAGCGGCCCGGTGGAGCTGGAGATTTTCTACACCGAGCTGGACGCAGCGCGGGTCAAGGTGGATGTGCCCAGGGGCGGCGTCGTGCATCAATCCATCGCCCTGACCAGCGCGGCCCGCTATGGGGCCAACGCCGCCTCCCTCAAGCTGGATCCCTTCGTCGTTTCCGCGGACAAGGAGACTGACGCGCAGGCCATCGCCACCAACGAGCAGCGGTTTTCGCCGAACATCAAGAACGTGATGTCGACCGACGCGCTCGGCGACGTCCTCGGGAGCAGCGTGGGCGAATTCCTGAAGTTCATTCCCGGCGTCACGGTCGAGTATGACAACGCCGATATTTCCAACGTTTCGGTCCGCGGGCTGGGCGGGGACAAGACCGGGGTCACGATCAACGGCGCCCCGGGCTCGAGCGCGTGGGTGGCCGCCTCGCGCGCGGTGGATTTGCGCTCCATGGCGCTCAATGACATCTCGCGGATAGAGGTAACCAAGGCGCCGACTCCCGCCACGCCCGCGGACGCGCTCGGGGGTTCCGTGAATTTCGTGAGCAAGAGCGCGTTCGAACGCAGCCGCCAGGAACTGCGCCTGGGCGTGAGCTTGTCGGGCAGCAGCGACGCGATGACCCTCAATCAAACCCCGACGTCGTATATGGACGAGATGACGTACAAGATCCGCCCGGGGTTCTCGGTCGACTATACCTGGCCGATCTCCAAGCGCTTCGGCATCGTGCTCACGGGACTGAGCAACGATGTCTATTCCGAATCCGTGGCCCGGCAGGTCAATTGGATCGGCGCCGGCACGGGCACCAACGCGGTCAATGCCTCGCTGAGCAACCCCTTCGTGCGATCCTACCAGATCATGGGCGGCTACCGGACGCTGACGCGAAATTCGTTCAGCCTGAAGGCGGACTGGAAGGTCACGGCCAACTCCGTGCTTTCCTGGAGCTCCATGTTCAATCGCTCGACCACCCGGATCGGGAATTCCTCGCTCACCTTCGACACCGGCACCATCGGCACCCCGCTGGTCGCCGGAGGCGTGCCGATGACCTGGGGCCCGACCTTCACCGAAGGCGCCACGGGTCGCGGGTCCTACACCATGAGCAACAACGCGCAGAAGATCCCGGTGGTCTCGGACACCCACAGCCTGAACTACCGCTTCGACGACGGGCGCTGGCGGGTGGATTCGGGTATTAGTCGTTCCGATACAACCATCGACCGGATCTACGCCGATGCGGGCTTCTTCTGGCAGATGATCGCCATCAACCGGAATCCCGTGCGGATTCGCTACGTGGCGGGCGAAGAGGCCGGGTGGCCGGCGGCGGTGGAGGCGTACGACAACAGCAACCAAGTCGTGGACTGGCGCCGGCTCAGCAACTATCGGGGCTCGAACGCGCAGACGGGCGAGACCCATAACACTTCGCGCGCGGACAACGCCTTTCTCAACGTGCGCCGCAGTTTCGAGCTCTTCCCGTTTCCCACGGCCCTCCAGGCCGGCGGCTCGGCGCGGAAGCAAGTTTTCGATTCCCGGCCCTCCAATCCGCGCTGGGATTTCACTGGCCCGGACGGTGTTTCGGGCGCGACCGCGTCGGTGGAGCCATTCGCCAGCCAGGTGTTTAGAGGCGATTTTCACTCCGATCCGCTTTTCATCGGCACCCAGTGGATGTCGCCCAGCCGCGCCTGGGAGGCGTACAAGTCGAATCCCCTCCTGTTCACGAAAACCGCCGCGCAACGGTTCACCACCGAGAACGGCCGGATCAACGGCTCGGAATACTTCAAGGAAACGGTGGCGTCCGGCTACATCCAGGGAGAAGCGAGTTTTCTGGAAAACCAGCTGCGGCTGCTGGGTGGCGTGCGTTACGAGCGAACCAGGAATATGGGAATGGGCGCCCTGGTCGACTCGGACGCGGTCTGGCAGCGGGACGCCAATGGCAACTACGTCCGCAATGCCGCCGGGGCGCGGGTGCGCAGGCCCGAAGCCGGCGCGGCAAACTCGGTGGAGGAATTGGCGGTCACCCGCACAGAGCGCGGAGCCATTGCCCGGCGCACGTTTGACGGATACTACCCGAGCATGCACGTGACGTATGAGCCCAAGGAGGGCTTCCTCGCGCGGGCCGCCTACGCCCGGAGTTACGGGCGACCGAATCTCACCGACATCGTGCCGCGGACGGTGGAGAACCCCGCCGATCTCGCGCCCGGCGCGCCCGTGCCGCCGTCCGGACGCGGCAGCCTGACCATTCGCAACACGGCGCTGAAACCCTGGACCGCGGACAACTACGACCTCTCGTTCGAGTATTACGCCCAGAAGGGCGGCATGGTCAGCGCGGGTGTTTTCCTGAAGGAGATCAAGAACTTCTTCGGCGCCCAGACGCGGCTCGCCACCGCGGCCGACCTGGCCGAACTCGGGCTCGATGGAAGCTACCTAGATTGGACCGTGACCACCAACTTCAATGCCGGCGACGCCCGGATCAGGGGCGCCGAGTTCAATCTACGCTACCCTCTGCGCGCGCTGGGACATTTTGGCGAATTCTTCACCGTCTTCGCCAACGCCACCCGACTGGAGCTAGACGGCGGCCCAAATGCAAATTTCACCAGCTTCATCCCGCGGAGCGCAAATTGGGGGGTCACCTTCAGCCCGCGCAAACTCAACCTGACCGCACGCTGGAACTACCGCGGTCTGGACAAACGACTGGGACAGCCCGCCTTTGGCGCGGATGGATACGAGTACATCGAAGCCCGCACCATGCTCGACGTCAGCGCCAGCTATCTCCTGACCCGTCATTTTTCCCTCACCGCCAGTGTCTCCAATCTGCTCGACGAGCCGTTGGTCAATCTGCGTTACGGTTCGGCCACTCCAGACTACGCCCGCGTCTACTGGGTGCGAAAGCTCGGCGCCCAGTTTGCGGTCGGGGTGCGAGGCGTGTTTTGACCGTTTGCCGGCAAAAAGCTCTTACCATGATGCGCATCGCGAACCCTGCCCTCCGCTGTGTCTTGATTGTCTTCGCCCTGTCCATCGCGGGGCGCGCGGCGCCTCCCGTGGCGCCCGCGGGACTCCAGCTGTACAGCCTTCGCCTCCAGGCCATGCGGGATATGCGCGGCGCGCTGGATCAGGCCCGTTCGCTCGGGTTCAGGGAGATTGAGATCGCGGGGACAGGCGCGCTTTCGGCCGCGGATTTCGCGCAGGAACTGCGCGCGCGCCGCTTGACGGCGATCGGAGCTCATACGCGTTACGTGCAGCTCCAGAAAGGCATCGCGGGGGCCATTCTGGAGGCGAAGACGATTGGGGCGAAATATGTGATCACGTCCCTGCCCAAGCCGATCGTGGCCCAGGTGACGGATGAAAACGGCGTAGGCGAAATCGCGCGGCTTTTCAATGAATGGGGCGAGGCCTGCCGGGAGGCGGGGCTTCAGTTTGCCTGCCACACTCATGGGGCGGAGTTCTATAAAGTCGCGCCGAATGACGAAACGATCTTTGACGTGCTGATGCGCAAGACCAAGCCGGAGCTGGTGGCCCTGGAAATGGATGTCTATTGGGTGTTCCTGGCCGGGCAGGATCCGGCGGAGTTGCTGCGAAAAAACCCGGGCCGCTGGCAGCTGATGCACCTCAAGGATCTGCGCAAAGGAGTGGGCACGGGCGTGGGCGCGGTGAGCGCGCCGGCCACCGACAATGTCGCCGTCGGCGAAGGGCAGATCGACTGGCCTGCGGTGCTCGAGGCGGCGCGGGCGGCCGGCATCAGGCATTATTTCATCGAGGACGAATCGGCCAGCCCGCTGGACAACATCCCTCGTTCCCTTGACTACCTCCAGCGACTGGACGTCGGGCGGGCGGAAAAGCGGCCACGCGATCGATGAGACGCGTCATGGCCACGCGCGCGATTCGCTGGCTGGCCGGCCTTGCGAGCGGGCTCTGCTGCTTCTGCGTCTCGCCGACCGCCGCGGCGCGGAAGCCCAACCTTGTCGTCATTCTGGCGGATGACCTGGGCCGGGCGGATTATTCAGGCTACGGCACCCGGGACATCAGGACACCCAATATCGACCGCGTGGCCAGGGAGGGGATCACGTTCAACCATTTTTACGCCAACTCCTGTGTCTGCTCACCCACGCGGGCGGCGCTGCTGACCGGCCGCCATCCCGACCGGGTGGGCGTGCCCGGGGTGATTCGTGATGAATCGCCGAACAATTCATGGGGCTACCTGGCGCCGGGCGCAACGCTGCTGCCCCAACTGTTGAAGGCGGCTGGGTATCACAGCGCGATTATTGGCAAATGGCACCTGGGGACCACCGCGCCCAATACCCCGCTGGATCGCGGATTCGATCACTTCCAGGGCTTCCTCGGGGATATGATGGATGATTATTGGACGCACCTGCGAAACGGCCGAAACTATCTCCGGCAAGGGCGCGACCCTATCTCGCCCCAGGGGCACGCCACCGACCTGTTCACCACCTGGGCCTGCGACTATCTCGCCAGTCGCGAAAAGGCAGGCGAACCTTTTTTCCTCTATCTTGGCTACAATGCCCCGCACAGCCCGATCCAGCCTCCCCCGGACTGGCTCGAAAAGGTGCGCAAGCGTGAGCCCGCGATGTCCGACAGCCGGGCCCGCCTGGTCGCGTTGATTGAACACATGGACGACGGTATCGGGAAAGTTCTCGCCGCGCTTGACCGTCATGGGCACGCGCGGGACACCCTTTTGATTTTCACTTCGGATAACGGCGGGGTTCTGCCGCTCGGCGCCAACAACGGTCCGTGGCGGGGCGGGAAACTCCACATGCACGAGGGCGGACTGCGGGTGATCGGGCTGGCGCGCTGGCCGGCGCGCATCGCCCCCGCGAGCGCCACCGAGCAGCGGGCCCTTTCGATGGATATATTCTCCACCTGCTGTGAGGTGGCGGGCGTCGAGCCGCCGAGCGATACTGACGGAGTCAGCTTCCTGGGCGCGCTGTTGAAAGGGACGGAGGATGCCGGACGAGACCGCGGGATGTATTTCGTCCGCAGGGAAGGAGGCGCGGCCTACCTGGGGAAGACCAGCGAGGCCTACATCGATGGGGACTGGAAGCTCGTGTTGAACAGCCCGTTTGCGCCGCCGGAGCTTTACAATCTCAAAGATGATCCGGGGGAGACCCGGAATTTGGCAAAAGAGGAAGCCAGCGTCTTCCAACGCCTGTCCGGCGCGCTGCAGCGGCAGATTCAGCGGGGTGGCGGGACTCCCTGGCAGCAGCTTGCCCCAGCCCCAACGCGGTGAAGGTTTCCGGCGCCGCGAGGCGGTACGACGGTGGCGGCCTGGCCGTAGCGGGCGCGATATTCCGAGGGACTGCACTTTGTCACTCGCCGAAATGCCTTGTTGAAGAAGGAAATATGCGGGAATCCATTGGCCAGGGCGATATCGATGATGGCATGGTCGGTCTTGACCAGCTCATGGCAAACCGCGTCGATGCGGACCTGCTGGATGAAGTCGCTGAGCGATTTGCCGCAGCGATTGCGGAACTGGCGCGAGAATGTCGGCTTCGTCATGCGCGTAACCTGCAGGATTTGCTGGCGGGTGATCTGTTCGCGAAAATGAATCAGCACATAGCGGACCGCCGCCTGCATCGCCTGTTGGTGGCGGCTTTCGTGAGGCAGCGGCACGGAGTTTTCGGAGATGAAGGCGCGCTCCCCAGCCGGGGTGGCGGCGCAGGCGGCGAGGATGTCGAAGAACAGGCCGAGGCGGCGCAATCCGTCCGCCTCCAGCACCTGCCGCACCATGGCTTCGACCCGCCGCGCGGTGAGGCCCGTGAATTGGATTCCGCGGGCGGCGGATTGGAAATAGCCGACGAACTGCTCCGCCTCGGGAAAAGCCCAGAACGGGTGC
>Ga0194134_10005670_pt1 | contig 11671 bp, 10 predicted proteins | sample TA2KigOff0mmetaG_FD_148602 | JGI IMG/M metagenome (GOLD analysis project Ga0194134, IMG submission 148602) | Freshwater microbial communities from Lake Tanganyika, Tanzania - TA2015056 Kigoma Offshore 0m | ecosystem: Environmental > Aquatic > Freshwater > Lake | place: Tanzania: Lake Tanganyika... | reverse complement strand
CTGGGCGGCCGAGGCAACCAGCTACCCGACGGAGCTTGCGGAACTTTGCCTTATGCACAGCGTGGGCAGCGCAGTCTACCGAGCGTACCAGCGCAGCGACCTATTCGAAAAGCGTCGCCAAATCATGACTGACTGGAGTGAGACAGCGTTTAAAGGCACTGAAGAGATCCTTGCGATCAAATAACCCCACCCCCACAACTCCCGGAAATCCCCCTCGGCTGACCCCACCGGGGGGTACCCCCCAATTTTGGTTGATGGTACCTAGTTCAACCCTTGCATCTTAATCTGCTCAAACGATGGACCAGTTAAAGGAAGACCGTGAAAAAAGAGGAATTGATAGCCTTACTGCAAGACTCGCAGTTACCGGAATTTTGTATCACCGACGCCTTTGTCGCTCAGATGCTCAAGAAATCAAACCAGGAAATTAATGCCGAAATTTCTGATAGCAATAAGTTTTGGGATGGTCAGTCTGCCCAGCATCGGTGGAGAAGATGCTGAACACAGGTGCTTATTTACGAAATCTACCTTGGGTTCCGGCCAGAGTACAAAACCCAGTTGGCTACAATCGCCGGTACTTGGTCTGAGGAGACTGAGCAGTACCGGCCAGAGTACAAAACCCAGTTGGCTACAATCGGAGAAGCCGGGGTACTTAGAACGTAGAACTCGAGAAGTCGATCCGTTTTATACAGCGGCTTACTCGGTAAGAAGTCGATCGGCCTCTCACGGCGGCTTCAGGTTTTGAGCGTCACAATGATCTTTCCAATCGGCCTGCCGCGTTCTTGTCGCGCGTGAGCATCGGCAATTTTGTCTAAGGGCCAGCGGCTATCGATTCGATGAATGAGTTTGCTCGACTGCACCCCTTTTTGCACAAATAAAGCCGCTGCGAGCTTGCTGGGCTCTGGCACCGAGAAAATTGCGACGCCACACAGCCGAATGTTGCGTTGTGCGAAGGCCATCCAATCAAGCGTTGGCCTTGGGTTGCTGGCTGTTCCAAAGCTCACGATGGCGCCGTTTACCGCTGTGATGCGCGAGGCAACATGAAGATGCGCACCTAGATCGACATCAATAAACGTATTGACTCCTTTCCCGCCGGTCAGCTCAAGAACCGCCTCTGCAAGGTCATCTCTGTCCGTATTGATCACGTGATCGGCGCCTGCTTGCGCAGCGTCTTGTTCTTTCCGTGTTTCGCCGCGAACTGCTGCAATCACGCGCAGGTTCATAAGTTTGCCCAGCTGAACAGCATAGTTGCAGACCATACCGGCAGCTCCGGTCACTAAGAGTGCATCGCCCTCTTTAGGCTCCGAGATCAGCAGGGAGTGACACGCAGTAATGGCGGGCACGCCCAGACAAGCGCCTTGCTCGAAATTGACTGCATCGGGCAGCAGCATCGCGCGAGACTGATCAACGCACACAAACTCTGCTGCGGTGCCTTGCCATTTATTGTGAAAACCCTCCCAGACCCAGACCCGGTCTCCGACTCGTTGTTGATCAACACTGGCGCCAACAGCGGCGATAACACCTGCGCCGTCATAGCCTGGAACGACAGGCTGATTGGGAATGCCGCCTCGAAGGCCAGCGCGGCGCTTGCAGTCTGTCGGATTGACGCCGTGTGCGTAGATACGAACCAGAACTTCGCTTTGTCTGGGCTTCGGTGCGAGTAGCTCTCCAACTTGGAGCACTTCTGCAGGGCCTGTCTGGGTGTACCAGGCAGCTTTCATGATCTCCTCCGACTTAAAAAATAATTAATCGAGAGTTCTAACTTGTTTTTTTGTGTGCACCCCTACGAAGACCGCCTTCTTGCCTTCGTTATTCATTCTCGCTCGACAAACGCAAAATAGGCGAGCACACAAACCGTGATATTCCTTATCTATTTTTTGTATTGCGGTCTTGCGTTGCAATATGAATAGTCATGTTTTACCTAAGGGTTCAAACCTATTGCGATTAAAAGACGTTGTGATACGATTTTTTGCGACGCAGCGAAGACTGTGAACAATAAAGCAATAACAACTGTTTATCTAACGACGTTATCCGAAGGGAGAGACATGCGGAAAAATCTATTAGCAGGTCTGTGTGCGGGAATTGCATTCACGCTGGCGCCATTGGCTGTCCAGGCACAGTCGACTGACATACAACGCATGAACTGGAGGTGGGCGCACTTCGCACCGCCCGCGTGGGGCTCTGCTCAAGCAGATCAGTTATTTGCCAAAGAAGTCGAGACGAGAACCGATGGGCGTGTAAAGACTCAGTTTTTTTGGTCGGGCTCGCTATTCGGGTTTGGGGAGTTGTTTGGCGCTGTGAGCAAAAATGCAATTGATGTGGCGAGCTTTGTGCCCTCCTATCATCCTTCGGAGTGGCCGATGATGTCGTTGGTCAACAGCCTTCCTATGGTCTGGACAGACCCGAAGCTTGCAATGAGAACGCAGGACTATCTCATCAAGAACAATAAAGCTATTCAGGCTGAGTTAAGGAAGTACAACCTGACGCCGATCCTTCTCCATGGCCTGCCGATCTACCGGCTTCAGTGCACGATGCCAATCCGGAAGATTGAGGACCTGCGTGGCAAGCGAATCCGAACCTTCGGTGATTGGCCCCCGTATATCATGGAAAAGCTCGGGGCAGTGCCCGTCAATATCCCTTTGGGTCAGATTTATGAAGGGCTGCAGAAGGGCACTCTTGATTGTGGCTACAACCCTGTCGAGAACGCTGGGTTCTTGAAGCTCTCGGAAGTAGCCAAGTTCTGGAGCGACATTGATTTCGGCGCGATTGCGGCGTATACAACCTTCATGAACACTGGTCAGTATCAAAAGCTTCCTGACAGCCTTAAGAAGATTTTTACGGACTCATCGAATGTTGCCATGCAGTTTGAGATGAACAACTTTGAGCCGCTTGAAAAGAAGTGGCTCAGCGATGCTCAGGCTGCCGGGGTGACCTTGGTCAAGTTTGAGGATCAGGCAAAGCTGCGGGCGATGTTCCCCGACATGCTCGGTGTGTGGGAAGAGACCATGTGCAAACGAAACATGTGTCCTGAAGCCAAGAGTGTTGTTGCGGATATTCGCAAGCTTCTGAAAGAAGCCAAGCGTTAATCATCGCCAAGAACAGGCCGGGTCTTAAGCCTGGCTTGTTCTTTGCTTTTTGTTTCGTTCACTTGATGTAGTCTTTCTGCCTATGCAGTTTCTGATCCGTTTCATCGATCGGCCGCTTGGCCTTGCGATTCGCTCGGCGATGTGGCTGTCTGGATTTTCTGTGGTGTTAATCATCGCTATAAATTCCATTGACACGGTGGGGCGTGCTTTTTTTTCTGCTCCGCTTGTAGGAGCGGTTGAAATGACAGAATTGTTCTTGGCGATTTGTATTATTCTCGCAATTCCGTTTGCGCAGCGGTCCTGCGCACACATTCGAGTAGACCTGTTTGACCGCTTCTACGGCGAATTGCAAAGGAAAGTTGTCAGCACGTTTTCCTTGTTGGTCTGCCTGACCATGTTTGCCATTCTCACAGTGATGGCGTTTGAGAGCGCCAAAACCTCGCTTGCCACCTTTGAATCCTCTGCCGGGTTTCTTCGGGTTCCAATCTGGATCGGCAAGGCATTGGCGTTTCTCGGCTTTTCTTTGGCAACTGCGCAGGCGGGCTTTGAGCTGCTGAGCTTTGTCGGCTCCAAGGGGCGCTCGGCTAAGCAAGACGGCACCCATGCAGTGACGCATTAACGCCTATGGGCCAGTCAACGATTGCCGCTCTCGGCTTGCTTGGAATGCTCGTCATGCTCTTTACGGGCATTCCGGTTGCAGTTGCAATGTTGTGTGCCGCCTTCGTGGGCCTCTGGTTAAGCGCCGGCCTGCTTTTCGCACTGACAAACTTTGCTACCTTGCCCTACGCGGCCGCAAGTAACTTTAACTTTGCGGCGATTCCCATGTTTGTGGCCATGGGAATTATTTTTGGCAAAAGCGGTATGGCGGCTGCGCTTTTTAGGGCAGCAGATATTTGGCTCTCGAAGATGAGAGGCGGGCTTTACATGGCCGTGGTGCTTGCATCCGGCGCGTTCGGGGCGATTAACGGTTCGACGATCGTGGGCTCTGCGTTGTTTACAAAGATTGCGTTGCCCGAAATGCTCAAGCTCGGCTACAACCGAGCGCTATCGGCGGGCTGCATAGTGGGTGCGGGAACGTTTTCGGCCATGATTCCGCCTTCAATCACCATGGTGCTCTATGGCCTTTTAACGGGCGAATCGATCGGTCGAATCTTGATCGCAGGCATTATTCCGGGGCTATTGACGATTGGTGTGTACCTGATCGGAATATTTTTCTTTGTTCGAATCCGCCGAGACTGGGCTCCCCCCGCTAATCGCGAATTCTCAAGCGCGGACAGGCTGCAAAGCCTTGGCGCGATCATCCCGGTGAACTTAGTCTTCATTGTGATCACTGGAGGCATTTACGCCGGGCTCGTTGCACCCGCATCGGCAGGCGCAGTCGGTGCGCTATGCGCCTTTATTATCGCCGTGGCGATGCGCAAGCTTCGATGGCTTGACTTTACCGATTCTATGCGTGAAACCGCGACCACGACTGCGGTATTGTTCTTTATTGTCATTGGCGGGCTGGCCTTCTCTCGATTGCTGCTCGTCACCGGAACAGTCAATTCCCTTATTAATTTCATCGAGGCATCGGAAATAGAGCCGTGGATGGTGATGTTGTGCATCATTCTCGGCTATGTGGTGCTTGGCTGCATCATGGATTCAATTTCCATGATGGTTATGACAGTGCCGATCGTCCACCCTTTGGTTGTTGGCCTCGGCTATGACCCTATCTGGTTTGCGATCATTATGGTCAAGCTCATAGAGCTTTCTGTGATTACGCCGCCTGTTGGCTTAAATTTGTACGCTGTTCAGTCAACGGCTAATGGATTGGTATCGGGCAAAGAAATCTTCAAAGGGGTTGTGCCGTTTATTGCTCTGGAGCTAATCATACTGTCAATACTTGCTGCGTATCCGGGTTTGACGCTGTTTTTACCCAATCTGATGATGAACTGACAAGTTGTCTAAGTGTATTTAGTAATGGAGGAAAGATTGAAGAAGTATGAACTGTTTATCAATGGCGAGTTCGTGACAAAGTCGAATCAAGAGTATTTCCCTGCGATCAACCCGTACACACAGCAGCCCTGGGCGAGCATCCCGGCGGCTGATGATCAGCAGGTCTCTGAGGCGATCGCTGCTGCTCGTGCTTCTTTTGACTCAACCTGGTCGAAAACCAGCGGTATTCAACGTGCGAAGCTTCTGAACAAATTGGCCGATCTGCTGGAGGCCGATGCCGCCAATATGGCCAATCTCGAGAGCACCGACAACGGCAAGGTGATCCGTGAGACCAGCAGTCAAATGTTGTTTGCCGCAAGGCAGTACCGGTTCTTCGCCGGCCTGGCGGACAAGCTTTTGGGCAAAGTCATTCCGCTTGACCAGCCGAATGTCTTTGACTACGCAACCCGTGAGCCGCTCGGTGTTGTTGTGCTGATCACGGCATGGAACTCCCCAATGGGGCTTTTATCGAACAAATTAGCCCCTGCTCTCGCAGCCGGAAACTCGGTGGTCGTTAAGCCCTCAGAGCATGCCTCTGCCACAACTCTTGAGTTTGCTAAATTTATCGAACAGGCCCGATTTCCAAAAGGCGTCGTTAACGTTGTGACTGGAGATTACCGGGTCGGTAAGGTGCTCCTAAACTCTGCGCGAATCGATCGCGTGAGTTTCACTGGAAGTCCCACAGTTGGGCGTGAGATCGCTGCGCAAGCAGGAAGGACATTAACGCCAGTAACGCTTGAGCTGGGGGGAAAATCGCCCAATATCATTTTCGAAGACGCCGACATCGACAAGGCTGTAGTGGGGGCGTTTGCAGGAATTTTTGCAGCCACTGGGCAGACCTGTATTGCAGGATCACGGCTGCTTGTACAGAAATCTGTTTACAACGCCGTTGTCTCCAAGCTGGTTGAGAAATCGAAGCATATTATTCTCGGTAACCCCATCGACTTTAAGACAGAGATGGGAACACTTGCGAATGAGCCCCAATTTGAAAAAGTCATGGGGTCAATCAAAAACGGCATCGAAGAGGGCGCCAAGCTCGTAGCCGGCGGGAGGCGGGCTCAGGGTCCAGGCCTGGACAAGGGTTTGTTCGTAGAGCCGACAATCTTCGCCGACGTTGACAATGTCTCTGTATTGGCACAAGAGGAGATTTTTGGACCCGTGTTATCGGTCATTTCATTCCAAAATGAAGAAGAAGCGATCGCAATCGGAAACGATACACGCTATGGCTTGGCTGCAGGGATCTGGACAACCAATCTGAACCGGGCGATGCGTGTCTCGAAGGCGATCGTAGCCGGTAGTGTCTGGGTAAATACCTACCGTGCGGTCGCAGTGCAAGCGCCATTTGGCGGATTTAAAGAAAGCGGATTTGGAAGAGAACGAAGTGACTGGGCGCTCGATGAATTTCTAGCGGCCAAGAATGTAATGATTGATTTTTCCGATGAGGCAAGAGATCCGTTTGCGATAAAAATTTAGGAGCCGTTATGACAGATCGTTTTGACTTGGTGGTAGTGGGCTGTGGAGTGGCGGGTTTGTCGACAGCCGTCTCCGCGTCAGAGAGTGGGCTGAGTGTGGCAGTCATCGAGCGGGCACCGTTTGAAGAGCGTGGCGGAAACACGCGCTGGACCGAAGCCTTGATGCGAATGAAAAATGAGGAACAGGTCGCGGATGATTTTGAGGAGCACTTTTCCGCAAACTCAGGGTTTAATCTTGACCCAAGCCTTGTGCAAGAGGCGATTCTGCCCAACGAGAGCCGATCACAGATTGTCCGTGGCCTGAGCTTTACAGACCCCGAGCTAATTTTTACTCTCGCAGACAAGGCGCCAGAGTCTTTGGCATGGCTTAAGAAGTTCGGCATCAAGTTCTCAGACATGCCCACGTACCTGATTACGCAAAGTACAACCCGGATCATGCCAGTGGGAGGTGGGCTTGCCTTGGTGGAAGCGCTCGGAAAAGCGGCAGAAGATAATGGCGTGAAATTTTTCTATGAGACAACCGCAAACAAACTAATTCTCAACGACTCAGGCGAGGTGTCGGGCGTGGAAGTGACCGATGGCCAAGGAACCAGAAAGAAGCTTCACGGGCATGTAATGCTTGCGTGTGGCGGTTTCGAGGGTAACCAAGAAATGCAGGCCCACTATCTGGGCAACAGAAGCAGGTTTATTCGGCCAGTCGCAAGGGGCGGTTACTACAACAAAGGCGAGGGCATTCGAATGGCCCTTGCAGTGGGTGCCGCACCCTGTGGGGATTTCTCCGAGTATCACGCTGAGCCGATCGATCCACGGTCAGGCGTTTCTGAGCCGATTGTGTTTGTGTTTCCGTATGGAATACTGGTGGATAAAAACGGTGAACGGTTTATTGACGAAGCATCAAACACTGTGGATGCCGTCTATGAGCAGGTTGCGCGGGACATCAGCGAAATGCCAGGCGGAGTTGCCTACTGTATCTGCGACAGCAAGCTCGACCTCGTGCCGAATTGGCAGCGTACAGTCAGAAGTGATCAGCCCCCAATCGTGGCCGACAGCCTTGAGGAGCTTGCCGGCAAACTTGGCATCAGGGCAGAAAACCTCAAAGCCACAGTTGAAAAGTTCAACAGCTGCACCCGTCCAGGTGAGTTCAAACCTCTTGTAAAAGATGGTGTGAGCACCGTGAATCTCGACCCTCCTAAGTCGAATTGGGCGTTGGCCCTTGACAAGCCGCCCTACCGGGCGTGGCCCATAAGCTCTGCAAACTGCTTTACTTTCGGAGGGTTGCGCTGCAACTCGAAAGCTCAGGTGCTTGATGCGGATGGCAAGCCAATTCGTGGGCTGTACGCCGCTGGGGAGACCATGGGTCTGTATTACGGTCGTTACACGGGCGCAACGTCAGTGCTCCGCGGCTTGGTATTCGGAAAAATTGCTGGAAAACATGCAGCTGAGAGCAAGGGGGAGCTCGTGGGTGAGGGGGAACATGCGGCAGCTTGACACCAAAGAGCCTATAAGGCTTGCGATTCTTGACGACTACCAAGGAATTGGGCGCTCTTTCGTCAATTGGGCCTCCCTCAAGAATCTCTCTGTTGTGAGCTTCAAGGACCACGTTCACAGCGAGGATGAACTTGTTGATCGCTTGGTGGATTTCGATGTGGTGATGCGGATTCGCGAACGGACTGAGTTCACCCGAAGCGTTTTGTTACGGCTCCCGCGGCTTAAGCTGATACTTGCGACTGGCATGCGTAATGCAAGATCGCTGGATCTCGCCACGACTGATGAACTTGGCATCACGGTGTCTACAACCGATGCATTGCATCAGACAACCGTTGAAGTGACATGGGCGCTGATCCTTGGCCTCTTTCGAGGCTTGGCGGCCGAAATTGGCTCCTTGCGGGCAGGTGGCTGGCAGGTTAGCTTCGGCGCTGGACTTGCTGGAAAGACGCTTGGAATTATTGGCCTTGGAAATATGGGTATTCCGGTCGCCAAAATAGGCCAGTTATTCGGCATGAACGTCATCGCCTGGAGCCGAAATCTCACTCAGGAACGCGCGTCGCAACACGGCGTTCGGCAGTCGAGCTTTGAGTCGCTTCTCAAGGAATCAGATGTGGTGACGATGCACCATCCGCTCACAGACTTTAGTGTAGGGCTAATCGGAAGAGAAGAAATTTCGAAAATGAAACCCTCAGCTTTTCTAGTGAACACTTCTAGGCCTCACATAATCGACGAGCCTGCTCTCATCGAGGCTCTCACAAACAAACGAATCGCAGGCGCCGGACTGGATGTGTTTCTGACGGAGCCACTGCCCGCATCTCATCCCTTCAGGGTGTTGCCCAATGTCTATGCGACCCCGCATATTGGGTTTGTAACCGCCGAAAATATGGCGATTTTTTACGAAATGTCGCTGGAGAATTTGTGCGCCTTTATCAACGGAAACCCGGTCAACGTCATTACCTCAAAAGAGCCTTTTCTGCAGGACTCACAGGTCGCAAAACAGATGCACGCAGGCGGTGCGCTACGGTAACCGAGCTGTTAGGGAGAGCAGATGCCCGCTGGCAGTGGTAGCTCGACAAACGGAGCATGCTGCTGCCCCCCATACACATCGGAATCGAGGAAATCGCCCGAAGGCACTCTGCGAGGAATCGTGACTTTGATGGCTCGAGCGCAGGGGTAAAACATTATCTTGACCTGATCCGCTGGCAGCTTATAAACGCGCGATACCCACTGCGCGTTTATCAGGTTGGCTGCTTTTACGCACTCAAATTTTTCCTGATCCACAAAGAAGATATCAAAAGTGAGCTCAAAAGGCCCCGCATTCTTGCTTCTGATCAGTTTGGTGACTTCCCAGAGTTTCATGGCCAACGTTAGATTCTTATGTATTCGATTGGAAATAGCTCGAGCGGGCTGTTCGGTATGATGACATGGTTCATGTTGAATCGGTACAGCGGCCCTTTTGAGGTTTCAGGCGGAGAGAAGGGGAAGGCCAGCGTGGTGATTAATCCCGTCCACTCTGGCACCGGAAAGTGGAGCGCGAAATGGCTGATTGTTTTGGCAATCGACTTGGAGAGATCCTGGGTGTGAGCAACAACCTGAAATAGGAGACCCACCTCGTGGGCGCTTGTTTGTACGGGCTCTGTGACACCCATTGTAAAGTTTCTACCAATGATTTTTACCTGCATTTTGTACTTGGCTTTGACCTCGTTGGAATACATGGCCGCAATGCGATCCTCACAAGCCTCGAAAAGATTTTTAAGCCACGAATCGAGCTGCATAAGAATAACGGGATCTCGAACCGTGCCCAGGATGATTGTCTGATAGCCCGCAAGCGCTGATCCCTCAAGTTTAATTGTGTATTCGTCAACCGGCCTGAATCGGCTTCCGCTGACTTTCACCGCACGGTCGGAAATTGCCTCGTAGCTGCAGTCATAGGTGTCCAGAATGCCCCCCGGCTCGATAAGCTCGTAAGGGGATGCATTCTCGTAGAGATTGTGAGAGGCAACGCTCTCAGGATCACACCGATAGTCTGGGTTTGGTGGGTCGATTACAAAATGGTCGCTGCGAAGATAGGCAAAGTTGCAGTCAGGGTATTTTCTGTGGGTGACACAGGCGGCGCCGCATTCTAAAACCTTTGCGGCGTGCCAGGCGATTCCAGCGGGTATGCCTTCCATATGAGGCAGTGCTGCAAAAATTGAGGTATCGCTTGCCCGGCCTGCGATGATGACATCCGCTCCTCGGCCAAGCGCCTCGATAAACGGTTCAACGCCCGCCATTCCAACAATGTGGGCGCTGTCGTGAATTACGGTTTCGGTCAGATCTGGCGCATTGTCCAGGGCACGAATTTTCCCCTCGTGCAGCTTGCGAACGAGGTACTCTTTATCCTGGTCACTGTGAATGAACGCGAGCTTAAAGGATAGTTTCTCTTCGCGTGCGACCTCTAGCGCAAGTCGTTTCAGTCGCTCAAGATGGGGTTTCGCTCCTGCCGTGCATGCTGATCCGATAATTAAGGGGATCTTAAACTGCGTCCGGGCTATCAACAAGAGACGTAAATCATTTTTATACGCCTCTTCTGAAAACATGCTCTCACCAGACCCGAGGTAAAAAGGACCCGGATCTGTGGACCCGGAATCAACGCCGATGAAATGAGGGTTTCGTTCAAGCGCGGCTTTGAGGGTGGCGGGCTTAAAACCAGAGCCGAGCATGCCGGTTGCGGAGAGGACTCGGATTTCTTGCATCGTGTCTTGCTGCTGCCTTGCACTATTTTGTTTACAGACTATTGATAACGAAAAAACCCTTGCTGAATCGAGGATTTCTGGTTCTTCTTTAAGGCCCTGATCACACTGATCTCGAGTCTAGCCGCATTTATGCCTAGAGGAAGCGCATCGAGTCCTCAGAACTTCAGGAGTTATCGAAATCGCCGAGCCTGCGTCTAAATCGATCGCTGCTCGACCTGCGGTCCAGAGGGGGGTGCAGGAACTGACCGACCTACGCCGACCCCTGACAGACGCAAAGGCCATGGAAGTGCTTTTTGGCATCAAGCAAGCGAGGGCTCACTCATAAGTCAGCGCACCCCGACCCAGCAGTTTTTCATTAATGAGCAGCCGGTCATTAGCTTTTTCTGTTATTCCTAGAAAAGGAGCAACTTCGTTAAATCCCAGAGCAGGACGCTTCGAGCGAAACTTAACCTGATAAGGAATGTATCTCCCGGCAAGAGAGCGGTAGACGCCGTCTATGCCTTTAGAGTCACTTGGAAGATTGAGTGTCTCTCGTATTTCGACTGGGATATCGCCCACCAACCAGCTCTCCTCAGACTGCATGGCAGGCTGGGTGGCAAGGTAGGCCTCAACAAAGATTTCAAAGGCATCCCCCTGGGCCTTTGTACTGGTAGCAAGAAGGCCCGTTACCCGCTCTTCAAAGTCACGAAAGTTCTGAAGAGAATCAAATAAGCCTTGCGACAGAAATAGGGGCGCTTGGGAGTGTTTAGAGGCCATGTAGCACCGAACCAATTTGACTCTGGATTCTATAAGGAATTTTCGCTATCGAACCCATGAAGCTACAGTCCCGTCAATCCTGGAGAGCTATTTGGTAGCAATAATCTCCCCGTTCTTGAAACCATCTTTTTTCCTGATTAACTAAGTGATTGATTTTTCGACG
>Ga0194134_10005642_pt1 | contig 11718 bp, 13 predicted proteins | sample TA2KigOff0mmetaG_FD_148602 | JGI IMG/M metagenome (GOLD analysis project Ga0194134, IMG submission 148602) | Freshwater microbial communities from Lake Tanganyika, Tanzania - TA2015056 Kigoma Offshore 0m | ecosystem: Environmental > Aquatic > Freshwater > Lake | place: Tanzania: Lake Tanganyika... | reverse complement strand
CGATTGATGACGGGGCGCACCGTGATCGTCGTCGCGCACCGTTTGTCGACCGTGCAACGAGCCGACAACATCGCGGTGATCGTCGACGCCAAGGTCGCCGAATATGGCAACCACGACGATCTGCTCGCGCGCAACGGCCACTACGCCAGGCTCGCCCGCGCCTGGCAAAAATCTCACGCCCCAAGTTGAGCAGCGCTCGCGCTGCTAGCGCGCTTTAGATGTCGGCGAGAATGTGTTCGAGTCGAAGTTTGGGTTCGTCGGTCTCGAGACGTTGCAGGCGGTAGCGGTTCTCGAATAGCGCGACCAGAGCACCGTCGCCGTGCCGCAAGACTTGCACCCAGTCAAATAAAAGTAAAGATTCAGAACCCCAACTTCGTTGTGATTTGCGTAGGATCACGTGGTTTTGAGAGACATCAAATTAAAGTTTGGATCAAATAAAGGATATTGTAGCCATTGTCAAACACAGAAAGTTAAAAAAATGGTTTCAGAAGTAATACTCCCAAAATGGGGAATGACGATGCAGGAAGGAACGATTGCGCGTTGGTTGATAGAAGTTGGAGTGCGCGTCCACGAGGGTGATCCTTTGGCAATTGTTGAGACTGAGAAAGTTGAAACTGAGTTACTTTCACCAGCGAGTGGAATTATCTCTGAAATCATCGTACTCGCGGGCTCTACTGTTGAAGTTGGCGCAGTCCTTGCAATGATTGTCTCTGAATGACTCTAAAAGTTCTGGTCGTTGGTGGTGCCACTGGAATCGGAGCTGCAACGGTCAGGCGTTTTCGGCGAAGTGGTAATCAGGTTGTCGTGGCTGACATTAATGAACCTAAAGCAAAGGCCTTGGTTGAGGAAAACTCTGCAGGATTAGGTTTTTCAGTTTTTTCAGATATTTCAAAAGCGGGCTCACCGAAAGAAACTATTGATATCGCAGCAAATTTAATGGGTGGTCTTGATGTCGTTTTTGCTAATGCGGGAGTTCTTAAATCTGCACCACTTTTAGACTGGAGGTTAGAGGATTGGGAATACTCAATGGCTGTTAACTTGCGGGCCCCTTTTTTTCTTGCTCAAGCAGCGGTGCCCTTTTTACTTAAGTCGAGTAATGCATCAATAATTTTCACTGCGTCGACTGGAGCTTTTCGTGGTCATGCGGGTATGCCCGCATACCATGCTTCAAAAGCAGGCTTGGTTAATTTGGTTCGAGCTTTGGCCGATGAACTATCACCAAAAAACATTAGAGTCAACGCAGTATGTCCTGGTTGGATCGACACCCCATTCAATGACCCATATTGGTCATTTCAATCCGAACCAAGTAAAGCTCTCAAGCAACTTGAGCAGCAGATTCCCTTGCGTCGGCAAGGGCTGCCTGATGAAGTTGCCGCAGTTGTCGAATTTCTGAGCTCAGAATCTTCTAGCTATATCACTGCGCAAGCAATTGTGGTTGATGGTGGATATGTTTCAGTCTGAATTTATGGAGGTCAAATGAAACTCGAAAGATATCAAGCCACGATTACTCTTGACGCAGCACTGGAATTACTTTTGAATGTTCGCGAGATAGCAAATCAAAAGAATCGAAATTTGGCAATGGTAGTTGTTGATATAGGTGGCCGAGTTGTTGCGGCGCAAAATATGGATGGATCGCAAATTTCAGCAATGCGATTGGCAGAGGATAAAGCCTTTACTGCGGTAGCGTGTGGTGCGCCGACCGAAGCGTGGTCAGATTGCTCTAAGCCTGACGGTAGTGATTGGGGCCTAGCGTTGAGTGCCGGCGGCAAATTTATTGTATTTGCCGGAGGTTTACCAATAAGAATAAATGGCATTCTTCTGGGTGGTTTAGGTGTTAGTGGTGGGCCTGCCGAGATCGATCGATCATGTGGCGCAAGTGCTTTAGTTGCCACTGGTTTTGATTCAGTATAGAAATTGTGATTTTGTGTGAGTAAAAAATTATCCAGGGCGTCTTTCGCATCAGAAATCGATCGCATGCTTGAGGAGAGAATTGTCAGAGGAAAATTTAAGCCAGGTGAACGACTAATTGCAGAGTCAATCGCTCATGATTTTGGAGTCAGCCGAATACCTGTAAGGGAATCGTTTAGGGCTCTTGAATCTTCAGGTTGGATTGAAATAAAGCCGCATCATGGTGTGTACGTAAAAAGGTGGAGCCGAACCGAATTGCGCCAATTATTTGCAGTTCGCACCTTGATTGAAGGTGAGTCTGCAAGATTGTCTGCGACTCGATCAACAGCGAGACTGATAAGCGATCTAAACAAAAATGTTCAAAGATATGAGAAAGCTATCTGGGAGAAGTCACCATCAATTCCAGAGCTCAATCATGAATTTCATTCTTTGATAGCTAGCGCAAGTGGTAATGAGGTATTAAAAACAATTCTTGAAAGAATCAGCCGCAGAGTGCAATGGTATTTTTCAACAGTAACAATTTCACGAAGCGTAGATTCTGCTAAAGAACATCGTGAACTTGTTGAAGCAATTGATAAAAAAAATTCAAAAGCGGCAAAACATTTGATGATCTCTCATGTAGACCGAACTGAAGCCGCCATTGAATCAGTTCTGAAGCAACTAAACCCTGACTTGATTGATCCTTGATGCAAAACTTTGCAAATCAGCCAGTGAGAGGAGAAAATGGCTCAATTAGCGCCGCAAACCCATTGGCGGTCGGTGCCGCACTTGAGATTTTTTCACTAGGGGGCAATGCGGCAGATGCGGCTATTGCCGCTCAAGCAGTCCTTTGCGTTGTCGCACCTGAGGCCTGTGGTTTAGGCGGTGATGGCTTATCTTTGATAGCCAACTCGGCTGGTGAAGTCTTGGCTTTAAATGGAACTGGTAGGTGGGGTAACAAATCAAACGTCAATTTGCAATGCTCTGATGGGGGAAATAGTGTTACGGTCCCGGGGATTACGACTCAATGGAGTGAACTGTCATCCCGTTTTGGAAAGTTGAGTCTTTCGCAAACGTTGCAACCTGCGATAAAAATTGCAGAGGATGGTCACCGACTAACTTATTCAACTGCGAGGGCAGTTAAAGCTCAAAAAATTCGATTGATTAGTGGTGGAGCAAGCAATTGGTGTTTTTTTTCAGCTAACCTCGGAGATTTAATCAAGCAACCCTGTCTAGCTGAGTCGTTAAGGTCCGCAGCTGAAAACGGAAAAAATTGGATTCGTAGCGGCAGTGTCGCAAATCCAATCATCAATGCAGTGCGACGCTGTGGTGGTTATTTAGACTTCGATGATTTTGAGTCGCATGAGATTGAAGTTGGTGAACCTCCAAAAGTTAATTTCGGTGACGGCTGTCTAATGACTCAGCCCCCAATGTCGCAAGGGATACTGCTTTCGATGGTGGCAAACTTCGTCGATAAAGACGTCATTCGGGTTAAACGCTCAATCACAGACATTGAGTTGGACCATTTGCTGATTGAGCTCACCGAGGGTGTTTTCCAATATCGTGATCAAGTAAGTAAAGGCAAAGAATTATTGTCGTTTCAACTCAGTCCGAATAGAACTAAAGCGTCTAGAATTGGAGGCCCAAGGGCGTACCTTCATACTGCTGGTGTCGCTTCCGCTGACTCGGAGGGACTGGTAGTTTCTTCATTAGTAAGTGTTTTCGATGATTTTGGCTCCTGTATTTTTGTACCTGAAATTGGGGCAATCCTCAACAATAGAGCAGGGAGTTTTACGGCTGGAGAAAATCAGCCGCGCGTGAATGCTAGGCCCGTTCACACTCTTGCCCCAGCAATTTGGTCTGGGTCATTTGGAACTATTGGCCTAGCGACACCAGGAGCTGATGGACAAATCCAAACCCTAATTCAAGTGCTCTCAAAATGGTTGATTTGTGGAAATTCGATTTCGAAGGCAATCTCAATGCCTCGCTGGCGCAGCGAGTTTGGAGTTTTGCTCATCGAAGAGAGTCATCATTTAATTGATAAATTCAAAGAGAGGGGTCACCAAATTGAAGTTCGACCCGATGGCTCAGATATTTTTGGTGCGGTTGTGGCTGCGGGACTCACAGGTGCAGAATCAACTCCAATCGCATGGTCGGATTGGAGAAGGCAAGTCCAAGCTGGTGCTACTTGAAAGAAAACTTTTTTCGAAATCAAGTTTTGAGTCAGCGTAAGGATCTCATTGATCTGTGCGCCAAGTTGGTTTCAGTGCCGAGCATCACACCACCTGGCGATACAAGAGCGGTTTTGGATGTTGCGAAAAGTTGGCTAGAGGTGCGCGGTATAAATTGTGAAAAGCACTTTTTATCGGAACAAATGCCAAATTTGGTTGCATTCATAGAGGGGAATAAACCCGGACCGCAACTTGTTTTAAATGGGCATTTAGACACTATGAGCCCAATGGATGAATCAAAATGGTCTGTTCCAATTTTTGAGTTAACAAAAAAAGATGATCGTTTACACGGGCTAGGTATAGGAAACATGAAGGGAGGCGTAGCCGCACTTTGTATGGCTGCATTTTTGGCTTCAACAAAAAAAGAAGCACTTAATGGCTCAATAATTTTGACGCTCGTAAGTGATGAAGTAAGATTTGGGCCGCATGGTTCGGCATATCTAATTGAATCACTGCCGAAAATTCATGGAGATGCGATTATTTCTGCGGAAGGTGCAGGGTGGATGTCCCTTGCCATCGCTGAGAAAGGGGTTGCATGGATTGATTTGGCGGCAAGTGGATCAATTGGACATGCCTCTGCTGCAAAAAGTGGGGAAACAGCAGTCGCTAAAATTTCGCGAGCGATATTAGAGCTCGATAGCTTAAATGATTTATTCGTTGAACCACCAATTACTCTCTTCAAATCGTCAAAGACGAAAAACAATCCCGATTTCCGTGTCGCGGTAAGCGCTGGAATTATTTCTGCCGGTGATTCAAGGGGACTAATTTCGCCTAAAGCTGAGGCAAAACTTGATATCCGCATACCACCAGGTTTTACTCTTGATGATCTTGATTTTCAAATAAGCAAACTTCTAAAGGGAACAGATGTCACTGCGAGCAGGGTTAGAGGTTGGGAAGCAAGCTGGACCTCAGAAGATGAAACAATTGTAAGAGCAATTTCTGAATCAATCAAAAATGTCAGGGGAGCCCTGCCAGTTTGCACTGTTAGGCATCCCGCGAGCGATGTGATGCGGTGGCGTGAAATTGGTGTTCCCGGAGTTTGCTTCGGACCACAACCTACTTTTTCAGCAGGCATTGACGACTATGTAAACGAAGCGGATTTAATCGACTGTGCTGCTATTTACTTCGAAACAATTTTCAAGTATTTTGATAAATTTTAAAAATTATTTCCAGTACCACATTTTCATTCCAACCGCTACACCAAAAACAATCAAAAATATTTTGATTGCTTTAGGCTGAAGTCTCGACACAATTTTACCCCCGAAAAGACCACCTGTTAGACTTGAAAACGACATTATAAAAATTAGATTCCAATGAATGTCTTCACGAAAGATCAAAAACAAAGACGCACAACTATTTATGGCGAAAGAAAGCACAGCTTTAAGTGAATTGATTTCTTTGATACCCTCTTTCAAAGTGAGACCTAAAACCGACATTAGGATTATTCCAAGGCCCGCCCCAAAGTAGCCTCCATAAGTTGCACTTATAAATATTGCTGTCAAAACTAAAAAACTATGGGTGGAAGATCTGTTGGCTTCAGAAAAAATAACCATTTTTAAGGATCCCTGGAAGGCAAGAAGGGCACATGCAATAAAAATTAAAAGTGGAGCAATATTTTCAAACACTTTCTCTGACACAGAAATGAGTAAGTAAGAACCAAATATTCCGCCGCAGCCAGAAACAATTATCCAAACTGCTAGTTTCGCGTGAAAAGAAGTGAGTGTGGAACGTTGAGAATAAGCGCCACCCGCATATCCCAGAACGAGAGAAATGGTGTTCGTTATGTTGGCATCGATGGGTCGTAAACCAATTGAAAGCAAGATTGGAAAAGACACAAGTGTGCCACCCCCAGCCACTGCGTTTATGAGCCCTGCCGCGAATCCGCCGAATACGGCAATTAGATAATGACTAACAGTCAAGTACTAAATTCTCCAGTTCAACATTTTTAACGATTTGCCTTCAAAGGCACTGTGCATTATCCTGCCCTTGGTGTATACAGTAACCAGTTTTGCAGAGCCGCGATTTTTCGAGAGAAGAGTAAAAAGATGATCTCCGAGGACTTGCTGATTGGGCTCCAAACAATGATTCGAATTCGTTGCTTCGAGGAAAGGTGCCAACGGCTTTTTAATCAGGGCAAATTGCCCGGCTTTGTGCATTTATGTATTGGTGAAGAAGCTTCGGCTGTTGGCACCTGTTTGGCATTAAAGAAAACAGATTTGATTACGTCAAACCATCGCGGACATGGTCACGTAATCGCAAAAGGCGGTGATGTCAAAAGGATGTTTGCCGAGTTATTGGGCAAACGTGACGGTTATTGCAAAGGCAAAGGTGGTTCAATGCACATCGTTGATTTTGCTTCGGGAATGCTTGGCACTAACGGAATTGTAGGAGCAGGAATCCCGATTGCCACGGGTGCGGCGTTTGCAAGTAAGTACAGAAAAACTGGGCAAGTAGCAGTCTCCTTTTTCGGAGATGGTGCCACGAATCAGGGAGTGTTTTTTGAAGCGCTAAATATTTCGTCATTGTGGAAGTTACCCGTAATTTTTTTGGTTGAGAATAACCAATATACAGAGTGGTCGCCAACTCATGAACTGAGTGTCGGAGACACAATCAGTCGAGCGGCTCCATTTGGGGTTCCTGCAGTGTCGGTTGACGGTAATAATCTTGAACACGTAAGAGATGCCGTGGAAAAAGCGGTGAATCGTGCCCGTGATGGTGAGGGGCCTTCAGTCATTGAATGTATGACTTACCGTTGGCATGGACACAATGAAGGCGAGGAGGCGTTCGCCGGTGACTATCGGCCCGCAGATGAAATCGCATTTTGGAAAAACCGTGACCCAATAAAATTGCTTTCCGTTGAGATGTTGAGTAGAGGTTTAATCACCGAAGAAGAAATTGCCGATCTTTGGGCTCAAGAGCGAGATCTCATTGAGAGGGCATATGAATTTGCGGTTCAAAGTGAACCAGCTCTGGCAGAAGAAGCTCTTAGTGATATTTTTTCGGAAGCAAGCCAAAGGAATATCTAAAAATGGCAGACACTTTTTTTGTCACTGCAATGCGAGATGCAATTGCCCAGGCAATGCGGGAAGACCCAAATGTCGTTCTTTTTGGCGAAGATGCTGACAAAAGTGTCATGGGCTCGACAAGAGGATTAGTTGGAGAGTTTGGTAAGGAACGTGTTCTCAATATGCCACTTTCTGAGGCGACCATGATCGGGTTGGCTGTCGGTGCGGCAGCAGCAGGTCTTAAGCCAATAATTGATCTCATGGTAAGTTCATTTTTTTACATCACCATGGATCAAATAGCTAATCAAGCAGCAAAATTACGGTATATGTCGGGTGGCCAAGTTAGCTTGCCCATCGTTGTTTTTGCTGCAACAGGGGGGGCTGGATCGGCGGCAGCTCAGCACTCAGAGAGCCCACATCCAATTTTTGCCCAGCAAGCCGGATTGAAGGTGGTCCTTCCATCGAGTCCCTCAGACGCTGGAAATCTAATGCTTGGGGCGATTCGCGATCCCAATCCAGTTATTTTCTTGCAAGAAGCAACGTTAGGAGGTTCAAAAGGCCCTTTTGTGATTAACGAAAACGAGATGGAATTGGGAGTTGGGCGGGTCGTTCGGACAGGCACTGACGTGACGGTTCTGGCTGTCGGTCGTACCGTGAAGCTAGTGGAGCAAGCAGCAGTCAAACTTGCAAGCGAGAATATTTCAGTTGAGATAATTGATCCCAGAACTATTTATCCATGGGATAAGCAGCTGGTCTTGCAATCGGTTGAAAAAACTGGTCGTTTTTTAGCAGTCGATACAGCGCGTCATACTTGTGGTTTTGCGGGTGAAGTCGTTGCAACAGTCGCCAGCGAATCGTTTGTTCATTTGATAACGGCTCCTAAACGTATTACTATGCCTGATACTCCCATGCCATTTGCTCCTCATCTTGAAAAGTTTGTATCTGTTACCGAAGAAAAAATACTAAGAGGGATAAGAGCTTTATTAAGTAATGAGTAAGGAAAGAAAAAAGAAAAAGTTAAGAAAAGGAGAAAAAATGATAAAGAAAAAGGTACCAAAACCGATTATTTTATTTGCATCTGCCTTGCTATTTGGCTTAACGGCCTGTGGTGGTGGATCAAGTGATATCGCTTATGACGTAAAAATGGGGGAGTTCACACCACCAGCAATCATGTCAGAAATTCCTGACAGTCTTAAAGATGCGTGTGAAGGCGGGGGTTTAATCGATGAGATTAAAGATCGCGGAACGTTGAATTGGGCCATCGGGGTATCTCCTCCGTTTGGATTTAAACTTGAAGATGGAACATGGGCGGGCGTCGAGGCTCAAGCTGCTGCGGAGCTTGCAAAAATCTTAGGAGTTGATTTTGAAATCACAGATTACTCCTACGACATTCTCCCCAATACTGTCGTGACTGGTCAAGCGGACATAATTGGTGCTCAATTGTTTGCCACAGATAAGAGGAGAGAGGTTATTGATTTCTCTGATCCTTATTATTTGGCTGGGCAGTTGTTTTATGTTCTTGCAGATTCAAAATATCAGAGCATTGATGATCTTAATGCCGAGGATGTCAGATTTGTGTATGGAACAGGTGGTGGTCAGGGAGATCTTGGTAAAAAGTATCTTCCAAAGGCAAAAATCAGCGATGCACCTTTGCGTGGACAACTACTCCCATATGACATTTTGGCTGCGGGGCAGGCAGACGTCACCATGACCGAAGCAGCGCCAATGAAAGTCATCTTTGATAAGTTCCCGGATCCAGCTCTTGCGGCAATCGGAAAAAATGGGCGCGTTAAGGCCGACTATGCATCAGACGATGAAATCATCGATCCATTTGATGTAGCTTTTGGTTTTAAGAAAGATGATGCTGCTTGGAAGGGCTGCGTCAATGCCTGGGTGACCGAATTGAGAAGTTCGGGAGCGATGTCGGCCCGACTGGACTACTGGCTGGCTCAGAACGTTGGTTAATTTAAAATAGAAATTTCTCTCGGTCCGCTTGGGGTGTTGATGACCCCAAGCGGCCTTGAGATTTGCGGGTGAAGTTGGTTAACGGTGACTCTTGCATATGCATGGGATTTCAGTTGGGTGTCTTCGCACGTCTCTGTCTTTCTTGATGCATGGTGGATGACTACAAAACTTCTTCTAGTCTCTTCGTTTTGTTGTTTGATAATCGGTCTGTTAATTGGGCCCATGTTGAATTCAAAGAAGTGGTTTGTGAGATTTTTCCCTCGGATTTATGTCGAAATTTTTCGTCTTACCCCAGCAATTCTTCAGATTGTTTTTATTTTTCTTATCTTGCCTCTTCAGTTTGGAATTCGTTTCAATAACCTGACAACAGGAATTATTGCATTATCACTAAATTACGGTGCATTTTCAGCTGTAATTTTTCAAGCGGGAATTGGGGGAGTATCTAAAGGTCAGATAGAGGCAGCGCAAGCTCTGGGAATGAGGCGGCTCCAAGTCATGCGGCGTGTTGTTCTTCCACAGGCAGTTCAGAAAATGCTATCTCCGTTTGGAAGCATGTTGATTTATTTGAATAAAGACACAAGCTTAGTTTCAGTAATTGGTGTTACCGAACTTTTTAATGTTGCCCAATCGGTTGGTGCCCGCCTTTACAGGAATATTGAGATATTGATATTTATCGGGGCGCTCTACCTAGTAGTAAATATTCCGCTTGCTTGGATTTCGGAACATTTAAATAAAAAATATAATTCAAATTTATGAGTGCAGTAATTGAGGTCACGGGGCTCAAGAAGTATTTTGGCTCGGTCGAGGTCCTTTCTGGTATTGACTTGGTTGTCAATTACGGTGAAGTTTTGGTGATTATTGGTCCATCGGGGTCTGGCAAGAGTACTCTCCTTCGCTGCTTAAATTTGCTCGAGAGGCCCTCTGCCGGGATAATCAAAGTCTTGGGCTCGGAAATAACATTGAAAGGTTTTGATTTACCCACCTTTCGAAAAAAAGTTGGGATGGTGTTTCAAAATTTTAATTTGTTTCCCCATATGACTGTTTTGCAAAATGTGATGGAAGGGCCAAAGACCGTCTTGGGTCTTTCCGATGAATTAACCCATGATCGTGCCATGAGTTTATTGAAAAAAGTTGGTGTAGCAAGCCATGCAGAGAAAAAGCCGTCAAAAATTTCGGGCGGGCAACAACAAAGAGTTGCGATTGCAAGAGCTTTAGCTTTAGATCCGGAAATAATCCTTTTCGATGAACCGACATCCTCTTTAGACCCCGAACTTCGTCTAGAAGTCTTGGACGTGATGCGTAATCTTGCATCCGAGGGAATGACAATGGTGGTGGTAACGCATGAAATGGAATTTGCGCGTGGAGTCGCGGATAGGATTATCTTTTTGGACGAAGGGACCATAGTTGAGGATGGTTCGCCCGCTGATTTACTCTCGGCTCCAAAAACTACCCGCCTTAAATTATTTCTTCAGAGTGTCAGCAAGGCATGAAGGTGGGTGAATACCAAGATCTCTTGGTTGGTAAAAAAGTAATTGTTACGGGAGCTGCTCGTGGTATCGGTAAGGGAATAGCTGTCGAATGTATACGAAATGGTGCCCAAGTCGTGGTCTTAGATGTCGATAAGCCTCTTCTAGATCAGGTAGTTGTTGAGTTAAATGGAATTAAAAAAAATAGCGCAACTGCTTTTCATGCTGACATTAGCTCGGAGAAAGACGTAATTGACGCGTTTTCCTTCTCATTTGAAAATTTGGGCGGAGTAGATGGTGTAGTGATAAACGCTGGGATTCTTCATCTCGCACCCGTAGAGCAGATTGAACTTGCCGAGTGGAACAGGGTAATAAATGTGAATTTAACGGGATCATTTTTATGCGCCAAGGAAGCTGTAAAACAAATGAAAAAAAGTAATAATCGAGGATCAATAGTGTTCACATCCTCATTATTTGGTTTAAGGGGCGGTGCGGAAAATGGAGCTTATTCAGCATCTAAATTTGGGGTCATTGGACTTGCACAAAGTCTTGCTGCAGAGTTAGGCCCTCTCGGGATAAGGGTCAATTCGATCTGTCCTGGGCAAGTTCAAACAGAAATGATTGACAGACTCTTGGAAGATCGATCATCTCTGACCGGTCGGTCAATTGAAGAAGTTCGTAAGAATCTTGTTGCACGAATTCCGAGTCAAAAAATGGGCACTATTACCGAGATTGCCGAACCCTATGTCTTTCTTCTTTCGGAGATGTCAAGATATGTGACCGGCCATTCGCTTTTGGTCGATGGTGGTTGGCAAGTTGGCTGACCAGCAAAATTTTAATGATTTAAGTATCGGCCAAAATGTGTTCGAGTCGAAGTTTTGGTTCGTCGGTCTCGAGACGTTGCAGGCGGTAGCGGTTCTCGAATAATGCGACCAGAGCACCGTCGCCGCGCCGCAAGATTCGCACTCCGCCGATTTCACGCAGGCGGCCCGCGCTCTCTTCGTCGGTGACGCGAATCGCCTGATAGGCGAGCGAACTGATCTCGGCCGGCGAGTTGAACTCGTGTTCGAGCCGGTGCGAGAAAACCTCGAACTGCAACGCGCCGACCGCGGCCAAAATCGGTTGTGAATCGCCGACATCGGGGTCGCGCAGCACCTGAACCAC
>Ga0194134_10005634_pt1 | contig 11733 bp, 10 predicted proteins | sample TA2KigOff0mmetaG_FD_148602 | JGI IMG/M metagenome (GOLD analysis project Ga0194134, IMG submission 148602) | Freshwater microbial communities from Lake Tanganyika, Tanzania - TA2015056 Kigoma Offshore 0m | ecosystem: Environmental > Aquatic > Freshwater > Lake | place: Tanzania: Lake Tanganyika... | reverse complement strand
TGTGGGGTGTGGAAGGCCTCGCATGTGACCTGCCAATACAGGAGATTAGCCTTTTCGGCCTGCGTTCTCCAGCTCTCGACACACAAGTATTTGTGCTTTTTGCCAACTCGCTCCATCTCTCGCAAAGCCAGATCAAGCTCATGGGCATAGAGGCAATGAAGAGTATTGATAGAGATCACTAAATCGAAGTAATCGTCGGGCCACGGCAGCTGGGTAGCGGAGCCGAGCTGAATGCGATCCCGGATCTCCTCCTTGCTGTTCGCGACAGCGTAAGGAGAGATGTCGATGCCGTGGATTACTGCATCGGGGATCACCTTAAGGAAGTCGTACAGGAAAAAGCCCTTGCCGCAGCCGATGTCGAGAATCTTCGGTTGGGGCGGGAGCTCGTAATGCTCAGCCATTGCACGCGCCACCTTTTCCCAGCGACCCTCCAAGTAGCGGTAGCCACCATAGCAGATGCGGCGGTCGCCATCCCAATAATCGAAATCGAATTGTTTTGCCAGCTCGGCGGCTTTTGCTTTGGGAAACTCCGGGTCATTCACCCGGGCCAGATAGTCGCGCCGCGTGCTCTTGTGCAACACGCTCATGAAATCAACTTCAGCCATCAGAGAAGGGGGTTAAGAGTGATTGGTTTATTGCTTTGCAGCCACTGCATGCACAAGTGGCCCACCACCAGCTGGGTGTCTTCGGCGATCTGCATGTCATCGATCGCTAAATGGATCGGCACCTGCGCCAGCTCGCGGCAGCGGCCGCCGGAGTAGGCAAGGATCGCGAAGGTTTTCAACCCCAGGTCGTTTGCCGTTTCCAGTGCCCGCACCACATTGGCGGAATTGCCGCTGCCCGAGAGCACAATCAGCACCTCACCAGGCTGACCCTTCACACGCAGCTGGTGGGCGTAGATGTTGTCGTAACCGGTGTCATTGGCCAGGCAGGTGATGATGCCCGCATTGGCTGGCAGAGCCTCCACCCGTAGCCCTGGCAGGCTCGGCCCCGGCCCGCAGGCGCCTATGCCGTAGTGCAAATCATTGGCCATGTGAATGGCGTTCGCGGCACTGCCGCCGTTGCCACAGATGTACACGTGGCGCCCCTGGATCCAGGCAAGGCGCAACTCCTCGGCCAAGGTTTCCACCGCCGCCAGAACCTCCGCGGTGAAGCAACTCTGCAGGCGCTGGAGGTAGGCGCCGGCGGCGAGAGCGAAGTTGCTCTGGGTGAGGGTCATGGTGTGGTAGCTAGCAGGATCTGGGCGTTGGCAAGGGCAGCAGGTGTGCCGATGTCGAGATATGGCTGATCGGTGTGCCAGGTCTGTATTCGACCGATCAATTCAGGGATGACTTCGGTACTGAAGTCGCTTGGCTGGGGTGTCATTCCAACAAGCCAATCAAGGAATAGGGCATCGAAGGCATACAGCGCCCCATTGGCACAAGTGCCAGGGGGATCGGCCACCTTTTCGTGGAAGGCTGTCACCACGCCCAGGGCATTGGTGGCCACGATGCCGCAGCTGCGCGGCTGATCGGTGCGGAAGGTGAGCATCGTGAGCAGACACTGCGCGGGGCGGGCTGCATGGGCGTGCAGCAGCCCCTGGAGATCGCCGGCCATGGCATTATCGGCATGAATCAGCAGGCCGGTGGCGCCTTCGAAAAACGACTGGTTGGCCAGCAGGGTGCCGGCGGTGCCAAGCAGTTCGGGCTCGTTGATGATGTACACGCGCATGGGGCCGGCGGGACGCCCCTGCAGAAACGCTTCCACCTGAACCGCCAGGTGGTGGGTGTTGATCAGTACGGCCTCACAGCCGGCGGCCTCCAGCTGGCGCAGCCAACGGCCGAGCAACGGCTCGCCTGCCACCGGCACCAGGCACTTGGGGGTGTACAGGGTGATCGGCCGCAGGCGGGTGCCCAGGCCCGCGGCCAGCAGCAGCGCGCGCAGCGGACGGCTCATGCCAGGGTCATCCTAGGGGCGGCCTCATTGAGGATCAGATCCGCCAGGGTGAAGCTAGCCGTGAATGCCGGCGAGATGGCGTTGAGCACATGGGTACTGGCGGGGCCCGGCAGGCAGAGGAAGTCGTCTTGCAAGCGCTGGGTGTGGCGGTTGAAGAGCTGGGAGCGGATGCCCACCTTCTGACTCAGCTCCAAGTGCTCGGCCCGCACCGCCGGGATCAGCTGCTGAGCCGCCCGCAGCAGCAGCGGAGGCAAAACCAGAAACGCCTGCTCGTGCACATAGCGGCGGAAGCCGCCGCGGTTGGCCAGGTACTGGCGGGCCAGCACGGTGAGGTTCGCGGCCAGCATGGCCGGTTCCAGCGCCTGCAGGCCGCGGTAGTTCTCCCGGCACCAGGCTGGGGTGGCAGTAGGGCCGATGCTCACCACGGGGGTGGGATCTGCACTCGGGGTGAAGTGAACCCCCAGGAACGGGACGTTGAGATCGGGGACCGGATAGAGATTGGCGCGGGGCTGAATCGGGCAGCCGGGCTTGAGCTGCCAGTAGAGACCCTTGAACGGCAGCAGCTTGTATTCGTGCCCCGCCCCAAACGAATGGGCTACACGGTCGTCCTGCAGGCCGGCGCAATTGATCAGATGGCCGTAGGCGATCATGCTGCCATCCGCCAGCCGCAGCCGGCGGCGCTCCGGCACAGCCGACCACCCTGCGCATTCCATGAGGAAGGAAACGCCCTGCTCCTGCAGCTCCTGCTGCAGCCGGCGCACCACCGCGAACGGTTTGACCACAGCGGTGTTTGGGCTCCAGAGGGCACGGCCGCTGGCGCTGCGGACCTCGGGGATCAACTCGCGCAGCTGGTCCTCATCCCAGAACTCCACCGTGGCGCCGTTAGCGGTGCCGTGCTCGGCCAGGCCGTCCAGTTGGCCATCCAGCTCCGGCCGGGGTGGCACGATCACCTTGCCGCAAGCATTAAGGGGCAGGCCCCGCTCCTCCACCCACGCCCTCATCCGCCGGGCGCCGCCCACACGCGCCTGCGCCTTGATGATGCCGGGCTTGTTATAGAGGCCGGCATGCAGCACACCATTGTTGCGGCCTGAAGTGTGGCGACCCAGGTCGGGCTCCTTGTCGATCACGGTGATGCTGGACGTGATTACGCGCTCCAGCAGCTGGCTGGCCAGACAAAGCCCCACAATGCCGCCGCCTACGATGAGAACGTCACAGGTGTGGGAGGTCATTGCGGCGCCGAATTGGCCTGCTTGAGGAGTGTAAATGGAAAGTCTTCTAGGGTATCCAATAGCTCAAGGGCTGGCAAGCGGTAACACGGTCTTTTGTATAATTTATTAGCCTATCGGCTTTGTTCGTTCCAATGCAGAACTGAGTAGCGCACGTTATGTCCAAGTCCGGTCAGCACGTGGCAAAGGACGCCCACACCAGCAGGGACACCAGCCTGAAGATCACTGAGGCGATCGCCGATCAGCAGGGAGCGCTGCTGATCAAGATTAAGAGCTGCTGCGGCCTCCAAGAGCATCGTTGGGCTCGGTTTACGCCAACTGTTCTCCGGCGCATCTGGTCCATGTTCATTGGCATAGATTACCGCTAATAGGGCTTCTGCTCCGAGCAGCTCCTGCACGCGGCTATTGACCAGTTCAAATTGATCCCAATCAAAAAACCCTCGAAATCCCAGACTGATTGGTGACTAGCACTACTGGCAACCCATACTCATGGGCCATCACAATAAGCTTCTGAGCTCCACAGCACAGTCGCACTTGCCCAGGATTGCATATATATTGGCAATACTGGATCACTACAACATCACGATCCAGAAAGAGAGTAGGGCAGCCTGCACAAAAAGATCAATAAAAAGCTGACAACGCTCTAAAGCTTGGGATATTTGCGACAATAAAATACTAGCCCGAACCAAACAAGTGCATCCAAATCGCCAACCCACCGGACATCACCTCTAAAGTAAAATTCATAATTTTTTACCTACCAGAGAATATTTTGATACGGCAGCCAAGCAAATGAGGTCTTGGCGAAGAACAACCAGCTAAATTGCACGACCATCGCCAGCCCGAGAACCAGTAACGTGAGACCACGCGGATTCATGTGGAGCAAGCTCAGATCGGGAAGCCTTGCCCCAACAAAAAGCTGCATTGGGATCGCATAGAGAGCAATGCGATCCACCACCGTGGTACTAGGCACAACAATCAAACCAAGCAAACACGCCATCGTGAGCGTGGCGATTGCAAACCAAAGACGATGTTCCTGTGTGGAGATCTTCAGTCGTTTGCCCCAGATGAGGAACACGAGGCCTGGCAATGCATTCATCATGACCCGAATGGCCGCCCCGTCCGATTGCATCTGCTGAGCCTCCATATAGCCAAAAATGAAGAATTCAAGCCTTGCGATCAAGAACATCTGCAGGAGACCAGCCGCTACCACACTCATGATCATCAGGCGCAATAGTCGCACCTGCAGTGAGCTGCCTGGCATTACGGGCAGAAGAAAAGCCAGCGTGATCAAGCTTGTCTGCTGAAAAGCCGCAGCCGCCGTCACCCAGCATGCAAAGTGCTTTAACTTACCTTGACCAAGAGCCAGAAACCCTGGCATCAAGAAACCGATTGAGACGGCTTGACGGGTATAACCCATCGCCACTACGATCACCAAATAGGGGATCGAAAGACACAAGGCTAGCCAACATCGTGGCTGAGATCTGCAGAATAGTACCAAGCCCAAGCTAAAAATACCTGCGCATACAAAATTAACACCATAGATTCCAATGCCTAACCTCAATGAAAACCAGCACAACAACTCATAAGCGGGATCGCGAGTGAGACTCAAGTCACTCAAAGAAACGTCTCGAACACGATCGATGTTTTCCAAATAGATCTGCCAGTCACCACCCACCTCATGACGGAGACCAATCATGACTGTCAGTATCAGCCAGATCGCGACGCTGGTCGGATCTGACCAGCGCTGCCTTGGTTCAACCAAGGCGCGCCATGCGGGAATCAAAAACAGCACCCAATAGGGAATCACAAAGTCATCCCCATTGCTCAAACCACGCTTGCCACATGAGCACCGTCCATAACTTGGTGGTGTGGTCGTAACGGCCACTGAGGTGCTGCTGATAAAGGCGGCTGATCAGCTCAGGGCGCAAATAACCCTCGCGGCTAAGGCGATCAGGATGCAGCAGCTCCTCAGCCCAGGCGCGCAGTGGTCCACGGAGCCACTGGCCTATGGGCATCGCAAAGCCAGCCTTGGGACGCTCAATCAGCTCGCGGGGCACGTATTTGTAGAGGATCTGGCGCAGAGCCCACTTGCTGGTGCCTCCGCGGATCTTCATCGACATCGGCAGCCTCCAAGCAACCTCAGCAACGCGGTGATCCAAGAAAGGAGCGCGCGTCTCCAGGCTGACTGCCATGCCAGCGCGATCGACCTTCACCAAGATGTCGTCAGGAAGGTAGCTGAGGGTGTCCCAGGCCATCATGCGGGCGATGGGGTCACCCGAAAGACAAGGGGGCAGGGGCTGGTCAATGGCTGTGGATTGCAGCTCAGGAGGCTTACCCTGCAGCAGCTGGGCCGGGTCACGCCACTCACTCACCAGGGAGCGGTAAAGCTCGTCGCTGCCGTGTATGTGACGCAAGCGCTCAGCGAGCTTGTGGGCCTTATGACCCAACTGGCGAATGGGAAGCGGCTGGCCGAGGACATCCCAAGCCAGCGGCGACACTGCCGTGATGGCGCTGCCCAGGCTGCGGCGCAGTGGAGCTGGCAGCCGGGCCAAGCGGTTCCAGATGCGTGATCCCCAGAAATAACGGTTGTAACCAGCGAAGAGCTCATCGCCACCATCACCGGTGAGCGCGACAGTAAGGCCAGCCCGGCGAGCCTCACGACACACCAAATGGGTGGGCAGCTGTGATGAATCGGCAAATGGCTCGCTGTAGAGCTGCGGGAGCTGGGGGATGAGGGCGCGGGCATCCGCGCTGGTCAGCAGTCTTTCGCTGTGGCAAGTGCCCAGGTGCTGTGCCACAGCGCGGGCATGGGGAGCCTCATTGAAACCTTCTTCCTCGAAGCCAATCGTGAAGGTGTGCAGTGATTGGCTGCTCTCGCGCTGCAGCAGGGCCGCAATCAGCGATGAATCAATCCCACCCGAGAGAAAAGCCCCGAGCGGGACATCAGCGATGGCCTGCTCGCCAACGGCCAGACCCAGGCTGTGCTCAAGGGCATTGAGGGCTTCAGCTTCATCTTGAAACGAAGCGGAACAGCCCACTTCAATCACGGAGTTGAGCTGCCACCACGGTCTACTTTTGGGCAGCGGCGCACCTGGGCTCAGGGGCAAGGGGATGGTGACCCAGTGGCCAGCCGGCAATTTGCCAATGCAGTCATAGATAGAGAGTGGCGCAGGAACCTGCCCAAAGCGCAACAGCTGAGCCAGGGCTTCACGACTGACAGTGTTGTTGAAGCCCGGATAGGCCCGCAGGGCGCCGAGCTCAGACCCAAAGAGCAATGCTTGCTGGCTACCGCTGCCACTGAAGCCCCAATACAGAGGCTTCTCACCAAAGCGATCGCGAGCCAGATGCAGCACTCGTTCTTGGCGATCCACCAAGGCCAGAGCCCACATGCCTGCACAGCGATTCAGAGCTTCCTCCAGCCCCCATGCTTCGATGGCAGCCAGCAGGGTTTCAGTATCGGCATGGCCGCGCCAGCCAGGCGCCAACCAGAGTGCTTCCAGATCGCGGCGCAGCTTCAAATGGTTGTAGATCTCGCCGTTGAAGGCAATCACATAGCGACCTGTTGAGCTCGCCATCGGCTGGTGGCCAGCTGGGGTGGGATCAATGACAGCCAAGCGCTGGTGAGAAAGGACGACACCCAAATCAGCGCTATGCCAGCGGCCAGATGCATCTGGGCCGCGGTGCTCAATGGCCGCACCCATCTTAGTTGCAATCTGTTCTAGATCAACTTGAGTATTGGATGGGTGGCCGCAAAGACCAGCGATACCGCACATCAGATGTCAGCCTTAAATCCCACCACACACCAATAGGGCGCCCGCGGCGAGAACTGCAGATCCACCAGCCCAGCAGCCGTGCACATCTGGCGAATCTGGGTACGTGTGAAGCGCTGCTCCAGGGGGGTGCCAAAGCGATCGCGCGCATCGGTGCGCAGGGTGTAGAAGCTGCAATGGCGGTAGTAGCTCAAAGGGAAGGAGGCCACGGGACAGCCGACAGATTCTGCCAGGGATGCGAGGCGGGAGAGGGGCCAGTAGACGGTGAGGGCGATCAGGTCGGTGACGAGCTGCTTGGGGCGGGGCGGGAGGCGGCGGATCAGCAAGCGGGCGGTGTTGGAGAGGCGCCAGAGCAGGCGGAACCAGCGCGGACGGTTGTCGAAGGCGTAATAGAGGTAGAGCAGCAGTGGCGCGCCGGGTTGGAGCAGCTCGGCGCAGGAGCGGATGGCGGCTGCGGTGTTTGGCACATGGTGCAGCACGCCGAGGCTGTAACCGAAATCCTGAGAGTTGGGCAGCAGGCCGCTTGCGGCCACGGAGGCCTGATGGAACTTCACGTTGGGATGATCGGCCAGAGACTGGCGGGCCACGGCCAGGGCGCTGGAGGGATCGATGCAGTGCAGCCGGCCGACGCGGGGCGCCACGAAGCGGGCCCAGCGGCCAGAGCCGCAGCCCATGTCAAACCCCTCAGCATTAGCCGGCAGCTGATCCCAGGGAAACATGGCGAAGTAGTCGCTAAACACGCGCTCGGCTTCGCCGGGTGCCATGCCCTGCTGATCGAAGCGCTGCCACTCATCGCCGAAGCTGGCGACGGTGCTGGGGTCGAGGTTGGGATTCCTGGTCATCGGCTCGGTTGGGCAGCGACAGAGCGCTGAATCACGCCCGTAAGCACGGGCAGGGCGCTGCGCAGGGAATAGCGATGCTCCACCCACTGGCGAGCTGCCACTCCCATCCGTTGGCGCAGCTTGGAATCACTGGCCAGCCGGCGCAATGCGGCCAGCCACTGCTCAGGCGACTCGACCAGGATCCCGGAGCTATAGGGCACAGCCTCCACGTTGGCGCCCACACGGGAGGCCACCACAGGAATACCGCAAGCCATGCACTGGATCAGCTTGTAGGCGCATTTGCCGCGGGCCCAGGGGGTGTCGGGCAGCGGCATCACGCCCACGTCGAACTGCTGGATCAGGGGCACCTCCTGCTCCAGGCTCCAGGGCTGCTCGATTACCTCAACGCCGGCGATAGCAGGGGCGGAGCCGCCCACCACTAGCAGCCGCGTGGGGCGTTCGCGGGCCAGCTCCTGCAGGGGCTCCACAAGCAATTGCAAGTAGGGCGCGGTGGAGGGGCTGCCGATCCAGCCCACGGTAAAAGGCTGGCCTAAGCGCGTAGTAAGGGAGGGACCAGCAGGGCAGAAGTGATCGGTGTCCACCACCGAAGGCAGCAAACAATGAATACTGTTGAACTGACTGGCGTAGGCCAACAGGCCAGCATTACCTGCGGTGACGGCCACGGCTGCTGCCATAAGGCGATCAGCCTTGGCACCTAGTAAGGGATAGAGCAAACACAAGCGGCCGTAGCGGTATTTCAGAAAAAAAGCGTCGTCGAAGTCGTAGAGGAAGGGAGTTTGAAGCAGCTGCCTCTCCAGCCAGCCGGGGAGGAATGGCAAGAGTTCGCAATGCACGATGACAAGATCAAAACGATCCGCTTTTCGCAAAACCCGGATGCGGCGGCCATAGGCAGCTAGCAGCCCCCGCAGCGAAGGCCGACCACCCAAGAACCTGGACTGCAAATAGGCATCATCCAGCAGCGACTGGATCTGCAAGTCAATGCCAGAGGCAGCCAGGCCGGACTGGAATTGCGACAGGCGCACGCGGTGGCTGGCGGCTTGGGGGCCGTAGAGGGAAAGGCCGAGAACGCGAATCACGCAAAATTCCCGGAAAGTTCAACCAATGATCTGGGCATAGAGCTGGCGATAGGAGGAGGTGCCGAATTCCAGTGAAAACAACGTTTCTGCAGTGTGGCGGCAGCGGCTGGCGAGATCGGGATCCTTGAGCAAAAACAGGAGCTCGGCAACACAGGCGTCCATCTCCGCAGAGCTGGCGCCGGTGGCAAGCACACCCACACGGTGCTGGCGTACCACCTGTTCCACATCGCCCACGCCGGGATTGGTCACCACAGGGCGACCGCAACCGAGCACTTCGGCCATACGGGTGGGTGAGCGCCCAAGTTCAGAGATGGCACCACCGGCGTAAAACATCACCGAGGCGGTGTGCCGCTGCACGATCGCGGTCATCTCGGCAGGCCTGGCAGATCGGATACGCAGACGATCCGCCCAGGTAGATGCAGGCTTCAGAGCAGATTTGATGGCCTCTGGCGCATCCCGGCTGGCGAGCTCAAACTGTGCACAGGGATCTACACGGTCAACGGCATCAAAAAAGGCCCGCAACCAATCAATGAGAAACCAACCACTGAGCACCGTACCAATGCAGCCAATCACCAAGGAAGTGCCAGGAGGCGACGGAGACGGCTGAAATCGCTTCAGATCGGCGCAGGTGGGAATCACGACAATCCGCTGATCCGTCAGCTCGCGGGGATATTGCTGCTGCAAGTAGCCAACAGCTGACTGGGTAAGCGAGACCACGGCACTAGCCTCCTGCAGACAACGACGCTCCAGCAAAAGCAGGGCTCGGTGCAACAGCGATCCGCGTTGAAGGTGACCAGCAGTGATCAGCTCCTCGGGCCAGAGAGCCCGCATATCAAAAATGAAGGGCACTCCGGTTAACCTGTGGAGTAGCAGTGCGATCGCAGCCGGCACGTAGGAGCGAGCATGCAGCAGCCCGGGAGGCTGCCTGTTGCGCCAAAGCCAGAGAGCAACTAGGGCTAGTTGAAGGATGGAAAGAGCAGGGGCCAAGGGGCGTGGTTTCGAGCGGAAAGCCAATGGAAACCAAATGACACCGTGCGCCAAGCAAAGCCTGCGCATAGCCTGCATGCGTTTTACATCGCACAGATCTTCCTGCTTCTCAAAACTTATTATTATTATGGAATAATCGCAGCAGAGACCTCTCAAATAAGGCCATATCTGACTCTGGCCAAGCGGTTCGAGCAAGCCATTTCGAGTGAGATATAGCGCTTTTACTCCACTCATCGCAACGCCAACCCAAGATAAATTATATTGCATAATAAATGGCACTATTATTAGCCATTCCAATTAGTAATGCAGGAGGATCATCAAGGCTAGCTTAAAGTTCCAGAAAATAAGTAAATAATCAATTGCATAACCTATAAACAGCCGCAAAACGGTTGCCAAAATTTATGCCCAAAAACTGACGACCGCCAAGCAGTTGAGCCACATCAGAAATCCGGCGCTTAAGCCATGGCCCTTGGGCATATGGCCAACCGGTCTCAAAGACACGCCAATATTCGGCGCGGAGGCCAGGGAACCGATTAGAAAAAAACGCACTTTGAGCACTTGCTGATGTGCGAAATAGATGGGTAGGGACGCCCAAAGCGATTCGCTCTGGCCTAAAATAATGCATCACACCACCAAAAAAGCGAGATGCGAAATAGACTGGGGAAGGATTGATTTCCAATGGGCCTTCCACATACAGAAGCCCGCTTGGCTTCAACCACTGCAAAAGATTGGAGAGGGCCGAGAATGGGTCAGGTAGGTGCTCCAACACATCGCCAAGGTGAATCACATCGAAGCGTTGATCCGAATATCTACGCTCAAACTCGTCTAGGGAAAATACAGGACAGCCAGAGAGCTTAGACGCAGCTGAGATAGCCGAAGGATCGATCTCAATGCCAATAGGATGAAAACCTTGAAACCTTGCCTCCCTCAAGAAAACTCCGTAACCACAGCCATAATCCAGCACCGAAGAGCCAGAACTAGCATAGAGGCAGAGAAGATCTACAGACTTAGAATAAACTGATGCGCTTATATCTTGATAATGAATATCATGATAATGAGTCTTCTGATACATTTTTTCAATGCACTGCTGATCTGGCAAGGGGTTAACAAATACCGTGCGGCAGTCGTTACAACTATAATAACGAAAAAGCTGATCAGAAAATTGGATAGCGTACGGGAAAGTCATTTTTCTTGCCCCACCACCGCAGAGAGGACATACTCTGTTGGTCGCCATCAAACCTGAGCACCCATAGCACGAAAATAAGCGAGATACTGATCGGCAATCTTTGGTACATAGAAATCCTGGGCTCGCCTCATGAGAGCATTGCGATCATGCTGTGCAAAAAGACAATTTTGTATTGCCAACGCTAAAGCATCTATATCACCCAATGGAACTAAGGTTCCATACCGACCGTTGTCGAGTATCTCAGCCGGCCCATTACAACAATCAGTGCTAACCACAGGAAGACCGAATTGCAAGGCTTCAGCGAGCACATTTGCAAAACCCTCCCAGGAAGAAGAAAGCACAAACAAATCAGATGTTCGGTACCAAGGAGACGGGTCCAAGCAAAACCCCGGCAATGATACACGGCCAACGAGATCCAGTTGATTAATTAGGTTCTCTAATTCAGGCCGAAGTGATCCCTCCCCTATGATGGTGAGCTTTGCATTTACACTACGAGGGAGCTTAGCAAAAGCGAGCAACAGATCAAAGAAATTTTTTTGAATTTTTAGAGTGCCCACAGCAAGTATATGATACTTAAAACCACATCCCCAAAGTTGATGTCGCAAAGATGTGTGAGCAGGGGAAGTATCTTCGAAATTACAGACCACTGGATTGTAGATAACTTGTACACGCTCAGGGCCGAAAGCACCAATATTACAAAGATCTTGTTTC
>Ga0194134_10005607_pt1 | contig 11770 bp, 10 predicted proteins | sample TA2KigOff0mmetaG_FD_148602 | JGI IMG/M metagenome (GOLD analysis project Ga0194134, IMG submission 148602) | Freshwater microbial communities from Lake Tanganyika, Tanzania - TA2015056 Kigoma Offshore 0m | ecosystem: Environmental > Aquatic > Freshwater > Lake | place: Tanzania: Lake Tanganyika... | reverse complement strand
ATATTTCGGTCGAAGACCTCATCCCAGATCAAGAAGTAGTAGTCACAATCACGAATAATGGATATGCAAAACGCACTAAAGCCGACCTCTACCGCTCACAGAAACGCGGTGGAAAAGGGGTGCGCGGAGCATCGCTTCGCCAAGATGATGTTGTCGATCATTTCTTCGTCGCCTCAACTCACGACTGGCTTCTCTTCCTTACCAATGAGGGTCGGGTCTATCGAGCAAAAGTTCATGAACTTCCGGATGCTGGTCGAGATGCGCGGGGATCGCATGTTGCAAACCTCTTGGCATTCAAACCGACTGAGAAAATCGCGCAAGTTATCTCACTCCGTGATTATTCATCGCTGCCCTATCTCGTTATCGCTACTCGAAGTGGCATGGTCAAGAAATCGCCATTGCTTGAGTATGACTCGAACCGAAGTGGTGGATTAATCGCGATAAACCTCAAGGAGGGTGATGAGGTGGTCTCTGCTGCCACAATCACCGATGAGGACCAACTCTTGTTGATTTCAGAACAAGGAATGTCTCTCCGCTTTGAAGGAAACGATGAGTCGTTGCGCCCTATGGGTAGGTCAACCAGTGGCGTTATTGGTATGAAGTTTCGCGGTAGCGATCGACTTCTGACGATGGCGGTAATCAAGGCGAAAGAAGCGAATGACCTCTTTGTGCTGACAGCAACAGATGGTGGATTTGGGAAGAGGACATCCTTAGAGGAGTACCGCTTGCAAGGTAGAGGTGGCATAGGAATTAAGGCAGCGAAGATCGATGAAAGCGCTCGCGGGGTTCTTGTTGGTGCTCTTATGGTTCAAAAAACAGATGAGATTCTTGCTATCACGTCAGCTGGTTCAGTAATGCGCACCCCCGTTTCAGAAGTGAGGGAAACTGGCCGAGACACGATGGGTGTGAGGCTGGTTGATCTCGATGCTGAGGTCAAAGTTGTTTCACTCACTCGCGTGGCAGAGGAAGAGTGATTTTGGCAAGGATGTGGCACTCAGGTAGCCTTCGGCGTCCATGAAAACGGGCCTATAGCTCAGCCTGGTTAGAGCGCTTCCCTGATAAGGAAGAGGTCAGTGGTTCAAGTCCACTTAGGCCCACCACGGCGGGCGAGAAGAACAAGGTTTAGAACTATAAAAACTAAATAGGCACCACCGAGGTTCCAAGGGGACTTAGCTCAATTGGTAGAGCACCTGCTTTGCAAGCAGGGGGTTAGGGGTTCAAGTCCCCTAGTCTCCACATGACAACAGATATGAATAAGGGTGTTGCGACAGCAACCTTGCACACATCAGAGGGCGACATTCTGATCGAACTCTTTCCGTTGCACGCCCCTAAAACTGTGAAAAATTTCTTGGGTCTTGCCACCGGGGAAATCGAAACACGCGATCCTTTCTCTGGTGAGAAGAAGAAGTCGAATTATTACGACGGGATAACATTTCACCGAGTTATTGCAGGCTTCATGATTCAAGGCGGATGTCCGATAGGTGATGGAACCGGTGGTCCAGGGTACTCATTTAAGGATGAGTTTCACCCAGAACTTCAATTTGAGCGCCCTTACTTACTTGCGATGGCAAACGCTGGGCCAAACACAAATGGTTCCCAGTTTTTCATAACAGTGGCAAAGACGCCACACCTCAATAACCGCCACACGATTTTCGGTGAAGTCAAAGATGCATCGTCACAACAAATCGTAGATAAGATCGCAAATGCCAAGACTGGAGCGCGCGATAAGCCCCTTCAGGCAATAAAAATCACTTCAGTTTCATTTAAGTAGTTCTTGCCGTGATTTTCCGTGTGAGAAATACTCTCACCAACCAACTACTACTTATTCTGGTTGCTCTTTATATTGCCACACTTATTGACCCTGGCTTAGAAGAGAAATTCTTTCTCTTCGATCGTGCGCTTCTTAGTGATGGACAAGTGCATGGTGTCGCAACTGGTGAGTGGTATCGACTGATAACCGCTGGATTCCTCCATGCCGGGCTAACGCATCTCTTATTCAACTCGATGGCGCTTTACACACTGGGGACGCCATTCGAGATGATCTACGGACGAATTCGCTACAGCCTTCTACTTCTCGTCTCATTGATTTGTGGGTCGCTTGCCTCGATAACTTTCAATGCAGAGAATCAACCATCGGTTGGCGCCTCGGGGGCAATATTCGGATTGTTTGGCGCATTACTCGTGATGAGAAAGGCCTTGGGAGTGGACCTTCGCTCGACCTTGACCCTCTTGGGTATCAATGCAGTTATCGCGATTGTCGTCCCTGGTATCGACTGGCGCGCCCACCTAGGCGGACTGGCTGGAGGGGCCTTGGTAGCGCTTATCTATCGGGTCATACCCCAGAGGGGGCCTCGAAACCCCTGAGCGGGTTTCTCGCGTGGAATAAATCCCATAGGTCGCAGGTTTGTAGGGGCAGTCGTTCGTTTGAGAATCGATGTACAAGATCGTAAATGGAATAGTAAAAGGAATAGAAGGAGCAATAAATCATGGCCCGTGCCGTAGGTATCGATCTAGGAACAACTAATAGCTGCGTCTCAGTCCTTGAGGGTGGAGAACCCACTGTCATAGCAAATGCCGAAGGTGCCCGCACCACTCCTTCAATAGTGGCATTCGCCAAGAATGGTGAAGTTCTTGTCGGCGAGGTGGCGAAACGCCAATCTGTCACAAATGTCGAACGGACTATCCGCTCGGTAAAGCGCCATATGGGAACCACATGGACCATGGCGATCGATGACAAGAAGTACACCGCACAAGAGATAAGCGCTCGTATCCTGCAAAAACTCAAGCGTGATGCAGAGAGCTATCTTGGTGAGAGTGTTTCTGATGCCGTCATTACTGTTCCTGCTTATTTCAATGATGCACAGCGCCAAGCGACAAAAGAAGCAGGTGAAATCGCTGGTCTTAACGTGCTTCGAATCATCAACGAGCCAACAGCTGCCGCGCTCGCCTATGGCCTCGATAAGGCGGACAAAGAACAAACGATCCTAGTCTTCGATCTTGGTGGTGGAACATTCGATGTCTCCCTCCTTGAAATTGGCGATGGAGTTGTCGAAGTCAAAGCAACCAACGGCGACAACCATCTAGGTGGAGATGATTGGGATCAAGCAGTCGTTGATCATCTTGTCAAGGTCTTCCAGTCAAAGAATGGAATCGATCTCACCAAAGATAAAATGGCGATGCAACGTATCCGTGAAGCAGCAGAGAAAGCAAAGATCGAACTCTCTGCGTCACAGCAAACTTCCATAAACCTTCCTTATATAACGGTTGATTCAGAGAAGAACCCACTCTTCCTTGATGAGACTCTCACGCGTGCTCAGTTCCAGCAGATGACAGCGGACCTGCTTGACCGTTGCAGAAAACCTTTCCAAGCGGTCCTGAGAGATGCCGGTATCCCAATCGCTGACATTGATTCTGTAGTACTTGTTGGTGGATCTACTCGTATGCCAGCAGTTGTTGACCTGGTGAAAGAACTTACTGGTGGCAAAGAACCGAACAAAGGAGTCAACCCTGATGAGGTCGTTGCTGTTGGCGCAAGCCTTCAAGCAGGAGTCATCAAGGGTGAAGTGAAAGATGTTCTCCTTCTTGACGTGACACCACTTTCACTCGGCATCGAAACCAAAGGCGGGATCATGACCAAGTTGATTGAGCGCAATACGACGATCCCAACCAAGCGTTCAGAGATTTTCTCGACGGCGGATGATAATCAACCCGCAGTTCAAATCCAGGTCTACCAAGGTGAGCGCGAGATGGCTGCCTATAACAAGAAGCTTGGCATGTTCGAACTCACCGGAATAGCGCCAGCACCGCGCGGAATACCGCAAATCGAAGTCACATTCGATATCGATGCAAACGGCATCGTCCATGTCTCCGCAAAAGATCTTGGTACGGGTAAGGAACAGAGCATGGTCATCACCGGTGGCTCTGCACTCCCCAAGGATGAGATCGAACGGATGATGAAAGATGCTGAAGCACATGCGAATGAGGACAAGGAACGCCGTGAAGCAGCCGAAGCGCGAAACTCAGCAGACTCTCTGGTCTACCAGACTGAGAAGTTCTTAAAGGACAACGAAGCAAAACTCTCTGAGGGAGAGTTAGCCTCAAAGAAGAGCGAAGTCGAAAGCGCACTCACTGAGCTAAAGAAGTCCCTAGAAGGCAGTGATACCTCCGCAATTAAGAGCGCAACCGACAAAGTCGCAGAGGTAAGCCAAGCTCTCGGCGCAGCGCTTTACGCAGCAGGAGCGGCCGCGGGCGCTTCTGAAGGCTCTACTGACGGGGCAGGAGCTTCATCTTCAAACGAAGACGGTGTCGAAGACGCAGAGATCGTCGAAGAGAAGTAAGTGATGACCGAAAGTGGTGAGAGATCACAATCGGTAAACGCCTCTACCTCTCAATCAGCCGACCTCACGGGTGATGAAGCAGAACAGGTCATCGCAGCCGAGATTGATGCCATCGCCGAAGAGGTAAATGAAGCGGTAGAGGGCGTCAGGAGTGAAAGCGATCTAATCTCTGATCTCACGACAGATTTGCAACGCCTTCAAGCCGAATACAGCAACTATCGCAAACGAGTCGAGCGCGATCGCTCACTTGCCCACGAGATCGCTGTAGCTTCGGTATTGACGGAGATGCTCCCGATTCTTGATGACTTGGACCGAGCCGCATCACATAATGAACTAAGCGGTGGTTTTAAGGCAGTTGCGGATCAAATAACCGCCATAACCAATCGAATTGGGTTGATTCGATATGGCGAAGCACCTGCAGAATTTGACCCAAATATCCACGATGCGATGCTTCATGAGACTTCTTCCGAGGTGAAAGAGACGACCGTTACCGCAATCTTGCAACCTGGGTATAGATTCAAGGAAAGGATCCTCCGGCCCGCCCGGGTCACCGTGACTGATCCGGAGTGATGATGGCAGCCAGAGATCTTTACGAGAAGGACTATTACGCGATTCTTGGGCTACCCAAAAGCGCGGATTCTGCAACGATCAAGAAAACCTATCGAAATCTTGCACGCGAACTTCACCCCGACAAAACCAAAGGCGACAAGAAGTTAGAAGATCGATTCAAAGAAGTCTCTGAAGCCTATGAAATTTTGAGCGACGATAAGAAGCGTGCTGAATACGATGAAGCACGCTCCTTGTACGAATCTGGCGCATTTAAACAACAGGGTTTTGGCGGCGGCGGCTTCACTGGCGATTTCAATGATCTCTTCTCATCCGGTGGCGACATCTTCTCGACTATTTTCGGTGGAAGACGCGCACCGCGTCGTGGTTCGGATATCCAAACCGAGGTAACAATCTCGTTTCGAGAAAGCATCTTTGGGAAAGAAGTTTCACTCAAGCTTGCTAGTCAAGGAAATACCCCGACTTCAATAACGACGAGAATTCCAGCCGGGGTCAATGATCGAGCGAAGATTCGAATAAAGGGGCGCGGCGCTCCTGGGGAAGCAGGTCCTGGTGATCTCTACATCATCGTCCATGTCACACCACACCCTGTCTTTGGTCGCAAGGGCGAGAACCTCACCATCACACTTCCAGTCACCTTCACTGAAGCAACACTCGGAGCGGATGTTCCGGTCCCAACACTTGAGGGCGATGAGGTAAAAGTTCGGATAACTCCAGGCTCTCACAATGGAAAGACGCTTCGCGTCAAAGGTCGTGGAGTCAAAAAGGGTGTCAATGTTGGTGACCTTCTCGTCACACTCGAAGTTCAGGTACCCCAGCGCCTCGAGTCGGATGCTCAAGCGACTCTTGAGAAGTTTGCTCAACTAACGAAAGAACATGACCCCCGCCTAGAGTGGAAGGTTCAGGCTAAGAGTTAAATCGCCTATCTATAGGCGGAAGAGACGGGTATTCGCCTAGATTTAAGAACCAAGTAAGTTCATCTCATGCGCCGCGCCTGGATAGCCCTCGCAGTGAGTTCTTTAGTACTCGTAAATCCTCCTGTCTTGGCCAGCGGTAATCAGTCAGATCGTTCGGTCGCCGTGATGACAAGAAATCTTTATCTTGGCGCTGATGTCGGTGTTGCTCTACAACTATTGCCTGACTTCCCCTCTGCCGCTCAATTCATGTGGGATCAGATGAAGAGCACGGACTTTGAAAAACGAGCCGAAAAACTTGCGCAGGAGAGTTCCTTGCTTCGACCAGATGTGATTGCTATCCAAGAGGCGACAACATGGAGTTGTAAGAAGAATTGGTTCTCCAAGAAGAGAGTCATCTTTGATTTCTTGGAGATGTTTGTAAGCGCGACAAAGGAAAGTGGCGTCGGCTACTCACTGGTGACCGATGGAAATACATCAACTAAGAATCCAGGCTTTCAGATTCCTGCTATACCCAACCTCACTATCGTCAATGATTCTTCCCTCTTTCTTCCGCTCTTTGGCCAGCCAGAGGCGGCATGTGGTTTCACTATCGCGGATGCGTTATTGGTCAGGGATGACCTTGACGCTGAGGTGCTCCAACTAGGCAATTCAGAGTTCAAAGATCATTACTCCGTTCTTCCTTTAGCCATGGTCATCTACCGTGGATACACCTGGGCCGACCTAAAAATTCGTGGGCAGAAGATCCGTTTTGTTGCCACACACCTCGAATCTCTCTTTACAGATGATGGAGAACCGCATTCCAGTCTTCAGGGACATCAGTTAGCCGAGGACCTCGCATCTACAAGAATGCCACTCGTTGTCATGGGAGATTTCAATGCTGATCCGCGAGATCCACGGTCTCCTTCGGCACCAAATCCAGGAGGCCAACCTCAATCGAATGCGAAGTGCAAAGCTCAGATCGAAAATCCCAGAAAAGAGTCAGCTCGCAACAGGTGTAATGCCTATTGGACGATGATTGACGCAGGATTTGAGGATGCTGGTCCAGACTCCCTTAAGGGAGAAAATTTCACCTGGGGGGCAGGTGCGCTCCTTAATGGACCAGATAAATCGCGAGTGGATGTCGCAACAAAGTTAGGAAATAGATATGGATTCACTGATCGACTCGATTACATCTTCTTCAAAAATGGTTTGGCTCTGACTAGATCACAACTTGTATCAGAGAGATGGCCACAAGGTTCTTCTAATTGGATATGCAAAGTCAACGGACTGAACGAAACTTGTCTTCCGAGCGATCACGCAGGGGTTTTTGCAATCCTGACGTTAGACTCTAAAGAGAGCTTTACTGATTTAGAGAGTCCACTTCCCGATAATAAATTTCTCCCGGTTCCTACCCCAACGATCCTTTTCTTCGTAATATTGCTCTCACTTCTACTGCTTATAGTCTGGCTGCCCTATCGTTTAATTCTTAAACCATTAGTATTTGCTCCAATACTTAGGCTCACCCAGAATAAGAAAGTAAACAACACCGAGAAAACGGATGAAGAGGAGCTAGGTTCTCAATGAGCGCTCGTGAACAACTTAAAGAAGAAATTCTAAAAAGGGCGGTTGTCCATGGGAAAGTCGTACTCTCTTCGGGTAAAGAGGCGGATTATTACGTCGATCTAAGAAGAATCACTCTTGATGCAGTTGCCGCCCCTCTTGTTGGCGAAGTGATGCTTGATCTAACTAAGGATTGGGAGTTTGATGCAGTTGGCGGTCTCACGCTTGGCGCTGATCCGGTAGCTACCGCGATGATGCATGTTGCGGCCCAGAGAGGACGCCACCTCGATGCCTTTGTCGTACGAAAGAGCGAGAAAGCCCACGGTCTTCAGCGCAAGATTGAGGGCCCAGATGTGAAAGGGCGGAGAGTCCTTGCTGTGGAAGACACTTCCACGACTGGAGCATCAGTATTGACTGCAGTTGATGCTCTTAAAGAAGCGGGAGCTACAGTCGTCGGTGTAGCTGTGATAGTTGAGCGTGGCGCGAGTGTGAACATTAACGCCGCTGGTCTACCTTTCCGATATATCTGGAATTTGCCAGAACTTGGCCTCTAGAGAAACGAGTTTGCGATGGTGGTGAAGAAACTTGAGTTAGCGGTGATTTTGCCCGCTTTCAATGAAGAACAGACAATTGCAAAGACGATTGCCAACCTTAAATCAGTTGTCCCCAGAGCGGAAATCGTTGTAGTCGATAATGCATCAAATGATAAGACTCACGAAATTGCCCTTAGGACCAAAGTTACGGTGTTGAGTGAACCGAGACGTGGAAAAGGTTTTGCCGTACAACGTGGTTTCGATTTTGCCCTTTCGAAGGGTGCTGAAGTAATTGCCATCATCGATGCAGATAACACTTATGAGGTAGAAAAGTTTCCCCATGCTGTAAACCTAATCAGTAATAGCGGTTTTGACATGGTCACAGGGGTGAGGGTTCCAGCAAGTCGCGAAGTCGATCGAGATCCGCAAGAACAGCCCCACTTTCGATTTGGCCACAAGGCGGGAAATAAGCTCTTCATATCGCTCAGCAATTTCCTGCTACCAACTGGAATACGTGATGTATTGTCGGGTTGGCGAGTAATGAGCCGAAGATTCGTTGCCTCATTTCCTGGCGATGCTAAAGGTTTTGAGATTGAAGCGCAGTTGAATTCTCATGCCTATTCAGTTAATGCCGCTCTTGTAAATCTAGATGTCCCATATTTTGCAAGGCCTTCTGGTTCAGTTTCAAAATTGAACACTTATCGTGATGGATTACGGATTCTCCGCACAACAATGCGGAATTTCCGAAACGATAGACCAGTTTTTGCATTCTCACTCTTGGCCCTACCTTGGGCGATAGCTACGGTCTATTTTCTTTACTTACCACTAGCTTCGTATTTTGAGGATGGACTTGTGCCGTATCTACCGAGATTTGTTGCCGCGGTTGGCACCTTCTTAATTTCCGCGCTGCTTTGGATTTCAGGGGTTCTCTTGGAACGTATGAGACAAATCAGAGTGACTACAACCCTGCGGATTTTTCACGAGAATACTCTTTAACAACACGTTTTACGTTGGGCAAGAGATCAACTAACGCCCAGAGCATTATTGGAATAACTGGTAGCTGATATCGGAAGTTTACGCCCAAAACCCCATTAATAGCACCAGTCAACCAAACTGCAATTAGCGCAGCAAGGAACATCTGGCTCGAAATCATTTTCAAATTGGTCAAAGCGAGAAGTATCGTAGTTACCAGCAAGACCAGAAGGACTCTATCTAAAACAAACAACTGCCCCAACTCTACAAATGTAACTTTCACTAAATTTACAGGATAAATCCATGTCTTTTCGAGGAAACTTTTTTCTCCGTAACCAGGAAGTACGCTATCAAAAAAAGGATTAAGGAATACTGGAAGTGCTCCTAGCAGTGCAGTAAATGTGATGACTGTGAATTCTTTCCACCGTCCCCGCAGGAGAAACACAAACCCGATCGCAACCCACGTAAGTAGGGAAAATCTTGTAAGAGAAGAACCAACTACAGCAAAAAGCAACAATAGCATTCCAGACTTTTTTAGATTCAAATCCGGATTTGCATGAAAGATCAAGATGATTAAGGTTGTGAATGCTAAAAGAAGCCCATCGGAAGTATTGGCAAACATCCACCTGGATGTTGTTGTTGACATTGTGATGAGGAAGATGACCATAAACCCGAGGAGTTTTTGCTCAGATTTGATCGCGATTCTACTTATAGCAAGTAAGACGAATAGAAATGTCATGCTCGGTATAACTAGCATGCCTGACGGTCCAAGAAGTTTTACGAAAGGAATGGAAAGTAAAGGATAGAGAACTCGCGAAGAGTACTGATCCCACATGGAATTTGTGGAGTAGTAGAGTTCGGGCCCCTCATACTTTGCTTTGAAGGAGTTGCTGTCGTACCACTCACTGACTATTTTTCCTGCTTCAAATTCAGAGTAGCCGCTCCAGAGCAGGGTGCGGAAAGTGTAAAGAGCGCCATCGGGATGAAAAAGCCCGTAGTCAAATCCGTAGACCAAGCCATTGTAGAGAAGCTTCGAGAGCAGAGCGCTGGACCAGATTGCGACTGTTGTTAAGTAAAGAAACCAAGGATTTCGTTCGATCCAGAAACCTATTCGAAGAAGCCCTCGCATCATCATTTGCTCTTGCGGTGGCTAATGATTTCTTTGATCACAGGAATTGTGCTCAAGAAAATAATGGTGAGAGTTATCGGTAGAAGTACCTGATCAGCCACGCCCTTGATCCGTTCACCAATAAAGAATCCCAAATAGATAAATCCAGCTCCCCACACGGTTGCACTTAGAAGATTTGCGATAAAGAATTTACGTGGGCTAATCCGAGCGACGCCACACATTGGGTTGATTAAGGTTCTCACAATCGGAATGAATCTAGATAGGAAAAGTGCTTTCCCCACCCCATATTTAAGGAGCCACCTCTCTGTTTGCTCTACTCGTCGTTGACTGAAATAGCGACTCTCAGGTTTATTGAAGACCCGAGGTCCAAGTTTTCTACCGATCCAATAGCCTGTTTGCGAACCGAGGAATGTTGCCACAGGCGCACCTACAAGTAGGGTTCCAATAGGTAGCTGCACTCCGATTGTTGCCTCTGCGGTTCCTGATGCGGCCACTCCGGCGAGAAAGAGCATGGAATCTCCAGGAAGCACCAAACCAACCAGAAGACCGGTCTCGACAAACAACACGGCTAGTACTCCAGCAGTACCAAGGGTGCCGACAATCCATTCAGGGTTGAGGAACTCCAACCCCGGTATCGAAATCCATGCCATAGCCCACAACCCTAGGGTGATATCTCCCCTCTGAATCACATTCATACCTCTTTATTTCAAGAACGCCCGCCGAGTGACTTACACTTTTGCCCATTGCGCTCGGCCCGAACGGGGCCGACCCGATTTCTCCAACGGAGGAGATATGCGAGCCTTTGCGGCCTCAACAGCAGTTGTAGATGTGACCGGCAGTAACCTGACCATCGCTTACCTGGTTCTTGGGGTTGCCGTAGTCGCTCTAGCCATCGCCTATGGGCTCCGAGCCCAAGTACTTGCCCAAGGTGAGGGCACTGCCAACATGAAAGAGATCGCCGCGGCGGTCCAAGAAGGAGCGGCGGCCTACCTAACTCGCCAGTTCCGCACTCTCTCCTACTTCGTTGCCATTGTTTTTGCGTTGCTCTTCGCCCTACCCGGCGATATGGATGTAAAGGTCGGCCGCTCCATCTTCTTCATCGTTGGTGCTGCGTTCTCAGCGTTCGTCGGCTACAACGGCATGTGGCTAGCGGTCCGAGCCAATGTTCGCGTCGCTGAGGCCGCTCGAAATGGTTCAGCCCCGAAGGCCGTCGAAATCGCCTTCCGCACCGGTGGAGTCGTTGGAATGCTCACAGTGGGCCTTGGCTTACTAGGCGCCGCAATCGTTGTAGTCCTCTACAAGTCCGATGCCCCTTCAGTGCTTGAAGGTTTTGGTTTCGGCGCCGCGATGCTTGCCATGTTCATGCGTGTGGGCGGTGGAATCTTCACTAAGGCCGCAGATGTTGGTGCAGACCTCGTAGGTAAAGTCGAACAAGGAATCCCTGAAGATGATCCACGCAATGCCGCGACAATCGCTGACAACGTAGGTGACAACGTTGGTGATTGCGCTGGAATGGCTGCGGACCTCTTTGAATCCTATGCAGTGACTCTTGTCGCTGCCCTCATCCTCGGCAAGGCAGCATTCGGTGAGGCTGGTTTGATCTACCCATTGATCGTTCCAGCAATCGGAATTGTCACCGCAATTCTCGGGATCTTCCTTACCCGACTTCGCTCAACCGATAAGAGCGCAATGAGCGCAATTAATCGCTCGTTCTACACTTCAGCGCTCATCAGCGCCGTCTTGGTAGGTCTTGCTACTTTTACTTACCTCGAAGAT
>Ga0194134_10005602_pt1 | contig 11780 bp, 10 predicted proteins | sample TA2KigOff0mmetaG_FD_148602 | JGI IMG/M metagenome (GOLD analysis project Ga0194134, IMG submission 148602) | Freshwater microbial communities from Lake Tanganyika, Tanzania - TA2015056 Kigoma Offshore 0m | ecosystem: Environmental > Aquatic > Freshwater > Lake | place: Tanzania: Lake Tanganyika... | reverse complement strand
GATCCCATGAGACAAGGCGTTGCGTCCTATGGCTCAAGTGGATTCGGCGTGGGCCAGTTCAATGGTTCATCCGGGAAATGCGGGTATAGGCACCCGCTTACCTTCCCCCGCTGGCGGGCAAGGTAGTCATCGCCCGTCACAAAGCCGTGCGTGAGCGTGCCGGGTCCTCGGGTGTAAGCTGCGAGCGATAGGCCAAGAGGGACGGGCTGCAGCGTGCTCAACGGCAAATGGAAATGGCTGATCGGCGGAGCGGTGCTGGTCGCGGCGCTGACGGCGGGCGCTTTCGCCTTCACGTCGGGTGGCGATCCGCCGGCCAAGTACCGCACGATCAAGATCGAGCGTGGGCCGATCACGGCGGTCATCACCGCGACCGGCACGGTCACGCCGGTGACCACGGTGATCGTCGGCTCGCAGCTTTCGGGTCAGATCGTCGAGCTCAAGGCCGACTTCAATACGCGCGTGAAGGCCGGCCAGGAGCTGGCGCGCATCGACACCGAGCTGATCGAGGCGCGGTTGCTTTCGGCCCAGGCCGACCTCGCCGCCGCCGAAGCCGCCGTGGTGATGCAGGCGGCGCAGATCGAGAAGGCCGCCGCCGACGTCGAGAACTTCAAGGCCACGCTGGCGACGGCCGAAAGCGAGGCGGTCCGGCGCGACGGGCTGGCGCGCAGCGGCGCCGGGTCGGCCGCCGACGCCGAGCGGTCGCGCAACACCGCGCTGGCGACGCGCGCCTCGCTGCGCGCCGCCGAGGCCAACCTCAAGGTGACCGAGGCCCAGCTCCTGAACCTCAAGGCGCTGGTGCAGCAGCGCCAGGCCGCGGTGCGCCAGGTCGAGGTCGACATCAAGCGCTCGGTGATCCGCGCGCCGATCGACGGCGTTGTCGTGCAGCGCTCGATCGATGTCGGCCAGACCGTGGCCGCCAGCCTGGCGTCGCCCACGCTGTTCACCGTGGCGCAGGATCTGCGGCAGATGCAGGTCGAGACCACGGTCGACGAGGCCGATATCGGCCGCGTGCGCGACGGCCTGGAGGTGACCTTCACGGTCAACGCCTATCCCAACGATCGCTTCGGCGGCAAGGTCGCGCAGGTGCGGCTGGCGCCCAACAACATCCAGAACGTCATCACCTACACGGTGGTGATCGCCGCCGACAATCCCGACTTCAAGCTGCTGCCGGGCATGACGGCGACAGTGACCATCGTCACCGACCGGCGCGACGACGTGCTGAAGGTCGGCAACGCCGCGTTGCGCTGGAAGCCGCCCGGCCGCGCGCCGCAGCAGCCGCGGCCCGGCGCCGGCGGAGACGAGCCGGGCGCGGCGCCGACGACCCAGGGCGGCACGCCGCGCGGCACCAACCCGCAGGCCAGCGCCGATGCGATGAAGAAGGCGCTGACCGAGCAGCTCAAGCTCAACGCCGATCAGCGCAAGGAGCTCGATCGCATCTTCGCCCAGAGCGGCAACGAGATCCGCGCGGTGTTCACCAGCGGGGCGCCGCCGGAGGAACGCCGCGCCAAGGTGCGCGCCATTCGCGAGGCGGCGGCCAAGCAGATCGACGCCATGCTCGACGCCGAGCAGAAGCCGAAATACGCCGCGATGCGCGCCGCGGCGGCGGGCGCGCCGCCGGCCGAGCTGTTCATTGTCGGCCCGGATGGTCTGGCCAAGCCGGTACGCGTGCGGCTGGGTGTCGGCGACGGCACTACCACGGAGATCATCACCACGGAGCTGAAGGACGGCTCCGAGGTGATCGTCGGCGGCGGCCCGCGCCCGGCGCCAGCCGCCGGCTCGGAACCGCCGCGTCTGCGGTTCTGATGACGACGTTCTTCTATCTCCCTCTCCCCGCGAGCGGGGAGAGGGTCGAGGTGAGGGGGAGCCTCAGGTTGCGCACAATAGTCGTGCGTCACTTGCCGCAGCCCCTCACCCCGACCCTCTCCCCGCTCGCGGGGAGAGGGCGAAGAGGGTCGCCATGACCGCCCTGATCGAGACGTGCGATCTGGCCAAGACATACGTCATGGGCGATCAGCGCGTGCGCGCGTTGCGGCGCGCCAGCCTGTCGATCGCGCGCGGCGATTTCGCCGCCGTGATGGGGCCGTCGGGCTCGGGCAAGTCGACCTTTATGAACCTGCTGGGCTGCCTCGACACGCCGAGCAAGGGTGACTACGTGCTCGACGGCCAGTCGGTCGCCGGCCTGTCGCCCGATCAGCTCGCGGCGTTGCGCAATCGCAAGATCGGCTTCGTCTTCCAGTCGTTCAACCTGCTGCCGCGCTCGACCGCTTTGGCCAATGTCTGCCTGCCGATGGTCTATGCCGGCGCCGCGCGTGCCCAGCGCGAGGCCAAGGCGAAGGCGGCGCTGGAGACGGTGGGTCTGGGCGATCGCATGGACCATCGCCCGGCGCAGCTCTCGGGCGGCCAGCAGCAGCGCGTCGCCATCGCCCGCGCGCTGGTCAACGATCCGGCGCTGCTGCTGGCCGACGAGCCCACCGGTGCGCTGGACTCCCGTACGAGTCTCGAGATCATGGCGCTGTTCCAGCGGCTCAATCGCGACAGCCAGACCGTGGTGATCGTCACGCACGAGCCCGATGTCGCCGCCTTCGCCAGCCGCGTGATCCGCTTCCGCGACGGCAAGGTGGTCGACGATCGCCGGCAGGAGCCGAACGACGCGGCGGCCGAGCTCGCCGCGTTGATCGCCGGCGCGCGGCGCCACGAGGACGCGGCATGAGCGTGCTGGAGGCCCTGCGCTCGGCGCTCGACGCCTTGCGCGCCAACCTTCTGCGCAGCGGGCTCACCATGCTGGGCATCATCATCGGCGTCACCGCCGTGATCGTGATGGTCGCGGTCGGCTCGGGCGCCAAGGCCAAGGTGATGCAGCAGATCCAGAGCCTGGGCTCGAACCTGATGATCGTGATCTCGGGCAGCACGACCTCGGGCGGCGTGCGCATGGGCTTCGGCTCGCGCTGGACCTTGTCGGAGGAAGACGTCGTCGCCATGGCGCGCGAAGTGCCGGCGGTGCAGGTCTCGGTCGGCACGGTGCGTGGCAGCGCGCAGATCGTCGCCGGCGGCGTGAACTGGTCGACCGTCGTGCTCGGCGTCACCGCGGGCTTCCTCGAGGCGCGCGACTGGGAGATCAAGAGCGGCCGCGACTTCACCCAGCAGGAGATCTCCGGCGCCGCCAAGGTGATCCTGCTGGGCGAGACGGTGGTGAAGAACCTGTTCGGCGACGACGTCGACCCGATCGGCCAGACGATTCGCGTCAAGTCGACGCCGTTCATGGTCGTGGGCGTGCTGGCGCGCAAGGGCCAGAACACGTCCGGCCAGGACCAGGACGACACGGTGATCGTGCCGCTGTCGACCGCCAAGCAGAAGGTCGTCGGCACCAGCCGGGCCAATTCGCGCGCCGTCGCCGCGATCCTGATCAAGGTGCGCGACGGCGAGGACATGGCCGACGCCGAGCAGGCGTTGACCACGCTGCTGCGTCAGCGCCACCGGCTGACGGCGGCGCAGGAGAACGATTTCTGGATCCGCAACCTCACCGAGGTCGCCGAGACCCAGGCCGCCTCGGCGCGCATCCTGGCGCTGCTGCTGGCCGCCGTCGCCGGCGTGTCGCTGCTGGTCGGCGGCATCGGCATCATGAACATCATGCTGGTCTCGGTCACCGAGCGGACCAAGGAGATCGGCCTGCGCCTGGCGGTGGGCGCGCGCCGCGGCGACATCATGCGCCAGTTCCTGATCGAGGCGACGACCCTGTCGGCGATCGGCGGCGCCATCGGCGTGGTGCTGGGTATCGGCGGCTCGGTGATCGTCGCGCGCGCCGCCGGCTGGCCGACCCTGATCCAGCCCGAGGTGATCGTCGTCGCCGTCGGCTTCAGCGCCCTGATCGGCGTGTTCTTCGGCTTCTACCCGGCGCAGCGCGCATCGCGGCTCGACCCCATCGAGGCATTGCGCCACGACTGATCCCGGTGCGTGCCGCGGACGTTGCGTCGGTCCGGTCGCCCGCCTATTCGCGCCGCGCCGAGAGCCCCATAACCGTCTTGGGCGGATACTTGCGGAAGGTCGCGAGATGGTCGCGCATGCCCTGCTGGAACGCGTCCACATAGGCGAGCTTGCGCGTCATGTAATTGTGCTGCTCTTTCGGATCGAGATAGAGATTGTAGAGCCGAGCATAGGCGAAGCGCTCCAGCGTGCCGGTGAAGCCGCCCGGTCCGGCCGCGTCGGACGCGTCGTCGCTGGTCGCCGACAGCACCATCTTGTACTCGCCGCAGCGCATCGCCGAGAACGTCTTGACCAGCCAGTAGTGGTGGTACTTGCGATTCGACAGCCCGTCGTCGGCGAGCAGGAACGAGGTCTGGTCGACGCCATCGATGTAGCGGTCGGTCGGCAGGCGCGCGCTCTCGCCGGCGATGCCCAGCAAGGTCGGCAGGATGTCGTTGAAGTCGAACATGCCGTCGCTCTGGCGACCCGCCTCGATCATGCCGGGCCACATCAGCAGGCCCGGCACGCGCACGCCGCCTTCCCAGGTCGAGCCCTTGGCGCAGCGGAACGGCGTGAACGCCGCGTCCGGCCAGGTCTCCATGTGCGGGCCGTTGTCGGAGGAGACGAAGATCAGCGTGTCCTCGAGCTGGCCGGTACGGCGCAGGGTCTCGACCAGGCGGCCCATGATGGCGTCGAGTTCGAGCAGCGTGTCCTTGTAGGGATGGCGCGCCGGCGACTTGCCGAGGAAGCTCTCGTGCGGGTAGTTGTCGAAATGCGCGCCGCGCGTGCAGTGGTACAGCAGCCACGGCTTGTCGCCGCCGGCCATGCGCTCGATGAAACCCTCGGAGTAGCGGCACCATTTCTCGTCGAGCAGCGACAGGACGGGAATCGTCACCTCCTCGACGTCCTCGGCCTTGCCGCCCTTGGTGGCGTGCACGAAGCAGCGGTTGAACGGCATGTTCTTGATCCACTCCGTGCGCGCGTCGGAGTAGACGATCTCCGGGAAGAAGTGCGGATCGCGCCACTCCGTGTACATGTCCGAGACGGAGAGGAAGCCGTAGAAATCGTCGAAGCCGACGTTCTGGGCCTGCGAGGTCTCGTTCTCGCCGACATGCCACTTGCCGACGGCCTGCGTCGCGTAGCCGGCATCCGACAGCAGCTGCGCGATGGTGATCTCGCCCTGCAGGCCGCCGGGTTCGCCGTACATCGGCGGACGATGCAGGCCGTGCCGGTTGGGCACGCGGCCGGTGAGCAGGGTGGCGCGCGATGGCGAGCAGGTCGGCTCGGAATAGCAGGACGTGAGCTGCAGGCCGTTGCGCGCGAGCTTGTCGAAATTGGGCGTCGGCGCGCCCACCGCCACGCCGCCGCCGTAGCAGCCGAAATCGCCCCAGCCGACGTCGTCCATCAGGAAGACGAGGATGTTGGGCCGCTTCTTGCGCCGCGCCAGACGATCCGCGAGCTTGCGCCGCGCGATCTCGACCTGCTCCTTGTGCACGAAGCCGGGCTCGAGATGCGGCGCCACCCGTACGGTGGCCGATGCGATCGGGTCGAACGGGGGCATGGTCCTGTCTCCTGCTTGCGGCGTGTGGCTACTCTAGCCGGCGTTCCAGCCGGCCGGCGAGGTCCTGAATGAACTGCCAGGCGACGCGGCCGGAGCGGCCGCCGCGCGTCACCGACCACTCGATCGCCTGGGCGCGCAAGGTCTCGGGATCGATGTCGAGCCCGTAGCGCCTGACGTAGCCTTCGATCATCGCGAAGTAGGTCGGCTGGTCGGCGTTGTGGAAACCCAGCCACAGGCCGAAGCGATCCGACAGCGAGACCTTCTCCTCGACCGCCTCGCCCGGGTTGATCGCGGTGGAGCGCTCGTTGTCGATCATGTCGCGCGGCATCAGATGCCGGCGGTTCGAGGTGGCGTAGAAGATCACGTTCTGCGGCCGGCCCTCGACGCCGCCTTCGAGCACCGCCTTGAGCGACTTGTAGGCCGCGTCCTGGCCGTCGAAGCTCAGATCGTCGCAGAACAGGATGAAGCGGCGCGGCGCGCGGCGCAGCGCGCCCAGCACGACCGGCAGCGACGGAATGTCCTCGCGATGGATCTCGATCAGCGCCAGCGGCCGGCCCGGGACCTCGTCGTTGATCGCCGCGTGCGCGGCCTTGACCAGCGAGCTCTTGCCCGATCCACGCGCGCCCCATAGCAGGGCGTTGTTGGCCGGAAAGCCCTTGGCGAAGCGGCGCGTGTTGTCGAGCAGCTGCGCCTTCTGGCGGTCGATACCCTGCAGCAGGTTGATGTCGACGCGGCTGACCTGGGGCACCGGCTCGAGCCGATGGCTGTCGACGTGCCAGACGAATGCGTCGGCGGCTGTCAGGTCAGTGTCCGGGCGCGGCGTGGGGGCGAGGCGCTCGAGCGCGTCGGCGATGCGGCGCAGCAGGGGTTCGTACTCGGCGGTCATGATGGCAAACGATAGTGATGGCGGGGCGGAAGCGGCCGGGAACCTATCCCTAATGCCTTGATCGTCCAAGGCATTTCTCCGGCCGTGAGCCTTGCGTCCCGCTCTCGCGACCCCCATCTGTCGCGTTGCAATGCGGGGCCGGGTCTGTATAGTCCGGCGTCTTTTTTCCGGCCCCTCCTGCGGGCCCAAAACCGGGGTTGCGACATGTTCATCAGCAAGGCCTATGCGCAGGCGGCGGGCGCCGGGGGCGGGATGGACGGGCTGCTGGCGAACATCGCCCCGCTGATCCTCATCTTCGTCGTCTTCTACTTCCTGCTGATCCGCCCGCAGCAGCGCCGCGCGCGCGAACACCGCGAGATGCTGGCGAGCGTGCGGCGCGGCGACCAGGTGGTCACCGGCGGCGGTTTTCTCGGCAAGGTCACCAAGGTGCTGAACGACGCGGAGATCGAGATCGAGCTCGCCGAAGGCGTGCGTGTGCGCGCGCTCAAGGGCACCTTGCAGAACATCGTCAGCCGCGGCGAGCCGGCTGCCAAGGAGGCGGCCAACAAGGAGGCCGCCGAGAAGCCGACCGGCCTGCTGGGCGGCCTGTTCGGCGGCCGCAAGAAGTAGCCGGGTCGCGCCCGGATGCTCAATATCGCGCGCTGGCAGATCTGGACGATCTTCGGCATCACGCTGTTCTGCGTGCTGCTCGCGTTGCCGAACCTGCTGCCGCGGTCGGTGCTGAACCATCTGCCCGGCTGGTACGCCGGCAACCAGATCAATCTCGGCCTCGATCTGCGCGGCGGCGTGCACCTGCTGCTCGACGTCGATACACGCACGGTGTTCCGCCAGAACGCCATCAACCTCACCGGCACGGCGCGCGAGCGCCTGCGCGAGCGGGGTATCCAGGCGCGCGACATCGTTGCCGAGGCGGGCACCGTGACCGTCACCATCCGCGACGAGGCGCAGGGCGCCGACGCGCTCTCGGTGCTGCGCGGCCTCGACGCGACGCTGCTGGTGGAGCGCACGTCGCCCACCACCTTCCGGCTGTCCTACACCGAGCAGGAGCAGGCGCGCCGCCGGCGCGAGATTCTCGAGCAGTCGATCGAGGTCTTGCGACGCCGTATCGATGAATCCGGCACCAAGGAGCCGTCGCTGCAGATCCAGGGCAGTGACGGCATCGTCGTGCAGGTGCCGGGTGTGCAGGATCCGGCCGAGCTGGAGCGCATCGTCGGCAAGACGGCGCGCCTGTCGTTCCGGCTCGCCGACATCGACTGGGTTCCGGGCTCGCCGGTCGCCGCCAGCGCCGTGCTGCTGCCCACCAAGGAGGGCTGGGACGCGGCGCTGAGGCTGTGGGAGACGCAGAAGCGTCCGGAAGAAAGGGAACTTCGCGCCGCCGATGTCTGTCGCCGCTTCCAGGTGCAGTGCCAGGCGGTGCGTCGCGCCATCATCGTCGGCGGCGAGGACCTGACCGGCGCCAACGCCACCTACGACCAGCAGACCAGCCAGCCGATCGTCGGCTTCCAGTTCAACACCGTCGGCGGCCGCGCCTTCTGCCGCGTGACGACCAACAACGTCGGCATGCCGCTGGCGATCGTGCTCGACGACGTGGTGATCAGCGCGCCGCGCATCAACAGCGCGATCTGCGGCGGCAGCGGCATCATCACCGGCCAGTTCACCTCCCAGCAGACCAACGAGCTGGCGTTGTTGCTGCGCGCCGGCGCGCTACCGGCGACCCTGACCATCGTCGAGAAGCGCACCGTGGGCGCCGATCTCGGCGCCGACGCCATCCGCGCCGGTCTGATCGCCTCGATCGTCGGCACGGTGCTGGTCGTGCTGTTCATGTTCATCTCCTACGGCCCGATCTTCGGCTTCTTCGCCAACCTCGCCATGGTCGTGAACATGATCATGGTGTTCGCCGGCATGTCGGTGCTCGGCGCGTCGCTGACCCTGCCGGGCATCGCCGGTCTCGTGCTGACCGTGGGCCTCGCCGTCGACTCCAACGTGCTGATCTACGAGCGCGTGCGCGAGGAGCAGGCGGCGGGACGGCAGCCGCTCTCCGCGCTGGTCGCCGGCTACGAGCGCGCGCTGACGGCGATCATCGACGCCAACCTCACGACCTTGATCGCCGGCCTGCTGATGTTCGGCTTCGGCAGCGGTCCGATCCGCGGCTTCGCCGTCACCTTGTCGCTGGGCCTGCTGACCTCGATGTTCAGCTCGACGATCTTCACACGCATGGTGCTGGGCTGGTGGCTGCGCACGTTCCGGCCGAAAGAACTGGTGATCTGAGGCCGCCATGTGGAAACCGCTCCGCCTCATCCCGATCAAGACCAACTTCGACTTCCTCGGCAAGCGCATCCCCGCGCTGGTGCTGTCGACGGCGATCAACATCGCCTCGCTGATCCTGGTCTTCACCGTCGGCTTCAATTTCGGCATCGACTTCCTGGGCGGCATCGCCATCGAGGCGCGCTCGACCAAGGGCGTGGCCGACCTTGCCGCGATCCGCGCGACGACCTCGACCTTGGGCGTCGGCGAGGTCACGCTGCAGGAGTTTGGCAACGCTGAGACCGTGCTGGTGCGCGTGCAGCGCCAGGATGCCGGCCCGGTCTGCGTCGCCAACGCCGGCAAGCTGCTGACCGCGGCGCTGGGCCAGGGCTGGAGTCTGAAGCCGGCGACCGGTGGGTTGGGCGGCGAGCTCGAGGTCGCGGCGCCGCAGCCGCTGAACGACGAGCGCCGGGTCGCCGTGGCGCGCGCCATCGCCGTCAACGACGGCCAGGTGGCGCGCGGCGCTGGCGCTTCGACGCGCGTGCTGATGACGCCGGAGCAGCAGGCCGAATGGTGCCAGCAGGTGGCGATCCGCCTGGTCACCGCCGCGCTGGGCTCCGCCTACGATATCCGCCGCACCGAGACGGTGGGCCCGAAGATCGGCGCCGAGCTGATGCGCTCGGGCATCATCGCGGTGATCGTCACCATGTTCGGCATCGCGGCCTATGTCTGGTTCCGCTACGAGTGGCAGTTCGCTGTCGGCGCGCTGGTGGCGTTGACGCACGACGTGCTGACCACCGTCGGCTTCTTCGTCATCACCCAGCTCGAGTTCAACCTGACGGCGCTGGCGGCGCTGCTGACCATCGCCGGCTACTCAATCAACGACACCGTCGTGGTGTTCGACCGCGTGCGCGAGAACATGCGGCGCTACAAGAAGATGTCGCTGGTCGACATGCTCAACGTCAGCGTCAACGAGACCCTGTCGCGCACCCTCATGACGTCGGGCACGGTGCTGTTCGCCATGCTGGCGCTGGCCCTCTTCGGCGGGCCGGTGCTGCACAGCTTCTCCTACGCCATGCTGTGGGGCGTGGTCGTCGGCACCTACTCCTCGATCTGGATCGCCAACGCCAGCCTCGTCTATCTCAACCTGCGCCCCGAGCGCCTGCGGCCCGACGACGACGCCAATCGGACCACCACGCCGGCACGGCCTTGAACCCCTCCCTTCCCCCCAAGGGTACGCTTGCGCGCCCGGAGGCGGGGGAAGGCAAGACTGGTGCCATGACGACACCAACCGACAAGACCCTGCCGATGCCCGATCCGTCGGAGCGGCAGGTCATCCAGAGTTACGGCGATGGTGGCTTCAGGGTCAGCAACGTGCGCCACGACGGCGCGATCATCGTGACCGCAAGTCGCACCGTCGCCTGGGCCGACGCCGCGGTCGCGGCGCTTGCGCCTGAAACGATGGCCGAGGAGATCGATGTGCTGGTGATCGGCTGCGGCACGCGCGCGACGTTCGTGACGCCAGCGATACGCGAGACATTCAAGCGGCGCGGCGTCGCGCTCGAGGTGGCGGACACACCGGCGGCGTGCCGCACCTACAATATCCTGCTGTCGGAAGGTCGACGCGTCGCTGCCGCCCTTCTGCCGGTGCCGTGAAACGAAAACGGGGCCCCGCAGGGCCCCGTCGCTTGATGCGGTGGAACGACGTGCTCAGAGGCCGCCGTTCTGCTGCGCGACCATGCAGTACAGCATGGCGATGGACAGCATGGTGTTGATGCGCGAGGTCAGCATGGCGGTGCGCGCCGCCTTGGGCTTCTGGTCGGCCGGGCAGTCGACGAGGCCCAGCGCCTTCTGCTGGTTCGGCCAGATGATGAACCAGACGTTGAAGGCCATGATCAGGGCCAGCCACATGCCGATGCCGATGGCGTGCACGCCCTTCTTCAGGATCAACGCCTCGAGCAGATAGCCGTTCATCCACGCCAGCAGCAGGCCGGTGATCACCGTCGCCAGCGCGCCGTAGCGGAACCAGAACAGCACTTCGGGCGCGATGTACTTGCTGATCGCCGCGCGATGCTCGGCCGGCTCGATCTTGGGCACGGTCGGGATCTGCACGAAGTTCAGGTACCAGAGCAGGCCGATCCACATGATGCCCGTCACCACGTGCAGCCAGCGCATGATGAAGGTGCCCCAGGTGTGGTCGATCTTCACGATACCGCCGGTCAGCAGGCCGACGATGGCGATGATCGCGATCAGAAGGACGAGGCCCGCCAGCAGCGTGCGCCCTAGGGATTGGAGAATGACGGCCATCGCTGGCTCCCCTCTTTGGTTCTCATGGGACTCGGGTATCAGCGCCGGAGCCTATCATATCGGCGAGTCATTTCAATATGTGGTAGGTCCGCCGTGCGGTTGGACGAGGTATCGCGATGCAACATGGCGCCCCAGGGGGTGACGGCGAGCTGGCGGCCGCCTGGGCCTATTGCGCGGCCCAGGCGCGGACCGCCGATCATGGCCGCTGGCTCTGTGGTCTGTTCGCGCCCGAGGCCGCGCGCCACGATCTGTGGGCGCTGCTGGCCTTCAACGCCGAGGTCGCCCGCACCCGCGAGGTGGTGCGCGAGCCGATGCTGGGGCAGATCCGCCTGCAGTGGTGGCGCGAGGCGATCGCCGAGGCCTATGCCGGCCGGGCTCGCGCCCACCAGGTGATGGCGCCGTTGGCCGACGCCATCGCCCGCCGCCGGCCGCCCGTCGAGCGCTTCGAGACCCTGCTCGACGGCCGCCTGCGCGACCTCGACGACCAGCCTTTCGCGACCCTCGCCGACCTCGAAGCCTATGCCCAGGCGACCTCCGGCACGTTGTCGCTGCTGATGCTCGACATGCTCGGCGTCGACGACGGCGGGGCGCGCGAGGCGGCGACGGCGATCGGCACCGCGTGGGCGCTGGTCGGCCTGGTGCGCGCGACGCCCCACCTTGCCGCCCACCGCCGGCTGATGATGCCGACGGACCTGATGGGCGACATCAACCCCGAGTCATTGTTCACCGGTCGGCCCGATGCTGGCCTCGCCAACGTGCTGCGCGCCGTGGTCGATCGCGCGTCCGCGTTGCTGGTCGAGGCGCGGCGCCACCGTCGCAAGG
>Ga0194134_10005596_pt1 | contig 11788 bp, 11 predicted proteins | sample TA2KigOff0mmetaG_FD_148602 | JGI IMG/M metagenome (GOLD analysis project Ga0194134, IMG submission 148602) | Freshwater microbial communities from Lake Tanganyika, Tanzania - TA2015056 Kigoma Offshore 0m | ecosystem: Environmental > Aquatic > Freshwater > Lake | place: Tanzania: Lake Tanganyika... | reverse complement strand
TACAACACCGTCAGGCCCCACAGCGCCTTGGGATACCGTCCCCCAGCGCCGGAAACCATCGTCCCGATGGACCCGAGGCCCACCATGCACTAACATTCAACACGGACCACTCGATGGGGGCAGTCCAATTACTGGGCTGTAGTGCGTGACCGTGCGCCAGATGCTGCTCTGTTTCAAACGCAGCACCGTCGTGCGTTCTCAGCAAACACCATGAGCCAGCTGTTTTTAGACATCTATCACAGTATTGGGCTACGTGGCTGCAGCAGTCACAGTGGACGCAAGACATTCATCACAAGATTGGCAGACCAAGGTGTGGCTGTACATCTTCTGGCAGCATTGGCTGGGCATCGTCATATCAGCACCACACAACGCTACATCACCGTCAATGAAGCATTGCTCAGCAGGGCAGTGGAGTTGGCTTGATGGCAAAACAGGGAATGCTGGCTCAGCTGCAGGCTTTGCGCAGGGCTGAGCAGCATGTGCTGTGGCTGCGTGCAAACTTGAGCAAGCATCCAATCACACTGCGTGTGGAACGTGAGCTGCTGTTGCGACGCACAGCTGTTGCAGTTCGTGCTGGCACCACAGTTGATGCTGTGCTTCAAAGTGTACAGCTACCAGCTGCAAATCCAAAACCTCAACGCACAAAAGAAAAGAGCGGACCGTAGCCCGCTCTCTCTTAGCTTTTAGCAGTCGCGTTCGAATTAGAACGAGAACGAGATACCAGCGTAGGCGATGTCAGCGCTGGTGATGCCGGCATCGAGCGATGCCCCGCCGAGGTCGTAAGATGCGGAAGCGCTCCAATCGGACGCGTCATCCATCGAAACCGACACGCCCATGCCATTGGCAGAGTAGCCGCCAGACAGGGTCCACTCGCTGTCATCGTTGATTTCGATCTCGGCCGACATGCCATCAGCGGAGTAGCCCAGGGTGACGGTGTTCGAGTCGCCGTTGTCATTCTCAAGCGAAGCACTCACAGCACCTGCAGTGTAAGCAAGGCCGAGGGAGTAGTTCTCGTTGGCGTCAAACGCGGCCGAAACGGTCACGCCCGAAGTGGTGAACGAGCCGTTGGCCGACCACTGAACTTCAACATCCTGGCCGTCAACGTCGGTCACAGTGTTGTCAACATCCAAAACAACACCCACCGACATGGTGTCGGTCGAGTAGGCAACGCCCACGTCGCCAGCGGTGTCATCCGAGTAAAGATGGTCAACGCCGTCGTCAGCGAACGTCAAAGTCACGCCCGAACCCGAAATGGTCAGGGTCGGAGCGCCAATGGTGCCATCTTCATCAGCAAAGCCACCGTCGTCGAACGCGAAGCTGGTACCGAAGCTGACGCTGGTCGACACGCCAATGGTGATGCCGCTGGAGGTTTCGGTCGAAGCCGAGATGTCGATCGAGCCGGAATTGTAGGCGTGGAACTCACCGTCGTTGTAATCGTGGTCATCGTTGCTGTCATCACGGCCGATACCGGCAGCAGCCGAGCCCGAGAAGCTGATTTCGGCGGATGCAACGCCAGCCCAGAGAACCAGGGCAGTAGTCGCGAGAAGAACCTTTTTCATCGTTTTCCCTCTTGTGTCAAAGGTGCGGCCCAACTCAGAGGAATCCGAATTGGGTATGCTGCATATCTCGCCCCAAGCGTTCGGGATTGCAATCAAGACCATGGCCGCGGGGGGAAGAAGCGCGGGCATGGTGCAGCAATGTCACAGTGGTTTTTCCGGCCCAGCCCCGCGCCCTGCCTGCAGGCTTGGCCGCAACCCCGGTTCCAAGGCAGGGGTGCGGAACGGTGCGGCATATGGCAAAAAGCCTTGTTCCACCCCGCGCGCTCGTCTAGACAACAAGGCAGATTGTCCCCGGGGGCCCGAATGACCGTGCAATGCCATGCCCGCAACGCTTTTCTTGTTCTTGCCGTGGCAAGCCTGTCGGCCTGCGGCGGCGGCATCGGCAGCAGCAACCTGTTTGGCGGCGGCGGCCGGGCGCAGTTCCAGCCACCGGAAGAGGCGGTTCCCGTCGTGCGCGGCCGTCAGGCCTATTTCCAGGGCACCACCCGCACCACGCTCCGCGACCTGATCAGCGGCGGGGCAGATGCAAACACGACGCTTGAGGTCAACCGCTATATCTGGGCGGCCAGCCTTGAGGTGCTGAACTTCCTGCCCATCGAATCGGTCGATCCTTTCTCGGGTGTCATTGTCACCGGATATGGCACGCCGCCCGGCGGGGGGCGCAGCTATCGGGCGACGGTTCTGGTGCAGGACCCTGCACTCGATGCCCGCAGCCTGAAACTGTCGCTGCAATCGCGCGGCGGCGGCGCGGTGGATCCGGCAACCGTGCGCGCGGTGGAAGATGCGATCCTGACCCGCGCCCGCCAGTTGCGCGTGCAGGACGGCAAGCTTTAACCCGGACGCCCGACCTACTGGACCCCAAGCGCGCGGCGGTGTAATCCCGCCGGGCAACGCTTTGAGGCCAGACATGTCGCGCTACAAACCCAGCTCCATCGAACCGAAATGGCAAGCCGCCTGGGACAAGGCCGGCGCCTTCACCGCGCGGCGCGATCCGGCCAAGCCCAAGTATTATGTGCTTGAGATGTTCCCCTATCCGTCGGGGCGCATCCACATGGGCCATGTGCGCAACTACACCATGGGCGACGTTGTGGCGCGGTATAAAATGGCGCAGGGGTTTTCCGTCTTGCACCCGATGGGCTGGGACGCCTTTGGCATGCCCGCCGAAAACGCCGCGATGGAACGGGGCGGCCACCCCAAGGAATGGACCTACGGCAACATCGCCGACATGCGCGCGCAGATGAAGCCTTTGGGCCTGTCGATCGACTGGTCGCGCGAATTTGCCACCTGTGACCCGGAGTATTACGGCCAGCAGCAGGCGATGTTCATCGACATGATGGAAGCGGGCCTTGTCTATCGCAAGGCCGCCATGGTGAACTGGGACCCGGTCGACATGACGGTGCTGGCCAATGAACAGGTGATCGACGGCAAGGGCTGGCGGTCGGGTGCTGCCGTTGAACGGCGCGAGTTGACCCAGTGGTTTTTCAAGATTTCCGATTATTCCGAGGAACTCTTGACCGCTTTGGACGGACTGAAGGATTGGCCCGAAAAGGTGCGGCTGATGCAGGCCAACTGGATCGGCCAAAGCCGTGGCCTGCAATTTGCCTTTGACACCGTCGGCGCCCCGAAAGGCTCTGAAAAGCTTGAGGTCTATACCACCCGCCCCGATACGCTGATGGGCGCAAGCTTTGCCGCGATTTCCCCCGATCACCCGCTGGCGAAATCGCTGGAAGCCGATCCCAAGGTTGCCGCTTTCCTCGCCCAGTGCCGTCTGGGCGGCACCACAGCCGAGGCGCTGGAGACTGCCGAGAAGATCGGCCTTGATACCGGCATCCGCGTGAAACACCCGCTTGACCCCGCTTGGGAGCTTCCGGTCTGGATCGCAAATTTCATCCTGATGGACTACGGCACCGGCGCGATTTTCGGCTGCCCGGCCCATGACCAGCGCGACTTTGACTTTGCCACGAAGTACAGCCTGCCGATCAAACCGGTGTTTTCGGCCGATGGGTCAGACGCCGTGCTGACCGAGGCCTATGTGCCGATGAAGTCGGAAAAGGTGACCTATATCCGCAGCTTCGCGGGCAACGCCCAACAGACCGGCGATGAAGGTGTCACCGCCGCCATCGCCCATGCCGAGGCCAATGGCTATGGCCAAGGCGTCACCAAATACCGCCTGCGCGACTGGGGGATTTCCCGCCAGCGCTATTGGGGCTGCCCGATTCCGGTGATCCACTGCGCCACCTGCGGTGTGGTGGCGGAATCCAAGGCCAACCTGCCCGTGAAACTGCCCGACGATGTCACCTTCGACATCCCCGGCAACCCGCTGGACCGTCACCCGACATGGCGCGATTGCACCTGCCCGAAATGCGGCGCGAAAGCCTGGCGAGAAACGGACACGATGGATACCTTCGTGGATTCGTCATGGTATTACGCCCGCTTCACCGCGCCACGCGCCACCACGCCAACGGTGGCGGAAGATGCCGATTACTGGATGAACGTCGACCAATACATCGGCGGCATCGAACACGCGATCCTGCACCTGCTCTATTCCCGCTTCTTCGCCCGCGCGATGCACAAGACAGGGCATCTGCCTGCCAAGGCGATTGAACCCTTCAACGCGCTCTTCACCCAAGGCATGGTGACGCACGAGATTTACATGACGCGGGATGCCAATGGCCGCCCGGTCTATCACCTGCCCGAAGATGTGATCCGTTCCGAATCTGGCGCGACGCTGAAAGACGGCACGGTGGTTGAGGTCATCCCCTCGGCCAAGATGTCGAAATCCAAGAAAAACGTCGTCGACCCGATGAACATCATCGCCTCTTTCGGCGCCGACACCGCGCGCTGGTTCGTCATGTCCGACAGCCCGCCCGAGCGTGACGTGGAATGGACGGCATCGGGGGCGGAAGCCACCTACAAACACCTCTCCCGCGCCTGGGGCATCTGCGACCGCATCGGCCAGATGCCCGCAGACCACAAGGGCGAGGGCGACGAGGAGTTGGCCCGCAGCGTCGCGAAGGCCATCGACGAGGTGACCCGCGCCATCGAAACCTTCGCCTTCAACAAGGCCATCGCGGCACTTTATGGCCTGACGAACACCATCGCACGGGCCAATGCCTCCACCCCCGCCATGAAGGATGCCATCCGCACACTGGCCAAACTCATGTCGCCGATGACGCCACATATCGCGGAGTCGATCTGGTCCTATCAGGGCGGCGCCGGGCTTTGCGCCCAATCTCCCTGGCCCAAGGCCGACCCCGCGCTCTTGGTCGATGACACCGTCACCCTGCCGATCCAGATCAACGGCAAGCGCCGGGCGGAAATCAGCGTGCCCAAGGACATGGCGGCGGCAGAGGTTGAAAAGATCGCGCTGGCCAATGATGATGTGGTCAAATTCCTTGCCGGGCAGCCGGTGAAGAAGATCATCGTCGTGCCGGGGCGCATCATCAATGTCGTCGTTTAACCGCCGAACCCTGCTTTTGCTGCCGCTGGCCCTTGTCGCCTGCGGCTTTACCCCCGCCTACGGCCCCTCCGGCCCCGCCCAGGGGCTGCAAGGCCGTATCCGCGCTGCTGATCCCGGCGACAAGAACGGCTTTGACTTTGTCACCGCGATCGAAGCCCGCTTTGGCCGCAGCAAGGACCCGCGCTATGGGCTGGCCTATACGATCACAACCCAGTCGGTCGGCGTCGGCTATGCCACCGACACCACGATCACCCGCTACAACCTCAAGGGCCGGGTCGATTGGTCCCTGACCGACCGCGAAACAGATACCCGCATCGCGGGTGGCACGGCCGAGAACTTCACCTCCTGGTCGGCTACCAGCGCCACCGTGGCGTCGCTTTCGGCCGAGGCAGATGCCGCCAGACGGCTGATGGTGATCCTGGCCGACCAGATCGCCGCCGAAATCCTCGCCGCCTCGGTGCGGTTCACCCCATGATCCTCAAGGGGGTTGAGGCCAGCCGATATTTCCAAAAGCCCAACCCGGCCCAAGCGGGGCTGTTGATTTTCGGTGCCGACCCGATGCGCGTGGCCCTGAAACGGCAAGAGGTCATCGCCGCCCTGATCGGACCGGAAGGTGAGGCCGAAATGCGCCTGACCCGCATCGCCGCCGCCGAACTGCGCAAGGATGCCGCCGCGCTCTTTGACGCCATCAAGGCGGTGGGCTTCTTCCCCGGCCCGCGTGTGGCTTTTGTCGAAGATGCCACCGACGGGCTGACCGACACCATCGCCGCCGCCCTGAAAGACTGGCAACCCGGCGATGCGCAGATCACCGTGACCGCAGGCGGGCTGACCGCCAAATCCACCCTGAAAGCGCTGTTCGAAAAGCACCCCAATGCCGTCTGCATCGGCCTTTACGACGACCCGCCCATGCGCAAGGAAATCGAGGATGCGCTGAAAAAGGCCGGTCTCACCCAGATCGACCCCACCGCCATGACCGACCTGTCCGCCTTGGCCCGCGTCCTTGACCCCGGCGATTTCCGCCAGACGCTGGAGAAAATCGCGCTTTACAAATGGGGCGACGCCACGCCCCTGACCCCCGCCGAGGTTGCCGCCATGGCCCCCGCCACCATCGAGGCCGAGGTGGATGATCTCATCATCGCCACCGCCGAAGGCCGCACCCCCGCCATCGGCCCGCTCTTGCGCCGGCTCGAAGGCCAAGGCACCGCGCCCGTCACCATCTGCATCGCCGCCCTGCGCCATTTCCGCACGCTCCATCTCGTCGCGGCAGACCCGAACGGCATCAACAAGGCCCGCGTGATCTTCAAACTGCGCGACGCGGTGCAGCGCCAGGCCAACCAATGGGGCCTGCGCGCGCTGGAACAGGCGCTTGGGCTGCTTGTGGAAACCGACATGACCCTGCGCTCGACCTCCAAGGCCCCGACCATGGCGGTGATGGAACGCGCCCTGATCCGCCTGGCGATGATGAAGCGCTAGGGCCGGGCAGGTCATCCGGGGTTTGCGTTCATCTTGGCCCAAATACCCCACGGGGGGCGTGAAGCCCCCCTCCTTCACGCCCGCCGCAAACTGCCCTCCAAGGGAACCGCCCCGGCCAAGGTGTTGGAAATCGTGCCATATTTCAGGATGTTGCGGTGTATCAGGTCCAGCCGGGCGTCTGGCTCATCGCTGCCCATGACAATCTCATAGCGGATCGCCACCAGCTTGGGCGGGCTGTCCTGTCGGTCCGCCTCAAGCCGCACCTCAACGGTGGTGAACTGGAACGCCAGCATCGGTGCCACCTGCTCCACGCCCTTGATCATGCAGGCCGCCAGCGCCGCCAGAAAAAGCTCCACCGGGTTGAAGGCATCCTGCCGCCCCGCCAGATCGGTGCCCAAGACGACTTCTGCCGACTTGGCCCGCGCCAGACTGCCGTTCGCATCGACGCGATGCGCCACCACCCGATAATCCATTCTTGCCTCCACCGCTTGATCCCGGCCACGGCCTCTGCCATGCCTCATCGCAAAAGGAACCCGAGTATGGCCCCCACCCTGACCCCGCACCAGACTTTCCTCGCGCCCTTGGCCAGACTTGCCCTGCGCCACCCGATGCTTGAAGGGCAGGCGATCTGGTGGGAAGCCGGCGACTGGCAGGCGCAAGACGATGAAGAGGCGATGATCGACGGCGAGGAAATCGCCTATTACGCCGAAGGGCTTCTGGCCGAGGGCTTTGGCCTGCACTGGCAAGTTCTGGCCGAGGCCGATGCGCCGAAAGACCCGGTCCTTGTGCTGCTCTTCCTTTGGCAGTCGCCCGAAACCCCCGAACTGCCGGGCCCCGGCCCCGATTGGGTGGTGCTGGCCCAAGACAGCACTGCCGCGCAGTGAGCCTGTGGCGCGCCCTTGGCCCTGCGATGCCCTGGGCAGGGTTGGGCGATGCACTGAGCGGTGCCGTCGGGGCGGGGCTGGGCCTTGTGGTCACCGGGGCTGGGCTCCTGGTACTGGCGGGACCGACCAGCACAGGGCTTGACCATCCCTTGCTGATTGCGCCCTTCGGAGCTTCGGCGCTGTTGATCTTTGTGGTGCCGAACAGCCCGCTGGCCCAGCCTTGGTCGGTTGTGGTTGGCAATGGCCTGGCAGCAGGCGTTGCCCTTCTGGTGCTGCAACTGGGTCTGCCGCCGCTTGCGACCGATGGGCTGGCGGTGCTTTTGGCCATCATCGCCATGGCACTGGCCCGGGCAATGCATCCTCCGGGTGGCGCGGTCGCCCTCTTTACCGCGCTGGCGGCCCCGGAAGCCCCGCTCGCCTATCTCCTGTCGCCAGTCCTTCTGGGCAGCCTTGTGCTGGTGTTGACAGGCCTTGTCTGGAACCGCGCCACGGGCAGCGCCAACCCCTTCCACCAGCCTGCCCCCTCGGCCCATGGCACAGCCGATCCCACCCCCGACCGCCGCCACCCGCCACCGCCTGGCGCCTTGGCCAACCTGCTGGCCCGGCTGCGCCTTGACGCCAATATCGGGGTCGAGGATCTAACCCGCCTCATCACCGCGGCCGAGGCCGCCACCCGCCCGCTCGCGGGCCTCACCGCCCGGAACCTGATGTCGCGCGATCTGGTGACTGTGGCACCCGATACCCCGCTGCCTGCCCTTGCCGCCACCTTCCGCCGCCATCGCTTCAAGACCCTGCCCATGGTTCAGGACGGCCACTATCTCGGGCTGATCGCAGAAGAAGCCCTTGTCGGCGTCTCTGACCCCGCCCTCACCGCCGCCGACCTGTCCCATCCGGCCGCACCCACCAGCCCCGACACCTCCGCCGCCGGACTGGTGCAGCGCCTTGCCGACGGGCGTGAACAGGCCCTGCCCATCACCGAGGCAGGCCAGCTTGTCGGCCTTGTCACCCGGTCCGACCGGATCGCCCTTCTCGCCCGATCCTTGACAGCCTAGGTCTTGCGCAACCGCACGCCCCGTGGTCCGATGCGCCGAACCAAAGGACCCGCCATGCCCAGCGCCTATGCCCGCCTGCACGCCGCCTGCGCCGCCCTTGGCACACGGCTTTTCACCATCACCACCCAGGACGAGGCCGCCGGGGTTACCCGCCGCGCCTACAGCTCAGACCCAGCCGCCTATCCGGTCTCCGGCACCAAACCGCTGACACGCGACGGCTGGTATGACGCCTGCATAACCGCGCAACAAACCTTTGTCGCCAACACCACCCCGGAATTCGCCCGCTATTTCTTTGATCACGCGCTGATCAGTTCGCTGGGCCTTGGCTCTTGCATCAATATCCCGGTCGTTCGGGATGGGGAGGTGCTGGGCACGGTGAACCTGCTGGCCGAGGAACATCACTTCACAGCCGAACGTCTGGCGGCCTATGAGGCGCTTGTCGCGCAAGATCACAGCGCCCTGACCGCCGAGATGGCCCGGGGCTAAGCCATGGCCTTCACTCTGCGCCAGCTGCAATTCTTTGTCGCCGCCGCGCAGGCGGGGTCCGTCACCGGGGCGGCGCGCGAATTGTCGATCTCGCAATCCTCGATCACCGAGGCGATCCGCGCGCTTGAGGATGATCTGGGCGTGCAACTTTTTGACCGGCAGGCGCGTGGGCTTCTGATCACCCAGAAGGGCAGCGCCTTTCTGCGCCATGCCCGGCAAATCCTGGCCGATGTCGCCACCGCCCGCACCGCCTTTGCCGATGAGGACGGCCCGCTGACCGGGCGGCTGTCCTTGGGGGTGACCAGCCTTGTCGCGGGCTATGTGCTGTCGGACATCCTGCAACGCTTTCGCCGCGCCTTTCCGCATGTCGAGTTGAATGTCATCGAGGACACCGGCGACTACCTTCAGCACCTTCTGATCGGGGGCGAGTTGGATGTGGCGGTGCTCTTGACCTCATCGGTGCGCGATCAGCTGGCGCTGAATGTCGAGACGCTCCTCGTCTCGCCCTATCGGCTTTGGCTGCCTTTGGGTCATCCGCTTTCGGATCAGGAAACCATCGCGCTGGATGATCTGGCTGGCCAGCCGCTCATTCAGCTGATGGTCGATGAAATCGAGGATTCCACCCGCAAGCTGATGGGCGCGCTTGCCGTCAAGCCCGAGGTGGCCTTCCGCACGCGCAGCGTCGAGGCGGTGCGCAGCCTTGTGGCCACCGGCGCGGGGCTTGCGATCCTGCCCAGCCTTGTCTACCGGCCCTGGTCGCTGGAAGGCGACCGCATCGGGATTCGCGACATCTCGGGCGATCTGCCTTCGGTGCAGGTGGGGCTTGCCTGGCGGCGCGGCGCGCCGCTTTCGGCACCCGCGCATCACTTCATCCGCTCGGCCCAGGATGCGATGCCCGGCCGCTAAGCCGACCCATCGGAAATTCCGAACGATCCGTTCTCCCTTTTGATATTGCGAAATTTCAGGACGAGGATCACGCTCTGCCCATGATCGGGAATCCGACGCCAGCATGACGCCTTCGCAGATGACGGAGGCACATCTCAGGGAGTTGACAGATGAAAACCTTGAAATTGATGGGCACCACGGCACTTGCCGTTTTCACTGGCCTTGCCCCGGCCATCGCACAGGTCACCGCCATCGGCGAAGGCGAGGGCGAAGTGTCGATCGTCGCTTGGGCCGGCTATATCGAGCGCGGCGAGACGATGAAGGAATTCGACTGGGTGACCAAGTTCGAAGCCGAGACCGGCTGCATGGTCAAGGTCAAGACCGCCAATACCTCGGACGAGATGGTGGCGCTGATGAACGAAGGCGGGTTTGATTTGGTCACCGCCTCGGGCGATGCCAGCCTGCGGCTGATCGCCGGAGAGCGGGTGCAGCCGATCAACATCGACCTGATCCCCTCCTGGTCCACCGTCGATGACCGGCTGAAAGAGGCACCCTGGCATACGTTGGGCGGCGTGCATTACGGCGTACCCTACATGTGGGGGCCGAACGTGCTGATGTATAACGCCGAAGTGTTCAAGGAACCACCGACCTCGTGGAACGTGGTCTTTGAAAAGATGGACCTGCCGGATGGCAAGTCGAACGAAGGCCGGGTGCAGGCTTATGACGGGCCGATCCATATTGCCGATGCCGCGCAATATCTGATGTTCCACAAGCCCGAACTGGGCATCACCTCGCCCTATGAGCTGAACGAAGATCAGTACAAGGCCGCGCTTGACCTGCTGCGGGGCCAGCGCCAGATCGTCGGGCGCTATTGGCACGACGCCTTCATCCAGATGGATGACTTCAAGAATGAAGGCGTGGTCGCATCGGGCTCCTGGCCCTTCCAGGTCAACCTGTTGCAATCCGAAAACCTGCCGATCGCCAGCGTGATCCCGCAAGAAGGGGCGACGGGCTGGGCTGATACCACCATGATGCATGTGGACAGCAAGCATCCCAATTGCGCCTACAAGTGGATGGAACACTCGCTGGCCTCGAACCTGCAATCCGACCTCTCGGTCTGGTTCGGCGCCAACCCCGCCGTGCCTGCGGCCTGCACCGACGGGCGTGGCATGCAGACGGCCGAGGGCTGCACCAAGAACGGGCTGGATGATTTCGACAAGATCCGCTTCTGGACCACACCCACCGCCAATTGCTCCCAGGGCGAAGGGGCCTGCGTGCCCTATTACCGCTGGGTGTCCGACTATATCGGCGTGATCGGCGGGCGCTGATCCCTTCTCTCCCTCCCTCCCCCACCATGGGGGGGGGAGCCGCAAACCGTGATCTGCCACGCAACACAATGAGGCCCGTCACCTCCCCTCCCCTTTGAGGAGAGGGGCTGGGGGTGCGGGGCATGAAGTTGAAAGTCCCCCATGACCGCTGCCGTCGAATTTCAATCCGTCTCGCGCCAGTTCGGCACCGGCCCCGGCGCCGTCCGCGCCGTCGATGCGGTGGACCTGACCATTGCCGAGGGCAGCTTCTTTGCCATGCTGGGCCCGTCAGGCTCGGGCAAGACCACCTGCCTGCGGCTGATCTCGGGCTTTGAACAGCCCAGCTCGGGCACGATCCGCATCTTCGGGCAGGATGTCTCGACCATCCCGCCCAATCGGCGCAACGTGAACACCGTGTTCCAGGACTATGCGCTGTTTCCCCACATGAACGTGCGGGACAACGTGGCCTATGGGCTGATGGTCAAGGGCATGGGCCGCGCCCAGCGCCATGCCAAGGCCGAAGAGATGCTGGCCCTTGTGCAACTGCCCGATTACGGCGACCGCAAGCCGGGGCAATTGTCGGGCGGCCAGCGCCAGCGGGTGGCCCTTGCCCGCGCACTGGTGAACGAACCGCGCGTGCTTCTCCTGGACGAACCCCTCGGCGCGCTGGACCTAAAGCTAC
>Ga0194134_10005594_pt1 | contig 11789 bp, 10 predicted proteins | sample TA2KigOff0mmetaG_FD_148602 | JGI IMG/M metagenome (GOLD analysis project Ga0194134, IMG submission 148602) | Freshwater microbial communities from Lake Tanganyika, Tanzania - TA2015056 Kigoma Offshore 0m | ecosystem: Environmental > Aquatic > Freshwater > Lake | place: Tanzania: Lake Tanganyika... | reverse complement strand
GAAAATATGTCATTTGATAATTATGGAAAGTGGCATATTGACCACATAATACCATGTGCATCATTTGATTTTAGTAAAGAAGAAGATATAATAACATGTTTTAACTGGAAAAATTTGCGCCCATGTTGGGGAGATGAAAACATCGTAAAAAGCAATAAAATTGACTTAGAACTTATTGAACATTATAAAAATAGAGCATTAATATTTTTAAAAAATAATTCCACTACTAAGTTTGATATTAAACTATCAAATGGCTCATTAGAAAATTTTGAGGTATAGTAAAAATGTGGCGTATATAAAACAAAGTTTTATAATAGGTTATAAAATAAAGTTTTATAATAGGTAATCCGCAGCCAAGCATAATTTGAAAGAATATGAAGGTTCAACGACTAGGTAAAGTAACCTAAGTTATATTAGAAAATATAATATGGTAAAATACCCACGAAAAGGTTCATGTTTTAGATAAGCCTAGAACATATGATATAGTCTGATCTTATATGAAAGTATAAGAAGTTAGGATAAAGAGCCTAACGATAACAATCTTGGGAGAAGATATTGACACACGTATTGTCAACTATGTATTAGAAGAATTTAAAAGAAAAAATAAAGTTGATCTATCAGATAACAAAAAAGCGTTGAGACGTATTAGAACAGCAGCTGAACGTGCTAAGCGTTCTCTTTCTGGTCAAACACAAGCAAATATTGAAATCGACAGTTTACATGAAGGTAATGATTTTTCAGTTAATTTAACTCGAGCTAAATTCGAAAGTTTATGTTCAGATATTTTTCAAAAAACATTAGAACCTGTTGAACGAGTTTTAAAAGATGCTAAAATATCAAAAGGCGAAATCCATGATATAGTTTTAGTTGGTGGATCAACCCGAATTCCTAAAATTCAAGAATTATTAAGTAACTTTTTTAATGGTAAGGAATTATGTAGAAAGATTAATCCAGATGAAGCTATTGCATACGGTGCAGCAGTTCAAGCAGCTATTTTATCGGGTCACAAAGATGAAAAATTAGATTCATTAGTTTTACTTGATGTAACACCATTATCATTAGGTGTCGAGACAGCTGGTGGAATTATGACAACTCTAATTGCTCGTGGATCTACAGTACCAACAAAAAAGACTCAAACTTTTTCTACTGCAGCAGATAATCAACCTGGTGTTACCATTCAAGTATATGAAGGTGAACGTCAATTAACAGCACATAATAATAAATTAGGTGAGTTTCATCTTAAAGGAATTCCACCAATGCCAAGAGGTTCACCTCAAATTGAAATTACTTATGATGTTGATGCTAATGGAATTCTACAAGTTTCAGCAGTTGAGAAATCAACAGGTAAAGCTGAAAAAATAACTATTACTAATGAATCAAGTCGTCTAAGTAAAGAAGATATTGATAGAATGGTTAAAGAAGCTGAAGAATTTAAGAATGACGATGATAAGATTAGGAAAAAAGTAGAAGCAAAAAATAAATTAGAACATTATTGTTACAATGTCAAGAGTACAGTATTGGGTGAACAAAAAATGAAAACAGCACTTGGATCAGATGCTGGAACAGTAGAAAGTACTGTTGATTCGACTCTAAAATGGCTTGAAGAGAATGGCGATCACACAGCTGATGTTTATGAAGATAAATTAAAAGAAGTTGAAGGAGTTTTAATGCCATTAATTGCTAAAGCATATCAATCAAATGCACCAGCTCCTCAACAGAGTGAAACATCTGCAACATCAGATTTGGATTAATAATTAAAATATATTTAAAATCAAGTTTATTTTAATTATAATGTCTAATAAATTAAATTTTCTTTTAAGAGCGAAACACTTGAAAAAAAATCCTCCTACTATAGATGAAGAAGTTCAAAATATAATTCATAATAATCATCCAGGTGGTACATTAATTAACCAGGGTGGTACATTAATGAAACCTAAAATAGATAATGTTATTTTTATTGATTATGAAGAAGATTCTGACCCACAAACATCAGATGAAAATTTGTCTAATTTTAATAAAAATTTATATAAAACTAATGGTGAAGGATTAGATTATTTTTCAGGACCATATGAGTATAAAATATGTTTTGAAAATAAAGAGTATCCTCATTCTGTTAATATTAACAAGTTAATTTTTAAGTATAAAATTGGGAAAACTAATTATTGTAAAATATTATATTTGTCAACTGGTCACAGTTTTGCCGAACCATTTTATTTAACTGATCAAGGTATTAAAATAGAAAAGGTAAATCAAATTAATAAAGTATTTGAAGAAACTGATAAAAATATATTCTATTCATTAGATGATGGATTTAATGATTTTGCTTTAATAAGTTTTGATTTAACATTAAATAATAACAATAAATTAAAATTTAATGATAAATTATATAATGTTAAATCAGTTTGTAAAAATATGGATATTAAATATCTAGAAAATGAGACATTTCTAAAAAATGGTAATAATATTGGAGAAACTTATGCTAGAAGTTTAATTAATTTTGACACTGATAGATATATAAAAAGTAATGATTTTTATACATTTAAAATTAATGGAACCATTGTAATTATTAAAACTAAATTTACTAGTGGTATTATATTAAAGGGTATAAGTAGTAATATATCTAAATTCAATGGTTTACCAATTTCTGAAGAAAGAAAACATGAACAACTTAAATATCATTTCTCAAATGTTATTAAAGACCTATCAAAACATGAAATATTTTCTAATATAATTTTTGATGATAAAATATTTTCATATTATAATAATTATAAAGAAACTAATACATTAACAATTGCTAGTTTAATGGGTGACTCTGGATCTGGATTTTTTAGAATTATTGATAATGATAATATTGAATTTGTTGGAATAAATATTGGAAGTTGTTCTATGATGATATTAAAACCATCTGATTATTTGTATCCAAATAGAATTATGTGGAATAATTCATTAAATAAACTTGTTTTTGGAAATTATATTATTGAAGAAATTCATAAATCTTGTCAAATGTTACCAATTGATAAAATTGAAAAACTAATTAAACAAAATTTTAATATAAATGAAATAACAGTATAAATTTATTGAATTAATTTTATACAATTATCGTCTGATGGCACCAACTACAGTAGCAACTGGGGCTACAGCAGGTACTAAAGTAGATGCAACAGGAAGAACTTGTTGAGCAATAGGTAATGCTTTTTTAATAGCGGGTAAAACTTTCTTTTTCAAAAAGTTTTTTTGTTCGGGAGCTTCATTTGAGAAATCCATTATAATACTATATGTTTTTTTTTTAAATAAATAATTTTTCATTTTTTATTTAAGGAAAATAGGAAAACTACAAAAACTTACCATTTTTATGTTTTGATGCATAACAGTCTTTAGAATAATGACCTTCTCTTCCACATCTATAACATATATTTTTTGGTTTATTTTTACAATATAAATTTTCATGACAAGTAACACCTTTTAATGTATCAAATTCTTTATCACAATAACTACAACAAAATACTTCTATTTCTTCTTCAGATGAATCTTCTATGTCATCACCTGTTATTGTTGTTTTTGCATAACAATCAGAAGCATAATGACCTTTTCTATAACATCTAAAACATAAATCATTATCAATTAATAAATTTTCAAATTCTTCTAATATATTATCTTCATCTTGGTGACAATCTCTTGCAAAGTGTCCATTTTCACCACAAATATAACATTTATCTGTTGAACCATCTATCATTTTTTTAATAGTTTGTATATTATCTTTATTAAGTTTTAATTCACAAAAACTACCACCTCTAACATTATTAATGCCATATTTTTCCATAAATTTGAGTGTATATTTATCTTCATCAAAATTATCACAATTGGATAATAGTTCTAACACTTTTTTAGGTTTATATTTTTTTGTCCATTGAGATCCAGAAGAATTAAAATGTTGTTGTAATCTAAAATCTGGATTGGTTGTTTTACCAACATAATATTTTTTATTTTCAAGTTCTAAAATATATATGAATACCATTGATATATTATAAATTAATTTAATATTTATTTATATCAATTTTATTAAATTAACTTGCATATTTCAAAGTATATTCGCGAGCATTTGCATTATGAACCTCTTTATTACTTCTCAATAATTCAGCAATTTCCGGAACTAGTGGATCATTAGGATTTGGTTCTGCTAATAGAGAACAAATCGATAGTAGTAATTTACTTGTGTTCAATGCTGGACTCCAATTGTCCTTTAAAATATCCAAACAAATTCCTCCTTGTCTATTGATATTACAATGATAAATAGGCGTCTTGAAATAAACTTTTGGTGGTTTAAATGGATATTCATCTGGAAATTTAATATCTAGTTCAAATACACCACCAAAATATGGTGTATCTTCTGGACCAAAAATAGTTGCTGTCCAATGAGTTAAATCATCATTAATAGGACCAGCTGAACAATTACAAACTGGAGATTTATCTAGATCACTTAATTCATTCTTTAATCTTTTAATTAGTAGACTTGACATTAACATAAAGGTATTTTTATATATTAATTATGGATTTCAATTTTTATAAATTATGATTTTTATAAAAATTTAGTAGATAAACTTGATTTTTTTATACTATTCATTTATAATAGTATTGCTATTATTTTCAGTCTTCTGATTACTAGGACTTATAGTAATACCACCAAGAGATTTAGTTACTTTAGCAGCACCAGCTTTAGCAGCACCAGCTTTAGCAGCACCAGCTTTAGCAGCACCAGCTTTAGCAGCACCAGCTTTAACAGCAGCAGCTTTAGCAGCACCAGCTAAAGCACCTAGAAAGAAAAGTTTACTTTCGGGAGGAGAGGATTCAAAAGAAAGCATATATAATGTATTAAAGAAAATTTATTTTTATTTAGACATCTAAATCATTTAGATTATTTTTAGTAAATATATATGCTATATTTTCTATTTTTTTTTTAATTTTTTTTCTAAATTCTGATTTTAATCTAACTTGAAAATTTTTAAATTGATTAATAATTTCATAATCTAAATTGGATTTTTTTTCATTAAAAAAGTTTTTGAAAATTTTAAATCCATATTCACATAGTTCTTCTAATAATTCATCTTTATTCATTGCCATCCATTTGTTTTTGTCATAATAAAATCCTATTTTTGAACGATCACTTGTGATTTTAATATTATTATTTTCTTTATGATTAGGATTAAATTTAATATTTTCAATTAGTTTAGATATTGGTAAATGATGATCTTCTTCATCAATAAGCTGATTAAATATTATATTTTTAAACTTATCACTTATATATTCTAAGTTATCATTTTTATAATTATTAATAATTATTATATTATTACTATTAATTTGACTATTAGATATATTATTATGATTTGATATATTTGTAATATTTGGTTTTTCTTGTTCTTTTTTTACATCATCATTTTCTAAATTCTTAGTACATTTTTTTTGATGATAATATTTTTTTTGTCTATTATCAAAACTTAAATTACATATTTTACATTTATATGCAATTTCTTCTTTAATTTCATTATTATGAAATTTATTATTATGATTCCATAAAGATTGACTAGATTTATATTCTTTTGAACATATTTTACAAAAATATTTCATTATAAAAAACTATATATATATTTTATTACAATTCTACATTTTAAATATAAATTTATATTACAAATTTAAACTTTTTCATTACAAATTTACATTTTTTTATTACATAATTAAATAATAATACATTACCTTATTCATTTAACGTCACTTTATTACAAAAAATTGTGTGTGTACTTTAAGACTTTTTATTTATATTTATGAAATATAAATTTGAAAATAAAATAATAATTAAACTTCAATCTCATCTGGTGATTTCTTAATTAATTTTCATAGAATTTTAATCTGTTGACAATGTATAATAAATCTTGTATAAAATATACTATTTATAATATGGAACAAAAATAACTATTAGTTGAATGATCTCATTTTCAAGATATTTGAGATTTAATTATATTTATCTCTTTTTCATATAATTTTGATAATAATTTTTTAACAAAATCTTCACAATAATATTGATTGTAAATTTCTTTTAATCTTTTCTTCTTTTCTAAATTATATTTTATTAATTCTAATCCCAATATATCATAATCTTTGTTTAAAATTTTACGATTATTATCTATATATTGATAATGTTGTTCAATTCGCCGTATCCAACTATTACCTTGATTTAGATAATTAAGTTTTTGTTTTTGACTTTCAATTAAATTGAATTTTTCTTGTAATATATTTCTATTTTTTTGAAATTCTTCTTGTATTTTTATTGATTCCTCATTTAATTTTTTTAATTTAATATAATCTTGAGATTCTTTTTTAATTTCAGGTAAATCATCTATGCTAATAAAATCTGTTAATTTTATTAAACTATTTAGCTCTATGATTTCTTCATATATTGAATTAATTTTAATTGTTTCTTTTGATATATTTTCATTATTAATATTTTTTAAATAATCTTGAATTTTTGATTCTATACAATCTTTAATAAAATGCCCTGATTCTCCACAATTAAAACATTTATCTGATGCACCTTTTATCATTTGATTTATTAATTTAATTTGTTCATCTGATAATTTAATTTGAGAGAAACTACCTCCTCTAACATTATCAATACCTTCTTTTTCCATATATTTTAAAGTATATTTATCTTCATCATAAGAATCACAATTAGATATTAATTCATATACTTTTATTGGTTTATATATTTTTGTCCATTCGCTACCATTAGAATTGAAATGAGAATCTAATCTTATGTCTGGATTGTTAGTTTTACCTATATAATATTTGTTTAATTCGAGTAGTAAAATGTAAATGAATACCATTAATATTTTTATAATTAAAACCTAAAATAATAACAAATCAATTTTTATAAAATAATAATTAAACTTCGATCTCAGCTGGTGATTTTTTTGATTTTTTAGGTTTGGGTTTAACAGTTATTGTAGTATCTGTTTGTACTTCATCTAATACATCAACTGATGTTTCAGATTCTGTTTCTAATTGACCATCTTTTTCTGGTACTACTATTTTAGGTTTAGTAGGTTCAACAATATAATTTTGTTCTTCAAATGAGACTGTAACATCTGGATTATAGTTTTTACGATAAATATCTTCTTCAATTGTTTTCTCAATAAGAACTCTCATCATCATTATTTTTTGTTTTTGACCTACGCGACAAGCACGAGCAATTGCCTGACCTTCAATAGCTCTGGTTTCTTCTTTAGTTGAATTAATTGGTTCAATAAAGAAGATATGAGTTGCTTCAGTCAAATTAGTTCCTGATGCTGCATTCTTTAAACTTAACATGATAACTTTATTATCGTTACCATCATTATTTTTTCCTGCTTTGAATTTACTAATTGCTGAGTTGCGAGACCAAACATTTCCTTTTACAAAACAATTTTCAATACCATTTTCAGCTAATGTTTTTCCAATGAGAGACAACATATCATCCCATTGAGAAAAAATAATTATTCTTGATTCTTCTTGAGATACTAAATGTCTAATAATAGATATAACTTTTCCTAATTTAGATCCATATTTTTTAATCAGTGGATTTGTTTCTTCTTTACATTCTTCTTTCTTTAGGTTCATTACTAATAGATCTTTACCAGTTATATCAGCCTTACACATTGGACATCTCTTTTTATCTCCTAAACACATCTTCAAACAATCATAGCAGAATAAATGTCCACAAGCTGTTAATGTTGGATTTACAATTTGATCCATACAAATTGAACAGTTCTCTTCTTCAATAACTTCTGGTTGTTTCATTTTCTCTAATATTGTGAATAAATATTTGGATTCTGACATTTGTGTTTCATATGATTTTTTAAGCATATGGTATTCTGGTTTACTAGAATCTAATTTGGTTAATTTCAATTTATAGGTTTCATGATTAGATTTATGAAATTCTATTAATTTATCTTGCATTATTGATAAATCTACTTCGACATCACCAAAGATTTTCTTACTAGATTCAATAATAAGTGGATGACAACATAATTGTTGTAAATACCATTCACTGACTTTACCTTTCTTAGCTTCATATAATTGTCTTTCAATATCAGTAAATTTCAACCAAACAAGGCGTTCTTGGTAACCTGGAATTTGAATTTGGTTCTCAACATCAACTTTACGATGTCTAATACAAATCTTATCTAAGATATTATTCCAAATATATTCTTTGTTCATAAAATTCATAATACTGCTATTTGACCTCGAATTATAATTACCATTACCTGAATAATCAAAACACAGATTACGTTCTGCATCTTCAAGTTTTAGATTAATAAATTTAGCACAATTTTTAAGTCCAGTATAATTTACAAACGGTGTACCCGACACATACCAATAATAATTAGAATCGATATTTGATACCCATTGACTCATATAACGACCTAAAGCTTGAGTTCCTAACATTTCACCAAAAATTTCATGACCTTCATCTAAAATTAATCTATGAAAATTAAAGAATTCAAAAATTGGATTATCTAAATTTTTAATTTCTGAAAATTCAATTTTACCTAACTTATCTTGTAAAAATTGTTTGACTACTGAATTTCTATGTTCAAAATTAAAATTAGATGCAGTACAATTTTGATAATGAAGAGTTGGATAAAATTTAAAGTTCATAATGAATTGATGAGATGTTATAATTATATCGGTATACATAAATTTTTCAAATTTCAAATTATTATAATCATTCTTTGTTAAAATAGTAATAACATTAAATTTAGGATTACATCTTTTAATTTCACTTTCCCATTGCTTAGTCAAATGACTTGGACACAAAATTAATGTTGCTTTTGAATTTATTTTTTCAGTGTTTGATATTGATGATAACTTGGTATTTGGTAGATTTAATGGAGCTGGATTAGAAGCTATTAGTGCAATTGAACTAATTGTTTTACCTAAACCCATTTCATCAGATAAAACACCGCCTGTTGTTCTAATCTTAAATTTCTTATCACTATTAACTTTGGAATTAGAAACTGGATCAAATAAAATATCAACTCCTTTAAAATTTATGTTATAAGTGTAATTGACATAAAATTCAGTTTGATCTTTTTCCATTAAAAGCATTTTTGATAAAGTTCTTTGTTGATAATCATACAAATTTATCTTGAAATCTTTTGGTGGTTTAACAGGATCAAAATATGGGATAAAACTTTTACTGGTAAAATCAGTATTATTAAAATGTGGTGCTTGTGAATAAAACTCGGAAATTAAAAAATTAAGAGCCATTGATAAATTGATAAACTCACTAATAAGATTTGGATCAATACTTATAATATATTTAATTTCAAAAAAATAAATAGAGCTATTATAACCAGTCGTTGGTTTTATTTCAAATACAATATTCCAAAGAGCAGACTTATTAATTAATTCAAAGAAAATATAATTATACATTCGTCTATTAGGACAATGGTTGTAGTAATTAATTTTTTCATTTAAATTATATTTAAAAATAACACTTCCATCCTGTCCCATACCGATGATTTCGACATTAGACGGTAGGATATTAATTTTGGTTTCAATTCGTATTGAATCACGTACAATTTCCATTAAATGACCTGATATATGTTAAATATATATAAAAATCAAATTTTTTTGAAACATTATTTATTTATATTTTTGGAAATTTTTTACAAAATGAAAAATTTTTAAGGTTCTCTCTCTCTCCCGGTGTTCAATGATTACGTACACTAAAGTGTATGTACACTTTTTATGTAAAATAATTAAAGAATAAAATATATAGTATTATAATGAGTTCTTGTAGTCAGTGTACGTACAGATGTAATATATGTAATAAATATTATAAAACTAGACAAAGCTTATGGAATCACAACAATAAATACCATAATAATGACACTAATCATAATGTGATTAAAAATGATTATAATGTACATTTGGATAATCATTTAAATAATCATAATGATGATTTATCAAAAATGTATAAATGTAAAAAATGTAAAAAAGAATTTAATAATTATCAAAATAGATGGCGGCATGAAAAAACTTGTAAAAAAAATATTTCAGTAGATGAAAATGAATTACTTAAAAATACTATTATAAAACAAACAGAAGAATTAAATCTAATAAAATCTTTAATGTATAAACAAGAACAACAAAATGAAGAAATGAAGAAAATCTTAATGGAATTAATTAATAAAAACTGTAAGGTTCATCCAAAAACACTTCAAAAAATTAATAAACAATTAAATGGCGATCATAATACAGTTAATGAAACTACTAATAATATAATTAATAATAATTATAATATAATCGCTTTAGGACATGAGAATCTTACAAATGTATTTAGCAGAAAAGAAAAAATGGCTATTCTTAAGTACAGATACTGTAGTTTGCCTCAATTAGTAGAATATACTCATTTTAATGATAAATATCCTGGTTCTTTCAGAACCACGAGGCTTTTAACTTTGTTAAAAGACGCTCCTCAGTTTAAAAATATTTTAATTACTAACACTCAAAATACATTAGCTTACAAATTCGATAATAAAAAGAAAAAATTTATAACAGTTAATAAAAATGATTTATTAGATGATATAATAGATGAACGTATGTGTGACTTGGGTTCATTTTATGATGAACTGGAAAATGATCTTGATGAAAAAACAAAAGAAATATTAGAAATAGTAAAAGAAAAAATAGATAATGATCCCGCTTACAAAGAACTCAAGAAAAAGGATATCAAACTAATTATTTACAATAATCGTGATAAAGTTGATAAAGATTTAACTAATAATTTAGAACTTGAAGTATAATATTTTGGATATTTTTTATAAAATGAAAAATTTTTAAGGTTCTCTCTCTCCCGGTGTTCAATGATTACGTACACTAAGGTGTATGTACACTTTTTATGTAAAATAATTAAAGAATAAAATATATAGTATTATACTGAGTTCTTGTAGTCAGTGTACGTACAGATGTAATATATGTAATAAATATTATAAAACTAGACAAAGCTTATGGAATCACAACAATAAATACCATAATAATGACAATAATCATAATACCTCAAATGTAACTCACAATGAGGGTTTCATAGCAAAATGTACCTCAAAAGTACCTCAAAATGAGGTAAAAAATAAAATGAGTTGTATTAGATGTAAAAAAGAATTCACAAGAAAAGATAATTTAAAAAGACATGAAAAAACTTGTAAAAAAGATATTTCACAAGATCAAAATGAAATAATTAATTTATTAATTGAGCAGTTAAAAGAGCAGAAAGAACAAAATGAGGAAATGAAGAAAACCCTGCTGGAATTATTAAATAAAAACTGTAAAATCCACCCCAAAACACTCCAAAAAATTAATAAACAATTAAATCTAAATGGTAACCATAATACAATTAATACTGGTACTGTTAATAATACATATAATATAATCGCTTTAGGGCACGAGAATCTTACAAATGTATTTAGCAGAAAAGAAAAAATGGCTATTCTTAAGTACAGATACTGTAGTTTGCCTCAATTAGTAGAATATACTCATTTTAATGACAAGTACCCTCAGTTTAAAAATATTCTAATTACTAATACTCAAAATACATTAGCTTACAAATTCGATAATAAAAAGAAAAAATTTATAACAGTTAATAAAAATGATTTATTAGATGATATAATAGATGAACGTATGTGTGACTTGGGTTCATTTTATGATGAACTGGAAAATGATCTTGATGAAAAAACAAAAGAAATATTAGAAATAGT
>Ga0194134_10005580_pt1 | contig 11806 bp, 5 predicted proteins | sample TA2KigOff0mmetaG_FD_148602 | JGI IMG/M metagenome (GOLD analysis project Ga0194134, IMG submission 148602) | Freshwater microbial communities from Lake Tanganyika, Tanzania - TA2015056 Kigoma Offshore 0m | ecosystem: Environmental > Aquatic > Freshwater > Lake | place: Tanzania: Lake Tanganyika... | reverse complement strand
AATAGTTTAGATTTTCTTGCGTTGCACGGAATCCACCACTTTCATGTCCACATTGTGCTAAGAAATGTGCTAATCTTAGGGGAGTATTGATTTGGAATTTAGCTGCGGTATCAGGAATCATTTGAATAACTCCATCAGGAATATGTCCTTTTAATGCATCTAACTTTAATCCACCTACTGGTGCTATTGGAGCTGGTGGTGTTGGAGCTGGAGTTCCTTCTCCCATTATCTTTGCCCAAGTTGCATCACCAACTATACCATCTGCAGGTAACCCATGCTTAGCTTGAAATTCTTTTACAGCTGCTTCGGTCTTAGGTCCGAAGTTAGTAACTGCTGGAGAGATACCTAATTTCTCCTGCATTAATTTTACATTTTCGTTGTTATCACCTTTTTTTAATAACATTGTACTATTATTTATTTTCGTTTGTTATAACTTCTTTACCATCACCAAAATCAATAACTTCAAAAACTCTTGTCTGAATTTTTTTTGTTCCTTCGGCGTTTGTAAGTATTATTGAATTTTTAAAATTTTGCCAATTTATTACAAAAGAATTATCTAACACACCACCATTTTCTTCTTTTACTAATTCGTTAAGTGCATTGATTGTATATAATGAATTAGATTCTTTTTTTCTGTGTATTAGTATTGTATTTTCTAAAGGATTTTCAGGTTGAAAAGCTGTATCAATATTGTATGTAATAAATAATTCATCTAAATTCGCCTTATTTTGTAGAATATAGATGTAATTATAAACGATGTGATAAGTTTCTCTTATTAATTGTAATGTATTTTGTAACTCCCCTTTCGTTGTAAATGTGCATAGTAACTGTGTCTTCATCCTTTCCTTTTCTCTTTATTCACTATAAATATTAAAAAACGAATGAAAGGGTATTTTACTATTTCTTTTTAGCTTTTGCTTTTTGCTTAGCTGTTTGAATACTTTGATTATTACTATTTAGATATTTTTTCTTAAACTTATTAAGAGATGGACTGTTAGGATATATAGCTTCCAAATCTTTTAATCGTTTAGCAATTTCTGCTGAAGTTTTATCATCTAAAAATTCCAAATCTTCAGAAAAATCATCTTCAACATCTTTTACAGCAGAAGAAACTACTATTTCTTTATCATCATCATCAAATTCATTATATCTTGTATGTCCATATTTGTAGGCCAATCCACCGAATACAGTTTGTGGCATTTCAAATGTTGGGGAGTTTCCAAAACCTCTAGTTCTAATTTTGGCTTCAAAAAGTGGAAGTTTAGATTCTTTTCCATCTTTATCATTAATACAAATTGCTACTGACATCACTCCTTTTTTATTATCAATTACAATTTTAGAATCAATAATATCTTCCATTTTCTTTTTTAGTGCTTCTTTCTTTTTAGGGTCTTTTTCGTTTTTGTATTGTTCATGTAATTTTTGAATTCCAAACAATTCTGTCAATTTATCAGGCTTCATTGATATTGCAGGTTCCGTTCCAAATACTGTTTTAAATTCATCCAAATTAGGATTATCTGCAAAAAGAATATCCGAAATGTGGGTTTCATCTCTCACTAATTTTTTTACAACTGCCTGATTTTCAGGTTTCATAAAATCGTTAGTAATACCATCGGTCATTTCCCTATCCAAAGCTCTTAATTTTTTATATGAGTCTTTTAATTCAGAATTAGTTGATGTTTTACACAAATCACCAATAATTTTCATAGAATCTACTGATGGTGGTTTTTCATTAATAATACCTTCAATGAAATCCGCACATTTTACTTTGGATAAATCTGATTTTCCAGTTTTTTTAAGTATATCATTTACTCTACTTTGAACATTTTGTGGTTTACTACTTATTCTGTCTGGATTATCTTGTAAATGTTTAAAATCTTTACAAAAAGCATCTTTACTTTTTGTTGCAAAATCTCTTATCTTAGAAAGTTCCTCATATCTTCTCTTATTGTAGTATTCCATAGTAGATTTTTCACCTAATTTAAATCCTCTTTCTGCAATTACTTTTTCTAATTTTGACCAACCACCGTTGAATACGAATACTTTAAGGTCTTTTTTAAGAGAAACACCTATTCGTTTACCATTTGGAAACTCTTTTGTTGGTTTGGCTTTAATAAACATATCCGCAGAAGTACCATGTCCTTGTGACCCAACTAATGCTCTACCTTGTTGGTTATCCCATCCTATTTCTTCAATATTTTCAATTCCAATTTCATCGTGAACTAAATCTAAAGTATTCATAGCTGAGTCAATCCACTCATCAGTAAGATATGAATCTGCTCCTAAAAATGATTCAAGTGTTTGTCTTGCTTTTTCTCTAGATTGTAAGTAACAACCTTCTTTATCCTTATCTTTAGATTTTGCAATACATTTTTCGTATTCATCTTTTAATACCAAACACCCTTTAACAACCGCCGATTCTCCTGCTCTACTTTCTGGACTTCCTGCTCCTAATCCCTTTGTAAATTGTGGTTTAGGACCTTTCTTTCCACCCCTCTCCCAGTTTTTTAATGCTTTTTCATAATCATCTTTAGCTTGTTTTTCTTGTGCTTTAGCATCACTTTTTGTAAGCTCTAATGAACTTGTTACCGATTTATCGGTGAAAGCTCTCATTTTTCCCTTTTCAGCTTCAGTCTTTGGGGAGTCCATCTCCTGTCTTCCTGATTCTTTTTCTTTTGATGGTTCTGCTACAGATGGTTGTTCTTTTTCAGTATTTTTTGATGCTTTAGCTTTTGCAGTTGCTGCTTTTTGTTTATTAGTATCAATGGTTTGTACTTTAACTTTTTTTCCTCTAGAAGTTGTTTTATTTACTACTGCTTCAAATAACAAATACACAGACGTTTTATCACTACCAAATAAAACTTCATCTACTACACTTTCAACAATTCGGTATTGTGCAGGTCCATTAGGGGTATCAGAATAATAACCACCACCTATACTAAAAATTTTTCCGCCTGGTGTTTCATCTGCTGCTTTTGGTTCGGGCAATTTTGCAGGTTCTTGTTTCTTATCTAAATCTTTACCCGAAGTTTTACCACTCATTCTTTCTATACCTTGTTCATCTGCAAATTGAATAGCATCAGGAATAACATTATCAATATCATCATCAATAACCATCACCTTCATCGGTATTGGATTATCAGCATTTTTCATATTATATCCCATAATTGCCGCCCATCTATGATGTCCATCAACAATATATCCATCTCTACTCACATAAATTGGTGCAGTAATAAAAGGGTTCTTTGGGTCTTTATCTAATGCCTTAGTCATTGATACTACTTGAGCACCTACTAATTCATCTTGAGTTGCTTTAAGAGATTCAGAAGGAACTTCCATTGGTTCTGAAATAGTAATACCTTTTTCTTTTAGATGGTCTCTATACATTCCTTCAATATCAACCATTCCAGTTTTTGGGTCTACTTTCATTCCTGCAGCAGGTTTACCTTCTACTGGTTTGCCTTTGAATTGTGGCATCTCATCTCTTTTTAGACCTTTATTTTCATCACAATATAAGTTAGTACCGGGTACAGTTACTTTACAAAGATTTAGATTTGGGGGTTTGTTTTCCTTCTTCATCCTACCTTTGAAATCTTCCATATTATCATCGGTCAATTCATCTTTAGAATTTAAACCCATGCTTTTGAGAACTACCGCTTCAGCTCTTTTTTCTTCAGCTTCAACTTCACCCAATAGCTCTGCTAATTTAGTATTTACTTCTTCTCTAAATTTTGGCGGTATTTGGTCTAATTGTGGTTCTGCCTTTATATCAGTTCCTTTAATATTACCGTCTTTATCAACATCGGATTTTTCCTTTGATGGTTCTCCATCTTTTTGGGGTGGTACTTCACCAGCCATTCTTTTTTGATATTCTGGGTCAGCAAATAAATCAGCGCCTTTAACCGTTGGCTTATCAGTTGATTTAGTTTTTTTACCTTTTAATGCCATTGCTGCTATATAAGCTGGATGGTCTTTTTGATACTTAATAGCTGAAGAATATTTTATAGTTTTTGGTTTTCTTTTTTTACCATCGTTTCCGATAGGCGTATATGTTACATCAGGATCATCTACTTTATTTGGATTTGCTTCATCAATAAATCCAGCGATTATTTCTTCTATAAGAGAATCCACTAATGGTAATAGTTCTTCTTTCATCTCTGGAGTTTCTGTATCTTCTATTTCTCCTTTATCTTTCTTTTCGTTATAAGAATCAACCATAGCTTCCATTTGTTCTTCATTTATATCCATTTCCTCAATTCCCTTAGAAATCATTTCAATAAATTTTTCCATATTTGCATCTACTTCTGCTTCACCTTCCGCATCTGCAAATAATGCTGCTCTACCAGCTCCTTTCAATAGGGTTTCTGCAACAACGTGTGGTACAAATTCTATTGCAACGTGCTTAGCAAATCCAGCTGCTCCTGATGCCAATCCACCCATAGCTGCACCAAATATTGCAGTTGTTGCCACTTTAATTGCTACACCTTTAAGTGCTTTCTTTTCGTTATCACTTAAATCTTCACCTTTAAAGAATTTACCAACACCAACTCCAGCTGTCTTAAATTCTTCAATTTCACGCTTTGCTCCCTGCTTAATTGCTTTAATAGCACCTTTAGCTTTATCTTTAATAGCTTGACCTAAAGTTCTTCTTGGTTCTGCTCCTGCTTTATAATATCCTTTTTCAAAAAATTCCTTTTCACCTTCTTGCCACTTAGAAATTTTATTCTTAATTTTATCAGTAAGTTTTGTGAATGATGAAACTTTTTTTGGTTCAACTTTTGGTTGTTCATCACCAGCCTTACCAGTTGTTTCACCTTGCTTTTTAGCTGCAATTCCTATTTCTTCTGCAAACTTATTACACATTGGAATTGCATCTTTGATATCCTTATCAATAACTTCACATTTCATTGGTATTTGCTTATCGGGATATTTTGCATTATATGCTGCAATTGCCGCCCATCTATGATGTCCATCAATTACAAATCCATCTCTACTAACATATATGGGACCTGTAATAGAAGGGTGATTAGGGTCTTTTTCTAAAGCTCCCATCATTCCAATTACTTTATCACCACCCAATTCAGATTGTGTTGCTTTTAATTTATCGGCTGGTACTTCAGTTTGGGTTGTTGTTATTCCTTTTTCTTTTAGCATTTCTCTAAACACAGGTTCAGTATCCACTTCACCATCTTTGTTTAGTGGCATTTTTTCTGCCTTACTGCCAGGAACCGGCTTACCTTTAAATTGTGGCATTTGGTCTCTTGGAATACCTAAGTTATCATCACAATATAAGTTAGTACCAGGTACAGTTACATCGCATAAATTTATATCAACTTTTTCACCTTTAGCTTTTGCATCAGCAACTAATTGTTGTACTTTACTAATATCAGTATTAAATTTTTCTAAATCTTCCTTTTCAATTCCATCAGGAATATCAGATTGTGCCCCAAATGTTTGAGGGTCAGCTTGTGGAATTTTAGATTTTACATCTTGTGCTGGAATTGGTTCAAATGTATTTTTTGGCTGTTCTTCTTTAGCAGGTTTTTCTGCTTCTTTATTTCCAGCTTCAGCATCTTTTGCTATTTGGGCTTGAACTTCTTTTTCTTTATCTAATCTTTGTGCCATAGCCGGGTCAACCTTAGGGTCAAACATAGCTTGAGCTTGTTGCTGTTTTTGTTTTTCCGCCGCCTCTTTATCTTTTTTATCTTCAGGACTTTCTTTTTCTTTTTTATCATCCTTACCACCCAATTCTTTATTTAAATTATCTCTTTCAGGAGAGCCCGCTGGTGGTAAAACTTTTTCAGCTGCATCTCTTGCCGGCGTTCCCTCAGGTTGTCTCAATAAATTTCCAACAATACCATCTTTTGGATTACCATCTTTATCTTTATAACTAATTTTTTTATTAAGAATGGGATTTGAAAACTTACCTTCTTCTTCTTTTACTGGTTCCGGTGTTTTTCCTTTTTCAGTAATAAGATTTTCAAGTAATTCCTTTTTTATATTAGTTAATAATCCCATTTCAGAAAGTACAATATCCAATTCTTTTATGTGGATTGGGTTCTTTGGGTCAGGCATACCATCGTTTACTCTATACGCCCATTCAAAAAGTATTTCGTTAATTAGTTCAGATAAAGTCATATTTATTAAAATTTAACATCAGCTTCTTCACAAAGCATTTCCAATTCATACCATTTGAATTTCGGCTTCTCATTAAGAAATACATAACATTTCCATTTTTTTTGTTTTTCAAAATAGATATGTTTTTGCAAATGTGAAGGGATTGCTGCACCTGTTGGTAATCTTTTGACAGGTTCATCAAAAAATACTTTGATAATAACGGTTAAATCTTCTACATCATCCCACTTTCTTTCCTGCTCCTCTAATAATCTCCATTCACCTCTATTAAGGTATTGGTTTTGTAAGATACAATTAAGATAGGAAAAAGTTTGTTTTAGGTTTTTTTCATTATCTGAAAATGTTGCTGCCGGTGCACCATGCCCTTTATCGTAAATGTTTTTAGCGTAATCATCGGCATCCGATGTTTTTATATTTGGTTCTTTGTAAAAGTCCATAGTCCCTCTATTAACGTTTGTAGGGCGGTTGGTAGAACGATACTTTATAATTAGTGGTTGTTCTAATGATTGTGAATAAAGGACTTCAAATACATCGTTTTTTATTCTTACATCCTGTCCTAAAGAAATTATCGAAACTAAAAGAAACGATAAAAGAAACATAAATTTTCTCATATTAAAGCATATTTTTGTATATACTATAAATATGTTATTTAGAGGTTTCCGTAAGTTTTTCCCCAACTTGCTTTAATTGGAAACCCACCATCTTCCAATATACCTTTTAATCCTCTAATCAGTTCTTTATCTACATCAGTAGGTACGTCAAACAAAAAGGAATCATAAGTGTATAGATTTAAAGATATTTCAGTCCCATTAATAAACCGCAATACCTTCCGTATTTTTTCTATATTTACTTCCGTCTCAAAAGCTTGAAGTAGATAGTTAAATACTTTTTGTGGATTAGGTTGCTCTACCCAATCCAATAGAATCCTTCGGTTTGGTGTTTGAATATGATTAGATTCTACACAATCATCCCAAAACTTTTCTACAAAATCGGCTACTTTATCAAAATATTCTATTTGTCGAAACTCATCATCAATACCACCATATAGTAATCTGAACGTTACACCTTTTGCTTCATCAATACCACAACCATATTGGTCAGCTAACCATTGGTGAACATTTCCATCCGGCATTTCGTATCCTACCAACTTACCAATTAATCTGGGGTGATATGCATTGTAATCCATTTGTAGAAATATCCCATCTGCAATAAAACAATCTCTACTACCATCGGATTTGTTTAGGGCGGCATAGTTTACACCACCATGCCGATTGGATGGACGGCCTGTCACCGTAAATGGATTATATTCGGTGTACACCACATCACCTTTAAGATGTTTGGAAGCTTGTGGCCATCTATCAATAAATTTTTCCCCAACGACACGGATTCCAAATTGTTCAATTTCTGAAAGGGTTGGTAAGAATATATCGTTATACCAATTATAAGTTTTACTCTTTTGGTTTGAATGTTTTAATAATTCCGGTTCTATTGCTTCCGCAAGTTTAAGAATGGGAATGGATTGAATGATATCTTCTCTATAACCTTTGTGTAATAAAGGAGCTACTAAGTGTTGTAATGGTTGAGAGTAGTCTATTGTTTCACCGGTCTTTAAATAATAGGCGGTATCAACATCATTCAATCCTTCCCTAAGTGTAACAAAAGATTGGAGTAGCTTTTTCTTTTGAAATACCCACTTATCACCGGCGGTATTCAACAACCCTTCTATTTGCTCATTAGAGAGTGATACAGCGTCTGTGTGTTGTTGTGATACAATATACCTGTCTGATAGGGTTCTTATGAATATAAAGGAAATAGTGGTGTTTAATGGGTGTTTATCATTATCCACCCAAAGCGGATACCAAACAGATGGTTCGGTTTCCAGCTTCACCTTTAATTCGTTATATTCATTAATAGACTCAACAATTCTCATAACTCAAATATACAAAAAAATCCTCAAATTACCAAAAGTAAGATGAGGATTTAAAAAGTGGTGGAGATGGTGGGATTCGAACCCACGTCTTACAAAGTAACCATAATACCAGCTTTTCACACGTTTAGGATAAGGTTTAATCTTATTTACCTTCCAAAATAATTGGGGCCGTTTGGTTAGAACAGCGCTACCACCATCCGATTTAAAGTTTCGGTAAACTTAGGTTTCACTTCTTTTTAAAATCTCACGAGTGATGCGAGAGGTGATTAGGCTGCTACAGCGTAATCAGCACCTACGAATTCCATAAGGTCATCGAAGGTCATTGTAGATAATTCTACGTCATTTATTGTTTGATTCCGTTATTAAAGTGGTTTGAGAACCATCCCACTACGTGTGATACTATGTTTCGCATCGCAATCAATTCCAAAACATCCCCATATCAATAAATACAAATATAAAAAAAATTATTTAGATATCCAAATTTTTTATTTGTTTAAACTGCAATAAGTTTGGAAGATATAAAGAAAGTTTTGGTATAGATTCTTTTTGTTTTAACACCTTTTCTTTTTAAAATAAATCCTCCTAAATCTTTATCCGATTCTATGGGTTGACTATTATTACTATGTAATATTGATTGTGCCCGCCATTCCGATATGGAATTGACAATTATAGTATAATGTAGATGGAGCTCCAGATGGAACAACAAATGTTATTGTTCCATTATCAGTACCATTATTGGTTACACCACTATTATACGCATTTCCAGTACCCGTTGAACTTGTAGTTTTTATATAGAAAGGATGTCCACTAGCATTTACATTAAAGGTATAAGTTTCTCCTTCAATTAAATTTAAAGTTGGGTTTGAATTACCGTTTATTACATAATTTGAAGAACCATTAGCAGTTACAGTATATGTGGTTGGTGCTGCAGTAGTTGTGGTTGTAGTTGTAGTTGGAGCAGCTGTTGTTGTGGTAGTTGTGGTAGTTGTAGTTGGAGCAGCTGTTGTTGTGGTAGTTGTGGTAGTTGTAGTTGGAGCAGCTGTTGTTGTAGTTGTAGTTGGAGCAGCTGTTGTTGTAGTTGTAGTTGTAGGAGCAGCCGTTGTAGTTGTAGTTGTAGGAGCAGCCGTTGTAGTTGTAGTTGTAGGAGCAGCCGTTGTAGTTGTAGTTGTTGGAGCTGCTGTAGTTGTGGTAGTTGTAGGAGCTGCAGTAGTTGTGGTAGTTGTAGGAGCTGCAGTAGTTGGGGCGTTTGTGGTTGTCCTAGTTGTTTTAAACCCTTTTCTTTTTAAAATATCTGAACCAACATCTTTAGGTGAATTATCAGAGTCTAACGAAGTTTTAGGGATTGCAAACTGCAAATAATTTGGTAAGTACTTAATCAATAATGGAATTTTTTTCATTCCAATTTGAACTGATTTAAAATTTGATTCTTTGATTTCATCATCAGTTCCAGAAATTTTCCATCTTATTGAAATTGTAGTATAAAATGGATTAAATGATAATGCTAAATTAGAAGTTTCATTAAGCTCATATATGTAACCTGATTTATCATTCGTTTTTTGTGCAAAATATCTTACAATAAATCCGTTTTTATAATCAATATCAGAAGGTGTTGGGCAATATGTATTTATTTCAAAACCATTTTCATTTAAATAGTCTTCATTGTTATTAGATATTTTATTATAATCGTATTTATAAATTGCCATATTTACGAATTTTTTTGTCTATATTCCCCAGTAACCGTTGTTTTCCAATCCATATCTGTCAAACTTTGTTCTACTTCAGTTATTTGAAATAAACCATGCTTTTCATATTTTTCAGGTATACCCAAAATATTAAAAGTATCTCCCCTTCTCAATCCACTAATACCAATTGTTGTAAAAGTGTATTTTATTGGTAATGGATGTGATAATCTATCATTTTTTCCAGTTCCTTTCGGATTAAATGCATCGTTTCTCAATCTATCAAAATAATTACCATCATTCAATGTATAAATTCTTAGTCTACCACCTGTGCCAAATGTTTCTTCTTTATTTCTTAAAGCTGTGTTATCTATTTTGCCCAATCTGAAATAGCTAGGATTTGGTACAATACAAATTTTATCAAAGTTTTGTGATAGCTTTGCCTGCTCAGCTGCTTTTGCATCTTCTTCCTCTTTCTTTTCAGCTGCATTAGCCTTAATCAATTGTTCATTTCGTAACAGCGTACTTTCATTTATTTTTTTCTGGTTTTCTTTCAATTTTTTTCGTCTAATAGTCACAGGATGATTTGGATTAGCATCTTGTTTTTTACTTTCGGATACTACTTGACCATATGTCATATTTTTATTACGTTCTATATTAAATTCTCGAATTTCTTGTTGTAGCTTTTTATTATCAGCTTCTAATTTATTGATATCTTTTTGTATATCTTCTGCTTTTTTTCTTAAATCTTCAGATTCTTTTGGCGGTGGTGGTGTATCATTTGGCTTTGCATCATCATCTGGGGGTAATGTAACCTTATTCATAAACAAATCCATTTCACTATTAAATAACTCACCTGTATTAACAATTGCAGAATTAGGATTTGTTGCTAAAGATAATCTTCTACCAACTATTGCATTAGTCATATCTTGTGGAATACTAATATCTAAATCAGCATTTGTAAATGCCGATTCAATTCCAGCATGAATAAATCTAGTAGGAGGTTCATCATTTGAATTTTTTCCAACCCAATTTTCATCAATGACAGTTATTACAATATCACCTTCGCTCAAACCATCAACAGGTTTTTCTTTTGTTACAGTCGATTCTACTATTTGAAAATTCCAAAATGAATTAGCACCTGTTGAAATTTCATTTAGTATGTCCAAAAATATTTCTCTAATATTTTTATTTTGTTGAGTTATTTTTGATTTAAAAACATCAAAATTAACATATAAATGCTTTAGATATCCCCAATAATTAGCATCCTCTTTATGACCAAATTTTGCAAGGGCTGTATTTTGTGGAAATCTAATATTTAATATTGAATAATCTACTGCTGCACTATCAGAAATAATTCCGTTTGCCTTTTGCTGAACATCGGTTGTATTTAAAAAATATTCTTTAAATGGTGGTAATGTTCCAGGTATAATTAATTTATCTGCTTTAGTTGAAAACATATATGGAAATGCTCCAATAACACAATTATCAATATCAATTTTTACTTTAATTTCCTTTCCTCTTATTTTATAATGGTCTAACCCGCCATTTTTATTTAAGAGTTTTGCAGCCAAATTCATACTAATAAATTTGTAATTTGGAAATATTCCCTCTTTTTTTAAAGTTGCTGAACCAACTTTTATCTTTTTTTTACCAAACACATTTAAAAAATCCCAACCACCACTACTTTCAAAATTTAATAATGATTCATTAACAACTTCATCGTATCCAATAAAATCATACATTGTATATTCATTTGTATCTACCAATTTTTTAATTTCATCAATTTGTTTTTCAGCTGGTAAATCATTGAACATTGTTTTAAATCTTCTTTTTGCTGCAAATGCGGCCGTTGCTTCAGAATCATTTTTTAATTCAGATGCAGCGAATGGTTGTATAGTTGGTTTTTCTTTTACCTTTCCGTCAATAGTTAATTCTTGAGTTTTTTTATGAGTTTGTAAAAAAGTAGGTAGTCCAGGTGCCCCTTTACATTTAATTGTTAATTCAAAATTTTCTCCCTGCGATGTTACAGTTCCACCAACTATAAAACCTAAAAATATAT
>Ga0194134_10005574_pt1 | contig 11823 bp, 14 predicted proteins | sample TA2KigOff0mmetaG_FD_148602 | JGI IMG/M metagenome (GOLD analysis project Ga0194134, IMG submission 148602) | Freshwater microbial communities from Lake Tanganyika, Tanzania - TA2015056 Kigoma Offshore 0m | ecosystem: Environmental > Aquatic > Freshwater > Lake | place: Tanzania: Lake Tanganyika... | reverse complement strand
GCTGTTGATGCCGACGGCGAGGGGCCGGCGCATCTGCGTGCTGCCGATGCCGTGGAGCGCCTGTTTGCGGAAGCCGGCATGCCGGTGCGATTGCGCGATCTGGACATTCCGCGCGACAGCCTGCCATCCATACTCGAGAGCTCGCTGAAAAACTTCAATGCCGATCCGAAGCGGGAATTCCTGCGCGAGCGCGACGCGCTGATGGCAGCACTCGAAGCCGCCTGGTAAGGATCTCTCCATAGTGCGGTCACGCGCTTGACGCAGCAGTGGTGCCGACCAAGAATGCGGCACACATACAAGCGGCTCAAGCCGCGCGCTGCAGTGACCGTCGCGGAGGAGATTGCCATGAATGCCCTGTTACTGAAGGGTCTGCGGCCCTGGCTGCTGGCGTTTGCCGGCATGGTCGGCGTCGTGTCCGGTCCTGTGGTTGCCAGCCAGGACTTTCCTTCGCGGCCGGTACGGTTCATGGTGCCGCTGGCGCCCGGCGGGGGTGCCGACATCACTGTGCGCGCTGTGGCGCAGAGGCTGAGCGCGACCTGGGGCCAGAGCGTGGTGGTTGATAACCGCTCCGGCGGCACCGGCGCCATCGCGCTGGAAACAGTCGCGCGTTCCCAGCCGGATGGCTACACCATCATCATGATCAGCGGCACCCACACCGCGCGGCGCGCGACCTATCGCGGCAGGCTGCCGTATGACCTGGTCAAGGATTTTGCGCCGGTGACGCAAATGACCCGCCAGTCCTATGTGCTGGTCCTGCATCCTTCGGTGGCGGCCAAGTCGATTGCCGAGCTGATTGCTCTGGCCCGCTCGAAACCCGGAAGCCTGACCTACGGGTCGGCCGGGCAGGGCAGCCTGCAGCACCTTTCGGGGGCCCTGCTGGCCACTTCAGCCGGAGTGAACCTGCTGCATGTGGCCTACAAGGGCGGCGGGCCGGCGCTGGCCGATGTGCTGGCCGGACAGATCAGCATGGTTTTTGCGACGCCACTGGAGTCGCTGCCGCACATCAAGAACGGTCGCCTGCGGCCGGTGGCCGTGACCAGTCCGCAGCGCCTGCCGACGATGCCGGATTGGCCCACGATTGCCGAGTCCGGCATCGCCGGATACGAAGTCACCAACTGGTATGGCGTTCTGGCCCCGGTCGCGGTCCGCAGGCCGATCCTCGACCGGCTCAACCGCAGCATCGTGGAAGCGCTGCGCACCCCCGAACTCACCGAGCGCTTCCAGCGCGACGGCGTGGAGCCGCTCGGGTCATCACCGGCCGAGTTCCAGAAACACATCCACGACGAGATCGCAAAATGGGAGCGCGTGGTGAAGGCCGCGGGCATACAGACGGACTGAACGACTTTCAACGGCACCGAAAGGAATTGACATGCGGGTAGGTTTCATTGGACTCGGCACCATGGGCGCTTCAATCGCCCTCAATGCCATCAAGGGCGGCTTCGCGCTCACGGTACACGACCTGCGCAGGGATGCGGCGCAAGCGCATCTCAAGGCCGGCGCGACCTGGGCGGACACGGTTGAAGAGGCCGGGCGCGAGGCCGATGTGATGCTGACCTCGCTGCCCGGACCGAAGGAAGTCAAGGCGGTGGCTGAAGGCCTGCTCAAGGTCATGCGCCCGGGATCGGTATGGTTCGACCTGTCGACCAATTCGCCGACCGTGATCCGCGAACTGCATGCGCGCTTTGCGCAACGCAAGGTCTCGCTGCTCGATGCCCCGGTCAGCGGCGGGCCTGCGGGTGCGAAGTCGGGCAAAATGGCGCTGTGGGTCGGCGGCGACAAGGCCGAGTTCGAGCGTTGCCGCAAGGTGCTCGATGCCGTCGGCGACCAGGTCATCCACATCGGACCCATCGGCGCCGGTTCGGTGGCCAAGCTGGTGCACAACTGCGCCGGCTACGCGATGCAGCTGGCACTGGCCGAACTGTTCACCATGGGCGTCAAGGCCGGCGTCGATCCGCTGCCGCTGTGGGCGGCGATCCGCCAGGGCTCCCTCGGGCGCAAGCGTTCCTTCGACCGCATGGGCGATCAGTTCCTGCAGGGCAAGTTCGATCCGCCGGCCTTCGCGCTGGAGCTGGCGCACAAGGACGTCACGCTGGCCACCGAGCTCGCACGCGAGATCGGCGTGCCGATGCGGCTGGCCAACCTGACCTATGCCGAGATGACCGAGGCGCTCAACCGCGGCTGGAACCGGCGCGACTCGCGTTCTTTCCTGATCCTGCAGCAGGAACGGGCCGGGCTCGACATCAAGGTGCCGGTGGAGGAGATCGAGGCCGTGCTCAAGCGCGACGGCTGATTGCGCGGCTGGCTTGCGGGTGAGGGCAGCCGCGGCTAAGATTTTGCGGGTGCCGGACCCAGGTCCGTGCCCCGCGATGGAGAAATGCCCATGTTTGCAATCGTCAGCAAATCGGATGGATTTCCGGTCAGCCGCAGCCTCGGTGATGACCGGCCCGCGCTGGTCGTGACCTGGACCTCGAACGCCGGCGCCCAGGCCTTCATCTCGGCCAAGGGCATCGAGGCCGATTACCAGGTGGTGGCGCTGACCGAGGCCTCGCTCAACAGCATGGCCACGGCGCTGGGCTGCGCCGCCGACGCCATCGACTTCGACGCCTATCCCGAGCAATAGGCGCCGCCCCCCGCGGCGCCCGCTTACAAAGTCTTACCCTTTGTTGCAGTTCGGCAGTCGCTGCGCAGAACCCCTGCGGCGTTGAAGCGATACGGGGATCAACCCGTTCAACCTGCAAGGGATGCCTACCATGTTTGCCAAATCCGCCATCGCTGCCGCCGTGTTTGCCGTTGCCACGGGCAGCGCGCTTGCCCAACCCCGCGATCCTGCGGCCACCCCCGGCGTGGACCATCGCCAGCAGCACCAGCAGCAGCGCATCGACCAGGGCGTGCAGTCGGGCCAGCTCAACCAGAAAGAGGCAGCGCGCCTTGAGCGCCGCCAGGAGCGCATCGAGAAAATGGAAGACAAGGCCAAAGCCGACGGCACCGTCACGCCGCAGGAACGCAAGCGCCTGCACCACGCGCAGAACCAGGAAAGCCGGCGCATCCACCACGAGCGGCACGACCGCCAGCATTCGAAAAAGTGATGCCGGCAAGGCAGTAAACACCGCCCTGCCCAGGGCGGTTTTTTTCGGGTCCGTGCTGCCGTTAAAATCAGGTTTTCCCCCTGCGTCGAGATCCCATGGATACCCTGAAAGTCGGCATGACCCATGTCGCCGAGCGCGAAGTCAGCGAGGCGATGACCACCAAACGCGGCGAATACCGCGTGTTCTCGACCCCGTCGATGGTGCAGTTCTGCGAGGCCTCGGCGGGCGAGCTGATCGCGCCGCACCTGAAACCCGGCCAGGGCCAGGTCGGCGCGGTGGTCACCATCCGCCACCTCGGGCCGACGCCGATGGGCAAGCGCGTGCGCGCCGAGGTCGAGGTCACCGGCATCGACCGCCGCCGCGTCAGCCTCAAGATCAGGGTCTTTGACGAGGTCGAGCAGGTCGGCGAGTGTGATCACGACCGCTTTGTCGTCGATCTCGACAAGTACCAGGCCAAGCTCAAAAGCAAGATCGAGGGCAAACAGTGAGTTCAAAACGGAGCGCCGCGATCGAACTTGTGGTCTGCGACATGGCCGGCACCACGGTGCGCGATGCCGGCCAGGTGCCGCGCGCCTTCACCGAGGCGCTGGCCGCCCACGGCATTCCCGTCACGCCGCAGGCGATCAACAGCCTGCGCGGCGCGAGCAAGCGCCTTGCCATCCTCAGCCTGGTGCCCGAGGGCGAGGGCCGCGAAGCGCGGGCCGCGACGGTCTATGCCACCTTCGTCCAGAAGCTGGCCGAGGTTTTCAGCGGCACCGTCGAGCCGGTGCCCGGTGCTGCGGACGCCATTGCGGCATTGCGCAGGGCCGGTATTAAGGTGGCGCTCAACACCGGTTTCGACCGCGAAACCACCAACCTGCTGCTCGACGCGCTGGGTTGGCGCCAGGGCGTGGTGGACGCCGTGGTCTGCGGCGATGAGGTGGCGCAGGGCCGCCCCGCGCCCTACATGATCTTTCACTGCATGGAAGCCACCGGCGTGAGTGACGTGCGCCGCGTCGCCAATGTCGGCGACACCGTGCTTGATCTGCAGGCGGGCCACAACGCCGGGGTCGCGCTCAATGTCGGCGTGTTGTCGGGTGCGCATGGCCGCGACCAGATGCAGTCGGCGCCGCACACCCATCTGCTCAACAGTGTGGCCGACCTGCCCGCATTGCTTGCGGCGCAGCGCGGTTGATGGGTGGTGCCAGGTCCGCTTATTGATGCCGTGCATGGATGAAGCCATGGAATACCGCTTGGAAGATCGTGCCTATCGGCGGCGCATGACCCGCCGCGATTTTCTTTGGCTGATGTCTGCGGGCTCCGCAGTCGCTTCAGTTCCGCTGCTGTCGGGCTGCGCCACCCACCCGGTGACCGGACAGCAGGTCCTTGTCGGCATGTCCGAGGCGGAAGAGGTCAATGTCGACCGGCGGTACGCGCCGCATCAGGTTTCGCGCGATTACGGGTCGATCCAGGATCCGGCGCTCGGCCAGTACGCCTCCAGGGTCGGATCGTCGCTGTCATCGCGCTCGCACCGGCTGCAGGTCCCTTATTCCTTCAATGTCGTCAATGCGAATTACATCAACGCTTACGCCTTTCCGGGCGGGACAATTGCCGCGACCCGCGGAATCCTGCTCGAGATGCAGAGCGAAGCCGAATTTGCCGCGCTGATGGGGCATGAGATCGGCCATGTCAACGCGCGCCACAGCGCGCAGCGGGCTGGACAGGGCCTGCTTGCCCAGATCGCGGTGGCGGGTGTTGCCATTGCAGCCGGCGCCTCCGACCGCAGCTCAAGCTACGCCCCGTTGATCGAGATCGCCGGCACCATAGGCGCCAGTGCGCTGCTGGCGTCCTACTCGCGCGAAAACGAAAGGGAGGCAGACAGCCTGGGCATGGAATACATGACGCGTGCCGGATACTCGCCGGACGGGATGGTTGGCCTGATGAACGTGCTGGTACGGCAGTCCAGCGAGAAGCCGGGTCTGCTCGATGCGATGTTCAGCTCCCATCCCATGTCCGGCGAGCGCCTGGAGAGCATGCGCGCGGCCGCCGCGGCCAGGGCGGTGAAATCCGCGGAAGGCACGCTCCTGCGTGAGCGCTACATGGACAGCACCGCGGGGTTGCGGCTGCTGAAGCCGGCCATCGAAGAGCAGCAAAAGGGCGAGCGGCTGATGTCGAGGAAAAGCTTCGCCGAGGCCGAGCAGCATTTTTCGACGGCGCTGAAGGCGGCGCCGGCGGACTACACGGGGCTGTGCCTGATGGCCAAGTGTCAGGTGGCGCAGAAACGTTACGACCGCGCCCGGCAGTACACCACGCTGGCGCGCCAGAGCAATCCGCGAGAGGCGCAGGCCATGCAACTGTCAGGAATCGCGAATCTGGCGCTCAAAGACCACGCGGCGGCCTTTCAGGAGTTCGACGCCTACGAGCGCGCGCTGCCCGGCGATCCCAATGCCGCGTTTTTCAAGGCGGTCACGATGGAGGGCCTGCAAAACAGGTCCGCCGCCGCCCGCGAGTATCAGCGCTACCTGAGCCTGGTCAACAGCGGAAGCCAGGCCAACCATGCGGTCAGCCGGCTGAAGGCGTGGGGTTACGCCAAGTAGCACGAGGACTTGAAGCCCTGAGCTTGGCGCACAGAGCCCTGCGGTGCCTGGCCCTGCCGATCCGCAGCAAAAGCAATAAGACCCGGCCTCTCCGGGCCACCATCGTCCGGCCCTGATCGGCACTCAGAAGCCCTCCTCCTCGCGCAGATAGCGCCAGCGCCCTTCCGGCAGGTCACCGAGCATGACCTTGCCGATGCGCACGCGCTTCAGTCCGGTCACGCGCAGGCCGACCAGTTCGCACATGCGGCGGATCTGGCGCTTTTTGCCTTGGCGCAGCACGAAGCGCAGCTGGTCGCGGTTCTGCCAGGACACCTGAGCCGGGCGCAGCGCCTCGCCGTCGAGTTCGAGGCCATGGTTGAGCAGCGCCAGGCCCTCTTTGGACAGGCGGCCGCTGACCCGCACCAGGTATTCCTTTTCGACGGCGGAGTGTTCGCCGATCAGCTGCTTGGCGATGCGTCCGTCCTGCGTCAGCACCAGCAGGCCGGTGGAGTCGATGTCGAGCCGGCCTGCCGGCGCCAGCCCGCGCAATTGCTGCGGGCTGAAACGCAGCCGGCTGCGGTCGCCGCTGTGGCGGCTGGCGGCCTCGATCAGAGTGATCGCCGGCTTGTAGCCCTTTTCCGCCTGGCCTGAAACAAAGCCCACCGGCTTGTGCAGCAGGATGGTGACGCGGGCCTGCTGCTGGTTGCGCGCCTGGGAAGACAGAGTGATGGTCTGGGTCGGCAGGATGCGGGTGCCGAGTTCGGTGATGGCAATCCCATCCACCAGCACCCAGCCGCGTTCGATGTATTCGTCGGCCTCGCGCCGCGAGCACAGGCCTTGCTCGGACATCAGTTTTGAAAGGCGGACCTTTTCCATGGCGGGCGCGGGCTCATGCTGCGGACGGGCAAATGGTGCAGTAACAAGGCGTTTTATAAGTATTTGATTTTATTGAATAATTTATTTTGCTGCAGCTTAAAGTGCAGCAAAGACGTTTGCTGCAGCCTTGACCGTGCGTTCGATTTCGGCCGCGCCGTGGGCGGCCGAGACAAAGCCGGCTTCGTAGGCCGAAGGGGCCAGGTACACGCCCTCGGCGAGCATGGCGTGGAAAAAGCGGTTGAAGGCGTCCTTGTCGCATTGCATCACCTCGGCATACGAGGTGGGCGGCGTGGCGCGGAAAAACAGGCCGAACATGCCGCCGACGCTGCGCGCCGAAAACGCGATGTTGCGCGCCTGGGCCGCCGCGGCGAGTCCGCTGCAGAGCTGGTGGGTGGTGGCAGCGAGGCGGTCATGGAAGCCCGGCGCGCGGATCAGTTTCAGGGTCGCCATCCCGGCGGCCACCGCCACCGGATTGCCGGACAGCGTGCCGGCCTGGTACACCGGGCCCAGCGGCGCAATGCACTGCATGATGTCGCGGCGGCCGCCGAAGGCCCCCACCGGCATGCCGCCGCCGATGACCTTGCCCAGCGTGGTGAGGTCAGGCTTGATGCCGTAGAGCGCCTGCGCGCCGCCCAGCGCGACGCGGAAACCGGTCATCACCTCGTCGAAGATCAGCACCGCGCCATGCTGCGTGCACAGCGTGCGCAGCGCCTCGAGGAATCCGGGCGCCGGCGCCACCAGGTTCATGTTGCCCGCCACCGGCTCGACGATCACCGCGGCGATGCTGGCGCCGTCGCGGGCGAAGGTCTGTTCCAGCTGGGGAATGTCGTTGTAGTCGAGCACCAGGGTGTGTGCTGCGGTTTCCGCCGGCACCCCGGCCGAGGAGGGCTGGCCGAAGGTGAGCGCACCGGAGCCGGCTTTGACCAGCAGCGCGTCGGCGTGGCCGTGGTAGCAGCCCTCGAACTTGATGATGGTGCTGCGGCCGGTGAAGCCGCGCGCGAGGCGGATCGCGCTCATCGTCGCCTCGGTGCCGGAGCTGACCAGGCGCACCTGTTCCAGCGAGGATACCAGTTCGCGCAGCAGGTCGGCCATTTCCACTTCCAGCTCGGTCGGTGCGCCGAAGGACAGCCCGCGTTCCGCCGTCTGCTGCACCGCACGCACCACGTCCGGATGGGCATGGCCGCAGATCAGCGGCCCCCAGGAGCCGACATAGTCGATATAGCTGTTGCCGTCGGCATCCCACACCAGCGGGCCCTTGCCGCGCTGGAAAAACAGCGGCGTGCCGCCGACCGAGCGGAACGCGCGCACCGGCGAATTGACGCCGCCCGGGATTGCGAGCTGGGCGTGGTTGAACAGTTTCTGGTTCTTTTTCATGGGGGGTCAGACTCAGTGCAGTTCGAACAGGGACTGGATTTCGCGCGCCGCGGCTTCGACATCCGGCGCGACGAACACCGCGGAAATGACCGCAACGGCATCTGCGCCGGCGGCGATGAGCTGCGGCGCGTTGGTCGCGGTGATGCCGCCAATGGCCACCACCGGCAGATCAAGGCGGCGCCTGGCTTCGGCGAGCAGGGCGGGCGGCGGTCGCACCGCCCCCGGTTTCACGCCGGAGGGAAAAAAACTGCCGAAGGCGACATGGTCGGCGCCGGCCGCGTGTGCCCGCTCGGCCAGTTCGATCCGGTCGTAGCAGGAGGCGCCCAGCAGGCGGTCCGGGCCCAATGCGGCGCGGGCAGCGGCGATGTCGCCGTCGTCACCGCCCAGATGCAGGCCGGCGGCGCCGGTCTGCAGCGCCAGTTCAAGATGGTCGTTGATGATCAGCGGCACGCCGCGCGCGGCACACAGCACCTGCAGCGCCAGCGCCTGCTCGAGGCGCAATGCGGGGCTGGCAGCCTTGTTGCGGTACTGCAGCACGCGGGCGCCACCGGCCAGCGCGGCGCGCGCCCGGCAGCACAGGTCGGCGGTGTCTTCGAGGTCGGGCGTAATCGCATACAGCCCGGCGATTCTGGTGTTCACGCCGCGGCTGCTCAAACGGTTTTGTCGCCGCCGTCCCCGTCGGCCTCGGGCGCACCTTCGTCCTCCCGCGCCCAGAACAGGCGATCGGGGATGTGCTGGCCCATGCCGGGCCGGAACGCGAGTTTGAGCGACTGCCAGGTGTATTCCTGGGCGTCGCGCACGGCTTCCTGCATTTCGACGCCGTTGGCGATGGTCGCGGCCAGCGCGGAGGCCAGCGTGCAGCCCGAGCCGTGATAGCTGCCGGGCAGGCGCGGCCAGGCATCGCTGCGCAGCACGCCGTCGCCGCCGTAAAGGGTGTTCACCACTTCCCCGGTGTTTTCGTGGGTGCCGGTGACCAGCACATACTCGCAGCCCATGGCGAGGATGCGCTTGGCGCATTCGGCCAGTCCGGGATCGTCGTCGCGTTCTTCGCCGTCGTCGGCGAGACGCCGCGCCTCAAGGCTGTTGGGCGTAACCACCGTGGTCTGCGGGATCAGCAGCTCGCGGATGGCGGCGAGCATTTCGTCAGACGCCAGCTCGTCGCCGCGGCCGGAAGCCAGCACCGGGTCGAGGATCAGCGGGATTTCGGGATAGTCCGACACCACTTCGGCCACTGCGGCCACCGCCTCCAGGCTGCCGAGCACGCCGATCTTGAACGCGGCCACCGGCATATCTTCGAGTATCGCGCGCGCCTGGTCGGCGACCCATTCGCCGTCGATCGGCAGCACACCTTCCACGCCCACCGTGTCCTGCACCGTGATCGCGGTAACCACCGACACCGGATGGCACCCCATGCTCGACAGCGTCATGATGTCGGCCTGCAGCCCCGCGCCGCCGGTGGGGTCGGTGGCGGCAAAGACCATGACAATGGGGGGAGAATCGGTCATTGGAGGATACGCAGGCGGGACGATCGGATAAAATTGCGGAAAGCAGCGCGGTTCCGCCGCCAGTGACAACGGCCCGCGCATTGTAGCCCACCGCGCCTGAAGACGCCGATGACCACCGACTCCGCCCCGTTCAAGAAATACATGTGCCTGATCTGCGGCTTCATCTATGACGAAGCCACCGGTTCCCCGGAAGAAGGCATCGCCCCCGGCACCCGCTGGGAGGATGTGCCGATGAACTGGACCTGCCCCGAGTGCGGCGCGCGCAAGGACGATTTCGAGATGGTGGAGATCTGAGGTGCGCCTGCTGCACACCATGATCCGTGTCGGCGACCTGCAGCGCTCGATCGATTTCTACACCCAGGTGCTGGGCATGCGCCTGTTGCGCAAGGCCGATTATCCCGGCGGCCGTTTCACCAATGCCTTCGTCGGTTATGACGACGAATCGCGTGCGGCGGTACTCGAGCTGACGCATAACTGGGATACGGCGTCATACGACCTGGGCACCGGCTATGGCCATGTTGCGGTCGAAGTCGAGGACGCCTACAGGACCTGCGAAGAGGTCAAAAAACGCGGCGGTAAGGTCACCCGCGAACCGGGGCCGATGAAGCATGGCAGCACGGTGATCGCCTTCGTCGAGGACCCCGACGGCTACAAGATCGAGTTCGTGCAGAGGAAGCCGGCCGCGGCCTGAAGCCTCAGCCGGGTGCTCCGACGGCGTCTGCCAGACGCACGAAATCCGCCACCGACAGTTCCTGGGCCCGTGCCCCGGGGTCGATGCCCAGCCGCTCCAGCAGTGCCGCATCGGCCACGCCTTTGAGCGTGTTGCGCAGCGTCTTGCGCCGCTGCGAAAAAGCCTGGCTCACCACGCGCGCGAACACGGCCTCGTCGCGCGCCGGGTGCGGCAGCGCGGCGTGCGGGATCAGCCGTACCACCGCCGAATCCACCTGCGGCGCCGGATCAAAGGCTTCAGGCGGCACTTCAAACAGCAACTCCATGGCGAAGCGGTATTGCAGCATCACCGACAGCCGGCTGAATGCCGAGTCCCCCGGCGCGGCCACCATGCGTTCGACCACTTCCTTTTGCAGCATCACGTGGATGTCGCGGATATGCGCAGCATGGCCCGCGAGATGGAACAGCAGCGGGGAGGAGATGTTGTAGGGCAGGTTGCCGACCACGCGCAGGCCGTTGCCCAGTGCCGAGACATCGAGTTCGAGCACGTCGCCTTCGTGCACGGTGAGACGGTCCGGGGGCCATTGCCGGCGCAGCCGCGCGATCAGGTCGCGGTCGATTTCTGCAACATGCAGGTGGTCGAGGCGGTCGAGCAGCGGTGCAGTGAGCGCGCCGAGACCGGGACCGATTTCAATCACGGTGTCGCTGCGGCGCGGCGCCACCGCGGCGACGATGGCGGCGATCACGCCGTCATCGACCAGGAAGTTCTGGCCGAAGCGCTTGCGCGCGACGTGGCCCTGGTGGCCGGGCATCAGGGGCCGCGGCTGCGCCGCGCCAGGTCGGCGGCGAGGGTGATCGCGGCCAGCAGGCTTTCCGGCCTGGCCTTGCCGCTGCCGGCCTGGTCCAGCGCGGTGCCGTGATCGACTGAAGTGCGGATGATCGGCAATCCGAGCGTGATGTTGATGCCTTCGCCGAAGCTCGCGTATTTCAGCACCGGCAGCCCCTGGTCGTGGTACATCGCCAGCACGCAGTCGCAGCCTTGCAGCCGTTCGGGCTGGAACAGCGTGTCTGCCGGCAGCGGGCCGGTCAGCACATGACCCTCCGCGCGCAGGCGCTCCAGCACCGGGGTGATGATCTCGATTTCCTCGCGCCCGAGGTGGCCCGACTCCCCGGCATGGGGGTTGAGCCCGGCGACGATGACATGGGGCCTCGCGATGGCGAAGCGCTGCCTGAGGTCGGCCAGCAGCACGCGCAGCGTGCGCTCCAGACCCTCCGCGGTGATTGCTGCCGCGACTGCGCGCAGTGGCAGGTGTGTGGTTGCCAGCGCCACGCGCAGGCCGCCGCCGGCCAGCATCATCACCACCTGCGGCGCGCGCAGCCGTTCGGCAAGGAACTCGGTGTGGCCGGTGAAGGCGATGCCGGCGTCGTTGATGACGCCCTTGTGCACCGGCGCCGTGGCGAGCGCATCGAAGCGGCCCGCCACGCAGCCGTCGCAGGCGATTTCCAGGGTGCGCAGCACGTGGTGGCTGTTGGCCGGGTCGACGCGGCCGGCGTGCACCGGTGCGGCGAGCGGCACATGCAGGACCGAGACCGGCTGAGCGGCCGCCGGCTGTTCAAACAGCGGCAGATCGAATCCGATGCCCATCGCCGCCGCGCGTGCGGCGAGCAGGTTGCGGTCGGAAATGAACACCACCCGCGCCGGCAGGCTGCGAGCGGCAATCATCGCGCAGAGGTCGGGGCCGATGCCCGCCGGTTCCC
>Ga0194134_10005571_pt1 | contig 11826 bp, 9 predicted proteins | sample TA2KigOff0mmetaG_FD_148602 | JGI IMG/M metagenome (GOLD analysis project Ga0194134, IMG submission 148602) | Freshwater microbial communities from Lake Tanganyika, Tanzania - TA2015056 Kigoma Offshore 0m | ecosystem: Environmental > Aquatic > Freshwater > Lake | place: Tanzania: Lake Tanganyika... | reverse complement strand
GGCCGCCGCCGGGCTGCTCGCGCTCGAGGGGCACGCCGCGGTGCTGTATGAGCGCAAGGCGCTGCCAGGCGGGCTCAACTCGCTGGGCATTGCCCCCTACAAGCAGCAGGCCGCCGCGGCCCTGGAGGAGCTGGGCTGGGTGGCGGCGCTCGGAGACGTGGAGCTGCGCGCCGGGGTGGAGCTGGTGGCCGGGCAGGCGGGGCCGGGCCAGGTCTCCGTGGGGGCGCTGCTCGCCGAGTACGACGCCGTCTTCGTGGGGCTGGGGCTCGGCGCGGACACGCGGCTGGGCGTCCCCGGCGAGCAGGGGGCCGGGGTGTACGGCGCGGTGGAGCTCATCGAGCGGCTGAAGGCCGAGCGCGGCTTCTCCCTGGGGTGCGCGCGGCGGGCGCTGGTGGTGGGCGGCGGCAACACCGCGCTGGACGCCGCGCACGAGCTGCGGCTGCTGGGGCTGGAGGACGTGGCGCTCGTGTACCGCCGCGGCGAGGCGGAGATGTCCGGCTACGCGCACGAGCTGGAGGCGGCGCGCGTGGACGGCGCCCGGCTGCTGGAGAACCGGGTGGTGACGCTGCTCGAGCGGGACGGCGCGGGCGCCCTGGTGGCGGCCCACCTGTCCCGCGCGGAGGGGGGCAAGGCCGTCCCCGGCACCACCGAGCGGGCGGAGGTGGACGTGGTGGCGGTGGCCATTGGGCAGGGGCGGGCCACGGAGGTGCTCGCGGGCGTCCCGGGGCTGCAGCTGGACGGGAAGGGGCGGGTGGTGGTGGACCCGGCCTCCCACCGCACTGGCCACGCGAAGGTGTGGAGCGGTGGCGACTGCGTGAACGGCGGCCGCGAGGTGGTCAACGCTGTGCAGGAAGCAAAGGTCGCGGTGCGCGACATGCTGCGCGCGCTCGCGGGAAGGTGAACGGCCATGGCGGACCTCTCCATCGACTTCTGCGGCATCAAGTGTCTCAACCCCTTCTGGCTGGCCTCTGCGCCGCCCACCAACACCGGGGCGCAGGTGATGCGCGCCTTCGACGCGGGCTGGGGCGGGGCGGTCTGGAAGACGCTCGGGGATCCCATCACCAACGTCTCCAGCCGCTTCGGTGGCGTGGACTACGCCAACGCGCGGCTGATGGGGCTCAACAACATCGAGCTCATCACCGACCGGCCGCTGGAGGTGAACCTCAAGGAGATCTACGAGGCGAAGAAGCGCTACCCCAAGCACGTCATCATCGCCTCGCTGATGGTGGAGACGCGCGAGAACTGGCGCGAGATCATCAAGAAGGCGGAGGACGCCGGCGCGGACGGGCTGGAGCTCAACTTCGGCTGCCCGCACGGCATGTGCGAGCGCGGGATGGGCAGCGCCGTGGGCCAGGAGCCCAAGGTGCTGGAGGAGATCACCCGGTGGGTGGTGGAGGACGCGAAGACGCCCGTCATCGTGAAGCTCACCCCCAACACCGGTGACATCAACGAGCCCGCCGAGGCCGCGGCGCGGGGCGGGGCGCACGCGCTCTCGCTCATCAACACCATCAAGAGCATCGTGGGGGTGGACCTGGACCGCATGGTGCCGCAGCCCCGCGTGGGCAAGCGCTCCACCAACGGCGGCTACTGCGGCCCGGCGGTGAAGCCCATTGCGCTCCACATGGTCAGCCAGGTGGCGAAGAACGCGGTGGTCGGGGGACGGGCGGTGTCCGGCATCGGCGGCATCTCCAACTGGCGGGACGCGGCGGAGTTCATCGCGCTTGGGGCCACGTCCGTCCAAGTCTGCACCGCGGTCATGCACCACGGGTACCGCATCGTGGAGGACATGGCGGAGGGGCTCTCGGACTTCCTCGACAGCAAGGGGATGAAGTCCGTGAACGAGCTGCGCGGCCGCGCCCTGGACGCCTACGTGGAGTGGGGGGACCTGGACCTCGACTACAACATCAAGGCCCGCATCAACGCGGACACCTGCATCGGCTGCAACGCCTGCGTGGTGGCCTGCATGGACGGCGCCCACCAGTGCATCCACGTTCCGGGCCGCACGCGGGAGGAGTCCTTCAAGGCCGGCCACCTGCACGTGCCGGACGTCATCCCGGCCGTCCCGGTGAAGGCCTTTGGGGGAGCGCCGGGGCGCCACGTCCCGTTCGTGGACACCCACGAGTGCGTGGGCTGCAACCTCTGCGCGCTCGTCTGCCCGGTGCCCGGCACCATCACCATGGAGGAGGTGGCCGGGCCCATCGGGAAGCCTGAGACGTGGGGCCAGCGCATGGCCGAGGGGAGGGATCTCAACCCCGGCTCGCTCGAGTCCACCGTGGCCCGCCGCGCGGGCAAGGGGTAACCCCGTCGCTGACCTGCCGGGGGAGGCGGGCTACGGTGCGGGGCCGCCATGCGTCCCCTCGCCGCCGCCCTGCTCCTGCTGTCCGCCTGCGCTACCGCGCCCGCCGTCGTCGTCCCCCGCACCGAGGGGGAGAAGCTGCGCGCGGCGGTGGAGCAGTGGTTCGAGGAGGAGCTCCGGCTGAACCCGGTGAGCGCCACGTACCTGGGGGACCACCGGTACGACGACCAGTTCGGCAACCCCGCGTCGCTCGAGCACGAACGCGCCGTGTCCCGGGCCTGCGAGGACGGGCTCGCCCGGGCGCGCGCGGTGGACCCGGCGGGGCTGTCACCGGCAGACCAGCTGACGCGCGAGACGTTCCTCCATGACTGCACGGCGCGGCTCGTCTCGCTGCGGTACCCGGGGCGGCTGCTGCCGCTCAACCAGATGCACAACCCGGTGCTGACGCTCGCGCTGCTGGGCTCGGGCGAGGGGCCGCAGCCGCTGAAGACCCGCGAGGAGCACGAGGCGTGGCTGCGCCGCGCGGCGGGGGTGGTGCCCTGGGTGGACGCGGCCATCGCGGCCATGCGCGAGGGGCAGGCCGTGGGCGTCACGCAGCCGCGCGTGGTGCTGCACAAGGTGGTGAAGCAGCTGGATGGCTTCGTGGACGGGCCGCTCGAGCAGTCCCTGTTCCTGCGCCCGCTGGAGAGGGTGGCGGCGGGCGCGGAGCGCGAGCGGCTCGCCGGCGCCTACCGCGCGACGTTCGGAGGCGCGGTGCTCCCGGCCCTGCACCGGCTCCGGGACTTCATCCGGGACGAGCACCTGCCGCGCGCGCGGGAGACCGCCGGCTGGTCCGCATTGCCGGGCGGTGCGGAGTGGTACGCCGCCGCGGTGGCCGCCTCTACCACTACCTCCGAGCTGTCCCCCGCGGACATCCACGCGCTGGGGCTGCAGGAGGTGGCGCGCATCCGCGCGGAGATGGAGCAGGTGAAGGAGCAGGTGGGGTTCCCGGGGGACCTCCAGGCCTTCTTCGCCCACGTGAGGACGGATCCCCGCTACTTCTTCGACTCGCCCGAGGCCCTGCTCGAGGCGCACCGCGCGCTGAAGGCGCGCATCGACGGCGCGCTGCCCCGCCTGTTCTCCCGCTTCCCGCGCGCCGGCTACGAGGTCCGTCCCGTGGAGGCCTTCCGCGCCGCCTCGGCCGCCGGGGGCGAGTACCAGGCCCCCGCCGCGGACGGCTCACGCCCCGGCATCTTCTACGTCAACACCCACGACCTGAAGGCCCAGCCCCGCTACGGGCTGGAGACGCTGTCCCTGCACGAGGCCGCGCCCGGCCACCACTTCCAGATTGCGCTGCAGCAGGAGCTGGAACTGCCGCGCTTCCGCCGGTTCGGTGGGTACACCGCCTTCTCGGAGGGGTGGGCGCTGTACGCCGAGTCGCTCGGCAAGGAGCTGGGACTTTTCCAGCAGCCCATGGACTACTACGGCCGGCTGAACGACGAGCAGCTGCGCGCCATGCGGCTGGTGGTGGACACCGGGCTGCACGCCTTCGGCTGGAGCCGGGAGCAGGCCATCCGGTACATGCTGGACAACTCCTCGCTCGCCGAGTCCGACGCCATGGCGGAGGTGGAGCGGTACATGGTCTGGCCCGGGCAGGCGCTCGGGTACAAGGTGGGCCAGCTGCGGATGTCGGCGGCGAGGGCGCGCCTGCAAGCGCGGCTCGGCGAGCGGTTCGACGTGAAGGCGTTTCACGCCGCCATGCTGGAGGACGGGCAGCTGCCGCTCGCGGTGCTGGAGCGCAAGCTGGCACGGTGGGCGGCGGCGCAGTCCCGCGCCCGCTGAGTCGGCCAGGCAGGCCTCAGCGCTGGTTGCCGTAGACGCGCGCCGCGCGTGCCGCGGTGGAGCCCAGCTCGAGCTCCTGCGCCGCCTGCTCCAGCCTGCGCGAGGCCAGGAACTCCGCCTTCGCCTGCAGCGCCACCGCCTGAGCGAGCACGTCCGGGGTCAGGGGGGGGCACGTCTCCACCAGCTTCGACAGGGCCGCGCCGTAGGCAGTGGCCGCTGCCTCGTCTCCGGCCTCGAGCGCCTGCACGAGGGACTCGAGCACCACCAGGTAGGGGGCGGTGCCCGTCACGGCCGTCCGCTGGCGCGTGCCTGCAACTCGGCCTGCTCGAACGCGTCCACGAGCGGCGCAAAGGCCCGCTCCGCCTCGCGCACCAACCGCGCGTCCGCGCGCATGATGCCTGAGAGCAGCCGGGAGGCGACGAAGCGGTAGATCTCCCCCAGCTGCTCAGCCAACTGTGGGGCCGCGCGGGCGTCCAGGGTGGCGTGCAACTCCAGGACGATGTCGTTCGCCTTGTTGAGCACCGCGATCGCCTCCGCCTTCCGGGACTGCTCCAGCGCCACCGCGCCGTTGCGCATGTGCCGGAGGGCCGCTTGGAAGAGCAGCACCATCAGCCGCTCCCGGGAGGAGGTCTGGTTTTGCATCTGGCCGTAACGGAGTGCCGCGTTCATCACTTGTTCGCCGCCTGCGCGTTGCTGAGCGCCGTGAGGTAGCTGCCGGATTGCTTCAGACCACTGATCACCTGCTCCATCGCCGAGAACTTGGCGATGAGGCCGGCCCTGAACCGCTCCACCCGCTGCTGCGCCTGCGTCCGCTGGGTATCCAACGCCCGCAGCCGCGCGTTGAGCCCCGTCACCTGCGAGGAGAGGATGCCATCCGCAGACTGCAGGTTGCTGTCCGCGATCTCCTTCACCAGCGCCCCGATGCCCACCCCTTCCTCGGAGAAGACGCGGTCCACCGCCTCCGGGTCCGAGTTCATGGCGCGCTGGAACACCGCGTTGTCAACGGAGAGCGACCCGTCCTTGGCCGTCCTCAGTCCAACGTCCGCCAGCGTCCTGATCCCGCCCAGCCCGTCCACGGCCGTGCTCGTCAGCTTCTGCACGGCCGCCTTCAGCGAGCGCACGGCGGAATTTCCCGCCAGGGAGGTGTTCCGGTCCGCCGTCTGGCCCAGGTTCAACTGCGCCTGCAGGTAGGCAACCAGCTTGTTGTAGCCATCGGCGAAGGTTTGGACGTTCTTGCGGGATGCCACAATGTCCCGCCCCACCACCAGCTCCTCCGCCGCGCCAACGGACTTGAGGTCCAGCGTCATCCCGGGGATGGCGTCGGAGACGCTGTTGGCCTGGCGCTCAAAGGACAGCCCGTCGACGTCGAACACGGCGTTCTGCGCCGCCTGCGTCACCACCACCCCCAGCGGCTGGCCCACCGTTCCCGTGGAGGTCTCCGTCAGCTGCAACGCACTGGCCGCTCCAAGCGTGGGATCGAAGCCCGTGTTCTTTGCGGAGATGGAGAGGTAGCTGCGAAGTCCGTCGTTCAACACCGCGGCGTTGACCGGCGCGCCTGAGGCGTTGATGGACGCGGCCACCGAGGTCAGCGTGGCGCCGTCCGAGATGTCCACGGTCCAGCTTCCTGCTCCCACCTGGAGCTGCAGCGTCCCGCCCGTTACCGGGGAGGTCTCCGCCGTAAAGGCGCTGCTGCGCGCCTTGGCCGCGGAGGCCAGGGACTGTACCTCCACGTTGTACCGCCCCTCGGCGGCGCCGGTCCCCGGCGTGGCGGAGAAGCTGGTGTTGGACGAGGAGACAGAGGCGGCACGAACTCCGCCGGTGGACAGCGAGGAGGTGGCGGACTGGAACGCCTGGAGCCGGGAGGTGACCTCTCCCAGCTGGGAGAGTTGGGCCCGGATGCCCGCCTGCTTCGTCTCTATCCTCTTGACCGGCTGCGACTCGAGTTCCGTCAGGGCGGTCAGCAGCTTCGCGGTGTCCAGCCCGGAGGCCAGTGAGGTCCCGGATGCCCGGAATGTGACGTCGAGTGCCATGGCTCACCCCTCAAAAAAATCTAGGCGGCGAGGAGCAATACCCTGCTCGACGCCGCCCGGAGTCTAACCGACCTTGCTATCCGCCCGCTTTACCCGAGCAGCTTCAGGGCCAGCTGCGGCTGCTGGTTGGCCTGGGCCGTCACGCTCACCGCGGCCTGCTGCAACACCTGCGCGCGGGCCATCCGGGCGGACTCCTCGGCGATGTCAGCGTCACGCACCCGGCTGTTGGCGGACGAGAGGCTCTCCACCGCGTTGCCAATGGTGTTCACCGCCGTGGTGAACCGGTTGGCCTTGGCGCCGAGCGTCGCGCGGAACTGCGAGACCTCCTGGATGGCATTGTCGATCTCACCGATGGCGCCCTGCGCGTTGGTCAGGCTCTTGATGTCCGTGGAGAGCTGCAGGGAGCTGGAGGAAACCTTCACGTTGGTGAAGTCCACGGTGATGGTGTCCGTGGTCTGCGCGCCCACCTGGAAGGTCAGGGTGGCGGCCGAGCCGTCCAGCAGGTTCTTCCCGTTGAACTGGATCTGCCCGGACAGGCGGTCCAGCTCGGAGTTCAGCTGCACCTTCTCCAAGTCAAGGAACTCGCGCTGCGAGGTCGTCAGGGCGTCAGACGCGGACTCCGTGGCGATTTCCCGCATGCGCACCAGGATGTTGGAGACCTCGTTCATCGCACCTTCGGCCGTCTGCACCATGGAGAGGCCGTCCTGCGCGTTGCGGCCCGCCTGCTGGTAGCTGCGGATCTGCGCTTCCAGGCCTACGCTGACACCGAGGCCGGCCGCGTCGTCCGAGGCCTTGGTGATCCGCATCCCAGAGGACAGGCTGGACATTGCCTTTTCCAGCTGGAGGGTGTTGTTAAAGAGGTTCTTCTGCGCGTTCAACGAGGCAGCGTTGGTGCGGATGCTAAATGCCATGGTGAAGCTCCTGGGTGCGAGGCCGACGTCATGTCCGCCTACGCAACCGTCTTCGACACGGCCCGCGTGGGCATTAAGGCGTCCCGTTGCGGTTCATCCAGAAAGTCAGCCGGCGCCAGGCGGCGCTGCGAACGTACAGCCGCTTCAGCCCGCCCACCTGCTCCCCACCCACCGTCACGTCGAGCTCGGGGAAGGCGATCAGCAGCTGCCGCCCAACGGGCGTGTAGGACAACAGCGTCTGTTGGGCCGCGTCCCACCCCCACTCACAGCCATGGCCGAAGGTCTCCCCCCGCACCTCCGCGGTGAAGCGGCCGTCCCGGCCCTTCAGCTTCACTTGGACGGGGTGGAGGTGCTCCCGGGACAGGCGCTCCACCCGGGCGAGCAGCTCGTCCTCCAGCTGGATGTTGAGCAGTTGCGGCTGCGGCTGGGCGCGAAGGAGCGACTGCGCCTCCTCCAGCCGTCCCTCCACCTGCTCCAACGGGATGGACTCGGAGAAGCGCGTCCCCTGGCTGTCGCCGTACACCAGCAGGGCGCTGCGGCGGTCCGTCATCCCCAGCCCGAAGCAGGTGATGGTGGAGGCGCCCGCCTTCTGGCAGCGCTCGAGCGTGCCCGGAAAACGGCTGCCGTTCAGCTCCCAGGACTCCGCGTCCGTGACGTAGCGCCGCGGGCGGAGCGCGTAGCGGGCCAGCGCGTACTGGCGCAGGCTGCCCGCGGTCCCGACGATGACGCGCCCCTCCACCTGCACCGCGCTCTGCGCCCCCGGCACCTGGGGCAGCCGGGCCAGGCGCAGCAGCCGGTCGGCCACCGGGGCCAGCTCCGCGGAGATGGGGCGGATGTCCACCGGGCGGCGGCCCGCCTGGGCCTGCAGCACGGAGAGGATGGCCTCGCGCATCCCCAGCACCCGACAGGAGGGCCTCGCCCCGGGCCGGACATGCACGCGCACCACCTGGGGCAGTTCCACCGTGTCGGCCACCAGGTACAGCAGGCGCGCGGAGGGCACGGGCTCTGCCACCCACTTGAGGATGTGCGCCAGCCCCGGCACCTCGGGCGCGGGATGTCCGAGCAACGCCCCCCGAAGCTGGGCGTGCGCCCGCGCCTTGCCGCGCGAGATGACCTGGCCCCCGCGGCCTCGGCTCAGGCTGAACAGGCCTCGGTCGAATGTCAGCAGCAGCGGCCCCACCGGGGGAGCGCCTGCGGGCAGGCCCACGCCTCCCGCAAAGGAGGCCCAGGCCCGGCGCAGGGCGGCGCGCAAGGGGCCCGTGGTTCGGGAGATGGCGCGGGCGGAGTGGAGCAGCAGCTTGCGCTCCAGCACCAGCAGGTCATCGGTGACCTTCGGCACCACCCGGCCCGCCCACTGCCTCGTCCGGAGGGTGGAAGCGCGCCGGGCGAGCAGCGGGAAGAGGATGTCGCGCGTCTCGCCAGAGCGGCTGGCCATGGCCACGGCCGCGGCGGCGGGGGACAGCACCAAGCCCGGGGCCGTCCGTGCCAGTTCCACGAGCGCGCGCCCCGAGGGAATGGGCACCCCGGCGGCGCACAGCAGGGCGAGCGCCTCGAACGGCTCCGCCCCCCGGGACAGCAGCGCCGGCAACGCCTCGGGCGGCAGCATCCCGGGGCCGAGCGCGAGCGAGAGCGCATCGCTCGGGGGGGAGCCCCCGAGCAGCCCGCCGAACACCGCGAGCGCCGGCAGGCAGCCCGCTTGAGCCTGCTCCGTGGCAGGCACCACCGTGAACTGGAGCCCCAGCCCCTGGCGCTTCGCCAGCACCTCCACTGAAGCGCAGGTGCGCCCCACCGCCGCGGCATGGGCCCCGGACGTCCCGGGGGCCATGAGGACCACCAACGGGTAGGGGCCACCGGGGCGGGCCGGGCGCTCCACGAACAGCGCGGACACGAGCGGCCGTGCGTTCTGCACCCCCGTGGGGCGCTGGACGCCGAACAGGCGCGAGACACGCCGCACCGCGCCCCGCGGCTGGAAGTCCGACACTCCCGGCGGTTCCTGCAGCGCGACGTCCGGGAAGACGCAGTGGAACAGCAGCGGCACGGACCGCAGGCGGTCCCGCTCGGGGCCTGCAGGCAGCGTGGAGAGCACGTCCCGGGCGCGCCAACGCCACAGCGCACGCAGTCCGCGCGCGGCGTCTCCCCCGGCTCGCCGTTGCGTGCCTGCTGTCGGACCGCTGATCACCGCAGGTACGATAGCAGGGTCAGCCGGAAACTTTGTGCAGAAGACTGGAGCGTTGCTTCCAGTGACCGCTGCGCCAGGGCCATCCGCGTCCCGGCATCCACCAGGTCCGTTTCTTGGATCTTGGAGCGGGCTGCAGCCAGGGACGTGGAGGTGGCCATGGCCGCGGCTCCCACCGTCTCCAGCACGTTCACAATGGTGCCGCTCTGCACCCGGGCGGACGCCACCTGGGACACCCCGGCCTCCAGCCCGGTCAGCGTGGCCCGCACGCCCGCCACGTCGTTGGTTTCCAGCGCTACAGCGAGCGACTCCACCTCGCCCAGCACGTCCACGCCGCCGCCGGCGCCCTTCAAGGCCACGTCCGACCGGACGGAGACGTCCTGGAAGATGCCTGGGGCGATTTCAATCTGCCGCACGGCCGTGTCGCCGAGGTAGTTGCCGTTGGCGTCGAACGGGGCGGAGCCGTCCCTGTCACCGCCAAAGAGGAACCGGTTGTTGAACTTCACGTTCGCTTGCGCGAGGAGCGACTGGACGATCCCTCGGACCTCCTGCGCCGCGGCAGAGCGTTGCGAGCCGTTATAGCTGGGGTTGCTCAGCTGCGTGGCCAGCTCCCGCGCCCGGGACAGCACGTCTCCCATGGTGGCGAGCGCGGTGTCCGCCGCCTCCAGCTCCAGGACCGCCTGCTCGGTCGTCTTACGGGTTGCCGCCAGCCGCTCGAGGTTGCCCGTCTGGGACAGGATGAAGCCGGCCGCCCCCGGGTCGCTCCACGGGGTGTCCACGCGCACGCCGCTCGCAATCTCCGCGTTCGCCCGCTCGAGCGCCTCGCGCGAGCGGGCCGTCCGCGTCTGCGCCCCTTCAAAAGTCATCCGGTCCGTCACGCGCATGGGCAGCCCCCGCTCACTTCAGCTTCATCAGTGTTTCCAGCATCTGGTCCGCGGTCTGGATGACCTTGCTCACCGCCTCGAACGCGCGCTGCGCCCGGGAGAGGTGGACCATTTCCTCGTCAATGGACACGCCGGAGGTGGCTTCCCGCAGTCCCTCCAAGTGCGCCTTGAGCGACGCGTGGTGCTCGGCCAGCCCCTGCGCGGATGCCGCGTTGGCCCCGAACGAGGAGGTCAGCTGCGACATCCCCGTGAGCACCGGCTGCCCGTTGGAGAGGGACTGGTCCGCCACCGCCAGCACGCTGAGCAGCGCCTTGTTGTTGCCGGGCAGGGAGCCCGCGGCGTCGGACGCCTGGAGCAGCTTCACGTCCGCCACGATGGCGCCGTTGACGGCCAGCCGCGCCGCGGCGCCCGCGGACGAGGCCCCCGGGTTGAAGAGGTCTGCCCCCGAACTTCCGTCCAGCGCCACGCCGGGCTGGTGCGCCGCGTTCGTCGCCGAGGCGAAGTCGAAGGCCAGGGTGTCCAGCCCGTCCAGCGCCTTCTTCAGCGTCCCATCGCGGGCCTCGAGCAGCCCGCCCAGGGTGCCGCCCAGCACCGTGGCGCCGATGGCGCGGGAGTTGGCGCCGCCGGCCGGGGTGATGCGGACGTCCAGCAGGCCGTTGTTGGAGGGGTTGGCCAGGAAGGACAGCGTGGCCGGCTGGTCCCCGGTCACCAGGGCCAAGCCGGACCCGAGCGCGAGCCCCACGTCCCCATTGGCCGCCGGCACCGGCACCGCCCCCGCCATCTCCACCAGCTGGTCCTGCACGCGCTGGCGGGCGTCCAGCAGATCATTGGGGCTGGCGCCGTCCGTTCGCGCCTGGCGGACCTGCTTGTTGAGGTCTGCCAGCCGATGCGACAGCTGGTTGATGGTCTGCACGTCCCCCTTGAGCCGCTCGTCCACGGCGGAGCGCGCGGAGGAGATCTGCTGGGAGGCCGAGTTGAACGCGATGCCCACCCCCTGCGCCGCGTTCACCGCCGCCTGGCGGAGCCCCACGTCGGAGGGGTTCTGGGACAGCACGCGCATGGCGCCGAAGTAGCTGTTGAGCGCCGCGGCGGGGCCGCCCGGCTGCTCCAGGTTGAACGCGGCCAGCGCGGAGACCGCGTCTGCCTGCGCCCGGTACCGCGCCGCGGCCGAAAGGTTGGCCGGCACCTGTGCCTCGAGGAACCGGTCCCGCGCCTGCGTCACCCCTGCCAGCAGCGCCCCCTGGCCCAGGAAGGCGCCGCCCACGCGCTCCCCCGGGAGCACCGCCGCCAGCTCCGCGCGCTGCCGCGCGTAGCCGGGGGTGTTGACGTTCTGCAGGTTGTTGCTGGCCGTCTGGGACAGCCCCCGCTGGGCGGCGAGGCTGGTAGAGGCGTTGCCAAGCAGGCTGAACAGGTCGGCCATGGCTTAGAACCTCGTGGACACCGTGCTGAGGGCGCCCTGCGGCCGGGCGCCGTGCCGGTCGTAGCCGCGGGCCGGCGGGCGGAGCGCCGTCAGCCACGCGCTCACCACCTTTTGGCTCGCGCCAGCAATCTGACGGATTAGGTCATCCGCCTGCTTTATGTCATGTGCCAGGTCCCGGATGGCGGCAAACTCTGCATCCAGCGCGGCGCCCTGGCCGGGCAGCGGCGAGTGGCCGGCGAGCTGCTGCTCCAGCCTTCGCCCCGTTGCGACGAACTGCTCGCGCGCCTG
>Ga0194134_10005562_pt1 | contig 11837 bp, 9 predicted proteins | sample TA2KigOff0mmetaG_FD_148602 | JGI IMG/M metagenome (GOLD analysis project Ga0194134, IMG submission 148602) | Freshwater microbial communities from Lake Tanganyika, Tanzania - TA2015056 Kigoma Offshore 0m | ecosystem: Environmental > Aquatic > Freshwater > Lake | place: Tanzania: Lake Tanganyika... | reverse complement strand
CAGCTGAAAAAAGAGCGCAACTTTTAACACAACGATTCAGTCAGTTAGCAGGCATCCAGCAAGTTGCAGCTCAATCAGCGGACAAATTCCGCTTAGCGCAGACTGACACTCTGAGTTCATTGATTGATCTTGGCAATCGTCTTGGACCTCAAGGAGCCACCATCAATGAAATCAGAGATGTCTACGAGGGCTTCAATACTGTTCTGGCTATCAACAAGGTTTCAACGACAGAAGCGACTGCAGCACAACTGCAATTAAACCAAGCACTGGGTGCCGGCAGATTGCAAGGCGATGAGTTTCGATCCGTTAACGAAGCAACGCCTCAGGTTATTGATGAGATTGCAAAGGTGTTGAAAATAGCCCGTGGGGAAGTGAAAGAATTTGCAGCGCAAGGTAAGGTAACAGCACCTGTTTTAGTGCAGGCGCTGCGAAATATCAAAGAACAAGGTGCTGATGTTTTAGAGCAATCATTTGATACAGCGGGCGGAAGATTGCGTGCATTTCAGAAAGCACAAACCGAACTCGCACAGGCGATTGGAACAGATCTACTGCCTGCCTTTACACCCTTATTGCAAGATGTAACGAATTTGATACGAGGTTTTTCTGAACTTCCAAAACCAATACGACAATTTACTGCTGGAATCGCGGCGATAACAGCAGCATTAGTAGTTTTAACGCCTGCCTTAACAGCCGCTATTGGACTCATAAAGGCTATTGGGTTAGCAACAATAGTAGCGGCGGGTCCATGGGTTGCATTGGCGGCAGGGATTGCAGCCGCGACATACGCGCTTGCTAATTTTCAAACGCAATCACAAAAGAAAACTTCTGCAATCGCTACTAAGGCAGCCACAGGCGATGCTGGAGCGATTGCCGATGCTCGAAACCGACTGGTTGCTGTTGAGCAAGATATAAGTCTTGCTAAACTACAGGGTACAGGTAGAAGAGGCGCAGCACCAGGTTCTACAAAACTTGATACCTTAAAAAAAGAAGCACGGGAACTTAGAACAGCGATAGCCCAAGGTGAAACCTTAGGCGCCGCAGGTGCTATGCCTGATGGTTTGACAGCGGGACCAAGTAAAACGGAGGATAAGGGGGCAAGGAAAAAATCAGGCAAAACGCTTGAGGAACTTACCAGAGAACTTGGTGTAGCACAAGATATTTTTGACATTCAGGGTCGAGTATTAGAGGCGCGTCTTAGCGAAAACAAAGCACTTGAAACAACAAGGCAAGCGCAAATAGAACTGCGTGAGGTTGCGGGTCAGATTGCAACAATAAGAGCTGATAAAGATTTGCCAGCGGCGAAAAAGATAAAGGAGATTGGAAAACTAGAGCTTGCGGCAAAAACTATTGCTCGTGAATTAGCATTTGATCTAACATCTCAAGAAAAAGAAAAGGCGAAAGAAGCCGCTGAAGCCGCAGCAAAAGCGCTAGAGTCTATTACAGCGGAGATAGCTTACAAGCAAAACATCATCGCGCTAGGGGAAGAAGAAGCAGATCAGCGCAAGAAAATCGCTGAGCTTGTTAAGCAAGGCGCGGATCCCGAAGCTGCTAAACAGAAAGTCAAGGATGAGGCGCAACTTAACAAGCAACTCTTAGAACGTCAATTCTTATTGCAACAGGAGCAGCAACTGCTGAATGGAATTGGCACGACTTTCACTTCTACCATCACGGCAATGATTCAAGGAACTGAAGATTTTAATAATTCGCTGCGTAATGTTCTAAATTCTCTTGCCAATCTGTTTATTCAAGCAGGTTTGCAGGGGTTAGCAGGCAACGACGGTAGGGGCTTCTTTAGTTTCCTAACCGGATCACTGGGCAAGCGTGCCAACGGTGGCTCTGTCACTGCTGGGCGCTCGTACCTCGTAGGCGAGCGTGGTCCTGAACTCTTCATGCCAGGTCGCAGTGGTGGCATTGCACCCGCCGGCAGTTTTGGTGGCATGGGTAACGTCGTCGTTAACGTAGACGCAGGCGGCAGTAACGTGCAAGGTGATGGGCAACAGGCTAATGCTCTCGGTAAAGCTATTGGCATCGCCGTGCAGCAAGAACTGATCAAGCAAAAGCGTCCTGGAGGCTTGCTCGCTTAATGGCTACCTTTCCATCTATTGATCCCACCTACGGTGCGGCAAAGGCTAGCCAGCCTATTGTCCGCACGGTTCGCTTTGGTGATGGCTACGAACAACGTTTAACCTATGGGCTAAACCAAAATCCAAAGGTCTGGACCTTGACCTGGCAAAACATTACAGAGGCAAACAGCGACACCATAGAGACCTTTTTAGATGCTCGTGCTGCAGACAATGCCAGCTTTGATTGGGCGCCACCTGCAGAAGGCGTCACTTACAAGTGGGTTTGTGAGTCATGGGATAAGGTGATTCCATACACAGGTCGTGCAACAATCAGTGCTACCTTCCGTCAGGTCTTTGAACCGTAGTGGCATACGCACCTTGGACTGCTAGTACTGCCTTTGCCGTTGGCAACATCCGGCGTTCTACAACGCTGCAAGCATCAGGTCTGGTTTTCCAATGCACGGTAGCTGGCACCAGTGGCGCCACAGAACCGTCCTGGGCAACAGACATTGGCAGTTACATCACCGATAACACTGTCACCTGGGTTGCGATTGCTAGCAGCTACGAGGATCTAGCTGCCATTGCACCCAGCGCAATTATCGAGTTGTTTGAGCTGACGTTGGACACAACGTTGCACGGTAGCAACGACACGTACCGCTTCCATAACGGTGCCAACGCTAACGTCAGCGGCAACATTATCTGGAACGGCAACTCATACACCCGTCTACCAGTAAAAGCGGAAGGCTTTGAGTACACCAACACCGGCACACTGCCGCGCCCCACGCTGACCATCGCCAATCTTGACGGCAACATGACCACCCTGTTGCTGCTCGTAAATGCCACTACTGCCGGCAATGACCTTGGTGGCGCCACCGTCAAGCGCATCCGCACACTGAAGAAATATTTAGACGGCGAAGCAGCAGCAGATCCCCACGCCAAATTCCCAGATGAGATTTGGTTTGTAGATCGCAAGGCAAGCGAAAGCCGCGATAGCGTCAGCTTTGAGCTTGCTAGCAAATTTGATCTTGCTGGTGTGATGATCCCTAAGCGGCAGATCATCGCCAACATCTGCCAATGGCAGTACCGCAGCACCGAGTGCAGCTACACAGGTTCCACTTATTTCAATGTCAACGATCAGTCTGTTGCCACGTTGGCTGCCGACAAATGCGGCAAACGCCTCAGCTCGTGCAAACTGCGGTTTGGCGCCACGGCTGAATTACCCTTTGGCTCGTTCCCCGGTGCAGGTTTGACCGAATGAAGCTCACCGACAGCATCAAAGAACAGGCACTGGAGCACGCCAAGGCTGAGTTTCCGGCTGAATCCTGCGGGCTTGTTGCCGTCGTTAAAGGGCGCAAACGGTATTTTCCATGCCGCAATCTGGCAGAAACCCCAGATGAGCACTTTGTCCTGGATCCGCTGCAGTACGCCGAGGTTGAGGATCAGGGCGAAATCGTGGCGGTAGTCCATAGCCACCCCAAGACCAACCACGCTCCCTCACAGGCTGATCGCGTCGCGTGCGAAAAATCGGGGCTGCCCTGGCATATCGTCAATCCCCAGACCGAGTTGTGGGGCTACTGCGAGCCTGATGGATTTGAGCTGCCTTACGTCGGGCGTGAGTTTGTGTTCGGCATTGTCGATTGCTACAGCCTTTGCAGGGACTGGTACAAGCGGGAGTTTGGACTGAATCTGAAGGACTACGACCGCCGCGATCAGTTCTGGCTCAAGGGTGAGAGCCTGTACATGGACAACTTCGCCAAGGAGGGCTTCCACCAGATACCACTGGAGGAGCTGCAGTACGGTGACGCCATCTTGATGCACATGGAGTCATCGCTGCCCAACCATGCGGCGGTGTACCTAGGCGATCAGTTGATGATCCATCACCTGCAAAGGCGGCTCAGTAGCAGGGATCTGTACGGCGGTTATTATTTGAAGAGCACTGCCTGCGCCCTTCGGCATGAAAGTCGTTAAGGTCTACGGCGCACTCCGCAAAAAGCTGGGGCAATGCCGTTTTGAATTTGACGCAGAAACGCCCGCGCAGGCATTTAAGGCGTTGTGTGTCAACTTTCCCGGGCTAGATACGTGGCTATTAAATAGCGAAAAGGATGGCGTTAGCTATCGAGTGAGTATCGGCAAAGAGAAAATTGATGAAAACAATGCAGTGCTTGCGGGTTGCCCATGGAGTGAACGTGAGGTCTTGAGTATTACTCCAGTGCTTGCAGGTGCGGGTGGCAGCGGCGCACAAATCGGGATTGGCATTGGTTTGATTGCGCTGTCATTTTTGCTGCCTGGCGCCGGTGCATTTGGCACAACCAGCATCTTTGGTCAACTTGCAGCCGGTACGGCAGGTCCATATGCACTGGGCGTTGTGGGTAGCAGCTTTGCTACCTCGCTAGGTACTGCATTTAGCTTGCTAGGCGCATCGCTGGTACTCGGCGGCATTGCGCAAGCTATTTCACCGTCCCCCATTCAATCAACAAGCGTATTTGAGCGTGGTCGTGAAGCGGCAAAAATGGAATCATTTACCTTCAGCGGCATCGTCAATACTGCTAAACAAGGGATGGCTGTCCCCATCGCTTACGGGCGTTGTTTTGTAGGTTCCGCTGTCCTCTCCAGTGGGCTTGACGTGGATCAACAGATATGACACGGATTGTTGGTGCTGGCGGCGGTGGTGGCGGCGGTTGCTTTTTAGGGCATACCCTGATCGCCACACCAAGCGGTGAACGCCGCATTGATGAACTGCAGCCAGGTGATCTGGTCTGGAGCTTTGACCACGACGGCAAGATCCATGAAGCCGCAGTGCTCAAAGTCCATGAGCACCACAACGAACCTGTCATCAGCTACACGCTTTGGGGCGGTCAGATCCTTGATGCCACTCCAAACCACTGGGTGCTCAATCAGTTCAATGCCTTCGTCGAAATCGACACCCTTGGCACAGATGACTGCCTAGTTGACCACAACGGGCATTTGCGCCCCATCGTCAGCAAAACAAACGCAGGCACTGGCACCGTCTACAACCTGACCGTTGAAGGGCACCACACCTTCATTGCTGCTGGCATCCGTGTCCATAACGCGGGTCTTGGTCTTGGCATTGCAGGTTCTGGCGGTGGCGGCGGAGGAGGCGGCAAAGGTGGCGGCGGCGGTGGTCAAAGCCGTACACCAACAGAAGCCGATGATTCGCTGCAATCCGTACAGTTCGGCAACGTGCTCGATCTGTTGTCAGAAGGCGAGATTCAAGGCATTGAAAATGGTAACAAGGGCATTTTTCTATCAGGGACACCAGTTGAAGATGCTGCCGGCAACAATAACTTTTCGGGTTTTACAATCGTCACCCGCAACGGCACACAAGCCCAAACTTATATCAGCCAGCAGGTTGGAACAGAAAGTGAGAAAGGTGTCAATGTAGAAGTTGTCAAGGCAACGCCAATCACTCGCACAATCACAGATACCGATGTTGACCGCGTGCGCGTCACACTACAAGTGCCGTCACTGCAAATTATTCAAGACAATGGCGATATTATTGGTCATAGCGTACAAATAGAAATCAAAGTTCAGTACAACGGCGGTGGCTATAACACCGTGGTCAGCGACACGATCAGCGGCAAGACTAGCAACTCTTATCAGCGTGATTACATGCTGACGCTAAGTGGTGCGTTTCCTGTTGATATTCGCATGGTGCGTGTTAGCGATGATGAATCATCAACCAAGCGCCAAAACCTTACGTTCTGGTTTAGCTATACAGAAATCATTGATGAAAAGCTACGTTACCCCAACAGCGCATTATCATTTCTGCGCTTTGACTCTCGACAGTTTGATTCAATCCCAACACGCAAATATCTAATCCGTGGCATTAAAATCCAACTGCCATCCAATGCGTCTGTAGATACCACAACGCATATTGGACGTGTCACATATGCTGGCGTTTGGAATGGTACATTTAGCGCAGCAACGTGGTGTAATGATCCTGCCTGGTGCCTGTGGGATCTGCTGACCAATACACGCTATGGCGCCTCTATCCCAACAAGCAGCCTTGACAAGTATGACTTCTTTGCGATTAGTCAATACTGCAACACGCTAGTTGACAACGGCAAGGGCGGGCAGGAACCACGCTTCTCGTGCAATCTGTTAATCAACAGCCGTGATGAGGTCTACAACGTCATCCAAGAGATGACCAGCCTGTTCCGTGGCATTGCATACTACGGCGCCGGTTCGCTGGTGTTGCAGCAAGACAAGCCCACCGACTCGCAATATCTGCTTAGTCCAAGCAATGTCATAGATGGTTTGTTTGTCTATAGCGGCACATCACAGAAGGCACGCCACACCTGCGCGACCGTTGCTTGGCAGTCTTACGACACCTTGGGCGAGGTTGAGTACGAATACGTTGAAGATCAAGATGCTGTTGCTAAATACGGCATCATCAACAAAGACATCAAGGCGCTGGGTTGCTATAGCCAAGGGCAAGCCCGCCGTGCCGGTAAGTGGGCATTGCTAAGCGAGCAAAACCTTACCGAAACTGTTACCTTCTCCGTTTCAATCGACAGCGGCATCATCCTGCGCCCCGGCATGGTGATTGACATAGCCGACCCATTAAAAGCTGGCTCACGTCGCAGCGGTCGCGTCAAATCCGCCACCACAACCGCAATCACGATTGACAGCAGCACTGACCTGACCGTCAACCTATCCAACAGCCCAACAATTTCTGTGTTGATGCCAACGGGTTTGGTGGAAACCAAAACAATTAGCAGCATCAGCAGCGGCGTCGTCACCGTCAGTAGTGCTTTCAGCGAAGCCCCCAATGCCAACAGCATTTGGCTCATTCAAACCAGCGACATTCAATCCCAGCAATATCGCGTTCTGAATGTTGCAGAAGCCGAGGACGGCATTTACGGCGTCACCGCCTTGGAATACAACAGCAGCCTTTATGAACAGATTGAAGCGGATCTGAAACTTACAGAACGTGACATTAGCAATCTTACAGATCCACCAGATGCGCCAAGCAGTCTTGGGGGCACTGAATACTTATATCAAGACGGACAAACAACATTCTCAGGATTTGACTTGAGCTGGATTAGTTCTAAACAGCGTGTTACTGAGTTTCGCGTCAAATATCGGATTGACGATGATAACTGGAGCCAAGCAAATACGACTTCACCATCACTGCAGATTAAAAACACTCGGCAGGGTCGCCTTTACGTGCAGATTACAGCAGTAAACTATGTCAACAAAAGCAGTGCGATTGCCGTTGCTGAGTTTAATTTGCTTGGCAAGACAGCAGTGCCGGGCAATGTCCAGAATCTTACTTTTGAAGCAATTAACAACAATTCCGGTCGCCTGCGCTGGGATGAAACTGTTGATCTTGACGTGAAGGTCGGCGGCAAAATCCACATCCGCCATAGCAGCCTCACCGATGGCACGGCGACTTGGAGCAACAGTGTTGACCTAATTCCCGCTAAATCCGGTAGCTCTACTGAGGCAATCATCCCGCTTGTGGAAGGCGAGGTCTTGGTCAAGTATGAAGACGATGGTGGGCGTCAAAGCGCAACAGAAACAAGCGTCATCATTGACTTGCCAGACACCATCGCCCCGCTAACGATCCAAACCCGCCGTGAAGATCAAGACACGCCACCGTTCCAAGGCACAAAGTCGGACACTTTTTACAGTGACGAATTTGACGCGCTCACTCTGGATGGGACGACGCTATTCGATTCCGTTGTTGACGTAGACCTGCTGCCCACCTTTGACGTGATGGGCAACGTTGACAGCTCTGGCACGTATAGCTTCCTAAACACGTTGGATCTCGGCGCTATTTTTGCACTTGACCTGCGCCGGTATTTTGTCACTCGTGGTTACTTCCCGTCTGATCTGATTGACTCGCGCACAAATACTGTTGATGACTGGAGTGATTTCGATGGCGGCATCACAGACAAGGTAAATGCCAAGCTGATGCTACGGATGACAAACGACAACCCTGCTGGCACACCAACTTGGAGCGCCTATCAGGAGTTCGTCAACGGTGCTTTCCGCGCTCGTGCCTTTGAGTTCCGTGCTGATTTGACCAGTTCTGCCGTTGACCAGAACATCCTGGTAGACGAACTGGGTTATGACGCGACATTCCAACGCCGCGCTGAAAACAGCGATGGTGCCGTTAGCAGCGGCGCAGCAGCAAAGGTCATCACGTTCGCAAATCCGTTTTTCACTGGCACCGCAAGCCTTGGCGGGCTGAACGCATACCTGCCTAGCGTTGGCATCACAGCTCAGAATATGGGTTCAGGCGATTTCTTTGAGGTCACCAGCGTCAGCGGCACGGGCTTTACCGTCACGTTCAAGAACTCGGCAGGCACCGCTGTTAGCCGTAACTTCAACTGGAGTGCGGTCGGCTATGGCAGAGGCGGTTAAAGTAGGACATACACTGCCGTTAAGCGGGCTGGCTCATGGCACAAGCTGATTACATCGTCAGTAACGGCACTGGGGCGGCTGTACGTTCCGACATCAACGGTCAGCTTGCTGCCATCGTCTCAAATAACAGCGGCGCCACCTCCCCGGCTACCACCTATGCCTACCAGTGGTGGGCAGATACGACAACCAATACCCTGAAGCTTCGCAACAGCGCCAATAGTGCCTGGATCGAGATCATGCAGCTCGACGGCACGTTGACGATGGAGAGCGGTACGGCGGCACTGCCAGGACTTGCCTTCCGCGACGACCTCGACACCGGCATTTTCCGAGCGGGCACTAATCAACTTGGGATCAGTAGTGCTGGTGTTGAGCGTGTTGAGTTTGGCTCAAGTGAGGTTGTTTTTAACGATGCTGGAAACAATTATGACTTCCGAGTCGAAGGTGATACAAACGCAAACCTGTTATTTGTTGACGCCTCAACAGATCGAGTAGGCGTGGGGACTTCGAGCCCCAGTGGAACTCTTGAGGTTGGTGCAGTTGCAGGTACTGTCACAGCAGGAGACTTAATTGTCACCACGGGCAGCACAACGGCTACCGTTACGGTTGGACGAATTAGCTCGACGAGCGCTGATAGCACATCATTTAGAGTTAGAAACCGTGTCAATTCAACTATATTTGTAGTTGATGCACCGACAGAGCGAGTAGGCATAGGGACCAGTTCGCCTGGCTACACACTCGATGTAGCTGGAGCTGGTCGTCATTTCAGCTCAACAACCGATTCAGCCTCGCTTTATCTCAGCAAAACCAATAGTGGCACTGCTGATCAAGGTGGCAACAAGATTTATTTTACCAATGCAGGACCAGTGGCAACAGGGCGTGCGTCCGGCACTTTAATCGGTGCATTGCAGTTTCAGGCTTCTCAACCAACATCGGGAAGTCTTCAAAATTGTGGTGCTATTGAAATCACTGCTGATAGTTTTCAATCCGGCCTTTTTACTCCTACAAAACTTCAGTTCTCAACTGCGAGTACTTCTGTTTCTGGATCAAATGTAGTTGCGATGACAATCGACTCGTCACAGCGAGTAGGGATTGGCGATACTGCGCCTAGCGATAAGGTAACGATTGCTGGTGGTGCGTCAGGCTCTTACGGTTTAACAATCAATAACTCACAAGTGGGCGGTGGAACAAAAGCATATTTTCAATATAATGCTACTAATGAAATAGCCAACTTGGCCGGTAACACCACAAATGGTCTTGCTTTTTACACACTCACTGGTGGTAGCCTAACAGAAAAAGCCCGCCTCGACCCCAGCGGACGCCTGTTACTTGGCACGTCTACTGCCGGTGCCATGTTGACTGTAAAAAACGACTCAGCCGCGCAAAGCCCGATAGCAACTACTAGCGTAAGCGGCGATTTAATTTATCAAGCAATTCTTGTTACTAAATTCGACAATAATACGACTACCTCCCAGAACTTTATTCAGTTCCAGGTCAACAACGGCTCAGCAAACTGTGGACGTATCACAGCCAACGGCGCCAACACTGCAGCCTTTGGCTCCACGTCAGATATTCGCTTAAAGGAAAACGTTGAAGACCTGCCGCCGCAGCTCCAAAACATCCTTAGTTTGCGTCCTGTTGAGTTTGACTACATTGAATCGGAAGGAGGTGGGCACCAAATTGGATTTATTGCGCAAGAGATGCAAGCGATTTACCCCGATGTTGTCAACGAACGGGGGGAGGATGACATGCTGATGATTACAGGCTGGTCAAAAACGGAAGCGCGTCTAGTAAAGGCATTGCAAGAAGCAGTCGCCAAGATCGAAACTCTTGAAGCCCGGCTAACTGCTGCTGGCATTGAGTAGTCCCCTTCACTACTATGCCTGACACCGCCTGGGACGAATACTGCGAAGCCAGCCTTGACCTGAGCAATCAGGACGATGTTGGCGAGCCAATTTCAACCAACCCCTCGATCTGTTCAGGTCAACCTGTTTTTAGTGGCACCCGAGTGCTGGTTTCCTGTGTCGTTGAACGATTGAGGGCAGGGCATAATTTGCCTGAATTGCAGGCGGATTACCCAACGCTTAGTGCTGAGGCGCTTGCCACCGCAAGTAAACTTGCTGTACACCTTTAATCCTCATGGCAAAAGCCTCTAAAGAAGTTCCAGGCGTGGATTTCCCTTTTACCAACTGGGACATCAACACCATGGAGAGAACCATCGCTGACGGCGTGGTCTATACCGTCCACTACACGGTGACGCGGTTTGAGGAAGGCGAACAGGCTGGTGCCTACGGGTCAATCGGTCTGGAACCGCCTGATCCCGATAGCCTGATCCCCTATGCCGATCTCGACAAAGCGACCGTGGTTGGCTGGGTGAAGACTAATTTTGGCGACGAGAAGGTGGCGGAGATCGAAGCTGCCCTGTCAACCGCCATCCAAGAAAAGTTGCATCCCGTTAAAACTACTGGCGTGCCCTGGTGACACCGAGGCTGGCAGCGAACAAAAAAACAAGGATCAGCAGCGCGGCAACACTCTGATCCCGACCGATCCAATGGGGGTTGGGTCGATACACTGATTTTACAGCAAAGACCCCGGAAATCGCCACGTGCCCGTCAAGTCCAAAACCGCGTTAGGGCGAATTGAGTTCAAGCCCGGCAAGCCTAAGCGCACCCGTCAAGGGCAGGGGCAACATTCCCTGCCTAGTCATGGGCGAAAGAAGATGCGCGGTCAGGGCAAGGGCTGATGCCTTGCGGTGTCGCCATAATGAAAGCAAAGCCAGAGCCTAGTCGTGGTTGAAATCCTTGCTGCCATCACGGGTGCCAGCATCAGTGTGGCAGCGTATGCGTTCACCGGCATCGCACGGCGCAACGTTGAAAGCCGAGACTCTGTGTTGCGTTTGACCATGGCGGTGGAATCGGTCGCCGCAAAAATGGAGGAGTTGCACATTGATTTTAAGTCAGACCGCAGGGAGGTATTTGGGAGGCTGAACCAGATGGAGCAACGGTTAGCCAAACTGGAAGCGAAGCCTTAGCCTGTGGTGTCTGCTCCTTTTGTATGACCAACGAACAGCTTGCAGTTGCCGCCGTGGTTGTTGCCGCCGGCTCTGAAATCATTGGCATGTCACCTCTGCGGTCCAATAGCTGGGTGCAACTGCTGATGCAAGGTCTCAAGATCATGTTCCCCAGAAGGCGGTGAAGGAACTGCGCCTGATCAAGTTCTTTGAGCACTTCGACAAGAAGGATCCGTACCATCGCGCTGCGATTGCACAGCTAGAAGAACGCCTGCCTGACAGCTTGTTCACCCGTAAGAACAGTTGGTTCAAAGTGTGGAGCCAGTCAGGCAAGCGCACAGGCTAGGGCTGAAACTTCCTGCCCCAACCCGACT